>Ga0247843_1002673_pt1 | contig 31513 bp, 22 predicted proteins | sample LaCruzMarch2017__FD_192420 | JGI IMG/M metagenome (GOLD analysis project Ga0247843, IMG submission 192420) | Freshwater microbial communities from meromictic Lake La Cruz, Castile-La Mancha, Spain - LaCruzMarch2017_8m | ecosystem: Environmental > Aquatic > Freshwater > Lake | place: Spain... | reverse complement strand
AAGAGTCTTTATTATTAATGAACCTATCTTTATCAATAAGATAAGGCTCAATCCTTGAATTCACCCTTTTTGTCAAACTCCAAATTTTTCCAGTCAAATTATCATTCTCATTCTCCGTAACTATCAAAACATCAATGTCACTGTCCTCAGTGGCAGTATTTGTCAAATAGCTTCCATATAAATATGCTTTATCAACAGTTATACCCTCTGATCTTAAAATAAAAATATATTTTTTCAATACCTCTACAATCTCACTTTTAGACACAATATTAAGTTCTTAGTTTTACTTAAGCTTAACCCTTTTAAAAATAATCTCACTATAATTATTCCGCTCGTACAAGATACCTATGGTGTTTTTATTCAATAGTACTAAATCTGAATATGCGCTCCAATCTCCTTTATAAACTGGTGAGGATTTATCTACGAGCATTGATTTTGGCCAGGTTATACCCTCATCATAGCTGATTTTTACCATCAGATTATCTCGTTTCAACGCATCTGCCGGATTAGAGAAAGCCAACACCGTTTTCCCCCTTTTTTCTCCAATACCTATGATTGATCCCTGACAAACAGGGTCAATTAAATCGTTATTAAAGAAAACAGTATCCCATTTTTCGCCGCCATCACTGGAATAGGCTATGATCCTGTTTCGTATATCTCCAGCTTGATTTCTGATATTAAGCAGCATCCTGTCTCCGCTCAACGCAGCGCCTATCGCTTCATTGGAACCCTTTATTGGAATATTTTCGCTTAAATGAAAGGATTTTCCATGATCATCTGTATAATAACCATGTGCATGATAATCCCTGAATTCATTTTGGGGTTCCCCCTGAGAATGATTTGCCGCAATAAAAATTCTTCCTTTATATTTTCCTTCAGTAAATTGAAAACCATGACCCGGCGTATTTGCATAGCTTCGCCAGTCTTCCTTAAAGTTGTAGGAAAGGTGGAATGGGCGATGTACCTGAGACGTTATGTTAACAGGACCGGTCCAGGTTATACCCATATCGAGAGAACGGATGAACCAAACCTCTCTGATGCCATGCCCCTTCCTGATTTCATTCTCATGATTATTCCCCGTATTGTAAAACAAATAAATAACCCCATTGGGATTAGCTGGGTCAAATAGATCGACCACCGGCGCAGGATTTCCCGCCTGAAGTTTATCAATATCTACCAATATTTGCAATGCAGACCAGGTCTTGCCCTGATCCATACTTTTTTTCATCACCAGATTTATATCTCCAAAATCGGCACTATTCTGAACCCTTCCTTCGGCGAAAGCCAAAAGGTTACCATTTGGAAGACATATTACAGCTGGAATTCTATATATTTTATGACCTTCTTGTCCAGATACAAATACTGGTGTAGCATCCTGGCTTTTTAACAACAAAGGCAATAAAAGACTAATGAACATCATGTAACGCATAACCCAATTCATTAAAAGATTAAACCTAAAGGAATGTATAGGTATTAGGGAACAAATTAGTATATTTAAAAATGCTTAAAGACTTTTTTTATGAATTCGAGAAGAAATTTTTTTAAAGCGGCTGGAGCTGCTTTTCTGGCCTCTTCAATTAAGCCCTCTGAAATGTCATACCTGTTTGAAAAAAACGAATCAATGCCTCAACTTTCTGTTCAATTATATACGATTAGGGAGGAAATAAGTAAAAATCCCACCAAGGCGCTGCAACAATTGAGAGAGATTGGCTATGAATGGGTGGAAACTGCTTTTTGGCCAGAAGGAATTACTCTGGCTGAAGGTGGAAAATGGTTAAAAGATGCTGGCTTGAAAGTTTCATCCGCGCATATTGAGCTAACATCTGATAACCTTGAAAAACTAATGGTCGAAACGGCTGCTGCCTATAATTGTAAATATCTCATCTGGCATGGCTGGCCGGAAGACACACTTTATCAGTCTTTAGACGGTACAAAATCACTCATCGCCAGGTATAATCAAGCAGCTGAAATGGCAGAACGAAATGGACTTCATTTTGGATTACACAATCACTGGTGGGAGTATATGATTAAAAATGAAGGACAATATATTTACGAAATCCTGCACAACGAACTTAATCCATCTATTTTCTTTGAGATGGATGCCTATTGGGTAAAAGTAGCGGGCCAGGATACGGAAAAAATAGCTAAAAAAATAGGAGAAAGATTGAAATTTATCCATGTGAAAGATGGTCCTGCCAAATGGAATGACCAGTTAGCTGTGGATAATCCTGACCCAATGACGGCCGTTGGAAAAGGAACAATGGATTATTCAAAAATCATAAAAGCCGCCAACGGGCATCCTGCCTGGTTAGTTGTTGAGATGGACAAAACCGCTGATGAAGTTTTCAAGGCATTGAAAGAAAGTTTTGACTACATCACGAAAAACCAATGGGTTTCCTAGCTTTTTGGAACAAAAATTATGTTAAAACGAGCAGAGACTCCCCACTTAGTAACGCTATGTCTAGATTAGCGTGCCTTTTGAAACAAACAAAAAGTAAAAATGGATATTCGTTTTAAGGACATAATTAAGTTAATAAAACATTCTCGGACTAATGCCATAAAGTCTGTAAACGCTGAGTTAATAAACCTTTACTGGAATATAGGAGCTTATATCCACAAGAAAATTGAGCAATCAGAATGGGGAGACGCTATTGTAACTGAACTATCAGATTTCATAAGGCTTAACGAGCCCGAAATTAAGGGTTTCTCTGACAAGAATATTTGGAGAATGAAACAGTTTTATTAGAGCTATAAGGATTTTCAAAAATTCGCTTCAGTTTTGAGAGAAATTACCTGGACAAACAATTTGATAATTTTTTCAAGATGTAAAACAATTGAAGAAAAGGAATTTTATTTAAGTATTGCCAGGCTAGAAAATTACAGTAAACGGGAACTAGATAGACAAATATCTTCAAGCCTTTTTGAACGGACTATGATTAGCCATTCAAAACTCTCACCAGTGGTGAGAGAAAGCAATAAAGACATTATAAACACATTCAGAGATAGCTATGTATTTGAGTTTTTAAATTTGCCAGAACCACACAATGAAAGTGACTTGAAGCAAGGTTTAATTAGTCAAATGAAAAAATTCATCCTCGAACTTGGCAAAGATTTCCTGTTTGTTGGTGAAGAATACAAGTTACACGTTGGTAATAGCGACTTTTATATTGATCTACTTTTTTATCACCGAGGCCTTCAATGCTTAGTGGCGTTTGAACTTAAAGCTGGTAAATTCAAACCTGACCATTTAGGACAACTAAATTTTTACCTTGAAGCTTTGGATAGAGACGTGAAAAAATCCAGTGAAAATCCGAGCATTGGCGTATTATTGTGTAAGGACAAAGATATTGAAGTTGTAGAATATGCTTTAAGCAGAAGTCTTTCGCCTACAATGGTTTCAGAATATGAGACACATCTCCCTGACAAGAAAATTTTAAAGCAAAAACTACAAGAGCTATTTGAATCTGAAACAGACGGGTAAAAGAGCAACTTATATCTTCAACCAGGTAAGAATAATATTTAGCTATACCCTGTATTTTTCAAAAAGTAGAGAATTTGTATATGGACATTTACAAATAATAAGAGAAAGTAATAATCTTAGCGCAGGGAATCCTGTGAGGTTCATCCCACCAAAACCCTCACTTTCAATATTTTTGGAATGAACCGATGGCCGTCTTTTGATTATCTGAACTCAGAGAAATGAAATATTGCCCTTGAGGTAATTCAATCAAAGAGATAGATAATTCCGTACCATTTTCCCATTGCCATTCTTTAAGTTTTGTACCATTCAAATGATATATTACCCCATTTTTCAAAGGTGTTGAACTTGAAATCTTTAGGATATTCCCAGAAGGATTAGGATAAAGCGTAATACCCATTTGGGCTAAGGTATTCGACGTACTTGTTGTAACCAACGCCGTTGTTGAATACGTATAAGGCGACCATCCTTTTTCACCCTTTGCAACTACTCTGAATAAAGTATTAGCATTAAATCCTGCCTCAGGAATACTATATTGAGTCATATTTGAAGGTAAATTTTTTAAAACCTGATAAGATTTACCACCATCTATCGAGTATTCTATCTGGTATCCCGTTTCATCCATGGCAATATCAAGCCACTCCATACTTATTATGCCTTTGCTCACCTCTCTGCTTACCTTCCACTGAGCAGGTGCGTCGGGTGTTTCCCTCCCAGAAAGACGAATGGCCAATTGCGTATCATAAAGAGACACAGGGCTTACTTGCCTAAAGGCATGTTCCATGTACCCGGGTGGTTGATTAAACCTATGGTTACCAGTAAAAGTAAAATTTCCGCCAATGGCAAAATTTTGATGAAAAGGTGGTTTTTGTATGACCGCCTGATTATAATTTGGCTGATCTGAGGTAATGTTCCAGGCAACACCTGACGTAGTGGACCAACCATGTGCTGTTCCATAACTCCCTCTATTATATAATCCTATCAATATCTGATTATTTACTTTTGAAAAGGCAATGTTATCATACAACAAACCTTGACTCCAACGTCTATGACCTTCGCTTGAATTATGATCGCCCATACTGCTGCTGCGGTGAAAAACAATACCGGACGCCGTACTGGCCCCGTTCGAAACATAAGAATGCCTTCCCTCTGTTGTTTGACACTGCGTAAATAAAATATTACTTGTGAATGCACCCACATTAAAATTGTACCTTCTCTCTCCATCAATCAGGGAATGTGGCTCCAATCCTTTAGATTGAATGACCGTTGCAAAATTAGTGCGCGTGAAATCGACGGCAGCATAATAAAAATGAAGACCAGTAAATTGTTTAACCCACACATTTTCAGCACCATTAAAAGCAAGCGCAGACTTGGCATGCGCTTCATCAAAAACACCATTGGTCAAAATATCAACCCTTAAGTTTTCAATGCCAACCTCGGTTACATTGCCTGGTAAGGCCACTTTATATATTTCTGTTTGAACAAATTCCCTGTCAAAATGATCAAAGATGGGTACGTCAAGTTTGATCTTTTGTTGGTTTCTATCAATAGCAACAATATGCCTTAAGTAATACATATCAACTGCCGTTACAGTCCATGGTTCGTCTGTATCATGTCCGCCAAAATCAATTCTCTTTAACCAGAAATAAGTGCTTGGGTGATAAAGACCTATCGTATCACCTATCTTATAATTTTGACTATTTTCAACTTGAATAGTTTTGGTTCCAGAAGGTAAAAAAGGACTGGTTATTTTTGTCCTGACCCCACCAACCGCTTGCCTCCAATCGGTACCAGTAGAACTGAAACCAACTTCAATGACATTTCGTAAAGCGGGTACATTTCCCGTTGCCACTAAAACCGTATTTTTCAAAGTATCCTCTCCATCACCCTCTCCTCTAAGCACAATGCCACTTGCTTTTATCCTTATCGTTCCAGAAATCAGATATTTTCCCGCCTTCAATAACAAAGCTCCTCTAATTCCTTTTTGGTCCAACGGCATAGCAGCCATTTCATCCAATGCTTTTTGAATATGCTGGGTATTGTCCCCTGAAACAGGTTGTATTGTTTTTTTAATACTTACCTCGGGAAGAGGAACTCCGCCACCACGATAACCTGCGTGACTGAAATTTGGAATATAATTGTTTTCCTTATCCGCATGATACATCAATTGTCCGGAGGAATCCGGATAGATAATACTTGAATAATACGTTTGGCCTAAAAGTACGGTAGGCAAAAAAAGTAAAATATACTTTATTATCGTTATCATTTTTCAGGATTAAATGGCTTTGATTATGCTATGTAAGCATTATTAATGAAAGGAAAATCTATAAAACAGGGTAAAAAAGTTTTATTGGAAATTTGCCTTGTATTCAGAGGGGCTTTGATTGTACTGCTTTTGAAAACACTTGTTAAAATATTTTGGATCCCTGAATCCTGTCATATAGCAGACCTCACTAACCGAAAGTTTACCCGTTTTCAATAATTGAGCGGCTCTCTTCAATCTAATTATCTTGATAAAGTTTTTGGGTGTCTCTCCGGTTAATACCCTGATTTTATTAAAAAGAGAAGGTCGGCTTACCGCCAGATCCTGTGCGAACTGATCCACAGAATATTCAGGAAAATCCATATTTTTTTCAACTACCGCTATGGCATTCTGAATCAATATCTCATCTGCTGAAGTAAAAGTGATTTCTGAAGGTTCTAAAATTTCCTTTTCCTTGAATTTTTGACGGCTGAACCCTCTATTTCTTAAAATATTTTCAACCCGAATAAATAATTCCTTAGGGTGAAAGGGTTTAGTCAAATATTCATCGGCACCCGTTTTTAATCCTTCTAATTTAAAGGAAAAATCAGATTGAGCCGTAAGAAGGATAATGGGTATATGGCTGGTTTCAAAATTTGCTCTTAATTGGTAGCTTAACTGAAATCCATCCATACCAGGCATCATTACATCACTAATTATTAGATCTGGTTGTAATAATAAGGCCTTTTCAAATCCACTCTTCCCATCTGTTGCTCTGGATAAGAAAATGGTCGGTGGGAAAATGGTACTTAAATAATCTATAATTTCCTCATTATCATCTATAAGCAAAAAATGAAAGGATTGGGTATTTAGTAAAGAATCCGATGCAACCTGAACTTCTGACCAATCTTCCCAGGATGGAGATTGTTCCATTTCATTCATTTTTTTCCCCTTTCTAGTGTCCGTCCCATTCTGCTTTACAACTATTTCTTGAGCTGCCAGATTTAAATTTATTGGAAAGGTAACCTCAAAGGAAGCTCCTTTATTAGGTTCACTTTCTACCTTTATATCCCCTTTATGTAGCTTCACCATCTGTAACGAAAGCGCCAAACCAATACCTGTACCCTCATTTTGGACGCGTAAAGATGGATGATTATTATCCTTTTCATAAAACCTCCTGAAAATTTCATCCTGAAATTCAGGCTCTATCCCAATACCGCTATCTTTGAATGTACAACTTACTGATTCCTCTTTTTTAGCTATGACAATGGAAATATTCCCCCCCTCTGGTGTAAACTTAAAGGCATTTGAAAGTAGATTATAAAATACTTTTTCCATTTTATCCCTGTCCATGAATACTGGAAATGGCGAAAAATCATAGGATATTTTAAAATCTATATGATGTAACCTCATCTCATCCTTGAATGAATCAGAAATATCACTTAAAAAGGAAATAATATCCGTCTCTTCTATGTTCATTTCTTCATGATCCCTTTCGAGTTTCCTGAAGGTCAATAACTGATTAACCAGGTTTAATAATCGAACTGCATTTCTATGCGCTGTTTTTAAAGGACCATAATTCTTTTTATTCTCCTTATTACTATCGAGTAATTCTTCTAAGGGTCCTAAAATCAGCGATAAAGGCGTTCTTAATTCATGGGTAATATTGGTGAAAAACCTAAGTTTCATCTGATGAATTTCAGATTGCTTTCCTTTTTCCACCTGTTCCAATGCTAAGGTATGGTTCAAAACTATAAAACGGTATCCTATAAATAAGGCTATAGCGAACAACGAAAAATACACCAGATAGGCAGGTAAACTAAGCCATGGTGACGGTAAAACTTTTATGGTTATCACTTTTTCTTTAGGGTTCCAGATGCCATCATTATTCCCACCCTTTAATCGAAATAAATAGCTGCCTGGTTTTTGAAGGGTGTAGGTAACTTCATGACTACCAACTATGTTTTGCCAAGATTTATCCAACCCCTCTAATTTGATGGCATAATGATTTTTCTGCGGATTCAAATAATCCAGTGCTGAAAATTGTAGCGTGAAATTGGCCTGATTATGTTTAAAAGTAATAAGATCCATTTGATTTAAAGCTTTGGAAAGGATTCCATCCTTAGCTCCAACTTTTACCTCCCTATTATTGACAATCAACCTGGTAAGGGCAACTTTAGGTATATACTTATTGGTTTTTAAATTGGAAGGTTGAAACCAAGTGAACCCATTTTTACCTCCAAAAAGTAAACCTCCTGTTTTTGAATCCATTAATCCGGCATTATAGTTGAATTCCAGATTTTGGAGACCATCACTGCTGTTATAATTCAGAAAAGATTTCCGCGCCACATTACATCTGGAAATCCCTTGATTTGTACCCAACCATATTTCCCCCCGCTTATCCTCAAGAATGGTAAAAATAGTATGTCCGGCTAAGCCTTCCTTTTCCGTGAAATAATTAAAGGATTGATTATTTCTGTAAATGAGACCATTTGAAAAAGTGCCAATCCAAATATTTTCCTTACTGTCTTCATATAAGGAAGCAATATTATACCCCTCTAAATACCTTTTAAAAGTATAATTCCCCTTATCTATATTTTCCCTTGACAGCAGATTCAATCCATCTTCCGTACCAATCCATACATTTCCCATCTTATCCCTGATAAGGATTCTTCCCAGATTATTACTTAGGCTTTCCTTTCTTTTCGGGTCATGTTGAATTTGTGTAATTTTTTTATTTTCAATATCCAACACATTTAAGCCACCACCATAAGTCAATACATAAATGAGATTTTTGATTTTCAGTAAAGAATATACGTTTAAACTTGAAAACTTATCCCATCCTCTTTCTCCCTTTCCATAATTGGTAAAGGATTTTTTATCTACATCATAATTATCAAGTCCTGCATTATAGGTTCCTATCCAAAGCTGGTTTTTTTCATAATACAAAGCCTTTATATTGTTTCCACTTAAGGTATTCGTTTTCAATGGGGAATGAAAATAATTTACAAAGGTTTGCTTCCCTTTTTCAAAATAATTAAGACCGCCACCTTCTGTTCCAATCCAAAAATTCCCTTTATCATCCTCTTTAATGGCACTGACCACATTGTGACTCAGACTATTTCTTTCAGGAATATGTACATAATTTTGAAATCGTTTTATACCCGGATCATAAAAATTAACACCCCCGTAAAAAGTGCCCACCCATAAACTTCCCTTTTTGTCGAAAAATACAGACCAAATGGAACTACTGCTTAAATTGGACTGATTTTTTTCATCTGCTACTATAGCCTTGAAATTATTCCTACCAGGATCAAACTGATTTAAACCAACAAAAGTGCCCACCCATATTTGTCCATTTGGATGTACCGCAATACTCCTTATCATATTGTTGCTTAAAGATCTCGAATCCTTCTCAATATGCTTGTATTGCGTAATTTTATTTGTTACGGTGTGCCATTTGTACAAACCCTCCCCATGCGTTCCTAACCACAACTGCTGATGAAGATCACTTTGAATAGCATATATGGCTTGGCCCTTAATCGATTTAACGCCAGGAACCTCTGGAATATAAACTTCCTCCAGGGCAACCTGTTTATTCAATCCATATTTCAGTTGAAACAGACCAGCATTAGTTCCAATCCATATATTTTTACTTTTATCTTCATGTATAGATAAAATATTAAGTGTATTACCCTCATGATTAATGGATTGCTTTTCGAATTTATCCTTCGTTGCATTGAACAAATATAGACCATCAGGTACACCAACCCATAAATTACCTTTACTATCTCTTAATAAGGCTTGTATATAATATTCTGAAATATTATTAACTTTTGTTGGATTGAAATGATAATTATGGAATTCATTTTTTTCTGAAATGAATCGGCTTAATCCTTTTGTTGAACCTGCCCAGATGGTTTTTAGCAGGGGATCAAAATAAAGAAGACGGATATCATCAAATAACAGGCTGTTGGGATTCCCCTTATCTTTTCTAAAAATTTGTATATTATATCCATCGAACCGATTTAAACCATCTCTGGTTCCAAACCATAAAAAGTGATCATTATCTTGCGTGATAGCAATAACGGAGCTATTTGAAATTCCCTCTTGCACACTTAACCTTCTGAAAGTTACCTGACTATAACCGAAAGCGTGCAAGAATAAGGAGCAAAAAATGAAAACCGATAATTTTCCCATTGTTAGTTTTAACTACCAAAAAGGAAATTTACAAAAAAAGTCTGAAGAAATCGGGGTTACCTTTAACTTCAGACCTTTAAACACTATTTGGGTTTAAATTTTACCTTTTATAGGAAAGCTTCCTTTTTAATGCCTCAACATAGTAATAATCGGCATACACAATAGGAACATCAATTTCTACCTTATTAGGTTTTCCTCCAACGCTATGTTGTAAAAAGAAGGGAGATTGATTGGTTCTATATTTTTCGTTTTGCAAGTTTTCTAAAATTTTATCCGCGTAAGAACGATATTTCTTTGCTTTTGATTTATCTAATTCAGCTAATTCCAGCAACCCGGAAGCTAAAATAGTTGCGGCAGAAACATCCCTTTCCTCATTTGGAATATTGGGTGCGTGAAAATCCCAATAGGGGATTAAATCTGCGGGCATATTTGGATGTGAAAAAATATAATCGGCAATTTTATGTACAAAATTTAAAAACTGTGGATCCTTAGTTTCCCGATAAATCATGGTGTAACCATACAATCCCCAGGCCTGTCCTCTTGCCCAAGCAGAGGCATCAGATGCACCCTGATGGGTAACTTTTTTTTGAATGGCTCCTGTATTTGGATTATAATCAACCACATGAAAACAACTGATATCTGGCCTGTAATGATTTTTCATGGTAAGGAAAGCATGAGAATAAGCTATTTTGTAATAGCTGGAATCCCCCGTCCAGGTGGTTGCTCTAAAAAGCATTTCTAAATTCATCAGATTGTCAATAATCACTGGAAAATCCCAGACATCTTTATGATGATCCCACGAACGGATAAGACCAACTTTAGGATTATATCGGGAGCTTAATGTTTTTGCTGCCTGAAGTATAATGGCCTTATAATTTTCATTTTTGGTAGCCTGGTACCCATTTCCAAAACTACAATATATTTTAAATCCTAAATCATGAGTCTTTTTATCTAGTTTTTCCTTTTCCAGATATTTTCCCCAACCTTCAGCAGCTTCTTTCAGTTTACTATTATTCTTGTAATCGTGCAGTTGCCATAATATACCTGGATAAAAGCCACTGGTCCAACTACCAGAATGTGTATTCATGAGACTGCCATTTACATTAAGCGTTCTTGGAAAGTTTAATGAATCTGGTGTATGGTTGGGTAAATCCCTCACCGCTTTATCATAAATACGGTTTAATTCTTTTTCTACCCAATTGCTTTTAACTGGTTGAATCCATAAAAAGCCTATCATCAAGGCAAAAAAAGTGCTAAGCCCATAAAATACAGGAGAACTAAATTTTAAATACATGTGGTAAAGGATATGTATGAAAGAGAATGTAATATTTTACATTCTCTTTCATATAATTCAAAATATTAACGAACTATAATTTGCGAAGACATAGTTCCTTTTTCTGTCACTAATCTACCAATATACATACCAGCACTAAATTGTGTTGGAATAGAAAAGTTAACTTTATGTGAACCTGCATCTTGTCTTTGATTCACAATATTCAACACTCGCTGCCCCATTAGGTTATAGATAGATAAATCAACCTGCGTTGCCGCTGGTAATTCATATTCTATAAATCCACTTCCTGATATTGGATTAGGATTTATGGATAATTTTAACCAATTATTCCAAGCCAATTCTTCATTGGAAGTTGCAACGGCACAAAAGTTTAATACCCCAATCGGACCGCCTGTCGTACTCGCTTTAGCAGACTTGGTTGTGGAAGGTACGCATGGATCTAATTTTGAAAAGTCAAAGAGATTGCCAAAATCCCATGGAGTACCTTTATAGGCTATATCCTCAACAATAAAATCGAACATATTTTTTGAGGTAATATCCTTATAAATATCAATGATTAATTGAGTGATATTCATCGGAACATTATTCAATTTTAATGGTTCCTCAAAATAAGTGGAGGCTGCTGAGCTACCTAGTTTGTCAAGCAATAACTTAGAATAGACAGCTGGTCTGTCAACCGTATCGTTTGCATTGAAAATATTTATCATGTCTTCTGTGAAGAAAATATTGTTACTGGCAAAAGTGAATTTTGCATCAGAGTAAAGAGTATCTATAGTAAAGATTTTCTTTGCCTCTTTATCGGGTTGGGTTTGTTCATCTAATTGCGATTTAACCGTACCCATCATTAAAGGGTTTATCAGTAAGTTGTTAGTGAATTTAACTTCTTTCACTTTTCCAAATTGAAAAGAACCGTGACGTCCACCAATATTAAAAACGGTATTCTGGTCAAATTCTATGTAATTATGTCTTACCGCAGCACCCATTGATCTGAACACCCTGTCCACCAAATTGTGCATAAGTGTATTCCTTACTACCAAGGTGTCAAAATTAAAGGTTCTGGCATCAACAGCCCTGCCATTTCCCTGGAAAATTTTCCTGTTTCCACCATTTCTTAGCTGACAATTTGTTACATATACTTTTGCATTATTAGCTCCCAAACGAACCAATCCACCCCTGTCTTTCTCTATGATACAATTGTCAATAATTACTCTGGTATTGGCACCTGAAATAACAAACTTTGCATTTTCATGTTCTTCTGCAGGACCTCTCTCTGCGGTAACCATCCATAAATTCTTCAAAATTAAATTTCCTTCTGAAAGAATATAATTAGGATAGGCTCCCGACGCATTGGGAATTCGGGTTAAGTAAGGCTTAAGTTTTACGTTGGCCAAATCAGTAGCTTCTATATGCAAAGTCCAGGTCGATTTATTGACCAAAGGTGCCGACAAAACATAAACAGATCCATTTTTTAACTTATAAATGGTATTTACATCTTTTCTAACACCGCCCGCCAGCGTATCGCCCATTATAACCGGATAAATATCCTTTGGTTTCAATAAATCCGTGCTTGGATCAATCACCACAATCCTCTGAGCAAAAATACTCGGTGAATATAGCGTGAATGCTAATAAGAATAAAATTGGTAATGTTTTTTTCATAAAAATCCGTTTTGTGTAATTAAAAAATCAAAGCCTATATTGGAAGCCAACGGTTCCTGTAAAACCATAAGTTTGTATAGAATTAAGGTATTCGATATTTCTGGTGAAAGAAATATCCTGCTGATTACTGAAATTATTGAGATTTAAAAATAAGCTCCAGTTACTTCCTATACCCTGTCTGACAGAGGCATCCCAACGCCAAAATTGAAGATTGAACCTATCAAAATCCTTATTCAAAGAATAGCTACTTGGCTTTGTTCCCTGAAATACAGCGGATACCCTGGCAGAAAATGATTTCAAATCATAACCAACACTCATATTAAAGATATGTGGTGCCTGACTAGGCATATTTACCTTTCTAACCTGACTGGTGTATGTTGTTTGAAAAATAGGAGGGAAAGGTCTTATTAAAACCGTTTCCGAAGTAAGGAAGAATACCTCCGTCTCAGAATATAATCTGGAATAATTTAAATTAAATACCACACCATTAAACGGCTTGGGTAAAAAACTAAGGTTCGTCTGTATATCAGCTTCATATCCCCAAACACTCGATTTTGGCAGATTGGTATAGGAATTCAACTCATACCCAGAATAACCCGCCCAACCATTTGCCGCAGCCATCGCCTTATCGGTCAATTGAATGTTCCAGGGAACAAAGATGTTTTTGACATCTTTATAAAATACTCCAAATGTTATTAATCCTAATCCGCCTTTATAAGCTGATACATTCAAATCGTAATTCATTGCTTTTGCATGCTGTAAATTTGGATTACCTGCATTGATGTTAGTATCGTTATCGTCAATCAAAGCTCTCGGCGTAATGAAATTATAGTCAGGTCTTGCCAAAGTTGCAGCTATAGATCCTCTGATATCCAACCAAGATAAAGGTTGAAGTTTTATATGTAAATGGGGTAAAAATTCACCGTACTTCTTATAGGTAGTAGTGTCTTTATATTCACCATTCACTCCATATCTTCCGCTTATATTGGTAAATCCTGCGCTGTAGGTATTGTTGGAATACTCGTAGCGGAAACCAGGAATAATGGTTAATTTTTTACCAATTTCCAGCTTAATCATAGCATAAGCAGCTGATACAGTTTCCTTTAACTTGTAATTATTAACTATACCACTACGGTCTTTATTCAAAACAGGTAATTGAGCATCAAACCATTTACGCATTATTTCAGGAGAAATCTTCGCGTCAAAATTGATAGGCTCGCCATTTTCCCCATAGAAATTCTCTTGATTATTATTGGTTTCCAAAAAGTTTTTAATACTTATGAGGTTACCATTTAAAGAAGAATAAATCAAAGGTTCTTTATACTGATTTGCTGCTCTTCTGGCTTCCGCAGATCCTAAATAATAAAATCCCTCAGAAAGTAAATCGTAATTTCTGTCACGGTCACTTGAGTAGTATTTACCTCCAGCTTTTAGATAACCACCTAACCATTTACCAATGGAAACCGGTAATTTAAAATTGACAAAAGCTGTTTTAGAATTTTCTTTTGTCTGACTGTTCACATAATCATTACTCCTTAAAAAGGAAGAATTCAAATCTGGATTAGCGGCATCAAAAAAGGTTCTAGGGTGTCCCATACGATTTAATGCTGGATCAAATTGATTGGCCTCATCCACAAATCTCATGGAAAAATCATAAGGTGTTTTTCCTAACGTAACTGCATTTGACAAACTCCAGTCAATTAATAATTTGCCTACTGGATGGGTAGCACTCAATGCCACAGAATTCATTTTCAATGAATTATCCGTGGCTGAACTCTCATAATTGATACTGGAAGTAACAGGATTATAAGAATTTCTAAGGCTAAATTGATTCCTGTCTGTTTGACTATATATTCCAAAAAGAGAAAAAGTATGCTTTTTCAAGGTATAATCAAGATTTACACTACCGTTTAACCTCTCTCTAATCTCACGGCCGTCTTCAAAAGCCAAAGTATTTCCGTCAATGGCGGTATTCCCCGTAGCTGGATCTGTTCTTCCCTGTCTCCAGGAATAACTGACAATATCTCCCCCTCTGTTAAATCTTTCCGCACTTCCCTGTGCAACAATGCCCAGATTTTTATTAAAAACACGATCACTTACCTGGAATACACCTTTATAATCTTTGAGGTCATTATTCAAATCATTATAGCCACCCAACAGTTTACCTAACATTTTTAATCCAGAGGGTGCTTTTCTAAGTTTTAAATTGACCGTTCCACCTATCGCTTCCCCGTCCATATCTGGTAAAGGAGATTTAAAAACCTCAATACCGTCTAACATCTCAGGTGAAATCAATGACAAGTCAACAGATCTGTCATTTGCCGAATTGGCTGGCATTCTAACCCCATTTACCGTTATGGCATTAAATTTTGGTTCCAATCCCCTGATAACAATCTTAGTTCCTTCACCTCCACTTCTGTTTATGGCTACACCTGGAAGTCTGGCAATGGCTTCAGCTGCATTTACATCGGGTAATTCCTGAATTCTATCAGAGGAAACGATGTTTGCAATCGATTCTGCACTTAATTGTTGATTAATTGCCTTTGCCTGACCTAATAACTGACCGGTAATCACTACTTCCTGACCCATCACTGCATCAGATTCCATTTTTATCACCAATGAGATATTTTCATCTTTTCCACCTTTAATCTCCTTTTCCAGATCTTTAAATCCTAAGTATGAAAAGACTAAAATTTGATCTCCGGCAGGTATTTTAATCAGGAAATTCCCATCCAGATCAGTCGTTGCACCGATGGTGGAATTACCCTTTAAAAATACATTTGCACCAGGCAATGGTGAATTCATTTCCGCATCCAGTACCTTTCCCTTTACCAGATTGTTTTGACTATAGCCTGAAATATTTCCAATAACTAAATAGAACAAAACAAAAAGAACGCCAACTTTAAACCACATAGACTAAACTTTAATTTTAAAAGAAATTTACTTTTCCACTTTATCTATTGCAAATAAAGGATTTGTCAGTGTTATAAAAATCTACTTTTAGGGGGTGAAAAATGTTATTGGGTCTTTATTTGGGTATTTTCACCGAGTTAATACTACATTTAAGAAATAAATCCAATTAAAATAAATTGTATTTATGAAGGACTTTCTTCTATTCTTTTCTTTGATTCTTTCGGTTATGCCTACCTATATATTGGCACAGGAAAAGCCAAATTTTTTGGTCATAATTGTGGACGACCTGAACGACTGGATTGAACCGCTAAAAGGTCACCCCCAAACCCTTACTCCCAATCTGAATAAACTGGCCAGTCAGGGTATCGTATTTTCCCAGGCTTATTGTCAGGCTCCCATTTGTGCTCCTTCAAGAGCCGCTCTTTTTTCTGGTATGTATCCATCCAAAACTGGAAATTATCTTCAAGTACCCGATAAGGATCTAAAGAAAAGTAATGCCGTTTCTGCTGCTTCTGTCATGCTGCCCGACTATATGGAAAAATTTGGATATCAAACCTTAGGTGTTGGAAAACTTTTCCATAACGGGGACGATGCCAAAGTATTTGATTTATTTGGTGGTTGGTCTGGTAAATATGGTCCCAGTCCGAAGGATCGTATGAATTATGATCCGCTTTGGTATGGCAAACCCACAGGTACTTCTACCGATTGGGGCGCTTTCCCTCAAAAGGATGAGGAAATGCCCGATATTTTTTCTGCTGAATGGGCTATTAATCAACTAAATAAAACCCAGGATAAGCCGTTTTTTTTAGCCGTTGGGCTCGTTCGCCCTCATGTTCCATGGTATGTTCCTCAAAAATGGTATGACATTTTTCCAAAAAACAACTTATCCCTTCCTCCCTATTTGCCAAATGATATGGATGATATTCCTCCTTTAGGTGTTCAGATTTCTTCCGCTCCTATGATGCCTACAACGAAGGAACTCCTGGAACAAGGTCGATGGAAAGAAGTAATTCAAGCTTATTTAGCTTGTGTACATTTTGCTGATGCACAAATTGGTAAAATACTGGATGCTTTAAATAACAGTAAATATGCCGGTAATACTCACATCATTTTACTGTCTGATCATGGTTATCATTTGGGTGAAAAAGATAGATTTGCAAAACAGGCGCTTTGGAAAAAAGCCATCCAGTCGGTGTTAATAATTAAAACAGCGGCAAATACTTCTGCAGGAAAAAAATGTGACGCTCCCGTTCAACTCGTTGATATTTATCCAACGATTCTTGATTTGGCTGACATTGCTCAAAATAAGGATAATGACGGACATTCTCTCCTTCCATTAATTCAACAGCCAGAGTCTAAAAAATGGCCGCACCCTGCGCTGACCTTTTACGGACCTAACAATGTGTCGGTCGTAAAAGATAACCACCAGTTAATTCAATATGAAGATAAATCTCAGGAATTGTATGACCTGATTAAAGACCCTAATGAATGGAATAATCTGGTTTTTAAGAAGGCAAATAATGCCAAAGCAAAAAACCTGGCTAAATATATTCCTCAAAAACAAGCGTCTATATCACCCTACTTAAAGTATGATATAAACGCCTATTTTAGAGCTTTGCTGGAATAATCTTACGCTGACTTTCCTAATTTTTTGAGAAGTATAGCATGATGATGGTATATGTGCATGAAAATACTCATAAACATTTCACGCACGGTAACTTTTCCAAATAAAGGATGACCCATTATATTTTTGTCTAAAGCTGACTCGGAATACTTATCCAGGCATTTTAACAAATATTCACCTGAAGCATTGTGTTTGCGAATCCAAACCTCCTTTTCCTCTGCGTATATTTTGCCTGGTTTTAAATAACCGGGGGCTTGCAGGCCTGAATTATTTGCCTTTTCAGCATATTTCGTTTTTAATGCCGACAAGCTTCTGCTTGGTCTGTTCGCCTTTCCATACATGAAATTCAATAAAAACAGGGGTAAGCTAAATACCAAACCAAACGTACGGTTCGATTTTACCAGGTGATTTAAATCCTGCCCGGCTGACCATTTACCTCCCGGTTGCCTTTCGAATTCCTGTTTATCCAATGATTCAACCAGGCTATTGAAATCAGTAATAGATTTCAATAAATGAGCCTTTAGTTCTGCTTTTGTTAAATTTTCGTTCACTTTTATATGATTTCCGGCACAATGTATGGTGCTCTATAATTTCTTGATGTCATGGCATTTGCCTCATTCTCTCCTTCGCCGATAAATCTTTCCGCAATAGGGTCAAATTCAAGCTGCCGTCCCAGGCGATAAGATATATTACCCAAATGAGCCAGACCTGAAGCTAAATGACCTGATTGTACGGGACCATTTTGGATGCTCATATCCCGCGCTCTAATGGCTTCTATCCAATTTTCAAAATGCAAACCAAGCTCTCCTTTTTCTGATCTGCTTGGGCCCTTTTCATTATCTTTTCCAAGAAAAGTCTCATAAGTTCCGTAACCTTTTATGACCATATATCCCTTATCGCCATAAAAAATATTACCAACGCCTGCACCTCCTTCCAGATTGGTATGCCAGTGCCTAACCTCAAATTGAATAATCTTTTTCTCTTTCGGATAGTGATAAATAGAAGTTAATACCTCGGGAACTTCCTTACAATCATCCCATAAAAACTTACCACCCATCGAAGTTATCCTTTCCGGCAATTTATCAACACCTAAGCCCCACATACATAAATCTGTTTCGTGTACCCCCTGATTACCAACATCACCGTTGCCATAATCCCAATGCCAATGCCAATTATAATGAACATAATTTTTAGAGAAAGGACGCATTGGAGCCGGTCCGCACCATAAGTCATAATTCAAGGTAGAAGGGGTTTGAGAAATACCTTTGTTCCCAATATCAGCTCTTTGTCTGAACACCAATCCTCTCGCCATATAAACATTGCCAATCAATCCGTCCTCTAAATGCTTTACAGCCTCTCTTATAGCGATAGAACTCCTTAATTGAACGCCATGTTGTACAATCCTGTTATATTTATAAGCAGCCTCAATCATTTTCCTTCCCTCAAATAAATTATGGGTAGCAGGTTTTTCAACATACACATCTTTTCCAGCCTGACAAGCCCAAATTGCCTGTAATGCGTGCCAGTGATTTGGTGAAGCAATGGTCACTGCATCAATCGTCTTATCATCATAAGCTTTTCGGAAATCCTGTTCAATTAAAACGGTTTTACCATGTTTAGTTCTAAATTCATTGGCACGTCTTTGGAGAACCTCCATGTCAGGATCACAAAACATGACAATTTCCACATTCGATTTCGTGGCAAGAGCCATTAACTCATCGACATGGTTTTGTCCTCTGCTATTCAAACCTAAAACAGCTATTCTTATTCGTTCATTTGCCCCGAAAGCTTTTTGGGGAATAACGGTTGGCATTTCTACTGCCGAATGTAAAGCAGTGGGTGCAACAGCTGCAAAAAGCACTCCTTTTGAGGCTGTTTTTATAAAATCTCTTCTTGATTTTTCTGTCGATTCTTTCATTTTTTTCAGCATTTAGGTGTTAATAAGGTTAAGATAAGCAAATTTTATGTTGATTTAATAAAAAAGAGAGATACTTATCCAATTTTTTATCTTTTTATTCAAACATAGTTTACTTTTGTAACCACCGTTACCGTAACGGCCGTTACTAAATGCCAATAAGGTGAAATTTTACAATAGGACAAGCGAATTAGTTGAACTTCGACGGATTCAGAAATTATCATTTGAAGATCATTCCCGATTAACAGTGATTACTGGCAGAAGACGCATTGGAAAAACAAGCCTCGTCATGAATGCTATTGATGGTACACCATGGGTTTATCTTTTTGTAGGCCGGAAAAGCGAAGCCTCCATTTGTGCCGAATTTACTGCTAACATCTCTAAGTCCCTGGATTGTTATGTGCCAGTAGAAATAAAATCTTTTCGCTCCTTATTCCATTTTCTTATGGAAAAAGCTGAAAACAGACCTTTTAATCTCATTATTGACGAGTTTCAGGAATTCTATAACATTAATGCTTCCATTTATAGCGATATGCAAAATATCTGGGATCAATACAGACATAAAACAAAAATGAATCTGGTTGTTTGTGGTTCTGTCTATTCCTTAATGCAAAGAATTTTTCAACATTCAAAAGAACCATTATTTGGCAGAGCGGATAATATCATCAAACTTTCAGCTTTCGATTTGACTACGCTTAAGGATATAATGAAAGACTTTCACCCGCAATATACAAATGATGACCTTTTAGCTTTATATGCCTTTACTGGAGGTGTACCCAAATATGTGGAGTTGTTTTGCGAAAATGTGACCTTGTCAGTTGATGAAATGATTCATTTCATGGTTCGACAAAATTCCTCCTTTACCGAGGAAGGAAAACATTTACTTATTGAAGAGTTTGGTAAAAATTTTGCAACCTATTTCTCTATTTTAAGTGCAATCTCTGGTGGCATTAATACACAACCAACCATTGAGGCAGCACTTGGCGATAAAAATATTGGCGGCCATATCAAACGACTTATTGGTGACTATAATATCATTGTCAGGCTTCGCCCCCTGTTAGCAAAAGAGGGTTCACAAACAGTACGCTACGAAATTCAGGACAACTTCCTCCGTTTTTGGTTTAATTATTTTGACCGATATCGCTCTTTGATAGAAATAAAAAACTTCGACGGATTAAAATCAATCATTAAAAACGATTATTCAACTTATTCAGGAAAAATACTTGAAACCTATTTTAAACAAAAATTTGCTGAAAGTATGAAATACCGAGCCATTGGTTCCTGGTGGGAACCCAAAGGGGCTCAGAATGAAATTGATATTGTGGCGCTTGATCTAGAAAAAAACAAGGCCATAGCTGTTGAAGTTAAACGAAACAAAAAAAACTTTAAGGAAGAACTATTCCTGGCTAAAGTGGAACACCTGAAAAATAAAGTATTGCCAAATTACACTATTGAGACTTTATGCCTTTCCCTGGAGGATATGTAAATATCCCAAACGATATCGAATCATCGTTCTATTTGACAGATATCAATAATTCATATAACTTTTCTCCCAGGTAATAGGAAAAACCCAAACACAGCGGATATCCAATAAAAAGCCATAGATAATCCACCAAAAACATGGTCGTAAAGGTAATTTTACCTATAGCCTGTAATTTATTCAGAAACTCATACCAACCCATAATGCCAAAACGTTGGATGACAACATTCAAGATTATGGCAGAAAACAAAATGACCCAACCAATCAGATAAATTCTAAGCATGGCAATCATGAATAAGGTTCAATGAAAATGTTAGCCTATAAAGATAATAAACTAAACCATTTTAAATTCCATTAATTCCCTGACCCTTTGAATAACCGTGGGTACTATTTTTTCAATTTCTTTGGTTAAAGTCATTCCCTGTTGCTGAATAGAAGCGATACTTACCACAAAAAGATGAATTTCGGGCATTTTATCCAATAATTGCAAAGCGCAAACCAAGTCTTTAAGTCCAATATCATGGGTGCTCATTGCTTGTGGAAAATCAGTGGCAAATTTTGGTTTTATTAACCGGATGGTTCCAGGTGGATTACTGTCTAAAGTGGCATCTATCATTATCACCAATTTATGATTTTCAATAACTTCAAGCAGATGAAAACCACCAGTACCACCATCCAAAACAAAAACATGGTCAGGTAACTCCTCATTTTGCAAGGCATTAGCGACATGCACACCAATGCCCTCATCTCCCATGAGGAGGTTACCTATGCCAAGTATTAAGGTTGAAGGACTACTTAATTTATTTTTATTCATTGGTATTAAGGATTTGGGGTATGGGGTTTGTCCTTTTCAAAAAACTCCTCTTCAATAAATTTCCAACCTCCACCCATGCTGCTTATTTCTCCTCTTCCTTCCACATAGTCATGATAAAAAACAAGATAAACATGAATAAAAGCGAAAAGAATAAAGAACCACATCACCCAGTGATGAATCTGTCTGGTCAATATATCACCCCCTAATACGGCAGGAACCCAGGAAAAAAGATTGGGAAACCACCAATCTGACATTGACGCATAAAGTCCAAAGCCAGTCAGACATTGCACTAAAAACATGATAAAGGTAAGAAAATACGTCATGCCTGCCAGTGCATTGTGCCCTACACTTAAATGTTGCCGATCTTTTGGGGAACCTTTCAGAAGGAGAATATCCATTTTAATTACCGTCCACATTTCTGAGACGAACTGTTTTGAAATGGGTATAAATTGCCTCCAGCTGGCGTATTTATTTCCAACAAATCCCCAATAGATTCTAGCCATGAAGTTGAAAAAAAACAAATATGCCGCTGCGAAGTGCAGATATCTGAACCAACCCATTGTATAAAGTTGAGAGACATCCTTTTGCGTCATTATAGCCAACGGATTTGCAATATAGAAGCCAGTTACTACTAAAATCAATAGCACGAGAACATTTATCCAATGGTAGATCCTTACAGGTAACTCCCAAACGTAAATTCTTCTTAGTTTTTGGATATGAATATATTTTGACATGATGATAGCATTTGATATTAATCGCCTAAAACACTAACCCTATTGATGGTATTTCCATTTTCATCATAAAGGTGCACGCTGCAAGCCATACAAGGGTCAAAACTGTGAATGGTCCTTAAAATTTCCAATGGTTGATTCTCATCTTCCACGGGTGTATCAATAAGAGATGATTCATAAGCTGACATCTGGCCATTATGGTCCCTGGGCGATGCATTCCATGTGGTAGGTACAACGAGCTGATAATTGGCAATTTTTTTATTCTCAATATTAATCCAATGGGCTAATGCACCTCGGGGGGCTTCTCCAAAACCTACACCCATGGAGGTTGGTGCCCAGGTATCTGGGTCAAATTTGCTGGTTTCAGCCATAGTCGTATTTCCACTGCGAATATTGGCAATAAGTTGATCATAAAATTCTAAAGCCCATTGACTGGCAAGAACACTTTCTAATCCTCGGGCTGCCGTCCTTCCTAACGTCGAAAATAAGGCCGTAACGGGCACATTTAAATCCGTTAAGGTTTTATTTACAATCTCCTGATAATCTTCTCTTCCTCTGGCATAACCTACCAGAACCCTCGCTAAAGGACCTACCTCCATAGCATTTCCCTTCCAGCGAGGAGTCTTAAGATAGCTATATTTTTCATCGGTATTCAAATGCTCAAAGGGAGGCGTCGGACCTGAATATTTCACTTTACTTTCACCTTTCCAAGGGTGTAATCCCACCTTATCGCCACCTTCATACTCATACCAGGAATGTGTAATATATTCTTTTACCTCTTCGTCATTCCTTAAATCTACATCATATATCCTGCTAATATCTTTGTTTAAAATAGCTCCTGAAGGAAATTTGAAACTGGAGGTATCTGCAAAACCATTTGTTGGAAGATCTCCAAAAACAAGATAATTACCCAGTCCGCCACCTATAGCGCCCCAGTCTTTATAATAAGAAGCTATAGCCATTAAATCAGGAATATAAACTTGCTCTATAAATTCTTTTCCATCTTTAAGAAGTTGATGGACCAGTGCCAATCTTTCCGCATTGATTCCACTCACATCATCAATTCCTATAGAACAAGCCATACCGCCTACTAAATAATTTGGGTGTGGGTTTTTCCCACCAAAAATGGCATGAATTTTAACAATATCCTTCTGCCATTCCAATGCTTCCAGATAGTGAGCCAAGCCAATCAGATTGACTTCTGCTGGCAGTTTATAGGCTTTGTGACCCCAATAACCATTGGCAAAAATCCCCAATTGCCCACTATCCACAAATTTCTTAATCCTGGTTTGAATATCACTAAAATATCCAGGAGAGCTTTTAGCATATTTAGAAATACTTTGTGCCAGTTCCGATGTTTTTTTCGGATCCGCTTTCAACGCATTGACTACATCGACCCAATCCATGGCATGTAAATGATAAAAATGAACCACATGGTCATGCATATATAAGGCACAATGCATAAGATTCCGAACCAGGTCAGCATTTGCCGGAACGGTGATACCCAGGGCATCTTCCACGGTTCTAACAGAAACCAGTGAGTGGGTGGAAGTACAAACGCCACAAACTCGCCCAACAAAAGCCCACGCATCCCTGGGATCTCTTCCCTTTAGAATTTCCTCTAAAAGTCGCACCATAGTGCCAGAGCTGAAAGCATCTTTAATTTTACCATTTTCAATATCGACCTCAATCCTTAAATGTCCCTCAATACGGGTAATTGGATCGACAACAATTCGTTTATTCATAACATTCTAATTTAAAAGAATTAGGAATTTAAATCATGTTCCCCCTCGACGCCCTCTTTTTCAAGTTCTTGCACTTGTTTTGCCTTTTTAATATTTGTTAAAACGGCGTGGCCCGCCAAAGCACCTACTGTCACACCCAAAGCAGTTTTACCAATGGAATCAGCATCTGCTTCGATGCCAAATCCGCCAAAGGCAGAGGCTCTTTCATAGATTCTTCCATTGTCCCAAAAATTTTCTTCACTACAACCAATGCAAGGGTGCCCACTTTGTATAGGAAAACTGGTTCCTTCATTCCATTTCATGACGCCACATGCATTATAAGTGGATGGACCTTTACAGCCCATTTTATAGAGACAATAACCTTTCTTTGCATTTTCGTCATCAAAAGTTTCAACAAAAAGACCAGCGTCATAAAAAGGTCTTCTGTAGCAGGTGTCATGTACCCTTTTACTGTAAAATGCTTTGGGACGACCTATCTTATCTAATTCAGGTATTTTTCCAAAGGTTAAATAATGAACGATAACGCCAGCCATAACCTCTCCAATAGGCGGACAACCAGGGACTTTTATAATGGTCTTTCCTTTGATGATTTTATGAATGGGCGTAGCTTGAGTAGGGTTAGGCTTTGCCGATTGCACACACCCATTACTGGCACAACTTCCCCATGCAATAATTGCGGCTGCATTTTCCGCTACCTCATTTAAAATCTGTAAAGAGGTCTTTCCCCCAATCATACAATAAACGCCGTCAGCTCCTAATGGAACACTACCCTCAACACAAAGAATATACTCCCCCTTATATTTTTCCAATGTGTTTTTTAAAGCGGCCTCAGCTTGAAAACCTGATGCTGCCATTAGCGTTTCCGAGTAATCCAGGGAAATCATGTCAAGTAATATATCCGCCACTATGGGATGGGACGATCGTATAAAACTCTCACTGCAACAGGTGCATTCCTGAAAATGAAGCCAAATAATTGGCATCCTCGATTTTGTCTCTAATGCCTTTGCCACTTGAGCTATGCCAGAACTGTCCAAACCTATAAAGGCAGCCATTAAACTCGCAAATCTCATGAAATCCCTGCGTGTGTAACCCTTACGCTCTACCTCTTCATAATAAGTAGGTTGTTTAAATAATAGTCCCTGTTCCATACCATTGATTTTTAATTTATAAATACGGTCGTCCTTACAAATTGACCGTTTTGTTCAAATTAATACTATGATATTTATCAATAACCCAAATGATATTTGTCATAAATGTCGTTTTATACAATTTATACCTTAGCGGATAATTAAAATCATAGAATATGAAAACAAGAATTCTTACCCAGCTCATATTGCTGCTTTTACCCTTCCTTTTGATGGCACATCCTGGTCATGGCGATCATTCTCATGGCGGGTTCTCAGTGATTCACTATTTTTCAGAAACACAGCACATTCTTTTGTTCTCCGCAATCATTACCTTAATTGTCCTTTCTTTGCTACTTTACAGATATGTAAGAAATCGTAAAACGACGGTCTGATGCATGAACTTTCTATCGTCATGTCGATTCTTGATATTGCCAAATCAGAGGCATTAAAAGCTAACGCATCTCAAATCAATGAAATAGAATTGGAAATAGGTACGTTAAGCGGCATTGATATGGATTCATTCAATTTTGCCTGGCGAGAAGCGATTCGGGGTACTATTCTTGAAAATTCAAACCGGATAGTATTCCGTCCTCAAGGTAAAGCCTCTTGTTTAGGGTGTGACCAATCTTTTGATCTCGTAAACAGGTTTGACCCTTGTCCATTCTGTAATAGTCATTTTATTAATATTATTCAAGGTAAAGAGCTAAAGGTTAAAGCTTTAGTTGTTAATTGATTCACTTCAAAAATATCTTATCATGTGCGCTACTTGCGGTTGCAGCTCTAATCATTCTAAAGCTCAGGATCACCACCACCATGCTGGAAATGTCCATAATTCAAGCGAAAGGACTATTATTGATGTCGAAAAAGATATTCTATATGAAAATAATATGCTCGCTCAGCGAAATAGAGGGTATTTTGATGCAAAAAATATCCTTTGCCTGAATTTGGTGAGTTCCCCTGGTTCCGGAAAAACTTCCTTATTAGAAAAAACCCTGCTGGATCTAAAATCTGAATTTCCCTTTTTTGTTATCGAAGGCGACCAGCAAACGTCAAATGATGCCGATAGAATCCATGCCACAGGTACCAAAGTAACGCAAATTAATACCGGAAAAGGTTGCCATTTGGATGCTCACATGATTATTCATGCTTTACAAGGCCTTAAACCATCAGAAAATGCGGTTCTCTTTATCGAAAATGTAGGTAATTTGGTCTGCCCCGCCATGTTCGATCTGGGGGAAAATGAAAGGGTAGTTATCATGAGTGTGACTGAAGGAGATGATAAACCTTTGAAGTATCCTGATATGTTCGCTTCCTCCTCCCTTTGCATTATCAATAAGATAGATTTACTTCCTTATGTCCCTTTTGATATTGAAAAAGCTAAGGAAAATGCACTGAAGGTAAATCCTGAACTTAAAATTATTGAGTTGAGCTGTACAGCCGAAACTGGACTGACCCATTGGTATGAATGGCTCAAATCAAAAGTAATAAAACCTGAATTTGAATGAAACTAACACCCTAATAATTATTGGATGTACACTTTTCATTTTTACTTTTCAGGTATTGTCCAGGGCGTGGGGTTCAGACCCTTCATTTATAATCTGGCTTCTAAACTGCATTTGAATGGCTGGGTCTCTAATACTATTGATGGTGTACATATTGAATTTAATGCAGATAATGAGACTGCAGACCAGTTCTTAAATGAGATTCTCGCTAATCCTCCAACAAATGCTTTGATAACTGAATATCAAAGTAATAAAATTTCGTTTACTCCTTTTACGTCCTTTTCAATCCTATCAGATTATGGTTCTGAAAAAGGGAATATGATGGTTACTCCTGATTTGGCATTGTGTGATGACTGTATGAATGACCTTCTTAATCAGAAAAATAAACGTTTTAAATATCCTTTTACAACCTGCCTTAAATGTGGACCCAGATATTCTATACTTTTAAATTTACCCTATGACCGCCCCAATACTTCATTGAATTATTTAAAAATGTGTCCCCATTGTAAAGATGAATTTATCAATCCTTTAGATAGAAGATTTTATAGTCAAACCAATTCTTGCCCTTTTTGTGCTGTCGATATGCATCTTTATCCTCCTAACAAGAAAGAACTGCCATTTAAACAGGAAGAAATCATTCCCTTCCTTGTTTCTAAAATCCTCCATGGCGCTATCGTTGCTGTTAAAGGGATTGGTGGTTTTCTATTACTTTGCGATGCAACTGATAGCAATGCTATTAAAACCTTAAGAAACCGAAAAAACAGGCCGTCAAAACCCTTCGCCGTTCTTTATAGTAGTATTGAGGCAGCTGAAAAAGATGTTCATATGAAAGAGATTGAGAGAAAATGGTTGAAAAGTGCCGTTTCTCCAATCGTCCTTTGTTCCAGAAAAAATACGTTATCGAGTGGTATTCATTTGAAAGGTGTTGCTGAAAATCTTGATAAAATTGCCGTTTTATTACCCTATTCCCCTTTACTTTTTTTGATTTCAAATGAAGTAAATAAACCGCTGGTTGCTACAAGTGCAAATATTAGTGGTGCTCCTGTTATTTATAATGATGAAGATGCGCTTAATAATCTTTTCCCACTTGCTGATTATATATTAACGTTTGATAGAGATATTACCTCTCCTCAGGATGATAGTGTTGTTCAATTTACTAAGGATAATCAATTAATATTGTTGAGACGAAGCAGAGGTTTTGCACCCAAATTTATTCCCAATCCTTTGAAAAATCTTCACACTTCCTTACTTGCTTTTGGTGCTGAATTGAAAAGTACTTTCGCATTTAATGCAAATCAAAATTTATTTGTCAGCCAATTTTTAGGTAATCATGCTTCCTTTGATGCACAAATTGATTTCAATCACACCCTAAGGAATTTATTATCTCTATTAAAAATTAATCCAACTATAATTTTAGCCGACAGCCATCCAAATTATGATATTTCAAAAACAGCATTAACCTTTCATAATCTATTTAAATCAAAGGAATTTATAAGAATCCAACATCACAAAGCGCATTTTGGTGCTGTATTAGCGGAAAACCATGCATTGGACATACAAAAACCTATTTTAGGATTCATTTGGGATGGTGCAGGTTATGGAGATGATGGTAACATCTGGGGTAGTGAGGTTTTTTTATATGAAAACCATCAAATAGAGAGATTATATCATATTTCTTATTTTCCCCAATTACTGAATGACAAAATGAGCAGGGAGCCAAGACTTTCAGCACTGGTGCTCCTTGGAAAAGATACGGAGAACTGGCCTTTGATAAAACATCATTTCAGTGAAAGGGAATGGCATTATTTTCAAAAAATAGGTGAGTCCGATAAAATGGTTCTCACTTCTTCTATGGCCAGATTTTTAGAAGGTATTGCCTGTTTACTGGGTGTTGGCCCCATCAATGATTATGAAGGTCAAGTGCTTTTACACTTTGAAAATCTTGCACGAAAATATCCATACGAATTGAATGAATGGTATTCCTTTAATATTCAAACTGATTCACTGGATTACCCTTCGTTTTTAAAATCATTCCTTGAAGATGTTAAAAATAAAAGGGACAAATCGATGATTGCCAAGAAAGTACTATTTTCTCTGGCAAAAACTATTGAAGAAATTTGTTCGCTTAGAAAGGTAAATCATATCGCATTCAGTGGAGGTGTTTTTCAAAACGCATTACTTGTTGAATTGATAAAACATCAATTTTCAAATAAAAATACTACGCTATATTTTCATAAGCAATTATCTCCTAATGATGAGAATATTGCCTTCGGCCAATTAGCTATTTATTCCATTACACAACTAAAAAATACAACCAATGTGTCTAGCGATACCCGGGAAAATCATGCGAATTACAGCTCAATTGGATGAGACTTTTCGATATGCCCAAGTGAATTTTGGTGGAATATTGAAGGATGTGAACCTTTATATGACCCCGGAAGCACAAATTGGAGATTATGTCCTGGTTCATGTTGGGGTTGCCATCAGCCTTATTGACGAGGAAGAAGCCCACAAGGTGTTCCAATACCTGGTGGAAATGGGTGAAGTTGAAGAATTAAATACTCCAAATTAATTTGAATGCTTATGAAATACTTATCCGAATACAGAAATCCTGCCTTAGTTGAAAAACTGCTCAAGGAAATTTTTGCCGTAACAACCAGGTCATGGACATTGATGGAAATTTGTGGTGGACAAACCCACAGTCTGATAAAAAACGGTATTCCTGCTTTACTGCCTGAAAAAATAAACTTAGTGCACGGTCCTGGTTGTCCGGTATGTGTCACCAACATCAGCATTATTGATGAAGCAGTTTATCTTTCCAGATTAACAGATATGATTTTTTGTTCCTATGGTGATATGCTAAGGGTTCCTGGTAGTAAGGAAAGTCTTTTGGAGGCTAAAGCTTCTGGCGCGGATATTCGAATTCTTTATTCTCCATTGGAAGCCGTTCAGTTAGCAAAAGAAAATCCAGACAAACAAGTTGTATTTTTTGCCGTGGGATTTGAAACTACGGCTCCTGCCAATGCGTTGAGCGTTGTTCAGGCAGCAAATTTAAATCTGGCAAATTTTAGCATTTTAGCTTCTCATGTTCTTGTTCCCCCTGCAATGGAAGCGATTTTGGGAGATCCTGACAATAAAATTGATGGTTTTTTAGCTGCCGGTCATGTTTGTACAATTATGGGATTAGGTGAATATTTTCCTATAGCTGAAAAATATAAATGCCCCATTGTGGTGACTGGCTTCGAACCAGTTGATTTGTTACAAGGTATTTTAATGACTGTTATTCAATTGGAAAATGGAACTTTCTTTGTTGAAAATCAATATGCCAGGAGTGTTCATCCCGAAGGTAATGTCTTGGCAAAACATACTTTATCAAAAGTATTTGACATAAAAGACCGGGTTTGGAGGGGTATTGGAAACATTCCACTGAGTGGCTTTGAATTAAAAGATGCCTTTTCATCCTTTAATGCCCGTGTTAAATTTGATATTCCCCTCATAAACCTTCCTGAAAATACGGAATGTATCAGCGGTGAAATTATGAAAGGGCTGAAAAAACCGATGGATTGTCCAAATTTTGGAACAAAATGTAAACCGGAATTTCCTATCGGTGCCCCTATGGTCAGTAGCGAAGGCGCCTGTGCCGCATACTATCATTATGCCTGGAATCCTCAATTAGTTTGATTTTTTCTATTTGAAAAATAAATGTGATGAATTTACAATGCCCAATGCCTACATTTGATTTTGATGTTATTACCGTAGGACACGGAAGTGGTGGACTTCTTACCCATAATCTACTTAAAAGTGGTGTTTTTAATCTGTTAAGTAATCCTTGGCTCGATCAACAACATGATGGAGCCATTTTTGAAATCAATGGCAAAGTCGCTTTCAGTGCTGATAGCTACGTAATTTCTCCTCTCTTTTTTCCCGGTGGAAATATTGGTGATCTGGCGATTAATGGAACGGTTAATGACCTCGCTATGTGTGGTGCAAAAGCAAAATACCTTTCCTTAAGCTTTATTATTGAAGAAGGTCTTCCCATTAATCTGTTTTGGGATGTTTTATATTCCATAAAATTGGCCGCAGAAAAAGCCGGGGTCTTTATTGTCACAGGTGATACCAAAGTCGTTGAAAAAGGGAAAGGTGATCTCTTGTTCATTAATACCTCGGGCATAGGTGAAGTACACCCAAATGCAGAAATTCATCATCAGCGAATCTTCGCAGACGATGTTATTTTGATTAGTGGAAATATCGCCGCTCATGGTATCGCTATTATGAGCGTGAGGGAGGGCTTAACCTTCGAATCTTCCATTATTTCTGACACCCAACCTTTAAATGATTGTGTAATTGCACTGTTAGATCATTTTGGTTCAGATGTCAAATTCCTCCGTGATGCCACAAGGGGTGGCGTTGCTTCCGTGCTCAATGAGGTTGTTGAAATGACTTCTCTGGGCATCATTTTGAATCAATCAGATATTCCTCTGGAAGAAGAAGTAAGCTCCGCCTGTGAAATGTTGGGGTTTGACCCTCTTTATGTGGCAAATGAAGGTGTTTTTATAACTATCGTCTCAAAAAATAAAGCAAACGATATATTACAATTCCTTAAAGTTTTTCCCGCTGCTGAAAATGCTGCTATCGTCGGCGCCATGCAACTCGATTTTCCTAAAAAAGTTATCCTTAAAAGCTCCATCGGTGGCTCCCGCTTAGTGAATTATCTGCCCGGAGAACAACTGCCCAGAATTTGTTAAGCCTTTTTATAAGCCCTTATCTTTATTTCCATTCCTTTTCTTATC
>Ga0247843_1002672_pt1 | contig 31534 bp, 28 predicted proteins | sample LaCruzMarch2017__FD_192420 | JGI IMG/M metagenome (GOLD analysis project Ga0247843, IMG submission 192420) | Freshwater microbial communities from meromictic Lake La Cruz, Castile-La Mancha, Spain - LaCruzMarch2017_8m | ecosystem: Environmental > Aquatic > Freshwater > Lake | place: Spain... | reverse complement strand
TTTATAAAAGACTTTTGAGAGAAGAAGAACATCATAGAAGTATTTGTCTTGTGTTTCTCTCGAATCCAATATTTATAAAAGACTTTTGAGAGAAGAAGAACATCATAGAAGTATTTGTCTTGTGTTTCTCTCGAATCCAATATTTATAAAAGACTTTTGAGAGAAGAAGAACATCATAGAAGTATTTGTCTTGTGTTTTCTCTCCGCTTCGCTTATTAACTTTTTTAATGTCTTTGATTAGCGAAGCAAAAAGAAAAAACATGCATCGCAAATAAAATCACCATACAATGTATAAACAATGTATGTTGTAAAGAAATCAAAAAATCCCTGCAAAACGGGTAAATTTCCCATTGGCAAAAAGAAGAGGTGCATTCGCCCCAAAACACGAAAACAGAAACGGAGCAGTAAGAGTAGCAGCACCAGTGCATCATCGACACCTATAATGAATGAATTCCAAAAAATGAGATTGAAAATCGCAAAAATGACTTCTTCACAATAAAAATTGAACCTATTGTGAAAGCGTATTTTATTCACATTAGACAATGAATGTTTTGCCAATCGACATGTTGTCCAACGAACAAATGTTCGCATTTGAACGTTTTAAAAAGGGGGACAATTTGTTCATCACGGGGCCGGGTGGGTCGGGTAAAACCCAATTGATTCATACCTTTATTCAACATTGCAAAAGTTTGAACAAAGAAGTCGCCATTTGTGCTTTGACAGGTTGTGCCTCGGTTTTGTTGAACATGAAAGCCAAAACCATTCATTCATGGTCGGGAATCAAATTGGCAAAAGGTCCCACCGAAAACATCATACACAATGTTCTCAAAAACAGGAATGCCGTTTCCAATTGGAAAAAAGTGGCTGTGTTGATTGTGGATGAAATTTCTATGATGTCCGTCAAAATATTCGAACTCTTGGAAGAATTGGCTCGGCGTGTGCGTCGTTGCCCCGATGTGTTTGGTGGCATTCAAATCGTTTTCACGGGTGATTTTTATCAACTTCCTCCTGTTGGAGATGGGGATGACCCTTCGACCAGCAAATTTTGTTTTGAATCCAATAAATGGAAACAACTGTTTCCTTTGCCACGCAACTCGGTTGTGTTGGTCTCCATCTTTCGACAAAAAGACCCCAAGTATTGTGAGATATTGAACCAAATACGTGTGGGGGAATTGACAGAAGAGAATGCGTTGATTCTGCAAGGCAGAGTCATTCCCTTTGAAGAAAACGGCGAACAAGTCATTACCCGATTGTTTCCCATCAAAAACAAAGTGGAACTCATCAATCAACACAATTTTCAAAAATTGGAGGGTAAAAAAATTACACAAGAAAATGTCATCAAAACAAATTGCCAAATGTATCTCGAAACGGGAGAAGCCTTTTCTAAAGAAACCATAGAATTGTGCAATGCCATGACGGCGGAAGACATTGATTTTGAAACCAAACGTTTGCTGTTGAGCATTCCCGTTTCCGAAAAAATGGAAATGAAAAAAGGGTCGGTTGTCATGCTGACTGTCAATTTGTGTGTGGATGACGGTTTGTGCAACGGAAGTCAGGGCATCATAGTGGATATTTTAGAGAATCAATTCGTGCCTGAATTGCCGAGTTCGCCACGGTTCATCATGCCTGTGATAAGGTTCAACAATGGCATCACCATACCTGTGGGTCCGCATTTTTGGCAAAACGACTTTTATCCACGGATTTGTGTCGCCCAAATTCCTCTGGTGTTGGCGTGGGCAATGACCATTCATAAAATCCAAGGGGCTTCGTTGGACATTGCTCAAGTGGATGCGGGATGTTCTATATTTGAATACGGGCAGACGTATGTGGGTCTCTCTCGAGTCCGTTCATTAGAGGGATTGTATTTGACCAATTTCAAACCCAATCGCATTAAAACAAACCCTCTTGTCAAGAAATTTTACAAATCTATTTTGCCAGTCAGCATGCAACTCCCTCGTCTCAATTACAGTGCCATGATTGATGCCGATGTGGCGATTAAAAACGCTGCCTCGACTGCTGAAGAAGAAAATACACAAGACATTCCTGTTGCCAATGCAACCGAAGTGGGAGAAGACGACAACAGTCGAAACATTCCTATGGTGAATGCTGTTCCCATACTTCACGAGAGAAATACGTATATGAGAATCAATAAATTGCCCTGATTTTATTCTCACGACAAATAAAACATGGCAAAAAAGGTTCGTTTTTCGGATACAGTATTGTTCAATGGTCATGCAGTGTTGCGGACTTTGACCCCCTACCACAGACCCATTCATAAAAAATCACAACAAATCGGCAAAACTCAATCATCACGTGTTTCGAAAACACCCAAAAAGAACATCACCATCAAATTTAGACACAACAACAACAAGAAACAATGATGACGACATTTTTTATTGCTATAGTGTATATGTCTCAATCCGATTACATTCATTATAAAAAGATTTCCAATGAATTGAAATTCATGTCAAAATTGTCGCCCATATTGAATGCGGGAGATTATACGAATTTTCTCGGTTATTCCATTGAAAACCAAATACGAAGCACGAAACAGGCCACCAGCCAATTGGGTCTGCCCAATCAAGTCATCATTGACGACATTTCCACCATTGATGTTTCGGGCTGTCCTGTTTTTTTAACATGCAACAATACCAACCAGCGACCCAATCGTGTGCTCAGGGTCAATGGCGCAACCTATTTTCGCCCATTGCGTCCCTTGACACAAAAACAAATCGATGCCATTGCCAACGCCGACGATTGCCTCTGTTATAACAAATAAAAAATTGAATTTAAAAATACTGAACCAAATATAACAATAGAATTAATGAATGTGGAAAATAAAACACGGGAGGAATTGATTGCTCTTTGCAAAGAACAAAACATCAAGGGCTACAGTTCCAAGAAGAAAAATCAACTCATAGAATTATTGCAACAGCATCGCAATGATTCTATCGTGAAAGAATCATCCATTGTGGATGATAATGCTTTGCCCACAAATGAAATTCAATCCGAGAATGAAATTCAAACCAATGCCTTTTATGTGGGAGACAATCTTGAACTTCTCAAAAAAGTAAAAGCAGAAACAATAGATATGGTGTATTTAGACCCCCCATACAACACAGGACGCAATTTTCACTATTTTGAAGATAAATTCGCCGATTTTCCCAAATTCATGGAAGAAAGAATCCGAGAATGTCATCGTGTTTTGAAAAAAGACGGAAATATAATCATTCATGTTGAACCACGCATCTCTCATTACATTCGTTTTATTTGCGATACATTGTTTGGTGAAGTCCATTTTAAAAACGAAATTGTGTGGCACAGTGGTGGGAACGCCAAAAACAAATACCAACTCGGGAGAAATCATGACACCATCATCGTTTATGGCAAATGCACAAAGTCCAAGTTTTTCCCCTTGTATAAACCCTATAATGAAGAATACAAAAAAACACTGAAAATGTGTGCCATTCACAACAAGTTATATGGAACATCCGCCGCACACAATTCGCAACCTGAAGTGAATCCACGACCCAATCTTCTTTATGAATGGAACGGAAACACTCGTCAGTGGTATTTCTCAAAAGAAAAAATGAAATGGTTGCACGATGACAACCGATTGGAGTATAATGAAAAGGGCATTCCACGTGTGAAGCGGTTTATGGAGGAAATGGAAGGGATTCCTGTTCGTGATACATGGGAGGATGTTTCGTCCATTCAAAATGGAGAAAAAACAAAATACGCAACGCAAAAACCAGTCAAACTCGTCGAAAGAATATTGATGCTGTATAGTGCGGAAAATGATTTGTGTATGGACCCGTTTGCGGGGTCGGGAACGTTGGGAAGAGCATGTCGCAATTTAAATCGAAATTTTATTTTGTTTGACATCAATCCTGAAGCAAAAAAGGTGTTTGAAGCACAATGACATTATACAGTCTGTAAAAACTGACAAATAACTTCATCCGTTTTTTTGTCGCAATCATATTCCTTGCGTATTTTGGAATAAATGTTTGTAATCAATTGGTCTGGTTTTTTTGGATTGATAAGGCAAGATATGGGAATGCATCTTATGATTGAACCAGAAATTCCAAATGTTGGGCTGGGTTTGAATATAGCAAGAATATCGAATTCATCTTTTTTATATGCAACATGACCTGTGCTGTTGGTTTCCGTATTTTTTTACAATTGCGTCGGGTTGTTTCACAATGCCAATAATTCATCCTGAATTTGATTTGAATTCTTACGGGAGGTTTCGTGTCGTTTGTTTTTCCATCATAGGATTCTCCAATGACACTTTTTATTGGTCTTCCTGATTTTGTTTCAAGCCATTTTATTACATGACTTTCGGCAACATAAGCAAGAACTTTTCCAATGTCTCTGTGTTGGCGTGAATCCATAATGGCATTTATCAACCAAGTTCTCATGGGTGAATTTTCAGTTCCAAGCCACTCATTGCAACTTTTTTCGGCTTCTTTTGAAATTTGTATTTTTTTTATTGATTTTTTTGGGGGTTTTATTGAAATGTGTTTTTTCCACCATTTTTGTATTATTGATGCCGACCTATTCATATTGTGTTTGATTGAATAAAAAACGTTTTTGTATTCAATTTTTTGGCAGTTTAACGTGTTTGCATGTTTTTTGTTTTTAACATTTCCACCTCTTGTGTCAAACGTTTGATTTCGTTTTTGCACTCTTGAATGTCTTTGACCAAAATTCCCAATAGACCGTTGTAATTCAACGATTGTTTTTCGTTTCCGTCTTTTTCTCCCGTCACCAGACATGGATAAAACTGTTGGACTTCATGGGCGATGAATCCAATGTCGTCCTTGTTGGCTTCTCTGTTGAAATAGCGGACGGGTCTTAAATAATCCACCGAAAAGGAATCGTTCAAACTTTGTATGTTGGCTTTGATACGGTAATCGGAGGTCGCATTGAAACTCGTTGCCCGTGCCGTTCCGCTGATGTCCAAATTGTAGGTATTGGTGGGGTCGGCAATGCCTATCGCCATGTTTCCCAACACAATGGTGTTGGAACTGATGGTCAAATTTCCGTTGGTGTCCAAGGTCAAACTGCTGATGTCGATGATTTCACTTGTTCCAGAATAATCGTATGCCAATAAATTCGACCCCGCAATCATGGTTTGACGAATGGGATTGACAAATGTGCCTGTGTTTCCCGCATTGAGGAGGGTGCCACTCGCATTCAAAACAATCGAACTTGCCGCTTGGTTTTCGTATCCTGCTAAATAGCCGATGGCAACAGAATTTATTCCTTGATTTGTAAATCCTGCCGAATGTCCAATGCCAATCGCAAAATCTTGTTGTGAGTTGTTTCCTGATAAAGTGCCAATAGCAATAGCGGAATATTGTTGTGAATTATATCCTGCAGCATTGCCAATGGCAACAGTAGAACTTTGTTGCGAATAAACACCTGACCCTGTTCCAATAGCAATGGCGGAACTTTGTTGCGAATAAACACCTGACCCTGTTCCAATAGCAATGGCGGAACTTTGTTGATTATCTCGTCCTGCATCGTTTCCAATGGCAATTCCTGCTCCCTGACCTGACAAACCCGCTCTTTTTCCAATGGCAATGGCATTTGCCGCTTGTGAAAATTGTCCAGCCAAATAACCTATTGCCACAGAATACGTCCCCTGTCCTGACAACCCCGCTTGAAACCCGATGGCAACCGCCAAATCTTTTTGTCCTGTAAAACCTGCTTGATATCCCATCGCAACTGAACCTGAACCTTGATAGAAAGAACCCGCTTGGAATCCTGTAGCCACCGAACCTGAACCTTGATAGAAAGAACCTGCTTGGAATCCTGTAGCCACCGAACCTGAACCTTGATAGAAAGAACCTGCTTGATATCCAATCGAAATTGTGTTTTCGGGTTGTGTGTTTTGCCCCGCTTGATATCCAATCGCAATCGACCCCGTTCCTTGATACAGTTGTCCCGCACCATATCCGTTTGCAACAGCATAAGATTGTTGTTCCGTTTGCCCTGCTTGAAAACCGATTGCAATTGCACCCGACCCTTGATTCTGCTGTCCTGCTTGGAAACCAAACGCCAATGCACTCGCTTGTTGCCCCGTTTGACCCGCTTGGAAACCAATCCCCATGTTGTTGCCGCCTTCCCAGTGAGTATGCAAAAGAGGCACCGCAGAAACGAAGGTGCCGTTGCTGTAGCCAAGCGACATATGTTGTCCCGACGAAGAAATGCAAACGTCTTTCCAATATCCCGTGAAAGTAAATGTATTTGTGGTGGAAACCCATGAAACACCATAGTCGGTTGAATAATACATGGACTGAACCGCCGCCGTTCCTGCGGTTTTAATGGCGACTTGGTATTGTCCCGACGACGACATGGCGATTCTTCCACGCACCCCAGTATCCGTAATCAAGGTTGTTCCTGCAGTGAAAGTTGTTCCAAAATTAGATGAATAATACACTATACCATTTGTTCCACAAACCAATGCCGAGACGTATTTTCCCGAGGCGGACATGGACAACGAATAATAACTGGTGTTGGGTGTTGCAATGGCAGAAAAAGAGACACCATAGTTGGATGAATTGTAAATGTATTCGCTTGTGGTGCCACCGCCAAACATGCAGAAACTGACGTATTTGCCCGAAGCCGAAGATACAAGAGAGGTTATTGTAATTGCTGGGGCACGGTTGTATGTTGTGGATACGGTTGTCCATGTGGAACCGAAGTTGCTCGAATAATAAAAGGTGTTTGTTCCCGAGGCGGCGAAATTGGATGCAAAGAAATATTGGTATTTTCCCGATGCCGACATGCAACACGAGACCGTTCCTGAACCTGCTGGAACCGTGATGGCTCCTGAAGTCCATGTTTGCCCGTAATTGGAGGACAAGCGTATGGTGTTTGCAGAATCGAATACTGCCAATTGGTATTGACCCGACGACGAGATGGCGACGGCGGATGCAGTGGAAGTGCTGACCGTCAATGGTGAAGTCCAAGTGTTTCCGTAATTGGAGGAACAATAAATTTTGCTGTTGGAAACAATCGTTTGGTATTGCCCCGTTGCAGAAAGGACGGTTTGGTTGGGCGAATCGGCGTATTGGGAAAAAAGAGACGATGACCAATACTTGGCGAAATTGGCGTAATCCAAGGCGGGGGTTGCGGAAACGATGACACTGTTGTCGGCAAATGTTTGGGGACCACAGGTTATGTTTTGATTGGTGGATAAATCGCCGACGATTTCAATGCTGGTGGTAATGTATTGATTGGTGGTGGTGGAGAGTGCGGCATCTCTCAAAACGATATTGGAAATATCGACGGAGGATGGATTGATGACATAATTGGAATCGGAATGAAGAGAACCCGACGGTTGCAACATTAACAGGGCACTGTTTAAGGGTGTGATGAGAGAATTGATATTGAGGTCGACCACATTGTCGATGTTGCCATTGGTAACGGTTCCCGTTAAATTGGGGGCTTTGAATATGTATCCATTCATGGAAGCATCGACCAAAAAGTATCCCGCCAAAGTGTTGCTGCTGTTATCGTTGATGGTAATCCCTGACCCGAACGAGGAATTGTATCCAAGACTGCCTGTGTTTAAGGTAATGGTTTTGTTTTTGATGAGCAGATTGTTCACTGCCGATGTCGTCACGTTCCCGTAAAAATTCACAAAATCATAGGTTCCTCCAATGTTGATGGTGTCAGAATACGCTGGGTTTGAATTGCCATAATTGCCAATATTGACAGTGTTGGAGAGACCGGGTCCAATGCCTATGGTGTTCCCGATGGGGTTGATTGTGTTTGCAAGTGCTATGTTGGTTTGCGTTGTGTTTGCCACATTTACATTTCCTCCAACATAGGCATTGCCACCAATCGAAATTCCACCTGTAATTTGCAACGCCCCCGTATTGAGTGCCGTGGAATTGGTTGCACTTGTCAAAAAAGTATTTCCCGAAATTGAAAGGTTTCCATTGAGGTCAGTCGTTATTTGTTGAAGGTTGATGATTTCTTTGCTTACGTTGTCGTATGCCATCATGTTGGCTCCGCTGATGGTCGTTTGACGAATGGGATTCACAAATGTTCCCGTGTTTCCCGCATTCAACAGAGCATCGGTTGCATTCAATACGATGGAATTTGGATTCTGGTTTTGAAATCCTGCTCTGAACCCAATCGCAATCGTATTGATTCCTTGGTTCAATTCTCCTGCTTGAAAACCAATTGCGACGGCTCTCACACCTTGTCCTGTTTGACCTGCGTTATAACCAGCGGCGACGGCTCCTGAACCTTGTGCAAATTGTCCTGCGTTTTGCCCTGCGGCGACGCCTCCTAAACCTTGATTTATTTGCCCCGCATTTTGTCCTGTGGCGACGGCTCCCACACCTTGTCCAGTTTGTCCTGCGTTATAACCAGCAGAGACGGCTCCCAAACCTTGTTGAAACTGTCCTGCGTTTGAACCCATGGCGACCGCATATTGTCCTTGTTGAAATCCCCCTGCATAAGACCCAACTGCAGCCGAAGAAGAACCTTGTCCTGTTTGACCTGCCCGATAACCAAATGCGACGGCTCCAACACCTTGTTCTTGTTGTCCCGCATTTGTCCCCATTGCCACCGCATACGAACCTTGTTGAATCTGTCCCGCCTGACATCCAATGGCAATCGAATCCACCTGTTGCGACGTTTGCCCCGCTTGCAAACCGATTGCAATCGAACTGGCTCCTTGTTGCCCCGTGGTTCCCGTATTAATGTTGATGTTTTTATTCACATAAATGTTGCCATTGAGAGAAATGTCTTCCACGGTTGTGGTTTCGCCCATTATAACAAGGTTGTTATGCACTATAGTGTTTCCTATGGTGCTTCCCATATCAATGTTGGTTGCGTTGCCGCCGAATTGAATGTTCAAAACGTTTTCGTTAATCAACGAAAAAAACGTGTTGTTGGAATTGATTGCTCCCCCATCGTTGATGTGCATGTCTCCCGAAACATAGACACACCCCGAAATGTCCAACACATTGTTGTTTTGACGATTGAATAAATTGGGCAAATACACATAGAATTGGCGACTTTGTCCCAATTGACTGCCATTGATATAATTTGCCACGGTTGCTGTAATGACAAAAGAGTTGATATTCATCATAGTAATCCCCGTCAAATCGTATTGTGTTAAGGAGGTCGCATTTCCCGAGGCATTCAACATTTCGGTTGGAACGGTGATCCATGTTGCGAATCCATCTGCCGAATACATGAATTCTCCGCTTGTTCCAACAGCGACGGCAATGAGAGAACTATAGATGAAAACACTGTTTAACGTGTCTGTGGTTGCGACGTTTGTCCATGTGGAACCGCCATTCGTTGTCCAAAGGATGCTGTTTGTGCCGACCGCAATGGCGGTTGAGTCATCATAGACGTAAATGGCATTATAGTTGTATTGTGCTACGGGGGTGTTGCTGGTTTGGGACGGTAAATTGACGCTCAAATTGTATTTGGAAATCAGGTCGTAATTGGAAGAGTTTTTTCCTGCAACATAAATGTATGTTCCATTGCCGTCAATGTGATTGCACGATACAAAATTCACGTCGTTGATTGCAGCAGAGACAGACTGTGTTATTTCGTCTCCATCCAAATCGGCGGTTGCCACGTCAAAATAGTTTATGTTGTATGGTTTCAAAAGGGTTGGGTCGGTTAAGAAAAAAACACGCAGAGAACCACTGATTGGACTGACGACGACGTAAATGGATTTTATTGTTATACTTGAATAACCAACCAAAGTGATGGGGCGCCAATTTATGCCGCCGTCGTAAGTATAATAAAAGAATCCATCGGTTCCCCCTGTGAATGCATAATTATTGTTATACACAAAAATAGAATTGAAATTTTGGGGTGCATCACGCAAGTTTCCGCTGTCGATATCAACGGGTGTCCAACTTTGGCCTCCGTCAACCGTCAAAACAATGTTTTGAAAATATGGAAGACTTATGGCAGAAGGTGTGCCGCACGACATGCCTCTGTTCCCAAAAAATTGGGTTTGTATTGTCTGAAACGTGGTGTCTGTGGTGGGAGTAATCTGTCCATTCGTAATGTGAGTGGGTCCATTGATGTCCACCGTGTAGTCGTCGGTTCGGGGTGCATACGTGTTGAATCCTGTGGTCGCTCTTTTTATCACTTGGTTGGTTCCTTCCACCAGATTCTGTATCGGCACATACGTATCGTTTGTATTGGTGAATCCCAACGTTCCTGCAGAACGTGTCTGGTCATTGGGATATGCCCCGCCACCGATTTTTAAGCCTGTTTTCAAAGGAGTTATCATGTTTAAAAAAGTAATGGAACTGGCATCGGTTGCGACCAGTGTTAAAGCATTGCCTGTGTTTTCCGTATCGTTCCCGTAAATGTTGTATAAATATTTTCCTGCGGAAATATCATAGATGGTCGCCGTTTCGTTTTCAATGTGGGCGGTTTGCCCCGACAGGTTGGAGACGGTCAGTTGAGAATTGATTTGGACGTTGGTGGATGCGTCAATCCCCATGTATCCGCCAGAAAGGTATTGAATTTGTCCGTCGGGGATTGCTGCGGTTATTATCGTGTCATTATAGAATTGTATGGAAGAACTGATGTCGCTCGTTTGCACTGCGATTCCGTGGTTGTTGCTGTTTCGTGCGATGATATTTCGGTTGGTTGGTTGATTGGTATAGACGTTGAGAACTTGGGTCGTGTTGCCTACAATGTCCAGTGTCGCTTCGGGGGCGGTCGTGTTGATACCGATTGCCTCTTGTGTTGCGTTTCCGTAAAAATAGGAATCCGAATTCGCCCCCAAATACAATTTATTGTAGATGTGTGCCTCTTGTTTGAGGGTTGTGTTTTTTTCGACTTCTAAATTTCCATTCACCAACAAATCACTAAATATAAGACCCGTGTTAATTTGAATGGACTCTGCGGTTAAATTGCCTGATATATCCACGTTCTTGCCAAATGTTCCGTTGTTCGTAACAACCAAATCACCATCAATGGTGAATGTTCCTACATACGCACTTTTCAGTGTAATGTTGTCGCACACCAAAGTATGTGTGGTTATATTGTTGTCTTTGGATAAATTTTTTGTCCCACCGTATTGTTTCCAATTGTTTGACATGCGTCTGTTGTTATTATAACTTTTTATTATATTTTACTTGTCCTTTACACATTGACAAAATAGGTTAATGTGTAATTGGTTCGCAATAAAAAAGGATAATCAATAGTCTGTTTTGTCCATGGCTTCTACCAATTCTTCTTCTGTAATGTGTTTTTGATAGAACAATACATCATAGATGTCTGTATCTTCTTCTTCCGCCGTATTTTGAAACCTTGGGTTCAATATGTATTTTACACAAAAATCCAGTGAAAGTTTTTGATGCACCAACAATAGATTAATACTATGATGTCGAAGGCACTCTCTTTGTTCTTCTTCTGTCAATTGGGTTGTTTTGATTTTCTCTTTTGAAATGTATGGTATTGTGGGGGGTTTCATTTTTATGTTTTGTGTGTTTATTTTATTTTCAATTTTTAAATCAATTTTTTATAGGGGGGCATTATATATGTATAAAACACGCCGAAAATATAAAAAAAAGTCGATAAAACATAAAAGACGAAACACGCGGACACTTGTGCGACGCAGACGGACACATGCCCGCTTTTTTGGGCGAGGTGGGGGTGGTGTAAATGTTCAAAGTGAATGGAATCGTTTTATTCATTTCGGTTGTTGGAACGATAGGTTGATTGGCCATTCAACTGAATCCATTCCCCTGACTGACAGAGACAACGAAGACAAAATTAATTTAGTGAAAGTTTCTAAATTGTTGAGGCAAAAGATTGATGAAAACCATTTTGATTTTGTCATTGTTGCGGGAGATAATTATTACAACAAGGAAGGTAAAGAAAAAAAGGACAAGAAAGACAAAACAGACAAAAGTGAAAAGAAAGAGAAGGGCAAAAAAAAGAAAAGAAGAAAATATTTGATATAAACAAATTAAATTATGGGTTTGATTTGATAAAAGAAAACACGTCTAATTTGCCTATTTACATGCTATGGGGAAATCACGAGTTTGATAAAACAATCATACCCGAAGATGTCGAACCTATCGCTTCGTGTAATATTATTGAAAACCAATTGCGATTGATTAATGAAAACAGGGACAAAATACGGATTGATTATGCCATTGATGTCGAAAAACCCATTCAACATTTGCTGATTGACAATGGCAAAACACTGATTCTTATGGTGGATTCAACCATGTTTGAAGAAAAATACGAAAAATATTTGGATTGTTATAAAACTCTCTATGCATCACCCAATGCTACTATTGACGAAATCATAAACATTCAAAATCAGCGTCTCGCATTGTTGATTGATGAATTGCGAAACACGGGACAAATTCAAAACGTAATCATTGAAGCTCATCATCCCATCTGCATTTATAAAAACAATAAAGAAGAGGACTGCAATGTGTTTGAATACAACGAAAAATTACTTCATTTTGTTTTGCACAATGTCATTGATGGGTTTAACATTCCAACAATAAAATATTTTCATTTGTGTGCGGATTTACATTTGTTTCAAACGGGGACAATTACTGTTGTTTCGGGAGTTCAACCGTATGAGATTACACAATACATATCGGGAACAGGAGGTGCTAAATTTGATTTCATGAATGAAAATGGTCTTGATTGTGAAGAAACAAATAGAGGAGTTTTTGAAGAAATTGAACAAACCCATGGCATTCAAATGAATTATAACATTACCGAACCTTCTCGAGCCGAAAATGGGTTTTTGGATTGTTCTTCTGTCAATGGTGATTTTGTAGCACAGTTTATTTCAGTTGATGAAATAAATGACTATACCATGTGAGAGAAGCATTTGTTTGCCATGCACAAATCCAATGCGTTGAAACAAAGAAAAAACACAATAGCGTTTGTGATGACTTTGAACGGTAAAAACCAACCGACCAGAAACGCCAACAGAAACAAAACAAAATAGGTCATGAAATTGGGGTGCAACTCTTGTTCTGTCAAAGGAGGAGTTAATGGGGACAATGTGAAGATGATTTCTTTTGCTTTTTCTTCGCTTGTGTCTGCTTCGCTGGTGTCTTTTATTTCATTCAAAAAATATTTCAACAAATCAATTTCTTTTTTTTCGATGTAATCGATTTTTATTTTGGTGTCAACAATGTTTTTCAGCAAATTGTTTTTCGCCTCTTGTGTGTTGTGATTGGCTTCCAATGTTTCCAATCTTTTTTTTAACCGTTCAATCAACGCCCTTTTGTGGCTAAAAATTCCCTTGTTGGCGAACTGAATGTATTCGTTGTATCGACTCGCCATTTCATCTTTTTCGATTTGGATGATGGCTTTATAGGGGTCTTTTTTTTCTATTTCAATGGCTCTTTCAAATTTTTTATTTGCATTGTTTGGTTCGCTTCGCAATTCAGTGATGGGAATGGTTTCTTCAAAAGCATAAGAGGTTTTGTTTAACCAATGGCTTGTGATGTTGTCGTATATTTTGTTGAGTGATTTGATGTAGATTTTTTCAATGATTTTTTCGTCCAATGATTCCGTCACCATTTCTTTCCATTCCGTTTCGGTCAAATACCCGACAGTATTTTTGTCTGTCAATTCACTAAACAATTCGTAAGTTGACATTATACATTTCTTTCTTTTATTGTTTTTTGGTGTTTTAACGCACCCTATATTTTCTGTTTTTGATACAATTGTTCGCAGACAAAAGAAAACGAAAAATCCGTTCCGTTCAAGTCCATGATGGTTCCCTTGTCATTATAGAGTGTAATGGACATCTTGTGAATATTGACTGGACCGAAATACAGCCGTTCTTGTTGTTGCAATTGCCCCGAGGTTTCCACATACGTTTGCCCGTTTTTCAAACCCGCCACTTTGAGTGGAATGAATGCAAACACGTCCTTGACAAACGGACCCGTGGTGTATTTCTTCGGCTGGTTTTGTTGAGCGTTCAATATTTGGTTGAGAGAATAAATTTGATTGGTGGTTAAATTGTTGGAGGCAACACTGGTTGAACCCGTGGAGATTTTGTTCCCGCAAATGTCGCATGTGAAATTGGACATGGAGGCATACGATGGCAGCGGCAAATTGATCTGGTTATTCGTGATGGTGACGACCCCGTCGTTCAAGCGGTTTTGGTTGAAATCATCCAGCGAAATCAAAAGATAATTGTATAAATTCACATTCACCGATGTGTCTCCTGTGATGGTGGCGACTTGCGTATCTGCGTTCAAATAATTTTGCAGCGGATACGTTTGTTCTTGTTTGAATCCCAGAATCCATCCCAGAGTGGTGTCCCAAGTGGTGTTTCTTACACTGGACTCGCCCACATAACACCGAACGAAACTGACCGTGTCATAAAACACGACAGAAAAGTCTGCCGCCGTGTATTTTTTATTGACATTCATCCGCATTTTGATGTATTGAGATGGACCGATGGTTTCAATAGAAACGACGGTTCCTTGTGTTGCTGCGTTGTTTGCAAATGCCAAATTCATTGCATCGAGCAATTGTATGGTGGTGGTGTAGGTCGTTGCGGGTAAATCGATTCGTATGTCGTTGGCGTTCGTTGCGGTATAAAGTCCGTCAGCGTTGGGCAGCGGTTTGACATAAAAGAAATTGTTGGAATTGTCGTAGAGGGTCAAGATTTCGCTGACCACGGTTAGACTGCCCGTGTATCGAGAGATGGGTTCTCCTGCGACGGTGTAATCGGACAAAATATATTCACCGTTGAGATTGGTAAGGTTCAAATATTTGTTCCATGAATTGCCTGCTCCAAATACGGGAACAGTCCCACCCGATAAATCATACATTATAGAGGTGTATCCATTTTGGGTTATGTTTTTGAATACATTGATGGTAATCGTTTCATTGTAAAAACTGCCACTGATGCCCACGTATAAAATGTTGGTGCCAATGAGCGGGCTTTCTCCGTTTTGGTCAAAGAAAAGCGAGATGGATTTATTTATGTCTGCCTCCAAATCAACGTGGTCAGTGTAAGACAAAACGGTGTTGTCTTCAGACAAGGTGGTTCTTGTGGATAAGGTATAGACGAAGACGATTTCAAAAGGGTCGGCGTTGGCGTTCCCGTATATGGACTGCGGGAGAATCGTCATGACGTGTTTGGGTATAGTGAATTGGTTGTTGCTGGGGTCGACGGGAATTTGATAACTGGAACTGATTGCCAATTCCCCGTCAAATGTGGTGAAACCTGTTCCAAGATTGCCAGACAAATCGGTTCCATTGTAGGTCGTCCCGAAAAAATAATTCAACACGGAATCCGTAAAATCGACCTTGTAATTTTTCGTCGTGAATGTTTTATTGATGTCAAATGTGAATGTTGGGATGGCTTCCACCAAAGCAAAGTTGGACGTTCCCAATTCGCCGGTTGGATTCACGGGTGATTTGGTCAGTTCGTTGGTTGTTTTGATTGCATCATTGATTTCTGCTGCGTATTCGGTCAAGGTATAGCCGACCGATGGATTGGGTGCATTGGGAACGTCGATTTGATAATCGTTGAGTGCAGATACGTATCCCAATTGAGTGCATTGCAAATAAATGGTGGGGTTCTGGCTTACGTCAAAACTGGAGGTTAAAAGTTCGGCTTCGCCAATCAAGTCGCTCACTTCCACGAACGAGGGGTCAAAATAGAAACATGAATTTGACCCTGTCCAAACGGGGAACAGCGATGCGTTTTCTGTGGGAAATTGAACCGCCAATTTTGCGTTGGTGCGGTTGCTGGTGGTCTTTTGATTCAACGTTAAAGTCATGGCAAAATAGGAATAGGGTGCATCGGTTCGGTTGCTGCGGGTCAGGGACCCGGCGTATAAATAGGCGTTGGTTTGCAATTGATTGTTCATGTCGGTTTGCAATTGATTTCTGGAATACGAATTGTTTGTCGCTAAAGTGAAAGCGATGGGTATGGTTTGGATGACAGACGAGACGTCGGTGTATTGTATGATGTTGAAATAATTGTTTGAATTGTCCAATGTGTAAATGGAATTGTTTTCATCGCCTGTCGCCGTATCTTCTGTGAAGGGCAAAACATTGTTTACAGAGTAGATGGCATTGATGGGAATGTTGCTCATGTCGAATCCCAAATAGCCGGGTAGGGTCTTGGAACGGTCAATCGCACTTGGATTGGTTATGGGATTGATGAATGTGGGGAACGAGACATAATAACTGGTTTCGGTGAAATATTTGCTGATTTCCACGTTTATGGTGGAAGTAGAAGTGAAGGTATTATAACTGATGTCGGTCATCCCAAAATCAATGTCGGGGTTGGCCGCTATTTTTTGTTGCAATGAGGCATTGACGGTTTTTATTAAATCGGCCGCATCGTAATTCCCCGCTGAAATGTCTATGATGTAATTGAAATTTCCGTTGTCTATTCCCGGACTCGTTCCCTTAAAATAGATGAAATTGCTGCCGTAATCTTTGTTGATTGTATACCACGTGTAAGGAATTTGAACACTATAGAGTTTCAGCGACACCACGTCTCTCAACGGGTCGGACAAATCAAACATGAAATTAGTGGAATAGGGATATTGCGAACTGCGGTATTGGCTGTCTATACTGACGATTTTTTTGATGGTTTGGTTCAGGAGTGGATTGAGGTTGTCTTTTGAAAAAACGAGATTGTTGGTTAAAGCGACGGTTTGGTCGGCATTGGCGTAGATGACCTCGGGTGCGACAGTTTGTGCTGGTGGGTCGAATGTTGGGGGTTCGTATTCATTTGGGTCTTGTGTCTGCGGAGAGGGGGTTTTTAGTTGTTCTTTGTCGAAAAATACATCATACATGTCCAAGAAAAAATTGTATATCTGCTGGTCGTCTTTGTAGTCGTTGATTTTTTGAATGATTCTCGCTTCCAATTCCACGTCGGACACCGTGGGCATAACATCCAAAATATCATACATTTCTTCTGTCGTGAAATTTTTTATATTGTATTCGTTGGTCTCCATCTTATATTATAGATTGGTTTTTTATTGTGTTTTTCTTTTTTATGTTCTTTTTTGAAACATTTTCGTTATTGTTTCCAAAAGGTCAATCGTTTCTCTCAAATTGTATATCCACTTTCTCGGGAAACGTTTTATTCCTGAATATCGTTTCAAATGTGTTTTCCCGTAAAAACACAATTCGTCCAACAATTGCATGGTTTCCTCTTCTTTTTCTGTCATGTCTTCTCTTTTGATGTGATAATATCCCGTATAACAATAGTTGTTGTAATCCGTGTTTGTGTATATTTTTCTGCATTGATAATCTTCTTTTGTTTTGATGAATCCAATGCCCTTGATTGTGTTGGTCGAGGTGTTGGCTTCCAATACGAAGAGTCCTTTGTGTTTTTCGACGGAGGTTAGAGGGTCGCTGCACGAATAAGCACATGGTATGCCGTGTTCGAATCGGTAGTTCATGTTTTCTTCGTATGTTTTTTGGTTGAAAATGGTTACCATCAACTCTTTTGTCTTTTTTTCAAAATATTGGTTGATTTCCTTGTTCATTTTATGTTGTTATGAGCCGATTTGTCCTCTCTTTTGATTCAATTTTTTGTGATGAGTGTTGCGGTTCAATGTTCTTCTCTCGAAAGTGGTTTTTTATTATCTCATGCCTCTATTATATGAACGATTCATTTTCCGTCCACATCGAGGATGTTTCTTTGAACGATTCCTTTTCCGTCAATATAGAGGATATTTCTCTCAATGACTCCTATTTTTTTAATAAATTAAACCTTCAACTTCAAAACATTGATTCCAATCACCTGTTTCATGAAAAGGTGGTTGTTCATAACAATTATGACATGTTGAATACCCCCATGTTTGTCTCTCAAAACAACAGCGATAATGGTAGTGAGGATGACGACAAACTTAGTGACGACAAACTTAGTGACGACAAACTTAGTGACGACAAACTTAGTGACGACAAACTTAGTGACACTCGCAATTCAATTGTTCCTTGCTCCGTTCCTTGCTCCGTTCCTTGCTCCGTTCCTTGCTCCGTTCCTTCACCCCGCAGTGAATATCAAATTCACAATGAAATCATTGAAGCAAAAAAAAATCAAAACAGTCAATACAAAAAATTAACGTTTCAGGAGGTGGAAAAGTCCATTGAAAAGTATTATGATTATGACACAAAATATTCCAATGAATTTGATTTGCTCATCACGTATTTAAATGGACAAAAGAATCTGTTTATACAATCGCAAAAAATAACACAAAACAAATTGAATTTCCTTATTTTGCCTTCTCTTTTTATGTCGGCGACTGTAACATTGTTTTTGCCCATTTCGTATGAAATCGGCTATTGGTGGACTCCCATTTTCGTTTCTATTTTGAATGCAGCCATCACTCTTTTGATTTCTTTTGTCAATCACTATAAATTGGAATCCAAACAGGAATTGTTTGGTTATTTTGCCGTTCAATACGAACAATTGCAAACCCAGATGGAACTCAAAAACAACCAATTGCTGTTTTTTGAAAAGAAAAACCAAAAACAATATGTTCGCAAGGAAATTCAAAAATTAGAAAAAAAAATCAATCAACTCAAAAATTCTTCCACTGTGTTGATTCCAGAAGAATTGAATCAACTGTTCCCCGTCATTTACCATATCAATATTTTTTCCGTCATTAAAAAAATAGAAAATTATAGGACGGATTTGATTCATAAATTGTGTGATGTTAAAAATGAAATACGTTATATTCTGTTGAAGAAAAACATTTCCACCAAAGAGCAAACCCGACTCAATCTTTTGATCAACACCAAAGAAAAAATACGCAAGGACATTGTAACGTATAAAAATTCGTATTATGACATTGACTGTATTTTCAACAATGAAATCGCTTTTGCCGAATCCTATCGCACCCTTTTTCTCTTGTTTTCCTGCTTCTTTGCGAAAAAAAAACAATACAATGATTTGCAGAATTCCAACGAAATCATACACAAGTTCAACAATTTTTAGTCGTGTTTTATTGTCGTTTTATAATATAACACAATAGAATGGACAATGTTGGTGATGATTCGTCGTCGTCGTCATTTGGCGTATTTTCTTTGGCATTCTCTTTTTTTCAAAATCCACATCATTTTTTTCATTTGATTGTTTATTTTATTTCCATCACTCTTTCGTTTCCCATTGAATCTCTTTTGATTCCCTTTTTAACGGGTTCTCTCATCAATGAACTCTATTTGTTGCATGGTCATGACCGACAAAAACATTTACACCAGACCATTCGTTTGTTTGTTTTTATTTCTCTCGCTTGGGTTGTGAATGCCGTTGCCTATGCAGTGATGGACTACAACGACTCTATTTTGATTCCCGAATTCAATTCGTTTGTTCGCAATTTCATTCTTGAAAAAACGATTGTCAAACACGAGAACCAGACCGACGACATTCATATGGGGGGTTTAACCACCAAAATCGTTTCTTTGCCCGACAGCATAACCAGTTTCTTCAATGTGTTTTTTACTTATATTTTTCCACGCATGTTTGTTGTTTTTGCCATTTTATTGTATTTCTTTTACTTGAATCTGTCGGTGGGGTTCATTCTTCTTTTTGGTATTCTTCTTTTGTGGCTGGTTGTTGAAAACACGATACATAAATGCATTGACTTGTATGTTAACAACAATCGGGTTTATGAAAGTTCCAACGAAGAACAGAAAGACACTCTTTTGAATTTATGGAATGTGTTTTCGTCGGGTAAAAAGCAGGATGAACTGAATCACCATAGGGCAAGAAACGATGGGTTGAGAGACGGGTCAATGTCCTCCATTCAGTGTGTCAATCGTATCAAGGCGTATTCTTACATTATAAATATTGCTTTGTTTATTCTCATTCTTTCTGCCGTGTTGTATCTTTTTTTGCATGGCAAAATCAAATTGAGTATCGTAATTAGTGTTTTTATTATTGTCATGTATTTGTTGCAGTATTTGATGGACATTGCCAGTTTGGCACCACGGATGATTGAGGACTACGGTTCGATTCGCAATTCTCATGAATTTATTAATGATTTGAATGCGGTTTCTCTCGACTCACGTCCCGCCATTCGGGTCTTTCATGGGACGATTGAGTTTCGGGATGTTTCTTATGTTTTGGCGAATGGGAGGCTATTGTTTCGACATCTCAATCTGTATGTTTCATCCAATCAAAAAATATGCATTGTCGGCAAATCGGGCAGTGGCAAATCCACTCTGGTGAAATTGTTGATGGGATATTATCCAGTTGCTTCGGGAACGATTCTCATTGATTCACAAGACTGCAGTCTGTTTAGTGGGGAAAGCATCAGAGAGCACATTTCTTATGTGGGGCAAAATGTATCTCTGTTTAACAAATCTATTTATGAAAACATTGTTTATTCTTCTCCCGTATTCGTTTCGAGAGAAACGGTGATACAGTTGATTTATTCTTTGGGTTTGGAGGGCGTTTTTTCTTCCATTCATGCAAATATCGATGAGGCGTTGAACACGGTGGTGGGGGTGCAGGGGAACAAATTGTCGGGGGGACAGAAACAAATTGTCGTTGTGTTGAGAGAACTGTTGTGTGATAAAAAGATACTTGTTTTGGATGAACCCACCTCGGCACTCGACCATCAAAACAAACACACTATAATGGGTATTGTCAAACGTATTACGGGGAAAACGGTCATTGTGATTACACATGACAATGAATTTTTGGGGTCGGTGGATGTTTCGTATTTGTTGAAAGACGGGCAATTGATGCCTGTCTAACCTTATCCGTGGGTTTTTTTGGGTGAATACAAATGTTTTGTATTGGTATATGAACACTGTATTGCCTGATTTTAATTTGGATGTTTCGTGGTTGAAAACACTTTCCAACAATGAATCGTCGTTGCTCTATGAAAAAGAACCCATGCCCGATATTTCCATTTCGTTTGTTTTTGTCAATCTCAACAATGAGATTCATAAAATCGTTGCCGAAAAATATGATTTAGAAGTCGATGAGGAGGCGGGTGATGCCTTTCTCTCGAAAGAGGATATTCTTTCTATTGTTTCGAAAAAAATAAAGTTTGAAAATTCACACTATAGATTGTTTGATTTGTTTTTATTCAATGTGGATTTAGAACCTTGCGAACTTTCTTCCTTTGCTGTTTCCCGTTCCTTTATTGTTTATAAAAACGTTTTGGAGGACATTGTCGTTCCCTACAGCATCCCTATTTTCCATTCTTTGAATTCTCTTTTTGTTGTTTTGAGAGAAATTGATGTATTGAAAAAACCTTCTCTCAAAATCTCTTCTTCGGTGGTGGATTTTGCCCCCGACACTTTCGTTTCCTGTCATTCCAAAACCCACAAATCACGGTCTTCTGTTGTATTGCAACCGTTGTTAAAAAAACACGTTGTTAAAACCCGCAAACATAAAAAAGTGTGATTTTGTTTTTTATTTTGTTTGTATGAGTTTCACTATAGTGTTGAATATTTCTTCCGTAATGGCGGGTTTTTTTCCTTTTGCGACAGGGCAAGTATATAATTCGTCCATTATTTTTTTCATTCCTTCTTGTTCAGTTGTGTTGGCCTCTGTTGGTTCTTTTGTGATGTTTCTATAATTTTCAATGATTCGCAAGAGTGTTTGAATGCAGTTTTTTTCTTCTTCTTTGTTTGAGAAAATATGCAATCTTTCCACTCTCATGAGAAGGTCTTTTGTGTTTGTTTCTCTCGATTCTTTTTCTTTTTGATGGGCTTTTATCATCTCTGCTTCTCTCAAGTCCTCTTCTCTTTGTTTCTCCTCTCTTTGTTTTTTCAATTCAAGTTCTCTTTCTTTCAACAATCTTTCTCTCAAATTTGTTTCTTTTTCTTGGGCTTCTCTTTCTCTCGATAATTTTTCTCTCAAAAATGTTTCTTTTTCTGGGGGTTCTTCTGTCGACTTTGGCTTTTCGAGTTTGGGTTCAGCCCTGTATTTGTATTCAGGTTTGGGTTCAGCCTTGTATTCAGTCCATTTGGGTTCAGCCTTGTATTCAGTCCATTTGGGTTCGGTTTTGGATTCAGGTTTATGCATATATTCTTCTTGCAAGGATTGCAACAATGCCTCCTCCAATTCTTCTTCAAACGTTTTACGGCGGGTTTCATTTCGAATTGACATTTGTATAATGTCATCGGGAATTCCAAAGAGTGATTCTTGACCACCATAGAAATCGTTGGCATCAGGAATCATTTGTTCGTTGAATGTTTTGTCTGGTTTGCGTATTTCGTCGTCGTCGTCCATCTTTGTTTGTGTTCTTTTTTTAAGGGGTTCTTTTCCTTCAATTTTATGTTCGGTTTGCTTTTTTGCGTGAGTTGGAGACTGTTCCTACGCCACCCGATGCCAATGAATGGGGTTTATACACGACTTTGGAATTGTCTGTGAAAAGACCGTGCATTTTCAAGATGGGGGATGTTAGCAAGGGCATTTGATACGAAAAACCGATACTTACGGGGAGTTGAATATACACCATATATATATTGTGTATATTTTTTGTTGTGTTGATGGTCTTTCATTCATGGTCTTTCATTCATGGTCTTTCATTCATGGTCTTTCATTCATGGTCTTTCATTCATGGTCTTTCATTCATGGTCTTTCATTCATGGTCTTTCATTCATGGTCTTTCATTCACGGTCTTTCATTCGGCAAACTCAAAATCATTTTCTTCTGTTTTTCTTCTTGTTCGGTTGTGTTCCATTCGTGGTTGCCGTCCATCGTGTCCAAAAGAAAGACCGACAACATGTATTGGTCCCATGTGTTTTTGCTAATGTTTTTTTTGATTTGTTTCATGGGTTTTCCCACCATAGGTTGTGTATATATGTTGTATCTCTCTTTCATTTCAATCAATTCCGTGTCGGTGATGGTTTGGTGTTTTTTGTCAAAGATGGGTTTGTCATGATAGAATTGGTGAAATGCGTCTTCTGCGGTTTCTTCTGTGAATATTTCGTCGGTTGAGTTTAAAATATAGTATTCTATGGGATACGTTAGTGCTGGATACGTTAGTGCTGGATACGTTAGTGCTGGATACGTGGCGACAGAGGTCGCTGTCTGGGTGGCGACAGAGGCCGCTGTGCTAAAACCCCTGATAATGGGGACGTGGTTGATTTCATCCATCACTATAGTGGTGTTGTTCAAATTGAGTTGACGGATTCCTGCATCGTTCAATTGTTTGATGCTTTCTCTCAAATAATCTTCACAGAGATCCAATGTTTCGGCCTTTCGTTTGCTCTGGTGAATGTATTCTTCCAGAGTTGTGTTTCCTACATTTCTCTCATGACAGAGAATCATTTCGTTTCTGGTTCCCGCCATTTTGATTTCGGTGTGTTGTTCGATGGGGGCGAATCTGTATTCATAATGAGGGATTTGTTTTATTTTTTCGCCACGTTGGATTTCCGTGTTGGTTTCATCGCTTCTTCTTTTTATTTTTGAAATCATTATAGTATTGATTTGTTTTATTGTTTGTAAAAACAAACATGAAAACAACCCCTGTTTAACACTATAGTGATTTCTATGGTGGGTTTCATCGGTTTTACTTTCTTGTGCATTCAATCGGCTCGTCGTCTTTCCCGTAATTCCGCTGGTCAAATTGTAAATGTGGTTGACATTGTTAAGAAAACGCTTGTCCCTAAAACGTTTTTGCAAGAGAAATATTTCGATTTGCTGAATGACCCGTCGCAAAAGGTGGTGGTGGGGTTGGGTCCTGCTGGGACGGGGAAAACCCTGTTTGCTTGTCATTCCGCCATTCAACATTTGAAGGAAAAGGCGGTGAATAAAATCGTCATTACCCGCCCCTTTGTTTCCGTGGATGAAAACATTGGATTCTTACCCGGTTCCATCAAGGACAAGATGGACCCTTTCACTCGACCTCTCATGGACATTTTTTTGGAGTATTATTCGCAACCCGAAATTGACACTTTGATGCGTTTGAATAAGATTGAGATTTCCACTCTTGGGTTCATGCGGGGTCGCACATTCAAGAACTGCTTCATTGTGGCGGATGAAATGCAAAACTCTTCGCCCAGTCAAATGAAAATGTTGCTCACACGTTTGGGAGAGGGGACACGGTTGGCCGTTACGGGGGATTTGAACCAGAGTGATTTGGGTGCGAAGAATGGACTGAATGACTTTTATTCCCGTATTCGTGGAAGAACCATACCCATGATAGAATCAGTTGAATTTGAAAATGCGGACGTGCAGCGAAGCCCGATTGTTTCTACCATTTTGGGACTCTATGATGAGACCGCCGCTGCCGCTGCTTTGCAAATTGAGGAGTCTTGTGATTGTGCTGAATGTATAGCGGGGGAGTCTTGTTCTTGTGTTGCCGAGGGTGAGTCGAGAGAAACACTATAGTGATTATTTCTTTTGTTTTTCGAGGTCAAAGTCCAACGTGCTTTCGTCGGTGTATTTTTTTTCTTTAATGAGTGTTATGTTTTTATTGAGTTGGTTGGACAGCGATATATTGATGTGTTCGAACGCACTCAACAATTGTGCCAAGAAATTGCAGCCGATGCCGAACCATGCCAGTTGGGGGTTGGAATAGCCTGTTGCCAAAGACGTGATGAGAATGCCGCTGGTTTGCAGGGTGTTGTAAATATAGGCCATATACATGTTGCTCTGGTTGAGGCATTTTCGTTTTTCCAAAAAATAGGTCAAGTCGCTCGTTTCGTTTTCTTCGAAAATGTCGTCGATTCTGGCTTCTCTCGCTTGTTGTTTTTCTGTTGTGGTTGTGTTCATTGTCTTGCTTTTATGGGAGATTTTGTTTTTTGCAAACAATAAAAAATTGATTTTATTGTTTGGAATGTTTTTTTACACATTATAGAAAGAAAATGAACTCTTCCATTTTTGCGTATTTTATGAAAATTCTATTTGGCGAACCGTCCAAAACGGATGAGGATTTCAATATGTTTGGACTTAAAACGGATTTCATTATAGGTGCTATTACATTCGACCCCGTGCCACTGACGTTTGACTCTTCTGCGGTCGACATCTTTTCTCGTGAAGAATATCAAAAATTAGCCAAATATGCTGTTGAACTCAGTCCCAAATTCTAATGAACAATGGTGAGAAAAATTGATTTTTTTCTCTGGATTTGCCTTTTCACACAAAACAACGAAAATGACTGAAGTATTCGACATGGAACTGTTAAAAAACAATAAACCCCAGAACTATGAGTCATGTTTGGAGGCTGTCCAAAAAAGCGGTTATAATTTAGAATATGTTCCCAAAAAATTCATGAAGGAAGAGTTGTGTTGGATTGCCATTCGAGAGAACACCATGCACATGTTTCTTGTCAAGAAGGAATTTCAAACCGAAGAAATGGTCTGGTGGGTTGTCCAACAGAACGGAAACGCCATTAAACACGTTAAAAACAAGGACTTTTTGACACCCGAACTGTATTTGGCGGCTGTGCGACAGAACGGTAATGCACTGGAGCATATCAAGAAAAAATATCATACTTATGAGTTGTCTTTGGAGGCGGTCAAACAAAACAAGGGTGCTTATATATTTGTGCAACCTAAATTTATGAAGAATGAATTGTGTGCTATTGCTCATGCTACTACTGTGTAAATCGCTGTGTAATTTTAATCAAAGTTTTCACCTTTTTTTATGGCTGAGAAAAATTGAAATGATTGTTTGTGAAAGTTTTTTTACAACAACACAGAACACACATTGTTAATCCAAAAAATAATTGTCAAAACGAATTTGGTGAATGAATTTTATGTCATTGATTATGACATAAATGAACGTGAAACCCGAACCAAAATAAATGGCGAATGGAATGAGGTTGAAAAAAATTGGATGATGAAGTATTATATCGATGGTGAAGGTAGCGGGGTGGTCTATATAATGTATGAAAAAATGAATCTGACGGGTGAGTATGAGATTGAACAGTGGGTCAGTAGTGAAATAAATGGGTATAAATACAAACGGATTTTCACATTGGAAAAAGACAATGAAGGAAGGGCACAATTGCTTGAAAAATAAAAAACCCCACCATCATAGGTCAGGAATGAAAAAAATTGAACTTTTTTCCTGTTTTGCTGGTTTTACACCAAAAACACACGATGACCACGAAACTGAGCAAAAACACCCATGTCATTGCCTTTGAAAAAAAGGGTGTGGCGATTGAAAAGAAAATCAACGATTTTCAGTATGATTTTTATTGCAAGGTCTATGCTGAAATGCCTGAAACGGTTTCAAAATACCATTATGCAACGGCGGTTTCATTGTTTGTCATTGAACGCTTGAAACGGCTGGACAATTTTCATGAAAATGATGTCAGAATTCATGTCTGCAGTTTGATTGAAATGGACAGCAAACTGTTTAAAAAAATGAGTTTGAAAAACAAGGAGTTTGTGGTTCTTATGGAGTATATTGTCATTACATTGCTCACTGATATACGCCGACAAAGTCGGCGATTTGAATGCGCAAAGGTGTAAGCGAAATAGCAATAAATTTTCTTGATTTGTTTTGTATTATATCACCTGTATTGTGTAATTAAAAAAAAGTAAAACCTTTTTTCATGCTCTGCTTTCATTTATGGAAAAAAATAACTTTTTTCTCATGTTTTGCTGGTTTTACACCAAAAACACTATAGAATCACAAAATGACCACGAAACTGAGCAAAAACACCCATGTCATTGCTTTTGAAAAAAAGGGTGTGGCGGTTGAAAAGAAAATCAACGATTTTCAGTATGATTTCTATTGCAAGGTCTATGCTGATATGCCCGAAACGGTTTCAAAACAGGACTATGCGAAAGCACTTGCTATGTTTGTCATTGACCGATTGAAAGATGTAGCCCTTTTTCATCGAGCTGATGCCAGCATTCATGTGTGCAGTTTGCTTAATTTGGACAAAAAACTGTTCAAAAAAATGAGTTTGAAAGGCAATGAGTTCATGGACTTCATGGCCGATATTGTTCTTGATATTATGTCTTTAACGGTCGAAACTCAGTTTTATTTGCCGAACAATGAAAATCGAAAGTCGGGTATTTTGAGTCGATTTTGCGATGAATTTTGCGATGAATTTGCAAGAACTGGCCATTTTCTTAAACATTGATATGTCTTCTGTTTATCACTTTGTTTATTACCTGTATAATGTAATTTAATTTAATAAAAACCCTTTTTTTACTCCGTTATGGGGAACACTATAGGATTGTGTGCAAAATTGATTTTTTTTCCCTGTTTTGCTGGTTTTACACCAAAAAACTACACCAAAACACAATGATTTCCCACGCCGTTTTTGCCGCCTTTGGTTTGATTTGCCTTCTTTGCTTCTTGTTATTTTATATTTATTGTCTCACTGAAAAGTTGTCTGCGTTGAAAAAAGAAACCCATACGAATCGATTTATTCAGTATGACAACCAAATTATCATTGAAACACTGTTAAATAAAAACGAAACATTAACTGAAAAAATGGCTCTTTATGAAAAACAAACTCAAACGAATCGATTGATTCAGCATGACAATCAAATTATCATTGAAACATTGGTAAAAAGGAACAAAACACTAACTGAAAAAATGGCTCTTTATGAAGAATGGCGGGTTCAATATACGGAATATATGAAGAAAACCAAGGCTCACTATACCGACATTGTAAATAAAATTGATGCTCAAAATGCCAAAAATATGAAAATATTGCTGCGATTGTGAAACATGTTATGACCTGTATAATGTAATTTTAATTCTAAAACCCTTTTTTTATGCACTCCGTTATGGGGGAACACTATAGGTTTGGTTTGTTTGGTTAAAAGGGGCATAAAACGAACTGGTGTAGTAAAGGAACGATGAATTTCACCATTGCCGACCACGAAAAAGCCGAGTTATTCACTTCCATTTTCAAGGACATCAAATCCTTCACGAATGAGTTCAATATTGCATTTGAAGCCGATAGAATGTATATTCAGTCCATGGATTCGTCCAATGTGTTGTTGTTTGAGATTGTTTTGCCCCGTTCATGGTTTTCCACCTATGTTTTGAAGGAAGGCTCGGTCACGATAGGTATGTGTTCCGTCATTTTGCACCGTATATTGAAATCCCGTGAAAAAAACCAGAGCATTGCCATGGAATATGACAGTGATGATTGCTTGTCGGTTTTGTTTCAAAGTCAGGTCAAGGGCGAGTTTGTCAAGCAATTCAACGTTCCGTTGATGGACATTAGCAGTGATATATTCAACATTCCGTCCATGGAGAACAATGTGGAGATTTTGATGGATTCTTCCCTGTTTGAAAAATTGATTGGACAATTGAAGGAATTCAGTGATACTTTGGAGTTGGAATGCAACGAGGAGACCATGGTTTGGACGGCCAAGAACAGCGAGACCGAGAAAATGTCGGTCATTATTAAGAACGAGGATTTGGAGTCTTTCAGCATTGACGAGGGTTTGACTGTGAAACACTCCTTTAGTTTGAAATACTTGCAAAACATCTGCAAATACAGCAAAATATCCAAGTTTGTTAAAATCAATATCATACTGGAACACCCCATTCAAATCATCTACCCCCTGTCCTTGGGTGAGGATGCTGTCGAGCAAATCGTCTTTTATTTAGCGCCCAAAATTACCGACGATGAATAATTGCCACCCATTTACACTATACACACTCATTTTGTGGGTTGTTGCTTAACCTTAAACTACCTAAAATTAAAAATTGAAATTTTTTCCCCTTTTTTAAGGCTTCACAACAAAATACACACATCCATACTCACATGACGCAAAATACACAGATTTACCCCAATCAAATAGATGCCTTTACAAAAATAAAGGCATCTATGGTGAAAACGCCCTATGTGCTGTTGGTTGCCCAACCACAATCGGGGAAAACGGACACCTTTCTGCTCTGTGCTTTCGAGTTTATACGACTCAATAAAGTGCAAAGAGTGGTCTTGTTCTCGGGAAACAGTGATTTGGAATTGAAAAAACAGACTTTGGACGGAATTGCCGATTTTTGCTTCAAATACACCAATTATTTGGTGGAAAGGGAGAACATTGCGATAAATGACGCCCAAATGTTGTATTTGCGAATCAGGGACACGATAGAGGTTATTTGGTCGGGGCAACTGTTGAAAGCAAAAACGAGTGTGAAAAAGACTCTGTTTATTTGGGAGGAATCCCATTATGCACAGAGTGCCGACATGTTGCCGCATCAATTCATGCACGAAAACGGGGTTTCTGCGACGGGTATGAGTGAAGATTACTTTCTTTCCGTTTCTGCGACTCCTTTCTCTGAGATTGCCGACATTGTTTTGCAAAAACAACAGAAATCAATGGTCTATTTGTCGCCCGGTCCCTTGTATAAGGGTGTCGAACATTTCATGGAAAATGGACTGATTATTCCCCATGAAGGGAATCCCAGCGAATTGTTGAAAGCCATCCGAGACGCAGAAACACGATTTCCCGCTGATAAAAAAATCTACGGAATCATTCGTTGTTCTAATCCAGCGGAGGTTGATTACACAAAGGTGGCTCGAAAGTGTGGGTGGGATATTCAACATTTTAACATGGTGGTTAAAACAGTGGAATACAAAGACATCAGTTTGCCCGAAGCCCCCGAAAAGAACACTATAGTGTTTATTAAGGGGGCATTACGAATGGGAAAACAAGTCTGCAAAGACCACATCGGTTTCGTCATGGAAACCAGTGGGACTTCGAATACGGACACGTTGCTACAGGGGCTGTGGGGACGGATGTTTTCGTTTGGAGATGTGAGTCGTATTCGTGTGTATATTCCCGCCAATTTGTTGGGTTCAGGTGAAGTGGCACGATACATACAGATGATTGGTGAAATTGAAAATTACAATGCAGATGCTCCTGATGCAACGGCACCAAAAATACCACTCAAAGCCATGAATATGGCTCGACCCAGCGATGGACAGCCGAAATTGACCAAAAACAATACCTATACTTGCTCACCTGTGTTTCTGCCGAGTTCGTTATTCACTCATTTCGGGCTTGAAATGCCGTTGGATGCTTGTATATCGAGTATATTCAACGATTATGGAAATCCAGAGTATAGTGCGTTGGTTAATAGGAATAACAAGGTGCAAACCGATGAGATTTGCGGAATTTTGAAGAATTTGGGGACGGATTTTGCGGAACACAAGTTGAGCAGGGTTTCCAACCGAAAACATCTGCCGAAATTGGTTCAGTCTCTTCAAAACGGCACCGAATTCCATTCGACCGTTCAATCGCAGGTGCAGATTTGGTTGGTGGATGAATTGATGCCCGAATGCCCGACTTTGCGGAAAGGCGATGTATTTATTGAAGTCAAGACGGCTGAGGCGGGTGTTGTGTTGATGGAATACGCAACGACGCAGACGGAAGTGTTTTATAAGAAAAAGTAGAGAAATAAGTTGTATTTTGTGTTTGTTGTGTTGCTATTGAATTAATTAATCAAACTAAAAAGGTGCTGCTTTGTCGCAAGCTTGTCGCACTTTTTTCTCTCGACTTGCTCCCAACAAAACACAATACAAGTGATATATTATTTGATTTTATGTTTGAGAGATGGGTGATACAAAAAAGGCATGAAAAAATTGATTTTTTTTTCCTTGGTTTTGCTTTTTCACCTCAAAAAACACCAAACACACACGAAAACCCTAAAATGACCGCCTATTTCTCGAATGATTTCCTTGATTTCGTCAAGGACGCAAAGACTGTTGCTAAAGACACGCTATACAGTATCACTATAGGTGATGTTGTAATGAATGTTGTCATTTTCGCACTTGTCTTTGCTTTGATTGCCTTCTTTTACAGTAAGAATGGCTCTGTTTTGTCTTGGAAGCAATACGAATACATCGCTTATGCGTCGTTTTGTGTTGTCTTTGCCAAGGGAAAACCCAGCCATTCTTTCAATCGACCTGTTTTATCAAAATCTGTTTTGTATTGTCATCGTTAATTATAATCAAATTTCAAAAAAAGAGTTGTTATTTTGTATGACTCTTTTTTTATGGGTGATACACAATTGACGAAAAAATTGATTTTTTTTTGCCTAATTTTTTCTGGTAAAAGACACAATAGAATGACTGAAGAAAAGAGTGAAAACTACGTTTTTGTCGAAAAGGGTGAAGAGGAGTATGTTTTCATCGACGAAAACCCCAAGGTATATCATTACCCCCATTCACCCAAGCCAAAAATGAACATGATATTTCTTTTAAAAAATATCATGTTCAAGAAGTCGCCCAGTGTGGATTTGAGTGAATTAATGCGTGTATAATGTATTGCTTTGTAATTTTAATCAAATCATTCGTTTCTATGGGTTCCCGTCGAAAAAACAGTCTTCTTATGCAAAAACTAATGAAAGGAACAGTGCTGTTTGATGACCTGAATGTTGTTTGTCCTATATGATGAGTGTTCTTTAACTCACTCCTTTATCACAGTGTCCTTTAATAACCACATTAACTTAATCATAAACTAAAAAGGGGTGCTTTTGCCCTTTTTTTCATCCTTCACAAAACACCCCCATAACAAGAAATGAGTGGTATAACGAGAAATGAGTGATATAATGAGAAATGAGTGGTATAACGAGAAATGAGTGGTATAATAAAGCGATAAAAAA
>Ga0247843_1002669_pt1 | contig 31544 bp, 37 predicted proteins | sample LaCruzMarch2017__FD_192420 | JGI IMG/M metagenome (GOLD analysis project Ga0247843, IMG submission 192420) | Freshwater microbial communities from meromictic Lake La Cruz, Castile-La Mancha, Spain - LaCruzMarch2017_8m | ecosystem: Environmental > Aquatic > Freshwater > Lake | place: Spain... | reverse complement strand
CGCCCCGCGAGTGCCTCCCAGTAATTTCCCGCCGTTTTCATGACCACAGGGATGAAGCCAATCCAAAAAGCGCATCTCATCGGGACCGGTCCCACTCCAAGCAATCCATATGCCGAACACTACTGGGCGGCGGTCGACTCTTTGCTGAGCGTCCGGCTGAGCCCTTTGCCGATCGCGGCATGGGAGGCGGTGTATTGCTTCGGATCGAGAACCTAGTATCACTGAATCGCATCTGCTGGGAGCGACCGGGAAGGGAGTTCTTCTGAATTCCCAGCATGTCACCGCCGAAAGCCTTGACGCCCAACCTCGCGGTCGCTCAAATGACCCAGGATGGAGGGTTCGACCCTTCCTCCTTCCATCCCTGCTCCTCCCCCCATGCACCCCAGAACGATTCTCTTCAGCTTGTTGGCCCTTGGCGTGGCCTTGGCGAGCGCCCAAGATCTACCCGAACGCGCAACCTTCCTACAGGACGTTTCTTTCCCGATCGAGCTGGAGGGGCCGCCTTCTCTCCAGGAACTTGGTGACGAATACGTTTGGGAGAAGGACGGCAACGTGATCCCGGATCAGACGGAGGCAAACTTCCTCAAGGCCGATGCCACCCTGGCCGACGCGGGCATCTACAGCCTGCAGGCACGGCGCGGGGAGGAGTTGGTGGAACTCGCGAAGTACGACGTGGCGCTCGTCGATTCAACGCCAAGCGGCCCTTTGGCAGGCCAGGTGGTGCGGAACAAGCCCTTCGAACTCAAGATTCTGACTGCGGGGACCGATTTGCAGTTTCAGTGGTATCGAGACGAGGTGCTCATGCCTGGCGAAACCAAGGCCGTGCTGCGGGTGAAACCGCCCATTGAGAAAGCTCACGTTTACACCTTCCGTGTCTCGCGCGGCGACCTCTCCTTCGACTCCCAACTCCTCGAGGTGTACCCGATCACGGCGGTTCCTCAGTTAAGATTCGGCCAGGAGATCACCCCTCCGACCTTCTTTGCGGGGGAATCGTTCTCCGTGTTCGCTCTTTCGGACATGTCCCCAACGAAGTTCCATGGACGCTTTCGCTACCTCGGCTCCAACGGCCAGCGACTCGGCGGATCCTGGGGATCCCAGGCCGCAGAGATTGAAGATTGGGGGCCAGAAATCGCGATCATCAAGGGGGCTCCGCGCCAACCGGGCAGGTATGAATTGCAGGTTTGGGGCTCCAATGCCGCTGGAGACGGTCCCGTGATGGTGCTGCCGATCACCGTGAAGGCTTTTCCCGCTGCGTTGACCGGCACCTTCGCCGCCAGCATTCCGGCCCACGATGAACTTGACGGTGGTCTCGGTGGGCGGATTCAGTTCACGATCACCAACGGCCCCGCTTGTTCTGGCAAAGTCGAACTCGGAGCGCTCACCATCCCCTTTTCTTGCGTCGATTTTGGGGTCTTGGAATCCGAAGCGGGAACGGGGGTCGAACTGAGCGTCGGCGGTCAGTCGCTGGGGAGCTGCTTCATCAGTGTCTATGCCGGGTCCCCGTGCAAAGTGGTCTTCTATAATAGGGAATGGATGGTTGATCGGGTTGAATGCGATGCCTACAACCTCGCGGCGCCACGAGCCGTGCAAACGGGCCGCTACAACGCATCCGTCTCCATCTGGCGCTCGTCGGATATGACCACTGCGACACCGAATGGCTTCGGATTTGCCATGCTGGATCTCGACCGGAAGGGCCGCATCACCATCAAAGGCCGCCTTCCCGATGGGAATGCCTTCACTGATCGTACGGTCTATACGGATGTTTCCAATCGCGGCACCTCAGACCTCGGTGCCGCCCCCTTCTACCAGCTGTTTGCCGGTGGCGCGGGTTCCTTATCCGGCAGCATCGGCCTCGGCCGGTTCGACGGCCCTGATGATTTTCACGGCACATGCTTCGGCGAGCTGCCTTACATCAAGATGCCCACGGACGGTGGACCGTATGCGGATGGATGGGGATCGGTCGGAGTCCTCTTCAATGGAGCCAAATATGCCCCGCCGAAACGGGGGCAGCGCGTCCTCGGCATCGCTGATGGCTCGCCGAATGCGCAGTTCCGTTTCAGCGGCGGCGACCTTGCCGAAGACATCACTCAGCCGATCACGCTCGGGGCCAAGGGCTATACCGCGACTTTGGCACCGGGCGTTACCGGCAAGTTCTCCTTCAGCGTCGATCCCAAGACCGGCCTGATCACCGGCGGTTTCGGGAACAGCTCAATGGGCGCGAATCGGCGGACGTCTTCGTCACCGGCTTCCCCCAGCGTGCGTTTTAGCGGACTCCTCCTGCCGTCTCAAAATCAGGGGCTCGGCTTTTTCACCACCCACGAGGGTGGCCGCACCGGGCAGATGTTCTTCGAGCCCCTGCAAGAGTGAAGCTGAGGATTCATCAACTCCTCAGCAAGCTTACAAAACCGCCATCCCCGTTGATCATCGTTCCGAGCCGGAACGTGCTAAGGCCCTACGATGAGTCAGCGCGATTCAAGTTGATCAATCCTTCGAACGCCTTCATCGAACGCAACGTGATCACGGCGGATTAGTGGCACGGAATTCTTCTCACCACCGCCCGGTTTGGCTATCGATCCAATGTGAAAACGTATCCATTCTGGACAATATCATTTCAGCGGGTCCGGACGGAAATGGTGTTTCTGCGCTGGGTAAAGCAAGCAGTTCGGGGGCTTCCGAGGGGGAAGGTGGGCTTTCCTATATTGGGTTGCAAATCGAGAGGAATTTCATCTCGGGCGGGCGCAATGGAACCGGTATGAAACTCGCTGGCGAAGCTGATGACAGTGATGTCAATTTGGATGTGAACGCTTTCAACAATACGATCACGGGTGGGGAGGATGGGATATTCCTAGGCATCGGGGACTCCGCCTACATGTCGGTGTCGCTTCGCGGAAACTCGATCACGGGCGTTTCCGACTTTGGATTGTATGCCATCGACCGCTACTCTTCGGAGAACCCGGACGATGGGGGGTGGGGTACGATCCGGATTTACGGGACTCGCTCTAGCGGCAACCGGATTCGGGGTGGTTGGTACGACGTCGAAGGTAATTTTTGGGATCGCGGCGATAGTGGGTTCTGGGATTGATGCGCGTACGGCCCGGCGGTTTCACTCCAAGGGCTCAACCTCCTTCCCTGCAGGTCAGGATGTCTGAGGCTCGCGCCGCCCGCTCCGGAGCTGGCTCGCCTCGGGATTCTTTGTGAATCCGTCGACTTACGTGGCGGGACGTTCCGCCACGATTCGGTCGTAGTGCCCCTGGACTCTCGACTTGAACCAAGCCCAGGTGGGCCCGGGTTTGCCATTGTCGAGGAGGAAGTGGGGACAGTTCTTGTTGGGCGGATTGTAGCCTTCCCGCGGCCAGTGGTAGTGCGGCACCACGTTGCGCGCGCTAATGCCCTGGGTGTAGAGGAGGAACGCGGTGAGCTTGGCGGTGCGATCAATGGTCAACGCGAGATCGTTGTCGCGGTGCTCGGCCATTTCGACGCCGATGGAGTGGTGGTTCCCCGGTCCGTCGAGATCGGCGTGTTCCCCGGCTTCGTTGAGCGGGAGGTGCTGGACGACGACGTCCTCTTGCACGGTGAAGTGCCAGAAGAGATAGCCGCTGCGGCGTCCGCCGCGAAGTTTGCCATTCTGCAAGGCCCGGGCGTGGGCCCAGGCATCCCCGGTGGGATTTTGGGTGCTGTGGATCGTCACATGGGTCGGACGCATCGGGAGGTCATTGCGACGTCCGAACCGCCCATCCGGGATCATGACCTGATTGAGGTTGATCTCGGCCAAGAGCTGGTTGGGCGTGAGGGGCGTCTCGGGGACTGGGCCGAGCTCGGCTTGCCACGCCAATGCGCGTTGGCTGACCGTGGCGCATCCGGCAATCACCAGCATCAGACACCCGATCAGAAACGGGGGCAGAATGGCGCGGCAATGGGACATGACAAAAACTGGGCGGGCCCCGGCAAAAAGCAACCGGGATTTCGTCATGAGACCTGTCTGCGGAACAATCCCTCCACGGGCCTCGCTCCGGTTCCATTGAAGTCGTCGAGGGCGACTCCGAACTGTCTGGCGATGGTCAGATGGAGGTGGGAGAGTGGAGTCCCGGCCGCCGCAGCGTAAAGTCTACCGGGGCTCAAGGCACAGTTGGCTTTGCCGGCGAGGAGGAGGGGAAGGTCTCTGGGGACGTGGCCATTGCCATCCTTCATGGCGCAACCGTAGAGCACGAGGGTGTGGTCGAGCAGGGTGCCTTCCCCCTCGTCCGCTGCCTTCATCCGCTCCAGGAGGTAGGCGAACTGCTCCATGAACCAGGTGCAAACCCGGGTGTATTCAGAGACCAGCCCCGGCTGGTTGCGGTGGTGAGACATCCCGTGGTGGTCCGAGGTGATCCCACCGAGAAAGGCAAAGGATTGGCGGCTGAAGCCGTGCGCCGTCATTAAGGTGACGACCCGGGTGGAATCCGTGTGCAAGGCCAGGACGAGCAGATCCATCATTAGGCGCAGGTGCTCTTCGCGGTCCGGTGGAATCCCGGCGGCGGGCCGGACGAGGAGCTCTTTCGGGATCGGCAGCGATTCGTCGCCCGTGGTTGCCAGGCTCCGTTCGATCTGGCGTTCCACTGAGCGGACGCTTTCCAGGTATTCGTCGATCCGCCCCTGATCGACGGCACCCGCTTGGCGACGCAGGGACTTGGCGTCTTCCAGGACGAGATCGATCACGCTAAGGCGCCGTTCGGCGGCCAGGCGAGCTTCCGGGCTGGTGCGAGTACGGAAGAGGCGATCGAAGGCGACTTGCGGAATGATCTCCGGAGACAGCCGAGTTGAGGGGCTGTTCCAGGCGATCGTGTTGGCGTAGGCGATGGGTTGACCGCCGTCCCCTCCCGGCCGGGGCGGTTCTGTGCCCAGTTCGAGCGAGGGGAGGAGAGTCTCCGCGCCGATCTGTTGGGCGATCCACTGGTCGAGCGAAACCGCGTTGCGTCGATCCTTGACGCCTACGCCCGTGAGGAAAGATGTGGTCAGGGCGACGTGGCCGGATCCGGTGTTATCAAAATTCTTGAGAACGACGACGTCTTGGCGATGTGGGGCGAGCGGGCATAGAATGGGCGGAAGCTCTCCACTCAATCCGCCCTCTGGAAGATCCCAGGCACCGGGAAAAACGCCATTGGGTTGGAAGAGGCAGGCAAAGCGCGTCGGCGGACGATCCTGGGCCATGAGATCGAGCGAAGGCAGGGCCAAGGCGGCTCCGATGCCTCTGAGGACGCGACGCCGGTTGATTCTCCAAGATCGTGTGCCCATTGGGAGAAAAGCGTAGCACGGGCTGGGAGGAAAGACAGCGAAAGAGGCCGAACCATAGATTCAACGAATGCCAAATTCTCCCGTGACAGGCGCATCCTTCGGTGGTAGAGAATGTAAGTTTCCCCTAACAAGCCTGCCAATGAAGTTGCTTGCTATCGCTACGGTCGTTCTTTTCTACTCGTTCTCCAATTGGCAGATGAGCCATTACCGGGAGGAGTTGCGCCCGAAACTTTTGGAAAAAGCGACTGCAGAGTTGAGTGCTGCGGGGTATCCGGTGACGGTCCAAGCCGTGGATGGGATGGACGCGGAACTGACGGGAGCAGTGCCGGAGCCCGATGACCGTCTCAAGGCGCAGGCCCTGGTCGACAAGATCCAGGGGTTGCGCGCGCTGGACAAGAACAACTATCTCAAAGTGCCTGGAAGGGTCGAACTCCGCATGGAACCTGGTTCCGGACGGCTCCGGTTTTCTGGTAGACTGGGGAGCACGGAGACGGCCCGCAAGTTGGTGGAGTTCCTCCACGGGCTTCGCAGTGTCGATGCCGTACTGACGGACGAATTGGTCTTCGATGGGATCGTCATTGATCCCTCCTATTTGGATACGGTCGCGTTCCGGCAAGTGGCTTCCGCCTTCTTCGAGATTCCGGGCAACGGGCTTTTGCTGGCCACCGAATCGGGGCTGCAAGTGAAGGGTTTGGCGACGGCAAAGCTGGAAACGGCGTGGAAGGGGGCGGAGGCGGAGATGGCCAAACTGGTCAAACCGGACGTCATGGCGGCCGCCCGCCGGATGACGGGCGCGGTCGCCGCAGGGGATCAGTTCCGGGTGAAACTGGATGTGGAGCTTTATCCTTCGGAATTGCACGTGCCGCTGCATCGGCCGGATGCGCCGCTCACGGCGGAAAGGCTCGTGATTTTGACCGATGTGCTCCACTCCTCGGAGATTTTGTTTGCTCCAAGGACAGCCGAAATCCGGCCAGAAGAGAAGGGCAAGCTGGAACAGGCGGCCCGGGCGATGCGCGAGGTGGGGCCTCGGGTTCGGTTCGTGGTGGGCGGTCATTTCCTGGGGGGAGACTCTGCCAAAGCCCGGGAAGATCTGGCTCGGAACCGGGCGGCCGGAGTGGTGCGCAGCCTTTCCGGATTGGGCGTGGCCCCGGAGCAAATGGAAGTGACGACCTTTGCGCTAGCAGCCGGGAGCGGTCTTCCCGACGCTCCGCAAAGCCAGAAGGTTGAAATCCGCGTCCGTTGAAGCAAGGTAATCGCCCAACCCCTCCCGCTTACCCCTTTCATCTCAGACCTCCATGCTCGAAGGAACTTATTATCTCGCTGTTTCCGCGATCGGAATCACGCTGCTGACCGCGCTAGCCTTCGGCACGCTGGGAATTCTCGTCGGATGGGTTCTCTGGTGCCGTCCTTGTGAAATCTGCGAGGAACAGCTCCTCCGGGCCCGCACTCAGTTGGAGGACATGGATGCCCTGGAACGGGAAAATCTCTCCCTCCGGCAGAAGTTGGCAGAAGCCGCAGTCTCGGTCGGCAAGTCTAATGAGGAGCCCTGGGATCCAGCGGAAGACGCGGGCAAGTCCGGGTCGAAGGCTTCCTGAGCGCTGCGCGCCGTTTTCGATGGCCGGATTTTCCGCGCCGTTCTCTATGACCGGATCATCCGAGCCGTTTCTGAACGAGGCGGGAATTGCGGGCGCTCTGGACGGCTTTTGCCAATCTCGCCTTGGGCACCCAGGTCGAGTCTGTCGTCTCTTCGAACCCGCAGCGGTCGATGAAGTAGTCGGAGGCTTGGGTGGTGTAGCCGAAAAGATTGGTGATGCCCGCAGTTCTGGCCCGGTCTTCAACCCAGCGCATCATGGCACGACCGTAGCCACGGCCCAGATGAGTGGGGCGGACATGGAGGCTGGCGACTTCAGCGCAGCCGTCATCCGGGTAGAGATGCACGGCCACGATCCCGACGAGATTGTGGTCCATCTCCACAACGCAATAGTCGTCGAGGCGGTCGAGAATTTCTTCGCGGCTCCGGGGGAGCAGCTGTCCTTCCTCGACGGCTCGACGCGTCATTTGGACCATTCTCTCCAGATCGCCGAGCGTGGCCGGACGAAGCGTCTCGTAGGCATCCACGTGGATCATTGTGCCGATCCCTTCGGTGCTAAAGAGCTCTTCCAGGATCGCCTCATCCTGCAATCCTGAGACAATGTGGACCCGGGCGACTCCTTCCTCGCAGGCCCGCATGGCGCAGTGCAACTTGACGCGGGCTCCTGGGGAGAAGTCTTGACGGCGGGCCAACTCTTCACGAATGAGTCGGACGGAATATTGACTCGCGGGGCCATTGGGAAAGGGGAGTTGGCCCGGTCCGGCCACGTAAATCAACTTCGGAACGCGCAGGGCGATCCCGACTTCTGCGGCAATCCAGTCGGCGTCCAAGGCCAGCGTCTGCCCCTTGCGGTCATAGCCGAGAGGCGCCACGACAGGGAGGATGTTTTCGGAGAGTAATGTCTGAAGGCTGGCGGTATCGACACCCTGGACTCTCCCGGTGAGCTGCTGATCGATGCCGCCGAGGATTCCGGCCTTGCGCACCGTGAGCATGTTCGCTGCGGCTGCGGTCCGCACCCCCAGAACGGTGAGCTGCTGGACCAAGCGGTTCGCCGTTCGGCCAACGGCGTCGATGGTGATGTCCAAAGTCTCCTGATCGGTGGGGCCCTCTCCGCCGGTGCTAGTTGGCTTGACCCGGCGGGCTCGAGCCAGAGCCTGCACTTGCGGACTGGCGTCGAAGATGAGGACGATGCGGATCCCCAGAGAGCGGAGCGCCGCGAGATCGAGCAGGACGTTGGACAGGTTGTCCGAGGCGATCACGCCGCCATCCAATACCACGATGAAGGTGCGCCCCTGAAACTGGGGCACGTAACGGAGAATCGTGCGCAGGTCGGCAAACTTCATCGGGGAGGAACGGGAGGGATGAGTTTACATCCGCCCCCCCGGGTTGCAACCGTCGCGTCCTAGAAGCGCATGCCGAGACCGAAACGACCTTCCCATGAGGAGGGATCGATCTCGACGGTGGTGCTCCCTGCGCTGGCTTGGACCGGGTCCACCCAGCGGTAGGTTCCGCTGCTCTCCAGATAGAGTTTGCCGTCGTCCGTAAGGTTGCACCGGGCGAGAATACCACCGTAAAGGCCGACCTTGAGAGGCGTGCCACTGTCCCGGCTCACCTCAGAGGCTACCGGAGATGAACTGCCCGATGCGTACCAATCCACCCGATTTGTCAGTTCATAGTTAATCACGTTCAGGGTCGCGCCACCCGTCAGGAAGATGTCTACGGGGCCGGCCGCTCTGCCAATTTCAAAACCAAACGGGATCTCGTTCAGTGTGACGTCGAGATCACTGGTGCTTACGGCGGTGTAGACCGTACGGAATGACTCAGAGCTTAGGCTTGGACTGCGATATCCGGGGGCCAAGGGAGTTCCAGGCCAGCCGATCAACACTGCATCAGGATCGATGACGAGAAGCTCATTGGTGCCTTCGATCTTGCCAGGGATTTGCTTGGGAAGCCCCGGGTTGGCCACATAGTCATACTGATAGGTATAGGCCGTCCGGTCTTCGACCAACTGGGTGACTTGGCGTGGTCCGGTGGAATGAGAAGTTTTGAGGAGACTCCATCCCGTCACAAAATTGACGTTGAAGTTCCGCATCATCGCCAGCTTGCGACCCAGGCTGAGATAGGGAGCCACCCCATTGTCAGAATCAGATGCGTCCCCAGTGGCCTTGCCCCCAGAGTATTGATAGCCATCGGTATGGAAACTGACCACATAGTTCCGGTTGCCCCCGTAGGACTCGCCCAACGGGTGCGCCGTGATCTGCCCCTCCTCTTCGACATAACCACCCGCGCCGCCTCTCCGGGAACGTTTGTCGTAGTTCACATGTCCGTCGTCATAGTCGACACGCTCCTTGCCTGGCGCGTAGAAGCCGACGTTTCCGCGTCCGGACTTCTCATCGAACTTGGGGGCTGAGTTCGAAAAGGAGCTGTTGATCGATCGAACGGATGCGCCGCCGCCAAAAAACCAAATGGGCGCTTCATTGGGAACGACCACCATTTTTCCGACACCACAGTCAATGAGCCCAGGGTGGATATCGGAGGCTGTTGCCGAAACGAGGCTGGCGACAGCAGCGGCGATTCCGGCCGTGAAGGCGATGGCTTTGGGGACTGATCGGTGCATGGAACGTATGGTTCCGTTCAGAATATGAAGTTTACGTGAATAGTCAATGAAAGTTAAGTATTTAGCTGGTTCTGATTCGGTCGGCGGATTTTCATGGGCAGAGGCCCCCTTTCGAGCGAAGCTCAGGGGCGATGAAACTCGGTTTCCCTTGGTTACTGTATGGCCCAGTCTTGCTCATCCTGCCCTGCGCGGGCTCCAGGGCGGCGGACGACAAGGGCTGCGTCTGGCGTCTACAAGGACCCGCCGCTACCGTCTATCTGGCTGGCTCGATCCATTTGCTGCGGGAGGGGGATCATCCGCTCCCGGACGTCTATGAGAAAGCCTACGAGGATTGCGCCCGGGTCGTGTTTGAGATTGACCTGGAATCCACGCGTACGGTGGAGGGGCAGCAACTCAGCGTGAAGCTGGGGATGCTCCCGGCCGGTCAGTCGATGGATCAGCTCTTATCGCCAGAAACCGTAGTCGCACTGCGGGGCTACCTGGATCAAAGAGGGGTGCAGGCTTCACAAATGGAACGGCTGACACCGGGCATGCTCGCGATGACGATCACCTCCATGGAAGCGATGAGAATCGGGGCGCTTCCCCGGTTTGGGGTGGAGGCTACCTTCGACCAGATGGCGCGGGATCACCGCAAACCAATCGGGGCTCTGGAGACCCTAGAGTTTCAACTGAACCTTTTTAACGGGATGACCCCGGCGGAACAGGAACGGATGTTGCGGATCACTTTGGACGAAGTCGAGGAGACTCCGAAGGTGCTTGCGTCCATGATTCAGGCTTGGCGAGAGGGGGATGGAGACAAGCTCGCCGAAGAACTCAACCGCAACTTCGAGCCCGAAGATGCCGGATTAGTGAAGCGATTGCTCCACGAACGGAATCAGAATTGGATTCCCGCGATCGAACAAGCGATTCAGAAGCCAGAGGGCGAGAACACGCTTTTCATCGTGGGCGCAGGCCACCTTGTCGGGGAGAAGAGCGTCGTCGCCCTACTGGAGGAGAAGGGTTACCGCCCCCAGCATTGGTTTCCGGCGGAGTGAAGCTCAGGCGAGATCGTAGGGAGTGCCCGGCTCGGGGATGATGATGCGGGCCTGCGGCAGTTTGCCCGGGAGATGGGTTTCGAACCAAGCCAGGGCTGCGTCATCTCCGTGAACCAGGATCACCGTGGCAGGCTTCAAGGCCTCCAGGTATCCGAGGATGGCTTCACGAGTCGAGTGACCGCTAAAGTCAAACCGCTCGACGGCACAGTTCAGCTCGCGGGGCCGGTCCTCTGGATCCAATTGAATCGAGTCGCCAGGACGCGACGTGAGGATGGTGCCGGCGGGAGATTGGGGATCGGCGTAGCCCACGAAGAAGATCCCGCACTTGGGATTCTCGATGAGCTGGCGGGCAAAGGTGTTCGAAACGGTCTTCGGGCTCATCATCCCGCTCGACAGTGCGTAAATGCAGCGAGGGTGGTATTCGACTTGGCCTGAGCGTTTCTTGGAAGTCGACATGACGATCTCGACTTCCTCCAAAATCCGCATATCCGGGCGTAGTCGCCTTGGCCGACCGCCGAGCATGTCGAAAAGTCGGGTCATTTTGGTGCTAAGACCGCCAATGTGGACCGGGGCGTTCGGGATATCACCGCGTCGCTTCAGGTCGTGAATCATCACGAGAAACTCCTGCGTTTTGCCCATGGCGAAGACGGGAGCGAGGATGGATCCACCGCGATCGATGACCTCGTTGATGTGGGCGGCGAGCCTCGTCATTTCCCGTTCCCGGGTGTAAGCGGGGTCGCGAGCGAAGTTGCCGCGGGTGGTTTCGATGATGACGGTATCGACGCCGGAAGTGGGCAGGGCAGCTCCCCGGGTCACGGTTTGGTCTTCGAAGTGGACGTCTCCGGTATAAAGGACCCGGTGTCCCTTGTGTTGCAAGAGAATCGAGGCGGCTCCGAGGATATGACCCGCTTCGAAGAACTCACAGCGAATGTTCGATCCATAGAGTAGCGGGAACGGGCGCTGCATCGGCGCAGTTTCCCAACGTGGGTAGATGCGTTCCAGTTCCCGGTGGGTGTAGAGGGGATACTCCAACAGGCTCAACTCCTCCCGCTGCGAGGTCATGACGTTGACCGAATTGTGAAGGAGGGCGTCCGCGAGGACGCGGGTCGCCTCGGACATCAGGATGCGTGCGCCAGGCTGTTCTCGGGCCAGAACAGGGAGCGCACCCGAATGGTCGAGGTGTGCGTGGCTCAGCAGCAGGGCGTCGACTGTTCCAGGCTGAAGATCGTCGATCCGTGGCAGCGTGGCGAGGCCGCTCCGCTTGGGATGGGTTCCGGCATCGAGCACGACACGGCAACCATCGAGTTCCAAGAGGTAGCAGTGGGCACCGATCTCTCGTTCGGCGGCGAGGCTGGTGAAATTGATCATTTCAGGCGAACGGAAGCCCGGGAACGCCTGGCAGACCAGCGGACAGCGACCGTCCGATTCCGAGAGAATTTACGCATGCGCTTGCCAGGGCGTGTGATCTCACGCCTGGCCAGGACCGGAGTAGAGTTTGTCCATTTGGCGAATCCGGGCGACGAGCACCTTCATCACGTGGGTGGCGAAAAATGGATTCTGCTGAATGACTCGATGGAACCGGTGTCCGTCGAGCCGGGCGAGCTTGGCGATTTCGTGGGCGACCACGGTGGCTCCACGGGGGGCTGGATCGATCAACGCCATTTCTCCGATGATGGCTCCGGGTTTGGCATTTTCGACTACTTTGCCGTTCACCAGGATATCCACCGATCCTTCGAGCACGACGAACATGCTGTCCGCCGAATCTCCGGCGTTGAAGAGCGTCTCACCAGGAGAGAGATGCACGGGATTGGCCTCGTGCGAAAACAAATCGACTGGATTCATCACGGAGGCTATCCGATCCGGTGTCTCAGGCAAGCGCAAATCTGAATTGGTGCGACTCCGCCTCTGGGCGGACTCTATGATCCGCTGGCTTCTGCGGCGGGAGCGCTTCCTTCCGCTGGGCTGATTGGAGTGAGTTTGCGGCGTGAGCTGGGCAGAATGATCCCGAGTACCAAGAGGACCGCGCAAATGCCCAGAGCCGGCCACGGCGGGCTCCAACTCAGTGCGGTTTGGAAGACCGCGATGCTGACGCCGCCGTAGAGGAGAAGCACCGCAAAGGCTCCGGAGACGACCCGGAAACGTCGCCAGCGGAAGAGTCCGAGTCCCAACACGGCAAGCACCGCCCAACTCGCGTAGCGGAAAAGAGCGGGCCAGTAGGTGATGTGACGACCGGTTTGGATCGTGGCGACTGCCATGGCGATGAGTTCTGCGCGGGAAATCCTTTCCCCGGTGGGCAACCCGAATTCCCGGAACGCTTCCTGGTCATAGCCAATGATCACGGCGTTCGTTCGCAGGCTCTCTAGGCTATCCTTGCTCGCCCGCCGCAGTTTTTCGGCGACTTCCTCGAACGGAGAAGCCGCCAACGCGAGGGAGCTGAACTCGATCGAAGGGAACGAGTCCTTCATCCCGTGATAAACCGTGAAGCAGCCATCCGGGTCGACCGGAATGGTGTGAGTACCGACGCGGATCACCGGGCGCGGTCCTTCCAGGATGACTTTGACTTTGTCCGGAACGATCTCCTCCTGATTCATGATGACCTGGATGACGAAGGACGGAACGACCTTGTCTCCGATCTTGGCGAGGAGGGGCAACCGGATCCCATTGGGGCCGCTCGCGGTTTCTTCGTTCAGTTCGATCTGGGTAAAGGCCGCCACGCCGTTGGCCCGCAGTTCAGGGTCCGGCATCGCCACGATGTTGCGCACGACCGGGAGCTTGGAAAGGTCTCCGGTGACATCCGTGAGCACGGTCAGTCCAGTGGTGTCCAGATTCGGCGCTCCTTGGCCGGGAGGACCGAAGGTGGCGCCCAGGGTCAACGTCGGCATGGAGATGACCCGTTTGTTGAGAGCTCCTTCCGCCAGTTGATCCGGCTTGTCCCAATTCAAGGAGGGCACGATCGCGACGGACTTGGGATCGAACGCTTCCAGGCTGCGCAGAATGATTGCCCAATCGAGCCGAGGATCCAGATTGTCCTGCTCCAATTCATCCGGGTTGACACGCAACAGCGTGACCTGATTCGGCGCGATCCGCGTCCAGGCATTGCCCACCAACCAATCGAGGAAGGCTCGATTCTGGACCTCGAATGTATTGCGGCGGTCCTCGCGGTCGATGAAGACGACGGCCGCTGCGGCGAAGACAAGGAACAGGGTGGCTTTGATGGAATAATTCATGCGTGCAGGTCAGGCCTGATCGGGGGATTCGATGCGGAAGATGTGAACCGGCTTGGAGGTGGGCTCAAGCGACACCCAGTTGGATGGCCCGTGCCACGTGTAAACGTCGCCGCTGAGCAGATCCCGGACGTGATAGGGAGTATCGTGCGGTTTCGGCAAGCTTTCTTGAGGCAAGGTCACCGTGCCTTCCGCTGTGTGGACGGGATCGAGGTTGATGATCACGATGAAATCGGCTTGGCGATGGGGCGAAGTCTTGACGAAGGCGATCAGGCGATCGTTGTCGACATGAAGAAAGTGGAGATTCGAGAGTTGCCTGAACTCGGCATGGGAGTTGCGGATATGATTGAGCTGACGGAGGAAATCGCGAATGCCCGACCGTCTCCAATCACGTTCTGTGAGCTGATATTTTTCACTGTTCCGGTATTCCTCCCGGTCTGGGTGCTGATCGTTCTCGCAGAATTCGAACCCGGAGTAAATCCCCCAGTTAGGCATCGTCGTCGCGGCCAGCGCGGCGCGGATCTTAAAAATGGCCGGTGTGCCGTTGACCAGCGGGTGGGCGAGGATGTCCGGAGTGTTCGGCCAAAAATTTCCCCGGAAATACTCACGCAGGTCGCTGTGAGCTAGCTCGTTGACGTACTCCATGATCTCCTGCCGATGCGTCCGCCAGGTAAAGTAGGTGTAACTCTGGGTGAAGCCGATTTTGCCCAGCATTTCCATCATCCGTGGCCGGGTGAAGGCTTCCGCCAGGAAAATCACGTCGGGGTGTTGCCCGCGCACTTCACTGATCAGGTATTCCCAGAAGGCCACTGGCTTGGTGTGCGGGTTGTCCACCCGGAAAATCTTCACCCCTTTCTCCGTCCAAAAGAGGACGATGCGGACCATCTCCTGCCAGAGCGAACGCCAATCGTTGCAATGGAAGTTGAGCGGGTAGATGTCCTGATACTTCTTCGGCGGGTTCTCCGCATACTTGATCGTTCCGTCGGGACGCTGGAAGAACCAATCCGGGTGATCCTTCACGTAGGGATGGTCCGGAGAGCAGTTGATCGCGAAATCCAGCGCGATCTCCATGCCTAGCTCCTTCGATTCCCGGACGAGCCATTCAAAGTCCGCCAAGGTCCCCAGCGACGGATGAACGTGGTAGTGTCCGCCCTCGCTCGATCCGATCGCCCAGGGAGAACCGACATCGTCCGCAGTGCAGGTGAGGGAGTTGTCCTTGCCTTTGCGGTGCGAGACTCCGATCGGATGAATCGGCGGAAAATAGATGACGTTGAAGCCCATGTCCCGGGCGTAACGGATCCGCTCCAGGCAGTCGCGGAAAGTCGAGTGCTGGTCCGCCCGGCCCGTGGCGCTCCGGGGGAAGAATTCGTACCACGAGGAATACGCTGCCCGTTCCCGTTCCACGACCACGCGATAGATCGGCACCGCCGTGGTCGAGAGTGACCGGTTCGGCCAGCGCGCGGCGAGGGCTTGGACCGTGGCATCATCCACGGATTCCATGACGACATCCGGCTGCGCATCGTAAATCGCACGGGAAGCGCGGCGGAGGACCTCGGCGTCCGCAGGGTGCCCGGTCTGTTCGGCGGAACGCGCCGATTCTTCCAGGAGGATGGAACCTTCGATCGACTCCGTTTGCAGACCTTCCCCAGGCTTCAGTGCGGCCGCTTTGCGCTCGAATTCGTGACGCCAGGTCTGGAACTCGTCCTGCCAGCCTTCCACGGTGTATTCCCATTCGCCCAACTCCATCACCGTGAATTCCCCGCGCCAGCGGTCGTTGCCGAGATGGGTCATGGGAGTCTCTTCCCAGGCGCTCACCCCGCGGCGGCGCCATTTCAAGACCGCGCGGATCTTGCCGTGACCGTCCCGGAAGACATCCGCCCACACCTCGACCGTTTCCCCAGCGACCCGCTTCACGGCGTAGCGCCCTCCCTCGATCGATGGCCAGATATTGCTGATGACCATGGTCGGCGCGTGGGAAAGGCTGGTCTTGTCGGCCGTGGCAGGATTCAGACGGTGTGAGGTCATGTCGTTCAATGTCAGTCTTCCGATACCGGGACCACTTTACAAGGCCGAATCGTTGGGCACCAGCAACGGGGCGAGTATGGGCAATGCGCCCTGGTCAACGGCGACCTCCCGCAGGTTTTGCAAGGCGGGCCGGATGTGGCGCAGGAAGGTCGGCTTGTTCTTGATCACGCCCAGGAATCCGTAGGCACCGAGCGCCTGCATGAGCCGCTGACAGGCGCACGCCAGGAGTTGCTTGCGGAATTGCGGGTTGCGACTGCGGGCTTCCGCCAGTGCGATTAGTTCCTCCCGCTGATCCCGGTAGAGCACCACATAGGGATCGTAGAGCAAGGCCGCCAGATCATACTCCGCCAGGCCAAAGCGCAGGCCTTGGTAGTCGATGAAAACCGGTTCCCCGTTCCGGATGAGAATGTTCTGACTCTGAAAATCCCGGTGGATCAGGCATCGGGGCCGGCCCGCCAAGCTGGTCCGCAGTTCCTGGAGTTCCCGGCTCGCCCGGATCTCCGCCGCGAGGGCGGGGGAGGCGGCGCTGAAACGGGAGACGAAGTTATCGAAGAAATAATCCTGCTCCCACTGGTAAAGCGCCTCGTTGAACTCCGGTCCCAAGGGCGGCAGCGCGTTGGGGGAAATCGATTCCTCGGTGATCGCGTGGATCCGGCTCACCGCGACAATGCATTTTTCATAGAGCGGACGCCGGATCACCCACCAGTCCGCATCGCGAAAGGTCCAGAGATCCTCGGTGCCCAGATCCTCAATCCAGAGTCGACCGTGTTCCAAGTCGCGCGCCAATATACGCGGCACGGGCACGCCGTTGGCCGCCAGGAAATCAGTGTGCTGGGCAAACCGAGAGTTTTCCGGAGTCTGCTCCCCATACTGACAGAAAATGAGGGGCCGGGTCGCCGGAGAAAGCCGGAAATACTGACGATCAGAGCCTCCCTTGGTGATGCGCTCGATTTGGTAATCGACGCCCTGCATTTCCGGGAGTTGTTGCTTCGCCAAATCGAGGATGGTCTGGTCTTCCATAGAGGAGCGCGGACACTCCTGTCCGCCGGTGCAGTGGTGCAGCGGTGCAGCGCCAGAGTCAAGGCGTGATCACGCTGCGTCGAAGCCGCGCTCCGGCTTCGACGGCGGCTCCCGGCCAAACAATGCATTGTTCCAACCGCGCGCCTGGCCCGATCCTGCAACCTTCCCCGATCACCGTCAACCGGTCGATGCTGGCGGAAGCATCCACTTCGGCCGACGCCGCGATCCGCCGAGATTCAAGCGGCTGCCCGAGAAACGTCCCTTTGTCCAGGAGCGCCGCACTGGCGTCCAGGTAAGCGTCCTGGTCCCCAAGGTCCCACCAGTCCCCTTCATCAATGACCACGCCGCCCAGGCGATCCTGTTCCACGATGGCGCGGAGAAAGGCTGGGACGACCGATTCCTGGACCGGGCGGAGAAAATCAAGAAAGTCCGGGTTAACCACGTAAATGCCAGTGAACTGATACATGCGGTCCGGCTTCGTCCCGAGCGCCTGACGCAAGTCGCGCACCTTGCCGGTCCCGGGATCAAAGGTCACATTCGGGTTTGGGCCGCCAGAGCGCAGGATCAGGGTGGCCAGATGATTATTCTCCCGGTGAATCCGCGCGGCTTCGGCCAGCGGCAGATCGGTGAGGATATCGCCGTTGAAGACCCAGAACGAGTCGTCCCGGACCAGCGCGGCGATATTGGCGATCCCGCCGCCAGTCTCCAAAACGACCGGATGTTCGTGGACGAAAGTGATGCGGTGTCCGCGCCAGTTCGCGTGAGGAAACGCCCGGGGCCAAGCCTCGGCCAGGTGATGGGTGTTTACGATAAACTCCGCCGCCCCCCCCTGAAGCAACGCATCGAACGCCCAAGTGATGAGCGACCGGTTCACCACCGGGATCAAAGGTTTGGGCAGGACGTCTGTCAACGGGCGCAATCGAGTGCCCAAACCGGCACCGAGAACGAAAGCTTTTTGGAGAGGTTGAGGGTTGATGGGGGAGAGTTGAGGGGGGCAAGCCAGATCGCAAATGAAAATCGTAGCGGTGGCTCCGGTTCGTAACCATAAGGCCACGAGGCGTGGGCGACTGGCACGTCATCGTTCCGAACGGACAGCCAATCTCAGGTAGCGCGGTTGGTCCTCCAACCGCTTGCGTGGCGACACCGACGACGGCGCTTAGAGGACCAACCGCCCCACCCTTGCTTACCGATGAGAGCGGCTTTTCGCCGATCCAAACCGCCCTCCAGTTCCATTCACACCCGAAATTTCCCTGCACAAAACAAGGTTCTGCAACAGTCTGCTAGGGACGGCAGAAGACAAGGTATCCTCCAATGACAATCCAAGCAAATGCCAGACCTTTCATGGCAAAATCTAGCATTCCAGGCCAATCAAAAGCAAAGGCCAGATGGTTGAATAGCAACATCGCGGGCACGATAAGTCTTCGTCCGAGGCGTCTCCAACTAAACTCAACCGCCGCCATCTGATTCTGGATAATCCATCCAACGAGCACCAGAATCACGGTCAGCATCCCCCAGCGATAAATCCCACCTGACGACGAAGCACCTTCGTTGTAGAGGATCTGAAGAAGCATGGCGATGGACGGATTCATGTGGCCAAACGCTAGAGCGAATCTGCGGCGTGATGGCAGGTCGGATTCAATTTGACGGCTTATTGTTCGGCTTTGGGATTTCCAAAGTGGACGTTCTCCATCACGACACGGTAAGGTTGCTCAACCAGCACGATCGGTTTACCGCCATAGGCCACGCGTCTCCTTGAAGTCACCCCATCCGCCGCGATCACCAAGTCGTAGTGATCTTCGGTTCCGCCGAGATCTGGCTTCCATTGCATTGACACTTCATGTCCGCTGTCTGAATATCTCATGGTCTTAGGAGTCAGCTCGACCTTCTGCCCTGGAGGCCCGTCGAGCGGCTCAGTCGTGAACATACCGCATCTCGCCGCCTCGCGTCCATCCGAGTAAATCCGAAGCCCCACCTGAGGATGCACCGGGCGCTTCTCGGAACAACCTGCGGTTACGCAAAAAAGCGCGGCCGCAACAATTCTTGGGATTCTCATGTTTTCGGCCGAACGTTCCGCATCACCGGTGCCGTTCAGGTGTCCGGTGGATGCGATTGTGTGTGCCCAGTATGGGTGAGTTGCAAATGGGGTTGAAGCACCCTGTGGAAATCCCAGAAAGCATGGAATGCTAAAACCCCTATCTGAAGCCAACTCGGGAAGGGTGACTGAGCGAGACTCAGCCAGTCGTCGGGACCCGATTAACTCTTCTTCGTTCTTCCGTGACGAAAATTGGTAATGCTTGGATCATTTGCTGGCGATAAGTTCGGGATTCCCATCTTCATTCCTTGAAATTCGATAGTTCACGCCCTTCTCGACGGTGGCGTAAAGCTCAATAATCTCTGTATCCTTAGCAGGGTGAGATGTCGCTGACAGCTCCATGACTCTGTCGCCCGGCTCAACAAGGGCGAAAGGAACCTTTGTAATCAGGTATCCATGCTGAATTCGATCTGTCGGCTTCCCATCAACCTCTACTATCCAATAGTCAGAACCCACGACGCCATCCTCAACGATGGATCGAGAGTCAAGCGCTCGTTGAAAAAGTCCAAGCTCAAATCCGAGCGCGGTCATGAATCCGACTGCAAGCAGCGCTTTGATGATTGTGCCGGTCTTCATTTTCTTGAGCTACGTCTGCGTACAGCTGACGCGATTAGCGGTCGGGCCTGCTGCGTCTAGTTATGCCCTGCCTGTCGTTTGCTGCCACCGAAAGGTCGGGTCCGACCTTTGGTCAAGAACGGCAATGATCCGGATCTGATCGCCAATAAGGTCATAATAGATGAAGTAGGGAAAAGTTCTGGCCAAGGCGCGGTGATAACCAAACTCAAATCGGTGGACCCCCGCATAAAGGATGAGTGAGTCGATATCCGCGAACAACGAATCCAGGAAGTAATCACCCAGTCCTCTCCTCTGCCCCTCATAAAACTCAAAGCCGTCTGCGAGGTCATCCTTTGCTGGATCAATGATCTCAACGGTCATGACACCGGGATCGGATCTCCTCCTTTGCCTGTTCCCAATCCGTGAAACCAGCAGTTCCATCCGCAATCGAAGCCCTCCGGGCGCCCAAAACATCACGATGCCAGTCTGGAGACGGCACGGAAGATTCGATCTGCCGCAAGCTTTCCCATAATTCTTCCATAATTTTAAGCTTTTCTGGAAGCGTGAGATTGGCTACGTCTATTGTTGGATGCATCTCAAAGACATCCTACCCCATCTCAGTGCCGATCTCAATGGCGGTTTTTTCTCGGGGATAACGTCCCGTAACGCCGGCGCCGGCCAGACGTCCGGTGAATGCGTTTCGCTGTTGCTGGTTTATTGATCGACAGTAAAGATCACGTGCCGTCCTGCCTTCTCGGCGCGGTCAAAGAATTCCGGCAGATCAGAAAACCAATCCCAAGTGTATTGGCAGTCCTCTTGGCTTTTCGCCATGTCATAATCGTCAGGGAGCTCAAAATAGCGCTCTCTCATGAACTCCTGAGTGATCTTCGTCAGCGCGTCTGCCAGCGGGCGAAGCTGTGGCTGAAGAACAAGGGAAACGATGTAGTCGTCACCCGAATGTAACTGCTCTCCTCCCAGAATGCACAGGCTGAGCGGCTCATTCCCGTTCTCGAATTCAAGACGACCGTCGGTCAAGCATCGGTGAATGGCGTCCCAAGCCTTGTCGGTTTCGCAGACAAATCCCTGCGCCTTCTCCCAACGCTCCTCAATCTCCTCCTGGATGACCTCGATAAGGTCCTCATCCGATTCGGCTGCGCGCAACGCTTCAAGATCTTCGTCTGTGATTGCGAAATGGACTCCTCGGCATGCCATAGCGGTAGATGTTTTTCAGCGAACGTCAGCTGACACGCGACGCAATCAGCGTTCGGCGTGCTCCGCCTGGTTCGCCTGTGCATTCTTGGTGCCTCACGGCAGTTCGTCTCCCTCCAGCACTTCCCCCTTTGGCACCAGCGACATCGCCTGAAGAAACGCGCTTCGGGATGATCCCTTGGCGCGCTCCGCAATGATGTCATAGGTCTGCAGGGCCGAGAGCTTTTCCGCCACGGCCAAGCTGATGAACTGGTTGACGGAAATCCCGTCGGCCTCGGCCGCCTGTTTGAGTTGACGGTGAAGCGAGTCGGGAAGACGAAGGCTGAGACTGCTCATGTTAGTAGGGCTAAGAACTGCGAAGGAGTAACCACAATGATGCCGAACTGGCTGGCTGGCTCTAAATCCTTACGGTTAAATGTGATGATGTGGGAAGAGCCCGATGCGATGGCCACCTCCAACACCATGTCGTCCTTCGGGTCTTGAAGCAGTGGGCGCCAAAGGAAATAGATCTGCTGCTGGTGGCAGATCGCGGCCATTCGCCCGATGATCGCTTCAACCGCTTCGGGAGGCAGGCCGATTCCCGAACTCGAACGCCGGGTGACATCATCATACTCGGCCAGTAGTGGAACCGAAAGCGCGAATTCGAATCGTCCCTCATCAGCCGCCAGAAGGATCTGGTGACTGGCTCCTGAAGAAGAACGCAAAGCAGCAACCAGGACATTGGTGTCGATCACGACTCGGATCACCTGGGATCATCTATGATGGCGCGGGCGATGTCAAACTTAGGCTTCATTTGGGTGAGTGCCCAGGACCGGCCAACGACTGGCGGTGGGTCGCTCGGCTCAGTTTCAATTTGCCTGTTGGAATCTCCGGCGCACATGCTTGAGTGCACGTCGTGTACACCAAGCCTGATATGGCAGAGTGAACACCTTCTCGGCACATTGGGATGTCCAATGCCCAGGTTCGGAAAACGTATGGATCGTGAAGACGATCAGTCCAGCTTTCTCTTCAAAATAGAATTCTGAGCGGCCACGCTCCGCATGTCCAGCCAGGGTCTCATAAGCGAAACCGAGTCGCCCCCCCTCTCTTATGATGGAACAAATCCTCACGGCGAACTCCATACAAATCCCGAAGCCGATCGGAGGCAGAATCGCCCGCTGCAAGATAATATCCCCGATGCTCATTCGTCTTTCACTGGTGTCCCACTCCGCTTCGAAGCGCATGATCCATGAAGGAAAAATGTCATAGTCGAATAGAAAGTCCGTTCGCCAGTTGCCAATCGGTCCCGCTACACCCAAGTCGATGGACGTCGATCGTTCTGGCAGCGACTCCGCGTCCGCGAAGTTCGGCGAAAACCCTTTTGCTTGTTGAAAGGTGATACCAGGTCCTGCAATACAAGAGCGTAGTTTCATGACTCAGAGGCGAACGTCAGCGCACACCCGACGCGATAAGCTTTCGGCGTGCTGCGCCTGGTTAGCCGCATTCCCAGTTTCCCTCAAATTCATTGCAATCGACGCAGCGAAAGAATCGAACAATCCCAACGTCCCCAAATGCATAGTCGCCTCGCGAAACGTCGATCCCCAAGTCTTTGTTTTTGGGAAGCTGCGCGAGTGAATCCAATTGGAAAACAAGAGTCATGTTTTGGTCACAAGCTGGGCAAATAGGACGATCTTCATACTGCTCCCAAATCGGAGTTCCGCCAAGGGAAGTCCTACCCGAATCGACTTCTATTCCATCGACAAACAGCTTCAGCTCAATTTTCTGTGCGGTATGGGTTTCTCGCGCCATCTGAAGTGACTCGATTTCAGCAAACTCGTACCCTGTGAAAAAGTCGCGATTCTCTTTTGCTCGGGTTTTGATCTCCTTGAGGAACTGGTATACACCTCGGAAAGTTCCTGTTGCCTCTCGCTCATCGAACTCCGAGAGAACAGCCGCCTTCTTTCCCTGTAACCACGGAGCCAAGTCGGCTTCAGTGATCGCTTTTTCAATGATCTTTCGAAATTGGGCTTTTTGGGTCATTTCGGGGAAAAGTAGCTATCGTTGTCTCGGCTAACAGTATAATTGACCAGCGCGCTGCCAATAACTTGTTATGGCAGCGTGCAGCCGATAACAAGTTATTGGCTGCGTGCAACTGGGTGCGGTGGTCCGCCATTTGATGGGAGCGTAGCCATGAGGCATTGGATCGGCAAGCAATTTCCGATTGGGTGGACGTTTGGTGGTGGCCAGGAGGCGATGTTGTGGCTCCGGTCAGGTTTATGGGAGATCCAACGGGCTGGGGGCTCCCGCACCTGGGCGTTTGATGACCTGGAGGTAAATCATCGTTGTTGATACTGCCATGCCCATTCCCTTGCCGCATTGGGATACTTGCGCCGCAATGCCTCCGGGAAATGGACTTCCCCGACGCCGGAGTCGAGGTCGCGCTGGTGGCGTTCCCGGAGAGAACTAAGATGGGCGCGGAGGCGAGGCTCCAAGGAACGAGGAAGGGGGACGACGCGGTGTTTGCCGCCTTTGCCGTCGTGGATCGAGATGTTTCCTTGTCCGAAATCGAGGTGCTTGACTCGCGACCGCAATGCTTCCATCCTTCGTGTCTCTTCGTGCTCTTGTGGTGAAATCGATCTGATTCCCGTGAGTTGTGAACGTCAGCGGCGGGGGCACCACGAAGGACACGAAGAACACGAAGTGGTTAGAGAATACAGCGCTTCAAGCGCCCGGTGACCCTCAATCGGACTGCCGATCACCCGGGTTGATAGTGGATCAACTTCCATCCTTCGTGCGCTTCGTGCTGAAATCGGTCTGATTCCCGTGAGTTGTGAACGTCAGCGGCGGGGGGGGGCACCACGAAGGACACGAAGAGCACGAAGTGGTTAGAGGATACAGCGCTTGATTCCGTTCTTGAGGATCGTAACGTTGAAGTTGATCAGCAGACCGGTCTTGACGTTAGCCAGCTTCATGGAGGTCAGCAACTGTGCCTGGTGAATGCCCTTGATTTCCTCGACGCTCTTTAACTCGAGAATTAGCGCGTATTCCACGAGGACATCGACACGGTAACCGCAGTCCAAGCGGATTCCCTTGTAGTCGACAGGCTGAGGGTGCTGAATCCGGAAAGCGATCCCGCTCAGTGTCAGTTCGTGCGCAAGGCATTGCTCATACGTGGATTCGAGAAAGCCTGGCCCAAGTTCCCGGTGAACCTCAATCACACAGCCGATCACACGGTTTGAAAGCTGATCAAATTCCATTCTTCGTGTCCCTTCGTGCTCTTCGTGGTGAAATCCGTCTGGATCCTGTCAGTTCCGAGCGTCTTTGGCGGCAGCGGTGCGAGGTACACCACGAAGGACACGAAGAGCACGACGGGGGGGCGAGAATATAGCGGGCGCAAGCTCCCGAGGAACCTCAATCGCACCGCCGATCTCACGGTTTGATAGGTGATCATGGAGGCTGGAGCCTGGACGGCGTGGCGCCAGCGGGATACCCAGCGGGCGAGATGAGGTCGGGCTTTTTCCGGCACGGATTCGTCCGTAGCCAAGACGCTGACAAAGTGGTTCCAGGGGTCAGCTGGCTCGTCAAGAAAACTGTTCATTTAAGCACTTCTTGGCGAGGCGATGTCTATGTGCAAGTGAAATGTGTTCTATCGAACTGTTTTCCTTTCGGTTCTTCGATCTCGCCGTTCTCCGCATCGCGCGCTGGTCGAACGCACGGCATTGGAAGGAATCTCGCGGAGTGACGCGGTCCGTCGCGCTGCGTTTGAGGGAGCTTCGCGGGGTGAAGCGATCCGTTGCACGGCGTTGGATGGGGCTTCGCGCAGTGAAGCGATCGGTCGCACGGCGTTGAAGGGAGTCTCGCGGAGTGAAGCGATCGGTCGCACGGCGTTGAAGGGAGTCTCGCGGAGTGAAGCGATCCGTCGTGCGGCATTGAAGGGAGTCTCGTGGAGTGAAGCGATCCGTCGCACGGCATTGAAGGGAGTCTCGTGGAGTGAAGCGATCCGTCGCACGGCATTGAAGGGAGTCTCGCGGAGTGAAGCGATCCGTCGCACGGCGTTGAAGGGAGTCTCGCGGAGTGAAGCGATCCGTCTCGCGGCGTTGAAGGAAGTCTCGCGGAGTGAAGTGGGGCGATAAAATGAAAATCGCCATAAATACAACAATTAAAAGTTGCGGAAAAATATAAAGATAGCGATAATACGGTATTACAAACGTTTAAAACCAATTAAGCATGTCTAGTCATCTCATTCCAAACACCATGGGCGACCTCTCCATCACCGCTAACCGCTTCGTTGAGGGGCTCAAGGCGCATGAGAAAGGGATTGGTGTCACGCAAAACACCTCAACGAAAATCATGAAGGAGTTGGCTGCGGCCATCGCTCGTGATAAAGAGTATGAGGTCATCCGGAGCGAGCGCGCCAAGACCTTCCAACCTGCGGTCACCAAGGCGGACGCCGACGGTCGTCAATTCATCGGCCGCGCCAAGAAGTCGCTCGCCGTTCACCTGGGTGAACAGTGGAATGAGACCTGGATCGAGGCCGGGTTCTCTGGCGGAACCACCCGAATTTCCTCCACCATTCCGGGCCGGGAGACGGTTCTCAAAGAATTGGGAGCGTACTTCACCGCGCATCCGTCCCACGAAGTCGAAGAATTCGGCGTGACTGCGGATCGGGCTGAGGCGCTTTACGTGGCGCTTTCCGGTGCTCGTGTCGCCCTGGAAACCCAGGCGACCCGTCAGAAGGACGCCAAGACCGCACTGATCAAAGCCATCTCCGTCCTCCGCAAACGCCTCCGCGCCGCCATCGCGGAACTCGACATGCTCCTGGAACCCGATTCCCTCATCTGGGGTGCCGTGGGCCTGATTCCTCCGGCACAGAAAAATCGCCGCCGTTCCAAGAAGACGGACGCCGCGCCGGCACGTTCATCGACTCCGGCCGCAGCCGAAGGATCCGCTAGCGTGGCCCTGGCTGTTTGATTCGTCGTCGTCCTACTCGTCCTCGAAGCAGTCATCGCTTCGAGTAGGAGGACGAGGGCGACGGGCGACGGGCGATTTCGATTTCGATTTCGATTTCGATTTTCAGGAAGGTTGCAATCGTTATCGAAACGGCGACTGGAAGTCGCCGGCACTTGTCACTCCGTTCGTTTCCGTATCAGTGGAGCCAGGAACGTCGCTGTCTCTTTGGCGATCACCTGATATCCAGCCTGATTCGGGTGACGGTCTCCATACCAGCCGGGGAGGTGGCCGAACAAGGCGTCGAGACGGTTGTCGAGGACGACGATCGTTGGCTCTGCCCCGTTTTGTAAATAGGGGGTCGCTAAGGGTTGCAACTCCGCCGGAATTTTGGAGAGCGCGTAGCGTCGGTAGTTGAGCATATTCGGACCGCTCTTGAGCGCTTCTGCATAGCCGGGATAGAGGTCGAAGTGAGGCAGATTTTCCTCGGTGGCGATTTGCCGGATCAGATCGTTGATGGGGGAGCTGGCGGCTTCGGAAGAAAAGGGAATCACCGAAGTGGGGATGAGCACGGCGGTGGGATGGTCTTTGCGTAATCTCGCGATCAGTTCCTTGAAGTCCGCTGGGAAATTCGTAGCGAAGTTTTCCCGCTTGGCATGGTCGTTGATCCCGTAGCGGATGAAGATATAATCTGCGTCCGGTTGGGAGGCGACTTCCTTGTCATAACGCCCGGAATCGATGAGGCGACGGATGAATTCCCCGCTCAAGCCGAGGTTGATCGATCGGATAAATCGCGCCCGCCTCGGAGGGGATCTGCTTGCACCATTCGTTGATTTTGGCGGGAAGGATGGCTGCGGCGGGGGCGGACTTGGCGCGCTCCCGGGCAGGGGTGCCTTCGTAGGGAGTCATGCAGGCGCTCGGGGCGTGGATGATGAGAACGCCTTGGGCACGGGCTTTTTCGAGGACCTCATTCATCCGGGGGGCCATCTCGCCTTCGCGGATCACCGCGTTCTTGCAGTGATGGAGGTCCCACATGTCGCACACGATGATCGCGGTGCGCGCGGCGGGCCAGGCTTCTGCGGATCGTTGTACGGATCCGCCGGGGGTTCGGGATTGGAGGGTGAGGGCGAGCGAGGGCGGGGCTTGGGCTGTCGCGATTCGGACAGCCAGGAGAAGGGTGACGAAAAGAAGGCGTTTCATGACGGGGCGAGCGGCAGTCTGGAGGAAGTGGGAGCGAACCGGCAATCGGAAATCGTAGCGGAAAGGCTTCCGCTTCCGAAGTTGCGATCATCGGAACGGGAAGCCGTTCCGCTACTTTGGCGTAGCGGAAGCTCTTCCGCTTCCGAACTTACGAACATCGGAACGGGAAGCCGTTCCGCTACTTTGGCGATGCGGAAGCGCTTCCGCTTCCGAAGTTCCGATGCGACGGAAATCGCTCGTCCTCGGGGCAAACCGGGTGCATCTTGTCCCATGCTCGGCCGTTTGCTGGTGCTCTTCATCGTCGTTCCGTTGGTGGAGATGTTCCTCTTTCTCCAGGTGGGGCAATGGATTGGGACGTTTCCAACGATCGCGTTTGTCGTGGTGACGGGCGCTATCGGGGCTTGGTTGACCAAGACGCAGGGGCTGCGGGTCATCAATCGCTTCCGGGGAGCCTTGGCCCAGGGACGGCTGCCGCAACAGGAGGTCCTGGAAGGGCTCCTCATCCTGGTGGCGGGCGTGCTCCTCTTGACGCCGGGACTGCTCACGGATGCGGTCGGCTATCTCCTTCTGATTCCCCCGGTTCGCTTGCGGGTGGGCGTGGCGCTGCGCAATTACTTGGTGACCCGGCTCCGCGGCGCTTCCGGGAGGGCCATGCCAGCCGAGCCCGCTGCGGGGCCAAAATCAAGGCCGATCCGGGGACCGATCGTCGATGCCGAGATCATCGATGAATGATCCTCTTCCGGGTCGTTCAGTCCCCTTTGCGGCGAACAGCTTGCACCGTTGCGCGCCTCCGCCATAGTGCGGGCATGCATGGATTGCGGATGATTGGAAAGGTGCTGCTGGCCGCCGGTTTGGTCGGGGTCGGCCACGGGCAGGACGAGGTCTATCAGAAAGGCCCCGACTCGATGGCGAAGTCCGGTGTTCCCGCAGGGAAGGTGACCAAGGGAAAGTGGATGAGCAAAATCTTTCCGGGGACGGTGCGGGACTATTGGATCTATGTTCCCAGCCAATACGATGGCAGCACGCCCGCCGCGCTCTTTGTCGCCCAGGACGGCAGCGGGTTTATCAGTGAGGAAGGCGCGTTCAATGCCCCCGTGGTCTTCGACAACCTCATCCACGAGGGAGCAATGCCTGTCACCGTGGGGGTTTTCATCAATCCCGGGGCGATTCCACCGATCGAGGAAACCAGCAAGCCGCGCAGCAACCGGAGCTTTGAGTACGACAGCATGGGCCCGCGCTATGCCCAGTTTCTCTTAGAGGAACTCCTTCCTGAGGTGGGCAAGACGGTCAAGCTGACCACGGACCCGAAGCGCCGAGTGATTTGCGGGAACAGTTCCGGCGGAATCTGCGCCTTCACGGTGGCCTGGGAACATCCCGAGTCCTTCGGAAATGTCGTCAGCCATATAGGAAGTTTCACGGATATTCGGGGCGGGCACGTCTATCCAGCGATGATTCGAAAGACGGAGAAGAAGCCGATCCGCGTGTTCCTCCAAGACGGTGCCAGTGATCTGGACAACCTTTACGGGAACTGGCCACTGGCGAATCAGCAGATGGCGGCGTCGCTGAAGTTCAAAGAGTACGATTACCAATTCGTCCTCGGTGAGGGCAAGCACAGTGGGCGGCACGGCGGTGCGATTTTTCCCGAGACAATGCGTTGGATTTTCCGGGATTGGAAGGAGGCCAAATGAAGAGAGTGGCACTGAGCAGCGTGTGCGGATGGATCTTGGCCGCAGTGGTTTCCGCCCAGGATATGCCGCTATCCCAGGTCTTGATCGAGGGGGAAGACTGGCAATTGATGGCGGAGGGCTACGGGTTTACCGACGCCTGTGCCGCCGATCGCGAGGGGAATCTCTATTTCTCCGATGTGAAGAACGGCAACGGCATCTTCAAGATGGACCTCACCGGGAAGGTGAGCATCTGGCGGGACGGCTTGCCGGGGATCAGCGGATTGCAGTTTGGTCCGGACGGCAAGCTTTACGCCTGCCAGAACAAGCAGGAGCGACTCATCCGGATCGTGCCGGGATCGGGCGAAGTCGAGGTTCTCGCGGAAGGTGTGCGGCCCAATGACTTGGTGGTGACGGCGCTCGGCGCGGTCTATTTTACGGATACCAAGCCTCAGGAAATCCATTCCGTTTCGGTAAGGGGCGAGCACCGGGTGGTCCATCGCGGCGATCTGATGCGGCCCAATGGGATCACCTTGTCTCCCGACCAGGGCACTCTGGTGGTTTCCGATCACGGAGCGAAGTTCGTCTGGGCCTTCCGGATCGAGAGCAACGGCGACTTGGCTCACGGCCAACCTTACATGACTGTGGCCACCCCACCGCGGACTGAGGAGAGCAAGGGCGACGGCTCCACCACCGATGCCTACGGACGGTATTACGTGACCACCGACGTTGGTCTGCAAATGTTCGATCCCACCGGTCGCCTTTGCGGCGTGATCGCGACGCCCGCCCCGAAAGCGGTCAGCGTGGAGTTCGCCGGTCCGGGCTTGGCCTACCTCTACCTGGCTGCGGATGGGAAGATCTTTCGCCGCAAGACCGCTTCTGCTGGAGTGCTCTTTCAGGAGCCTCCGTTCCTGGCTCGGGTCTATGGGGCGGCGGCCCGTTGAGCGTTGTTCTGCCGATCGTCCATGAAAGTCCGGCCATTTCTCGCGCTCTTGCCCGTCCTGATGATGGGCGCTTGGGCGGCGGAGAAACCGGCCAAGGCCCCGCAATCGCCCAACATCATCCTCATCCTCGTGGATGACCTGGGCTACGGCGACCTGTCCTGTTACGATGCGGCATCGGGCAATCGGACCCCGAACATCGCTCGGCTCGCCGCCGAGGGGATGCGCTTCACGAACTTTTACGTCAGTTCATCGGTTTGCTCCCCGTCCCGTGCCTCGCTCTTGACCGGCTGTTACCACAAGCGGGTCGGCGTGGATCATGTTCTTTGGCCGGCCTCGGTCGTCGGTCTGAATCCCAACGAAACGACCATCGCGGAAGTGCTCCGGGAACGAGGTTACGCCACGGATTACGTCGGCAAATGGCATGTCGGCGATCAGGTAGAGTTTCTTCCGACGCGCCAAGGCTTCGATTCCTACTTCGGCCTGCCCTATTCCCACGACATGCAGAGCCTGCTCCGGGTCCGCAAGACGGAGGAGACGGTCTTGCCAGTCAAGGTGCGCGCCCTGCCGCTTTACCGGGATGAAAAGCCGATCGCCCTGGTCACCAGCGTGCGCTCCTTGACCAAGCGTTACCGGGACGAAGCCCTCGAGTTCATCACGGCACAGCATGCGGCCAAGCGCCCGTTCTTCCTCTTCCTCGCGCACAACGCGGTTCACCTACCGATGCAGCCTTCCAAAGAATACCGCAAGGGAAGCGGCAACGGCGGGCTCAGCGATTGGTTAGAAGAGGTCGATGACGGACTTGGCGCGATCCTCGCTTTGGTCAATAGCCTGGGGATCGATCAGCAAACCTTGCTCCTGTTCCTTTCTGATAACGGCCCGGCCAAAGGCACCCGGGGCAGTTCGGGCGAGCTTCGCGGCGGCAAACATTCCACCTGGGACGGCGGGTTGAAGGTTCCCCTGATGGCGCGGTGGCCCGGTCGCGTTCCGGCCGGCAAGGTTTGTGCGCAGTTGACGGCGGGGATGGACTTGCTCCCGACTCTCGCCGCCTTGGCTGGGGCGGACATTGGAAAGTTGCAGATCGATGGGCTGGACCTCTCGTCCCTGCTCCTCGGGAAGACAGAGGTTTCTCCGCGCACCAGCTTCGTCTATTACGCTGCCGGCCGGCTCGCCGCCGTCCGCGACGCGAAATGGAAGCTTCATCTCCGTGGGCCCGAGGGAGAGCCTCGCATGCTTTTCGATCTAGAGAACGATCCGGGTGAAACCAAGGACGTCATCGCCGCCCAACCCGACATCCTCGCCAAGCTCTCTGCTGAGGCAGAAGAGGCGGTGCGCTTGCTGGGCAACGGCAACCAGAAGGGGTTGTTGGAACGTCCCGAGGGGAAGATCAGCCGCCTTCAGCCAATCAGCTGGGCATTGCCGATGGTGCGCAGTGAGGACGACTCGGACCTCCCTCACGAGGCGGGCAAAGCCGTGGCCCTCCCTGAGGCCGCCGCCCGAGACCCTCAGCCGCAAATCCCATGAAGAACCTTGTAGTCGCCCTGGATCTGTCGGAAACGACCGCAACGGTCCTGGCCCAGGCGCGGCCCCTTTCCGAGTGCTACGCCGCCAAGCTCTGGCTCATCCACGCCGCCCAGCCTGATCCTGACTTCGTCGGCTTCGACGTGGGGCCGGTCACGGTGCGCAAGTCTGTCGCGGATCATTTCCACGAAGAACATCGGCAACTCCAGGCACTGGCTGAAGGATTGCGGACAGAAGGTTTCGATTGCACTGCCCTCCTCATCCAGGGGGCCACAGTGGAGGTCATCCTGAAAGAAGCCGCCGATCTCGCCGCAGACATGATCATCGTCGGTTCCCACGGTCACGGCCTCGTCCATCAACTGATCCTAGGCAGTACCAGTGAAGGCGTGATTCGAAAATCGCGGATCCCGGTGCTGGTCGTTCCGACGGGTTGAGTGATGGAGTGATGGAGTGATGGAGTGATGGAGTGATGGAGTGATGGAGTGATGGAGTGATGGAGGGATGGAGTGATGGAGTGATGGAGTGATGGAGTGATGGAGTGATGGAGTGAGGGAGTGATGGAGTGATGGAGTGATGGAGTGATGGGACCGATGGGACCGATGGGACCGATGGGACCGATGGGACAGGGCGAAAAAGGCTCCCATTGGGGGGGGG
>Ga0247843_1002668_pt1 | contig 31558 bp, 30 predicted proteins | sample LaCruzMarch2017__FD_192420 | JGI IMG/M metagenome (GOLD analysis project Ga0247843, IMG submission 192420) | Freshwater microbial communities from meromictic Lake La Cruz, Castile-La Mancha, Spain - LaCruzMarch2017_8m | ecosystem: Environmental > Aquatic > Freshwater > Lake | place: Spain... | reverse complement strand
ACCCAACTGACGGATGGTGACTCCCAGGCGCTTGCCTAGCTTCAGATAAAGCCGGACAGCCTTGATTCGATCTTCGTATGAATACATGAACTACCTCCAGGTAGTCCAAGTTTTTAGCCGCATCCCCGGTGGTCAATATTGGATCGGCGGCAACACTGTGAGCAACTGACTGCTGCCATTTGTGATCGTGGTTGTGCGCTGGGGAACACTTTTTTTCACGGGTTTTGCTGGACCGAGCTTTAAATCTATCTGTGCCAGTTGAGACTTCAATCGGACACGCTTCTTTAGATCCTGGATGTCGAAGGGCGCATGGATGACGAGATGACCGTCAGGACTCTATACTGTTTGCAATGGCGGTTGCCTAGACTATGCGTTGGCGCAATGGATGGTGAAGAAGCAGCTCGGTGCGATTCCTGTCGTGGTGCGCAAGAACCTGAAGTTCGATCAGACGGTGCCGTTGGCGCCGGCTCCCAAAGGTGCGAAGACCTACTGAGACCGCACCTGAATAAGTCATCAGCTCGACTTTTTCACCCCCAAATGGATCATCTGTTTCATGACTGCCTCTATTTACTTACTGCCGCAAAAGCGGTGGCGGCAATCCGGACCATGCTCGGATGCAGAGTTCCGAGTTTTGGGATTTGACCGTATGGCGCATGCGGTGGGACCGAGAAGTAGGCGTCGTTGAACGGGAGCTCAAGAACGTTTCTCAGGTCGAATTTGGTGTCGTAGCTCAAACCGGCGCTGGTATATGCACTAGGTTGCTCGCTCTTTGCGATTCTGAATTCCCCGCTGTAGAGACGGTCCGTCTTTTGGCTGGTCCCATACGCCACGCTCACGAAAATTATGCCTTCGTCGTCTACCTTGGTCGAAACAATCAGGCCGGGGCGTGGCTTTGGTTTGGGGTGAATGTTGTCAGGGAAATGGCACCAGGCGATTTCGCCAGCCGTGGGTTCCGGCCACCAGCGCATCAGGCGTTTTCCAATTCAAACAGACTGCTGCGGATAGTGCCGCCTTTGGCCTTGGGGGCTGATTTTTTAACCTGATTGAGATGGGCCTTGGTCAAAGTTCCCTCATCTGCATCGTATTGAGGCAGGAACTTGGTGGCCAGCTCATGCAGCGCCAGGTGAATCACTTGTGTTTCGTCAACTCCCAATACATCAGCCAGACGTTTGGTCGTTGTGCGGGTCACGCCAGTTGCGCTGTCTTGCGGGCGATAACGGAAGGCGATCTGGGCTGCTGCAGCTCTCATTTTTGGCTCCTTTGAAGTTAGATATCTTAAAGATATCAGAAGGGCGGGGTGTTGTCAACAAGGTAGGGGGTCCGCCCGGCATGCAGGGCTGAATGAAAAATTGAAGTCTGTGGTCGCTGTTTCAATAGTGTTTTACGGATTTGAACCGACGTCCACAATTCTGTAGAAATGGACGCATTCGATGGAGGCCTTCCCATTGGGTGCGGCGCTGAATTGGGGATTGTTCGCAGAAGCCAGATGAGGCCCGCATGGGCTACTCTGAGGCTGTTTGCTCAGTGGTTACACCCCACCACCACTACCCTGTTTAAAAGCTGCTAACGGTATACCGTTAGCAGCTTTTTTCATGTATCCACCGTGAGCAGCAAACCCTAATGAATTCTTGATGTGTCTCCAGTGCTCAGCCAAACAGATAAGGTCCCGTCAAAATAAGGATCTCATTCATTTTGGCTGGAACAAGAAAAAGTTATCAGCGGTTGAACTGTTGCGCTGATTGCCATGTGGTAATTCTGGTGATTTAATTCTTACGCTGATAGTTTACTTTGCTGAAAGCCGATTCCAGAAAGCCATGCACTGTCAGGAGACGCACACATGTTTCATTTTTCGCCACGCCGTGTTTTTTTGATGGCGGCTGCCATGTTGCTTGCGCCTACTTTCGTGGCCGCGCAAGCCGTTGAGGCTTGGCCCGACAAGCCCGTCAAACTGATCGTTCCTTTTCCACCGGGCGGACCCACTGACACGGTTGCTCGAATTATCTCGACTGGACTGCAGACGCTGTGGAAGCAACCTGTTGTTGTTGACTACAAACCCGGCGCTGGCACGACGCTGGGCACGAATTTGGTGGCCAAGTCAACCGCCGACGGCTACACCTTGGGGATGGCGATCACGGCCTTGACGATCAATCCAAGCCTGCAACCCAATCTACCGTATGACACCAAAAAAGATCTGGTGGGCGTGTCTCAAGTGGCGCAGGCGCATTTTGGACTTTTTGCACACCCGTCGCAGCCCTTCAATAACATGCAGGAGCTCATCGCCTACGCCAAGAAAAATCCAAATGCGCTGAGCTACGCGACTCCCGGCACTGGTACCGGTACGCATTTGGCGGGCGAGATGTTGGCCAGCATGGCTGGCATTCGCCTTCTGCACATACCCTACAAGGGCAGCGCGCCAGCGCAACAGGACATGATCGGCGGTCGCGTGCCTTTGTTGTTTGACGTGCTGTTTTCCTCTATGCCGTTCGTCAAAGACAATCGCATGAAGGTGATTGCCTTGTCCAGCCCCAAACGCGCGGCGTCAAGTCCTGAGATTCCATTGATTGCCGAGACCGTCCCGGGTTTCAGTGCCGTCAGTGCCATCGGGATCATTGGGCCAGCCGGAATGCCACCCGCGTTGTTGCAAAAGATCAGCGCCGACATTGGCCAAGTGGTGCGCAGTGCAGAGGTGGTCTCCCGTATGCAGCAGTTGGGCATGGAGCCCGTGGGATCCACTTCCGATCAGTACACGGCGCAGATCCGTCAGGACATCGACAAGTGGGCTGCAATTGTCAAATCTGCCGGCATCAAGCTGGACTGATGGGGTAAATCATGAGCATGCTTCACCTCAATCCTCTGCAGCCATTCGCAGCCGAAGCCACTGGAATCGATCTGCGTGATCCGCTCACACCTGCTCAGATCAAATCAGTCGAGGAGGCGATGGACCAGCACGCTGTGCTGGTGTTTCGTGATCAGAATTTGAGCCAGACTCAGCAAATCGAATTTGCCAAATCTTTAGGACCGCTGGACATGGGCCTGCGCAAACTCAAGGGTGGGCCGCACCGTCTGGAGTACGCTGAGTTGGCCGACATCTCTAACGTGAAGGTTGATGGCGAGGTGGCAGATCGGGCGCACGCCAAAATAGTCGGCAACGTCGCAAATCAGCTTTGGCACAGCGACAGTTCTTTCCAAAAGCCGCGTGCAAAGTATTCGATGTTGTCTGCAGTCACCGTGCCGGACTTTGGCGGCGAAACCGAGTTCGCGGATCTGCGAATGGCGTGGGATGGCCTTCCGGATTGGCGTCAACGCCAAGTTGATGGACTTCAAGCGATTCACTACGCATTGCACTCGCGTTTTTTACTCGGCGACACCCAATACACCGAAGAGCAACGTAAAGCCATTCCACCGGCAAGCTGGCCCTTGGTCCAAACGGATCCCCGCACCGGCCGCAAGATTCTTTTTGTCGGCATCCACGCTTGCGAGATCGAAGGCATGACCTTGGCTGAAGGGAGAATGCTGTTGCTGGACCTGATGGAGCATGCAACGCAACGTCAATTTGTTTACCAGCATCGTTGGCAAGTTGGTGACCTTGTGATGTGGGACAACACCTCCACAGTGCATCGGGGCCGTTGGTTTGACTTCACCGAAAGGCGTGAGCTCAGGCGTGCAACCACCGAAGAAGTGTCCGCTTGAAGTCCTGGGGGCTTAGCCAAGCGCAAACCCCGGACAATGGCGTGATGGGGTGGGCGGCGCAGTGACAAATTTGCGTATCCTAATGACATTAAAAGTACAAGTGCAAGGATGGCAGCAATGACTTTGGCAATGACCTGGCAAGAGTGGGTAGAGCACGACGCTGTGGGGCTGGCTGAATGCGTGCGGCGTGGTGATGTGTCACCGGCTGAGTTGGCGGCCCAGGCCGCGGCTGGGGTGGCCAAAATCAACCTGGCGGTGCACGCCGTGGTGGAGGTGTTTGACGACGTGGTGGCCGACCCGCTGCAGGACGGCATGAACCCGGACGGGGCCTTTGCAGGCGTGCCGTTTTTCATGAAAGACTTGGGGCCCACGCTCAAAGGGCGTTTGCAGGAAATGGGCTCCTTGATGATGCGTGGCAACCGGGCCACTGCAGACACTTTCCTCACAGGACAAATGCGCCGTGCGGGCCTGAACATCATCGGCCGCACCACCACGCCCGAGTTTGGCGTGTGCAGCTCGGCCGAAAACCCGGCGGTGTATGTCACGCGCAACCCCTGGAACCCCGAGTACACCAGTTACGGTTCTTCAGCCGGCACAGCGGTGGCCTTGGCGGCGGGCGTGCTGCCGCTGTCGCATGCCACCGATGGGGGCGGCTCGATCCGCATACCGGCGGGGGCCAATGGCAACATCGGTTTGAAGCCCTCACGCGGGGTGTTTTCGATCGCGCCAGCAGCGTCGGATCTGACGGGTCTGGTCTCCACCCAAGGCTGCCAGAGCCGCACGGTGCGCGACACGGCTGCTTTTGTCGACCATTGCCGGGGCGGTGCGCCGGGCGAGTTCATGCCCTATTGGATGCCCCCCGAGCCCTACAGCGAATTGATTCGGCGTGACCCGCCGCGCCTGCGCATTGCGCTGTCGCACGAGTGGGGGGATTTTCGGGCGGTGCCGCATTTTGTGGACGAGCTCCAGCGCGTGGGGCACTTTTTAGAGGGGCTGGGCCACCAGGTCGATTGGGCTTTGCCTGAGGTGGATTTTCGGGCCGCGTTTGAAGCGCAGACGACGTGCTACATCAGCAATTTCGCGCAGACCATCTCCAACTTGCTGGCCCCTCGGGGCTTGGCGCGTCCGCCAGCAGATCTGGTCGAGCCGATCAACATCAAGATTTGGGAAATGGGCCTGAACACCAGCTTCACCGAGCGCGCTCGCATGCAGGCGGTGTTCAACACCACCTCGCGGGCGTTTGGACAGTTTTTTGAAGACTGGGACATCATCCTTACACCGATCACGGCCTTGCCCACGCCCAAGCTGGGCACGGTGGAATACCTCACGACGAGCGACAACCCCAGCGTGCTTGATTGGTTTGCCAACCTTTGGCGCAATTTTGCCTATACCCCTTTGACCAATTTGTGTGGCATGCCTGGCATCTCACTGCCCATGGCGATGCAGCAAAACGGTTTGCCTTTGGGCATTCATGCGCAGGCCAAACAAGCCAACGACGGCATGTTGCTGCAGTTGGCCGCGCAAATCGAACGGGCATTGGGTGGCCGGTGGAACGAGGGCCATTTGCCCGAGGTGCACGTTAGCAAAGACTGAGGCCCAGCGGCTGAGCCTTTGCCGCTGAGGCTTTGCTGTTGAATGGGCCTGTCTTCACGGGCCCTGCAGAGATGGGGCTTACAGCACCGCCGCCTGAAGCGCAGGGCCCCCAGAACGTGCTGAGCTTACAGCCCGGCCGCTGCGCGCAGCGCTTGAGCCTTGTCGGTGCGCTCCCAAGTGAAGTCAGGCTCGTCGCGGCCAAAGTGGCCGTAGGCAGCGGTCTTGCTGTAGATCGGGCGCAGCAGGTCCAGCATCTGGATGATGCCTTTGGGTCGCAGGTCAAAGTGCTCGGCGATCAAGGCGGCGATTTTGTCGTCAGAGATCACGCCAGTGCCTTCGGTGTTCACCGTGATGTTCATGGGGCGTGCCACACCAATCGCGTAAGCCACCTGAATTTGGCACTTCGTTGCCAAGCCTGCAGCTACGATGTTTTTGGCCACGTAACGTGCAGCGTAGGCCGCTGAGCGGTCCACCTTGGAGGGGTCTTTGCCTGAGAACGCGCCACCGCCGTGAGGGCATGCGCCGCCGTAGGTGTCCACAATGATCTTGCGACCTGTGAGGCCGCAATCACCCTGGGGGCCGCCGATGACGAAACGGCCGGTGGGGTTGATCAAATACTTGGTGTCCAGCAGCCATTCTTTGGGCAACACGGGCTTGATGATCTCTTCGATGATGGCTTCGGTGAAGCTGGCCTTCATCTTGGTGGAGGTTTCGGACTGGTCTGGGCTGTGCTGGGTGGACAGCACCACAGTGTCGATGCTGTGGGGCTTGCCATCCACGTAACGCATGGTCACCTGGCTCTTGGCGTCGGGGCGCAAGAAAGGCAGGCGGCCGTCTTTGCGCAGCTGGGCCTGGCGCTCGACCAGGCGGTGGGCGTAGTAAATGGGGGCGGGCATGAGCTCAGGGGTTTCCGAGCAGGCGTAGCCGAACATCAGACCTTGGTCGCCCGCACCGATGTTGAGGTGGTCGTCAGACGCGTGGTTCACGCCTTGGGCGATGTCATTGCTCTGCTTGTCGTAGCAGACCATCACGGCGCAACCCTTGTAGTCGATGCCGTAGTCGGTGTTGTCGTAGCCGATGCGCTTGATGGTGTCGCGTGCGACCTGGATGTAGTCGACGTGTGCGTTGGTGGTGATCTCGCCGGCCAATACAACAAGACCCGTGTTGGTCAGGGTTTCGGCGGCCACGCGGCTACGGGGGTCTTGCTCGAAGATGGCATCGAGAATTGCGTCAGAGATCTGGTCGGCGACTTTGTCGGGATGGCCTTCGGAGACGGATTCCGAGGTGAAGAGGAAATTGCTGGACATGAAAAAAGCTCCTAAAGTTTCAGTAGTTTGTCGGCGTTGCCGACCCTGATAACCCGGAGCCTGGCGAACGCTTTAGCAGAATTTATGAATCGCCCTGCAAGTAGTTCAAATAACTCGGCGATGTTCTGATTATAAAAGATGTCAGAGCCCTGCTGGAAATCATGTCCAATAGAACCCATGGACATTCCCACCCCAATTGAAAACCGCCTGGTTGACTTGGAAATCAAGGCAGGCTTCACCGAAGACCTGCTCGACCAGCTCAGTGCGCAGGTTTACCGCCAGCAGCAGCAAATCGACGCGCTGATTCAGGAGCTGCGCCAGATGCGTGACCGTCTGCCCGAGTCGGGTGGCGGCGCTGAAATACGCAACCTGCGCGACGAAATCCCGCCGCATTACTGAACATAGGGATTGATGGCCATGCAGAGCATTCAGGACATCCGCGACCATTTGCGCGCATTGGGGGCGAACGCCCTTCATGAGCAGCGTGTGCTGCGCCTGTGGGCACAGGCGAAGCCGCAAGACAGCGGTCGCAGGCCGCTGCAAAGCTTCATGCCCACCGCCGTACGTGAGGCTTTGCCACCACTCAGCGCCACGCTCGCGGGCCTGGCCACCCTGCGCGAGCAACACCCCGGGCAAGACGGCTCGGCGCGTTTGCTGGTGGGTCTGAAAGACGGCCAGGCCGTTGAAAGCGTGCTGCTGCCGCGCGACGGCCTGTGCGTTTCAAGCCAGGTGGGCTGCGCGGTCGGTTGTGTGTTTTGTATGACTGGGCGTGAGGGCCTGATTCGGCAGGTGGGCAGCGCCGAAATCGTGGCGCAAGTGGCTTTGGCGCGCACGCTCAGGCCCGTCAAGAAAGTCGTGTTCATGGGCATGGGCGAGCCCGCTCACAACCTGGACGCGGTGATGGAGGCCATTGACCTGCTGGGCACGGTGGGCAACATCGGGCACAAGAATTTGGTGTTTTCCACCGTGGGCGATGCGCGGGTGTTCGAGCGTTTGCCGCAAGGCCGCGTCAAGCCTGCTTTGGCCTTGTCGCTGCACACCACACGGGCCGATTTGCGGGCCCAGTTGTTGCCGCGTGCGCCTCGCTTTGACCCGCAAGACCTGGTGGAGGCAGGAGAGGCCTATGCCCGCGCCACCGGCTACCCGATCCAGTACCAATGGACCTTGATGGAGGGTGTGAACGACAGCGATGAAGAGATCGACGGCATCGTGCGCTTGCTGCAAGGCAAATACGCGCTGATGAACATGATCCCTTACAACGCGGTGCCCGACTTGCCTTATGCGCGCCCGAGTTGGGAGAAGGCGGCGGCGATTGCTCGTACGCTGCACCAGCGCGGGGTGCTCACCAAGTTGCGTCAGTCAGCGGGGCAGGATGTGGATGGGGGCTGTGGCCAGCTCAGGGCGCGCGATGTGCAGCGCGAAAAAACCATGACCTTTCACCGGCCCATCAACGCCCCGGCAGCTTGATCAAGCCGCTGGACAAAGAAGTCCCCAGCAAAATCACCGCGCCGCACAGCAGCATCCAGGCCGTCACGCTCTCGCCCAAAAACAGCACGCCATAAGCGATGGCAAACACCGGGACCAAAAAGGTGACGGTCAGCGCCCGTGCAGGCCCCGAGTTTTCGATCAGCTTAAAGTACAGGATATAGGCCACCCCCGTGCACAACACCCCCACCACCAGCAAGGACCACCAGACCGAGGCGCTGGGCATGTGATCAGGGCGGTACCACAGCGCGGGCAATGCCAGCACCAAAGTTGCCCCGATCTGGCTGCCGGTGGCGGTGACCAGTGGCGGCAGGCTAGGAATGTGTTTTTTGGTGAAACTCGCTGCGAGCGCATAGCAAGTGGTCGCAGCCAGGCAAGCGGCTACCGCCCATGCAGGGGCGATGCCCGAGTCGTTGGGTTTGAAGCTGGCTTGTCCCCCAGCCAGCAGCAGCACGCCCCCAAAGCCGATGGCCAGGCCCACGATCCGCGAGAGGGTTGGTTTGTCCCCCAGCCAAATCCAGGCGACGACCGCGCCAAACAAGGGCACCGTCGCGTTCAGAATGGAGGAAAAACCCGTGGTGATGTGAAGCACCGCAAAGGCATACAAGGCAAAGGGGCCGCCACTGTTGAGTGCCCCGACAAAGAGCACTGGCTTCCAGTGCTGGCGCAATTGCGCCCAGTGGCCTTTGGCCAGCATGATCGGCAGCAAAAAAATCGCGGCAATGGCCACCCGGATGGCGGCCGTGGGCAGGGGGCCCAATTCGACGGCCGCTATGCGCATGAACAAAAAGGACGAGCCCCAGATGGCGGCCAGGATCAGAAAGTCGGCCAGCCAGCCTTTGGCTTGAGAAGAGGTCATTCAGGAAAGAGGGGAGCAGTCGATGTCAGGGCGAGCGGGTGGCCTTCCAGTTTGAGCAGCGCCTGTTTGCGCCACAACCCGCCCGCATATCCCGTGAGTTGGCCACCGGCACCCAGGACGCGGTGGCAAGGCACGATGATACTCAGCGGATTGCGCCCCACGGCCGCGCCAACGGCACGAACGGCCTGGGGGTTGTTCAATTGACCGGCCACATCGCCATAGCTTTGATGCGAGCCAGAGGGGATGGACAGCAAAACGCGCCAGACCGATTGTTGAAAGGGCGTGCCTGCCGACAAGTCCAAAGGCACATCAAACGCCGTCAATTCGCCTGCAAAGTAGGCCAGCAGTTGTTGCGCGGCGTTTTGCAGCAGCGTGTGTGCGCTGTCGGACGTCCAGCTTTGCATTCGGGCCTCTGTTGGGCCGTGGCGTTGGCCTTCAAACCACACGCCGCACAGGCCTTGCGGCGATGCGGCCAGGATCATGGGCCCCAAAGGGCCGTTCAGTGGTTGCGTGGAGATGGTTTTCATGGTGGTGTGTGGGGTGAGGATGACAGGCTCTGCCAAGCCGCAATCAGGGCGTAGCTGCGAAAAGGTCGCCACTGCTCCCCGAGTTGTTCCAAGGCCTGCGTGGGACGGGGGTGATTGCGCACGCCCAAGGCGGTCTGCAAGGCCACATCCTGCACCGGCCAGGCATCCAGCCAACGCAAGGCGCGCATGGCGATGTAGTGCGCCGTCCAGGGGCCGATGCCGGGCAAGGCCATCAGCGCCTGCAAAGTGGCCTCCAGTGGGGCTTGGGGATTCAGCTGGACCGCGCCCGATTCGACGGCCTGAGCCAGTGCCTGAATGGCTTTTTGCCGTTGACGCACCACCCCCAGGCTGCCCATGAGCGGGGCGTTTTCATCCAGCGCCAGGCACGCCGGGCTGGGAAAGGTTCGGTTCAGTTCAGGCCAGGGTGTTTCGCAAGGCGTGCCCAACGCATGGACCAAGCGCTGCCCCAGCGTGCGTGCGGCCTTGACGGTGATTTGCTGACCCAGGATGGCGCGCACGGCCAGCTCGAACCCATCCAGGCCCCCCGGCAAGCGCTGGCCCGGGGCGTGTGGGAATGCGGGCTCAAGCACCTGGGCGATGGCGGCCGGCTCAGCATCCAGGTCCAGCCAGTCCCGCACCTGCGCCACCAGAGCGGGCAGCACGGGCAGCAAGTTGGGACTCACGCGAAGGTGGACCCAAGGTTGCGCGGTGTCCCCGCGAACCGCCAGCCAGCCGCTGATCTCGCTGGGGCCATGGGGCCAGCGCACGGTTCGGCGCCACTCGGCTTGCGGGCCTTCGCTGCTCCAGATCTCCATGCCCTCCAGCGATCGGTCTTTGAAAAACTGCCACAGCCCAGCGATCTGGTAGGGCGGCCGGTAGTGCAGCACCAGGGCCAATGGCGTGCCACTTTCCGACGCGTTAAGGCGCTGCGTGCGTGCTGGGCGCAGTTGGCCAGGGCTGAGTTGGTAACGCTTTGAAAAAGCCGCATACATGCGCCGGGCCGAACCAAAACCACTGGCTTGGGCCACCTGGGCCACGGACATCGGGCTGTCGTGCAACCACTGTTTGGCCCGCAGCAGGCGTTGGGTTTGCAGGTATTGCACCGGCGACACTTGCCAATGCAGCGCAAACATGCGGCGCAGGTGTCGGTCGCTCACGCCCAGTTGCGCCGCCAAGGCGGTCATCGTCGGGGGTTTGCGGCTGTGGTGGATGGCCATGTGCAGCTGCTTGGCTGCAAATTCGGCCACAACGGCCTGCGCATCGGTGGTGGACCAAAAGCGCCGCGCAGGGGCCAGCTCAGGGCGGCAACGCAGACAGGGCCTGAACCCATGGGACTCGGCTTGCGCTGGTGTTTCAAAAAATTGGCAATTTGTAGCGCGGGGCAGTTTCACCCGGCAGACTGGACGGCAATAAATGCCGGTGGAGGTGACGCCAGTGAAAAAAATACCGTCCCATGCGGCATCCCTTTCAGACATAGCTTGATAGCAGCGATCCCTGTCCAAGCCCTGTGCCGATTCAGGCCGGACTTGTGGGGGATGCAGCTGATGGCTTTTCATGAAGGCAATGTTAGCCACAAAAGGCGCTTTACGGACGCTTGGGTTGTGCCGTTTGCGGACCTGTGGTTTCGGCTGGCTGGCGAGGCTCAGCACCTACAATACAACGCGCTGATCTTCCCAGCGGCCAGGCTGAAACCTCTCCTACTCAGACGAAACCCAGACGCCATGCAAATCATCTCTACGATTTTCAAAGCCTACGACATACGCGGCGTGGTGCCGTCGACCTTGAATGAACAAGTGGCCGAGGGCGTGGGCAAGGCCTTTGGCACGCACGCTCTGGCCCAAGGTCAAAGCATGGTGGCTGTGGGGCGCGACGGCCGCCTGAGTGGCCCCGCATTGTCGGCCGCGCTGATTCGTGGTCTGGTGGCCGCAGGCATCCAGGTCATCGACATCGGTTTGGCCACCACGCCCTTGCTCTACTTCGCGGCCAGTACCACTTGCCAAAGTGGTATCCAGGTGACGGGCAGCCACAACCCCAAGGACTACAACGGTTTCAAGATGGTGCTGGGTGGCCGCGCCATTTATGGCGATGAAATCCAGAGTCTGCGCCAGATGATGGAAGACGAAACCTGGCAGCTGATGGATGGCGGCAGCGTGAGGCATTTGGACGTTCTGGCAGACTACACGCAGCGCATCGTGAGCGACGTGAAGTTGTCGCGCCCGATGAAGATCGTTATCGACTCGGGCAATGGCATTGCGGGTGCCTCGGCCCCCGGCATCTTCCGCGCTTTGGGTTGCGATGTGATCGAGCTGTTCAGCGAGGTGGACGGCAACTTTCCCAACCACCACCCTGACCCCAGCAAGCCGGAAAACCTGCAAGACCTGATCGCGGCCCTGAAAACCAGCGGCGCCGAGCTGGGCCTGGCCTTTGACGGTGACGGCGACCGATTGGGCATTGTGACCAAAGACGGCAACAACATTTACCCTGACCGCCAGATGCAACTGTTTGCACAAGACGTGCTCAGCCGCGTGCCGGGCGGCACCATTTTGTTTGACGTGAAGTGCTCCCAGCGCCTGGCCCCCGCCATCGAGGCCGCAGGCGGCAAGCCGCTGATGTACAAAACCGGTCACTCGCTCATCAAGGCCAAGATGAAGGCGATTGAGGCCGAAGGCGGGCAGGCCCCCCTGGGCGGCGAGATGAGTGGCCACATTTTTTTCAAAGAGCGCTGGTACGGTTTTGACGATGGCACCTACGCCGGTTGCCGCTTGCTCGAAATCGTCAGCCAATCCCCCGATGCCAACGTGGTACTTAATGCCTTGCCCACCAGTTTCAGCACGCCCGAGCTGAATGTGGCCTGCACCGAAGGTGAGCCACACAACGTGACCCGGGCTTTGCAGGGGCTGGCGGGCGATGCATTCAAGGTGCCAGCCCAGGTTTGCGCCATCGACGGCTTGCGTGTCGATTGGCCCGACGGCTTTGGCCTGATCCGCGCCTCCAACACCACGCCGGTGCTGGTGTTGCGCTTTGAGGGTCAGACCGAAGACGCGCTGCACCGAATCGAGGCCGAGATGCTCGCGCTGCTGCGCACGGTCAAGCCCGATGCGCAAATTCAAGCTGCGGCGCATTGAGCATGCCCGTGTTTGGCCTGGAACATGTGACGGTGGTGGTGGTGACCCACCACAGTGCCCATTGCCTGGCAGGCTTGGATACCCTGCTGCAACACTGCCCGCACGTCATCATTTCGGACAATGCCAGCAACGATGGCACGCCCGAGCAGGCCCGCGCCATGTGGCCTCACGTCCATGTGTTGTCGCACCCCTTGAACCTGGGATTTGGCGCAGCCAATAACTGTGCCTTGGCAAGGGTCAGCACGCCGTTTGCTTTTTTGCTTAACCCCGACTGTGAAATCACAGCAGAGGCTTTGCTGGGGCTAATGGATGTGGCGCAAGAAATGCCTGAAGCCGCCTTAATGGCACCACAATTGGTGGGACCTATGGGTCAAGCCGAAGTCAATTACCGCTGGCCGAACACTTCGTGGGCATCTCGGGGGCCAGCTGCCGATGGCCCAGCGTGTGTCGGTTTTGTGTGTGGTGCGGCCATGTTGTTTCGCATGGACCGGTTTGCCACTGTCGGATTGTTTGACGAAAACTTCTTCCTTTATTACGAAGACGATGACCTGTGCCTGCGTCTTTTCAAGGCCCGATTGCCCATGGTGGTGGTGCCTTCTATCCAGGCCTTGCACCGCTCGCGGGGTTCCGTGAAGGGGCGTGCACCCTGGAAAAGTGAGTACGTGCGCGGATTCCACCATGCCCAGTCCAAGCTCATTTTTGAGCAAAAACACGGCACGCTGGCGCAAGCCCTGGTGCAGCGACGCCGCTTGCTGTGGAGCACCGGTTTGGCATTGCCGCTCAGGGCGTTGTTGTTTTCACCCAAACGCCTTTGCCGTATGTGGGGTCGGTGGATGGGTTTGATGCGCTGGACACCCCATGTTGCACATTGACATGGCTTCGTTGACGCGGCAAGAGCGCATTCAAAACGGCTTGGTTTTTGCCTTTCTGTCTGGGGTCTTGGTCACGCCTGGGGGGCCCATGCTGTTGGCATTGTGTTTGGCTGGCATGGGTTTGTGGTCGTGCCGGGACTTGGGCACTGATCTGGCCATGCTCTGGGAAAGTCCTGCGTTGCGCATCATGGCCATGGGCTTCGCCATTTTTGTGGGGGTGGGCTTTTTCCTGGGGATTTGGTACGACTACAGACCTGGCCATTACGAGGCTTATATCCCTTTTTTGTTGGCACCCCTGATGTTGCATGGTGTGCTCAAAGCCCGCTTGCAGCCTGCTGTTTTGTGGATGGGTGCGGCGACAGCTGCGGTGCTGGCTGGGGCATTGGCCAGTTATCAAAGTTTGGTTCTGTTGACGGGGCGTGCCATGGGGGCCATGAGCCACCCGATCATTTTTGGTGATCTGTCGGTGGTGCTGGCCTGCATTGCCTTGTTTGGGGTGTTGTATTTCGAGCAATCCAAAAACCAGCTCTGGATGCGGATTTTTTTGTCATGCGGCGCTGCCATGGGCGTGTGGGGCTCTTTGCTCAGCGGCTCCAAGGGGGGCTGGTTGTCGATCATCATGGTCTTGTTGGTGTTTGTTTGGAGAGTCACGGCGGGTAAACCGGTCATTTGGCGATTCCTGGGTGTTGCATTGATCTCGGCATTGGTGGCAAAGGGCGTGTGGCTGGCCCCTGAGGACTTGGTTCGGGGACGGCTTGAAGGCGTCTGGGGCAAGATTCTTCTCTGGTTTGAGACAGGTCAGGTCACCGATTGGTCGGTCAGCATTCGACTGGAGTTGTGGTCATATGCCCTAGAGCTTTTTACGCAGCGTCCCATTCTTGGCTGGTCTGGCGGGGGCGCTTTGGCCATGCTCGCAGAACATTTGAAACCATTTAATGTGCCTGTCGGCGTCGCGCCAGTTTTTGAAAATGACCTGCTGCACTATGCGGCAGTGTCCGGCATGGTCGGCGTTTTGTCTGTGTTGGCTTTGTACGGGAGTGTGTTCGCCGGATTTTGGCTTTATCAAAAGCAGGGAGCAAAGGCATTTGTCTACGCCTTGTTGGGCATGCTGCTGGTGGCGCTGTATTTTGAATTCGGTTTGACAGTGAATGCGTTGGGGCGCAATGCCTTTCGATACTTTTTCTGTGCCATGTCGGTGATGCTCTTGGGGCTGATCATTTTGGCCACCAAAGAAAACAAGGAGTCAGCATGGAACTGATCTTTTTGTGTCCTGCCATCAAAAAAGCCATCGGTGGGGTCAAAGTCATTTACAGACAAGTTGAATTGATTCATCAGCTGGGTAAATCGGCTGGTTTTTCTGCTGCGGTGATGCATCCAAATACTTGGTTTTTCCGTGTCCGGTGGTTTGATTCGCAGGTGCCTTTGAAGAAGGCATTTTTCAAACTGAGATGGATGGGAAAACCTTCTTTTTCCAATGTGACGGGGGTATTTGATGCCCAGAGGCACATGGTGGTGATCCCCGAGCTTTGGGCGCGCAAGTACGGCACACAATTAGCGAACATGGGGGTGAGCTATGCCATCTATGTGCAAAACGGCTACTACATTACCAAAGGACAACCTGCAGATCTCGATCGGGCCTACCAATCGGCGCGGTGCATCTTGACCATATCAGACGATGCCAGCCGCTGCGTGGCGCTGGCGTTTCCTGGGGTCGAGAACAAAATACTGCGCGTTCATTATTCAGTAGATGCACAGCGGTTTTGGCCCGACCAGTCAAAGGAAAACATCATCACTTACATGCCGCGCAAGCTGGCTGACCATTCGTCTAAAGTCTTGTTTTTTCTGCGCCACCATTTGCCCGCGCATTGGAAAATAGTGCCCATCGATGGCATGAATGAGGAGCAGGTCGCGGCATTGCTCAAACGGTCAAAAATCTTCATGGCCTTCAGTCATTTTGAAGGCTGTCCCTTGCCCCCTCTGGAAGCCGCACTCAGCGGCAACCAAGTGATTGGTTACACAGGTCAGGGTGCCAAGGAATACTGGAGGCCGGAAATCTTTGAAGAAGTCGCCTCGGGTGACGTTGTCGGGTTTGCCCAGCGGGTTCTTGCCAAAGTGCAGGCCATCGACCAAGCCAGGCAGTTTGTCCTGCCCATGACCGTCATCCAGACCCTGGTCGACACTTACTCTGAAGCACAGGAGCGCAAAGACATGCTGGAATTTTTGAAGGCCATGGGCCTGAATATGAAAGGTTTGCCGACATGACACCACCCAGCCTGGACGTCGCCATTTTTTCCTACAACCGTGGGGCGTACCTGAAAAATTGCGTCGAATCGCTGCAGCGCAATATGCCTGGGGTGCGTTTCACGGTGTATGACGATGGCAGTGATGAGCCAGACACCTTGGCGTATTTGCAAAGCCTCGGTGAAAACGTTCGGCACATGAAGTCAGCGGGCGAGGACCGCCATGGTGGTTATTACAACAACATGCAAGCCGCTTTGGACGCGACGCAGGCCGATTACCTGCTGATGCTGCAAGACGATTTGCAGGTGGTCCGGCCTTTTGCGCATCAGGATTTGCTGGGCATTGATCAAATTTTTCAACAAAGCCCAGACGTCGCCTTTTTAAGCCCAGTGTTTCTTAAGGGCAGCAAAAGAGCGTATTTCCAAAAAAGCTATCAGCCAGATCATCAGTTGCGTTGCTACCGATGGTTGGCAGACCCCCTTGATCTGGGCAAGGTACCGCGCAAGTATGCTGATGTTGCGCTCTTGCACGTGGGGCGTTTGCGTGGAAAAACTTGGCAATTTGCACCATCGGAAGAGGGGAATGGCTCTTTGGCTGATAGTCTGTTTGGCGACATGGTTCAAGTTGCAGAGCCATGGGTCTTTTACATTCCTGAAGAGCCTGCCTACCGTGGGCGTGTACTGACTTTTGGTGCAAAACTTGCCGCCAAAATGTCGGGCAACCAAGTCAAAGCCTTTGTGGAGATGAGTCCACAAACCAATGCGATGTTTGCCCAGCGTTCGTTAAGCATTTACCCTTTTGCAGAAGATTTTGTGGACACCGTAGATCCCTCTGTTCGAAAACCCTATAAATTTAATGTCTACCGCACTCGTTGGCTGCCTTTGGTGCTGAACAAGCTTGAGTTATGGTGGCGTCGCCTCAGCGGACGCTGAGAGGGATTGTTCAAAATTGGGCGATGTCGATGGTCACATACTTCCGACGGGCTCGCCAAAAATAGTTCAAAAACCGCCCTGCTAAGCGTAGCTGGGAACGTAGCCTGCGCCATTTGAACTGCAGGTCGTGAGCTGCGCTGCGTGTGGGGGGGCTTGGTACTTTTTCGTGGGCAATCAATGAATCAGGTGCGATGGGACAGATGACGCCATATGTTGCTGCCACGTCTGCCTGAATGGCAAAGGCCGGCACGGTTTGCCAAGATTGCAATTGGTAAGAACTTGTGATGAATGCATCAGAGGGACCCATGCCATTTTGTTGAAATTTAATGAGCAGGCTTTTAGCAGCTGTAGGCCATAAAACATAAGCGGCAGATCCAGTACGGTCTTGAATCAATGGGTGAATTGATCCATCAATGTCTGTGCATGCAACTGACTTATTTCCTATCATTTTTTTTCTTAGACGAGTTTCCAAACAAACATACTCAACGTTTTTGATCTCTTCAAGAAACTTCAAGAGTTGTGGCGTGTTTCGGGCCAGCATGGCGTCATCTTCTAGAACCAAAGCAGGTTCATTGCCTTGGGCAATTATTTCCCACACGCCGTAATGACTCAAAAAACAGGCCACTTCGGTAATTTTGAGGGGGCGTTCCCACATGAAGGCTTGGTGTTGAAACTGCTCCACAGGAATGTCTCTAGGTGTCACGGCGCTGATCAATACAGCATCAAGGCCTAATTTTTCGGCTTGCAGGAGCTGAAAGTCCCTGCGCTCGTTGGCCGAGGGTAAATTCAATATGTAAGTTTTCATTCAGTGCTTTTGAAGGTCTTCGCTCGAGAATGAATATAACCGCACTAACCCACTGGAGGACTGGATGTGTCGATCTTGTCGACTAAGCGCTCCCTATAATTTGCCCACCGCCACTCAGCCTCGGACCCCGTGCTCCATCCCAACCCCGACGTCATTGTCTTCAACATCAAACAGCGTTACACAGGTGTGTCCGCCACCATCAACGCTTTGGTGCCTTTGCAAATGCACCAATGGCGTCTGGGTTATTGCGGCACCACGATGTCCAATGGGGTTGAGGGCATGAAGGCCAAGCAGGCCTTGGCCTTGTCGCGCCAACCGCCGCCTGGGCGGGCGTTCCGCATCTGGCATGTGCGCCGTGACCCTGAAATGATGCTGGGCATTTTTGCCCGCGATGTGTTGCGCTTACCGATTCAGTTGGTCTTTACCTCGGCTGCCCAACATTTGCATGGGCGGTTTCCTCGCTGGCTGATTTCCAAAATGGATGCGGTCATTTCGACCACGCCTCTGGCGGCTTCTTTTGTTCCCAACACCACGGCCGTGGTGCCCCACGGCATTGACCTGTCGCGCTTTGTACCGCCCTCTGACAAGCTCAAGGCCTGGGCCGATTCAGGGCTGCCCGGCAGCTACGGCATTGGTGTGTTTGGCCGTGTCCGACCCGACAAAGGCAGCGATGTGTTTGTGGACGCCATGATCGAGGCGCTGCCGCATCTACCGGGTGCCACTGCGGTAATTGCCGGGCTGGCGCAGCCTCAGCACCAAGCCTATCAACAAGCCCTGATCGACAAAATTGCTCAAGCGGGTCTGTCTGAGCGCATCGTGTTTCTGGGCGAAGTGCCTGCTGGCGAGGTGCATCGGTGGTACCAACGTTGCCTGCTGTGCGTGGCTTGCCCGCGATACGAACCCTTTGGCCTGACCCCATTTGAGGCGGCCGCCACCGGCTGTGTGCTGGTGTGTTCGCGCACCGGGGCATTTGACCAACTGGTGCAGCCGGGCGTCACGGGCGAGCTGGTCGATACCGGCGATGCGCCCGGTCTGGCCCAAGCCGTGCGAAAGGTGTTGGCTGATTTGCCTGCGGCTGTGCAAATGGGCCAAGCCGCACGCGAGCGGGTGTCGCAAGCATTTTCTTTGGTCAAAGAAGCCGAGGGCATTGGCCGGGTCTACCAGCATTTGTTTGACCAGGCCCACAGGTCTTGATGGGGATGGACTTGTCCTGGACAGAACGCCTGGCGCTGTGGGCCTACGGCGTCATGATGCGTGCCTTGCAGCCCTTGCTGCGCCGCAAACTTCGACGCCGGGGCCAGCAAGAGCCTGGTTATTTGATCAACATGCCCGAGCGCTTTGGCTTTTACGATGGCTTGGCGCCTGAGCCCGGGCGCATCTGGGTGCATGCCGTTTCCTTGGGGGAGACACGCGCTGCGGCCATCCTGATCGAGGCCTTGCGCGCTGTTTGGCCCGACATGCGCTTGTTGCTGACCCACAGCACTGCTTCCGGTTGGGCGCAGGGTCAGTGCTTGCTGCGCTCAGGCGATGCACAGGCCTGGTTGCCCTGGGATACACCCGAGGCCACTCGCGGCTTTTTGCTGCACCATCGGCCCCGGCTGGGCATCCTGATGGAGACCGAGGTCTGGCCTGTGCTGGTGCAAGCTTGTGTGCAGGCACGGGTGCCCTTGGCGCTGGCCAATGCCCGGCTGAATGCCAAATCGCTGCGTTCGGGTTTGCGCTGGTCGATGCTGTCGCGTCCGGCATACCGGTGCTTGAGTGCGGTGTGGGCACAAAGTCCTCAAGACAGGGCACGCCTTGAGCATTTGGGCGCTACGGTGCAGGCGGTGTTGGGCAACCTCAAATTTGACGTGCAACCCCAGCCGGATGCACAGGCCTTGGCCCAAGTCTGGCGCAAACAATGGCATTGCAATGGCAGCCCTTGCCCGGTGGTCATGTTGGCCAGCAGCCGAGAAGGTGAAGAGGCTTTGTGGCTGCAGGCCTTGATGGCCAATGCGGATCGATTGGCCGCGTTCCGGGCGGGCGGTGTGGTCTGGTTGTTGGTGCCCAGGCACCCTCAGCGCTTTGACGAAGTCCACGATTTAATGGCTGCGCAGGGTTTGAGCGTTGTTCGTCGCTCGAACTGGAACGAGGGACAGCCGTTGCCTGTTCATGCAGACAAGGTGCCAGTTTGGCTGGGCGACAGCTTGGGCGAGATGCCGGTGTATTTTCAAAGCGCCGATATGGCCTTGCTGGGCGGCAGTTTCATCTCATTGGGTGGACAGAACCTGATCGAGGCTGCTGCCTTTGGCTGCCCGGTCATCATGGGCCCGCACACCTTCAACTTCACCGAAGCCGCCCAAAACGCAGAGCAAGCGGGGGCTGCGGTCCGTGTCAGTGATATGGACAGTGCGCTGGACCAGGTGGTGCGTTGGCTAGGGCAACCGACTGAACTGGAAAACGCCCGTCAAAAAGGGCTGGATTTGGTGGCCCAAAGCCGGGGTGCTGCCCAGCGCTATGCCCAGGCAATGGCAGGACTGCTCTGAGGCCATGCCGGACTAGGAAGCCAGGCGTTCGTTTTCCCCGGAAGCAGGGCGATGCCGCTTATTTTTGCAGCAAGCCGCTGACTGCCTGCAAATCTGCGTCTTGCAAAGTGCCGCTGGACTGGCGCAGCCGCAACTGGCCCAGCAGCACATCGTGGCGGGCTTTGGCCAGGTCGCGTTTGGTCTGGAACAACTGGCTTTGGCTGTTGAGCACATCGATGTTGATGCGCACGCCCACCTGGTAGCCCAGTTTGTTGGCGTCCAGGGCGCTTTGGCTGGAGGCTTCGGCCGCTTGCAAGGCCTTGATCTGGCTCAGGCCTGATTGCACGCCATAAAAGGCGGTGCGGGTGGCTTGGGCCACATTGCGCTGGGCTGCTTCCAGATCGTTGCGAGCCTTGTCTTGCAGGGCCACGGTTTCCAGGATGCGGTTTTGACTGGCTTGGCCGGTGTACAAAGGCATATTGAAGGCCACCCCAATGGTGGCGACATTGGTGTTGGGCTGAGTGATTGCACCGTTGCGGTAGCGTGTCATGCCGAAGCTGGCGTTCAGATCTGCGGTGGGTTTGAGGGCGGCTTTGGCTTTGTCGATTTCCAGTTGTGCCACTTCCAGCGCAATGCGGGCCTGTGCCAAGCTGGTGTTGTTGGCTTCGGATTGAGCCACCCATGAATCGACCGTTCCACTGTGCAGACGGGCGATGTCGGCTTCAGTTTGCAATCCCAGGGGCTTGATCTGAGCGGTGCCCACGGTTTGGTCGAGTGCCAGCCGTTTGACCTGCAGGTCGTTTTCAGCGGCAATTTCTTGCGCTATGACCAGGTCAAAACGGGCCTGGGCTTCACGGGTATCGGTGATGGTGGCGGTGCCGACCTCAAAGTTGCGCTTGGCGGCGGCCAGCTGTTCAGACACGGCTGACTTTTGCGCTTGGACGAAGTTCAGGCTTTCTTGCGCCGTCAGCACGTCAAAGTAGGCTTGGCTGGTTCGCACCATCAGTTCCTGCTCTGCTGCGTTGAGCTGGGCCTGGGCCAAGTCCTCCTGTTTGAGGCCTTGTTGAAAGGTGATTTGATTGGCCGGCCGATAGAGGGGGTGGCTGGCATTGAGGGACAAGCTACCCGTACCAAACTCCCCACTGCCCACCGCGTTCGACAGGTTGCTCAAGGAGGATTCCGATAAATTGCCGCCCAGGCCTGCTGAGGGGCGCAGCAACGCTCTGGCTTGGTCGGCCTTGGCTTGTGCAGCCTTGTATTGCGACTGGGCCGACTTGTAGGTGGCATCGTGTTTTTTGGCCGCCTCGTAAAGCGTGGCCAGGCTTTGAGCTTGTGCGGAGCCTGCAAAGGCGGTCATCAAGGCCAAAGTCAGGGGCAGGGTGCGCAGTTTCATTGCATATCTTTGTAAAAATGTCGGTCCCACAGGGGTCAAAATCTGATTCAATAAACGGGGATGCTGGGGTCCACTTGCGCCGACCAGGCATGAATGCCGCCGGCCACATTGACCACCTCAAAACCTTGCTGCATCAAGAAGCTGGCCACTTGCATGCTGCGCGAGCCGTGGTGGCACAGGCAGGCAATCGGTCGGTTTTTATCGAGTTCGTGCAAGCGTGCCGGAATAGTTTGCATGGGCATGTTCAGCAGGTCCATGCCTTCAGGCTGGGCGCTGGCGGTTTGCACCTCCCAGCCCTCGCGCACATCGAGCAAGACAGGACGCTGTTCCTGTTGGCTGGCCCATTCAGCGATTTGGGCTGGATAGATTTGCTGCATGGGATCTCTCAGAATTTGAAGCGCGAGGGCTCGACAAAGCCAGACAGGCGTGGTGCGTTGCAGTCCCATGGCTCGGTGGTGGTCCAGCTGTTGTCATGGGTGCGGCTGATGAGGGTGGCACGCATCATCGGTTCGTCGCCCACGATGGCGGCGAGGCGCCCCCCCACAGAGAGTTGCTGCAACAAGGCGGCGGGCACTTCGGCCACGGAACCACTGATCAGGATCACGTCAAACGGACCGTCGGCGGCAGATCCTTGGCTGCCATCGGCTGTGCGAACCACCACGTTGGTCACGCCGGCCTTTTGCAAGTTGGCTTGGGCCTGCGCGGCCAAAGCCGGGTCGATCTCCAGGCTCAGCACGCTGGCCGCCTGATGCGCCAGCAAGGCGGCCATGAAGCCCGAGCCGGTGCCAATGTCCAGCACCTTGTCGGTTTTTTGCACAGCCAGGTCTTGCAACAACCGAGCCTGCACGCGCGGGGCGAGCATGACCTGGTGGGGCTGGGTGCCAAGCGGTATCTCCATGTCGACGAACGCCAGCGCCTTGTGCGCCAGGGGCACAAAGTCTTCTCTGCGAACGGTGGACAGCAAAGCCAGAACTTGCGGGTCCAGCACCTCCCAAGGGCGGATTTGCTGCTCAATCATGTTGAAGCGGGCCTGGTTCAGATCCATTTTTATTACTCCTGCGGGGGTCTTGATCAAATATCTGTTGATTTTAAGGGGCGCTCGTGTCCTGAGCCCGACGGGCCGGAGCAAGGCCTGCCTTGGCACGCAGCCATTGGGCCAGATCGTCCATGTAGCAGTACACGACCGGTACCACCACCAGCGTCAGCAACGACGAGGTGATCACCCCGCCAATGACGGCCTGGCCCATGGGCGCGCGTTGCTCGGCGCCTTCGCTCAGGGCAAAGGCCAGCGGCACCATGCCGAAAATCATGGCCAAGGTGGTCATCAAAATCGGGCGCAGCCGCACCTTGGCCGCCAGCAGCAGTGCTTCGCTGCGCTCCAGGCCGTCCTCGCGGGCGCGGATGGCAAAGTCCACCAGCAAGATGGCGTTTTTGGTGACCAGGCCCATGAGCATGATCACACCGATGAGTGAGAACATCGACAAGGTCGAGCGAAACGCCATCAGGGCCAGTACCACGCCAATCAGTGTCAGCGGCAGGGAGGTCATCAAAGCCAGGGGCTGCAGGAAGCTTTTGAATTGGCTGGCCAAGATCATGTAGATGAAGATCACCGCCATGACCAGGGCCGACAAAGCGTAACTGAAAGACTCGCCCATGCTCTTGGTGGAGCCGCCAAAGCTGTATCGGTAGCCGGGTGGCAGGTTCAGGCTGTCCATGGCTTTGCGCACATCGGCCGAGACCTCGCCTGCCGAGCGTCCGAACACGTTGGCGTTGATGGCCACTTCGCGCATCATGTCGCGCCGGTTGATTTGGTTGGAACCGGTGGTTTCGCTCACCTTGGCCACTTGGCCCAGGCGCACGATGCGTGAGCTACCATCGGCGGCGGGTGCCACCATGAAGGGCAAGCGTTCCAGGTCTTGCGGGCTGTTGCGGGCCTCGGGTGCCAGACGCACGTTCACATCGTAGGTCTTGTCATCGGGGGCACGCCAGTTGCCCACGGTTTGCCCGGCCACCAAAGTGCGCAGGGGACCGGCCAATTGCGCCGTGCCAAGGCCCAGGTCCGAGGCCGCATCGCGCAGCACTTCCACGCCGATGACGGGTTTGTTTGGCTTGACGCTGGAGTCCAGATCGACCAGACCGGGGATGTCACGCACCTTGGCCAGGGCCAGCAGCGCCAGGCGCTCAAGCTCCTTTTGGTCGGGGCCTTGCAGCGAGAACTCGACTTGCTTGTTGCCCCCAATCGCGTCGAGCAAACCGGCGTGCGTGACCGCGATACCGGGCACTTGTTTCAGGCGTTCGCGCAGCACGGCCGACATCTGGTCGGCGTTACGGTTGCGGTTTTTGCGGTCAACCAGCCGGATGTACAGGTTGACGTTGTTCTTGCCCTGCGCATTGGCGGTGTTGATGGTGCTCACCGTGTAGCGCACTTCCGGGAAGTCGCGCAGAATGGCCTCGACCTGGCGGGTTTTGGCCTCGGTGGCTTCAAGCGAGGTGCCTACTGGGGTTTCGAACTTGACCGAGGTTTCGGAAAAATCCGCTTTGGGCACGAACTCGGTGCCGAGCAGCCGGACCATGAACACGCTGGCCACGAAAATACCCAGCGCCAGAAACACGGTGGACTTTCTGTGCACCAGTGCCCAGCGCAAGATGCCCTGGTAGCCATCGGCCATGCGCTCTGTGCCCCGGTCAAACCAGCCGGTCACGCGGCCAATGCTTTTGTCGTACCAGCTCACAGGCGCCTGGTTTTTGCCATGCGTGTCGATGGCCGGGTCATGCCAGATGCTCGAGAGCATGGGGTCGAGGGTGAAGCTGACGAACATCGAGATCATCACGGCCGCCACGATGGTGATGCCGAATTCGTGGAAAAACTTGCCGATGATGCCTTCCATGAAACCGATCGGCAAAAACACCGCCACGATGGACAAGGTGGTGGCCAGCACGGCCAGGCCAATTTCTTGGGTGCCCTCCAAAGAGGCCTTGTAGGCGTTTTTGCCCATTTGCACATGGCGCACGATGTTCTCGCGCACCACGATGGCGTCGTCGATCAAGAGACCCACGCACAGGCTCAGCGCCATCAGCGTGATCATGTTGATGGTGAAGCCGAACATCTGCATGAACATGAAGGTGCCGATCAGCGAGATCGGCAGCGTCAGGCCCGTGATGACGGTGGAGCGCCAGGAGTTGAGGAACAAAAACACGATCAGCACCGTGAGGATGGCCCCTTCAATCAGGGTCTGGCGCACGTTGTTCACCGACACGCGGATGGGCCGTGAGTTATCAGTGATGGGCTCGAGCTTGATGCCCGGCGGCAGTTGGCCTTTCAACTCGGCCACGGCCTTGACCAGGCCATCGACCACCTGGATGGTGTTCTCGTCTTGCGACTTTTGCACCGACATCAAGAGCGTGCGCTGGCCGTTGTAGAGCGCCAGGTTTTCCAGCTCTTGCGCGCCGTCTTTCACCGTGGCCACTTGCGACAAGCGAATGGGGGTGCCGTTTTTGCGGGCCACGATGATGCGGCCAAAGTCCTCGGGCCTTTGCATGCGCGAGCTGATCTGCACCATGCGCTCTTGCTCCAGCGAGCGGATCGCACCCACAGGCAAATCCTGGTTTTCGTTGCGCACGGCGGTGACCACTTGCTCGGCGGTGATGCCCAAGGCCTCCATGTTGGCCGGTTGCAAATAGAGGTTGATCTCGCGTTTGCTGCCGCCCACCAAGGTCACCGAGCCCACACCACGCACGTTTTCCAGTCGTTTTTTCAGCACCTGCTCGGACCAATTGGTCAACTCGACCGCGGTGAGTCGATTGCCATCGGGGATGACCGCCAGCGACCACACGGCGCGGCTGGAAGGGTCAAAGCGCAGCACCCGGGGTTCTTTGACCTCGGTGCGCAGCAGGGGGCGCAGCGAGGCGACTTTTTCGCGCACATCTTCGGCCGCTTTACGGCCGTCGATCTGCAACTGAAACTCCATGATCACGACGGACTGGTTTTCATAGCTGCGCGAGGTCAGGGCGCTGATGCCCGCGATCGAGTTGACGCTTTCTTCAATTTTTTTGGAGACTTCGCTTTCCACAATCTCGGGAGACGCACCAGGGTATTCGGTGCTGATCACCACCACCGGAAAGTCGATGTTGGGGAATTGATCGACTTTGAGGCGCTGGAACGAAAAAATGCCCATCACCACCAGGGCCAACATGACCATGGTGGCAAACACCGGGTTTTGCAAACTGACGCGGGTGAACCACATGTTGTAAACCCTGCTATTTCGTTGCGCTGGAGGGCGTGGCCTGCGCCGCAGTCGGGGCCAAATCTGTCTTGGCCGTTGCCGTGAACTTGACTTGCACCCCTTCGCGTAAGGCCCCCACGCTGCCCGACAACACTTGCTGACCTTCGGACACGCCGGTCACGGCCACCAAGTTTTGTCGTTCACCTTCGCTGCGCTCACCGGTCCGCACCGTGATGTGGGCGACCTTGCCCTCCTGCACCACCTGAACATAGGGCTGCGGTTTGTCGGTGCGCACACTGCTCACGGGCACTGCCAGCACCTGCAGGCTTTGCGTGCCCAAACTGCCCTGGGCAAACAGGCCTTGTCGCAAACCTTCGCGGCCTTGGACACCCAAATAAACCACGACGCTGCGGCTGCCCATTTGGGCACTGGGGTTGATGCGCAAGACTTTTGCCGGCACCGGCTGGGCCACGCCTTCCACCTGCAACTGTGCTGTCATGCCCACCCGCACGCGGCTGGCGTCTTCGGCTGTCAGGGCGGCTTCTATCTCCAGTTGCGAGAGGTTGATGACCTCGATCAGCCGGGCCTCGATGGCCACGCGCTCGCCAGGTTGGGCCAAGCGCTGCGCCACCACGCCCGTCAGGGGCGAGCGAAGCGTGGCGTCGGCCAGTGACTTGTCGGCCAGGTCCAGCGCTGCCAGTGCCGCCGCGTGCGTGGCCTTGGCACCGTTCAGGCTGGCCTGGGAGTTGAGCAGGGCGGTTTGGGAAATGAAGCCTTGGTTCACCAGTGCCTGGTTGTTATCAAACTGGCGCTGGGCAATGTCCACTTGGGCTTTGGCCGAATCGGCTTGCTGCTGTGCTTGGCGCACGCGCGCTTGGTATTCTGAGGGGTCAATGCGGGCGATCACCTGCCCAGCTTGCACGCGGTCGCCTTCACGCAAGCTGAGCTCTTGCAGCTCACCGGCTACACGGGCCTTGACCACGGCGCTTTGGGTGGCTTTGAGGGAGCCTGATACGGCGATGCCCAAGCTCAGGGTTTGGGTCTGGGCGGTGAACACGTCGGAGGCGGCCAGCTCGATGCTGGGCACCGCTGCGGCGGTAGAGGCCGTCGGGGCGGTGGCGGTTTGGCGCTGGCTGGCCCAGCGGGCACCGCCTGCAACGAGTGCGGCCACAGCCACGGTCGAGAGGATCCAGAGGGTTGATTTTTTCATGGTGAGACGGGTGTGATCCGGTGAGGATCAGGGTTTCGACAGGCCTCGAGCCAACAATTGTGCATGTTGTGAGATGAAGGCTTCCGGGTCAATTTGCTCATGGCTGGGGCAGCACGGCCCCATGGAGTGCTTCCACATCACCAAAAACAGCAGAGGGGACATGACCGAGTGCAGCGCCAGTTCCACATGGACGGCACGGAACTCACCCCGGTCAATGCCGCGCTGCAAGGCGCTGCGCACCAACGCGTGGGCAGGCGTGATGACTTCGGTACGAAAAAAATCAGCCAAGTCCGGAAAGTTGTTGGCCTCGCTCATCACCAGTTTGGAAATGCCTGAGGCCTTGGTCGCGCCGTAGCGCCGCCACCACTGCAGCATCATCCATTCGATCAATTCGCTGCTGCTGCCCTGATACTGCGCCACCTCGGCCGCGCCCTGAGCCACGGGGGCGACCACGTTTTCGCGGACTACGGCCTTGAACAGGTCTTCCTTGCTGGGAAAGTACAAAAACAAAGTGCCTTTGGACACACCCGCCCGTAATGCCACCTCTTCCACCCGGGTGGCGGCAAAGCCTTTTTCAACAAACAAGTCGAGCGCTGCTTCGAGCAATTCGCCCGGGCGGTCTTGTTTGCGTCGTTCGCGTTTGTGGGGGGCGTGGGGGTCGGCGGGGATCACGGGCAACTTAATGACTGAAGGGTTATTAATGTACGGTTTACGCAGTTCTTCGTCAAGGCGCAAGGATACTCTGGACCCGCAACAAAAAAGGCTGCCCATGGGCAGCCTTTTGGATGGTTGAGAGTCAAGCCTCAATTGGAGAAAGCAGGAATCCCGGTGATCGCGCGGCCCAAAATCAATGCGTGCACATCGTGTGTGCCTTCGTAGGTGTTGACCACTTCCAGGTTCACCAGGTGGCGGGCCACGCCGTATTCGGCGCTGATGCCGTTGCCGCCCATCATGTCGCGCGCCATGCGGGCGATGTCCAGTGCTTTGCCGCAGCTGTTGCGCTTGAGGATGGAGGTCAGGTCCACTGAGGCGGTGCCTTCGTCTTTCATGCGGCCCAAGCGCAGGCACCCTTGCAGGCCCAGGCTGATCTCGGTCAGCATATCGGCCAGTTTCTTCTGGATCAGCTGGTTGGCGGCCAAGGGGCGGCCAAACTGCTGGCGGTCCATCACATACTGGCGGGCGCGGGTGTAGCAGTCTTCGGCAGCGCCCAAAGCACCCCAGGCGATGCCGTAGCGGGCGCTGTTCAGGCAGGTGAACGGGCCTTTCAAGCCGCGCACTTCGGGGAAGGCGTTTTCTTCAGGGCAGAAGACCTCGTCCATGACGATCTCGCCGGTGATCGAGGCACGCAGGCCGACCTTGCCGTGCACCGCGGGGGCCGACAGGCCTTTCCAGCCTTTTTCCAAAATGAAGCCGCGGATCTGGCCACCATCGTCCTTGGCCCAGACCACGAACACATCAGCGATCGGGCTGTTGGTGATCCACATCTTGGCACCGCTGAGCGAATAGCCGCCATCCACCTTTTTGGCGCGGGTGATCATGCTGCCGGGGTCGGAGCCGTGGTTGGGTTCGGTCAAGCCAAAGCAGCCGATCCACTCGCCACGCGCCAGCTTGGGTAGGTATTTTTGTTTTTGGGCTTCAGAGCCAAAGTCGTTGATGGGCAACATCACCAAAGACGACTGCACGCTCATCATCGAGCGGTACCCGCTGTCCACGCGCTCGACCTCGCGGGCCACCAAACCATAGCAGACGTAGTTCAAGCCCGCACCGCCGTACTGCTCCGGTATGGTGGCACCCAATAGGCCTAGCTCGCCCATCTCGCGGAAGATGGCCACGTCGGTGGTCTCATGAAGAAAGGCATCGGTCACGCGGGGCAGCAGGCGATCTTGGCAGTAGGCGCGGGCCGCTTCTTGCACCTGACGCTCGTCATCGGTCAATTGCGCGCTGAGGTTGAAGGGGTCTTCCCAGCTGAAAGTGTTTTTGGTGGTTGCCATGGTGGGTGTCTCCGTAAAAAAATCTTGAAGGTGATTGTCAGGTCGTGATGAATAGTTGTCTAATATTGATTGCCTATCTATCAATACATTATTTTAATTCATGGAATTTCGTCACCTGCGCTATTTCCTCATGTTGGCCGAAGAGTTGCACTTTGGCCGTGCGGCCCAGCGCCTGTCCATCTCGCAGCCGCCGCTCAGCCTGAACATTCAGCAGCTCGAAGCCTCGGTGGGGGCGCAGCTGTTCACCCGCAACAGCCGGGGTGTGCAGCTGACCGCAGCGGGCCAGGCCTTTGTGCCCGCTGCCCGGGCCTTGCTGGCGCAGGCCAGCGCGGCAGCACGAGAGGCCCGAGATGTGGCAGAGGGCCAATCGGGCCAGCTGCACATCGGCTTTGCCGGGACCATGCTGTACTGCGGCCTGCCGCAAATCCTCAGCCGCTTTCAAAGCAGCCACCCGCGTTTGCGCCTGGTGCTGCGCGAGCTGAGCTCGTCCGAGCAGCTGTCCGACTTGTTGCGCGAGCGCCTGGATGTGGGTTTTGTGCACACGCCGCGGGTGCCGCCGGGTTTCGAGCAAATTCTGGTGGCCAGCCAGCCCTTGGTGGCGTGTTTGCCCGCCAGCCACCCGTTGGCAGGGGCGGCCAGCATCGGCCTGGGTGAGCTGGCCGAGCAAGACCTGGTGGTGGTGTCCCGCACCGTTTCGCCCGATTACCACGAGCGCATCGTGATGCTGTGCGAACAGGCCGGCTGGATGCCGCAGGTGGTGCACGAGCTGCGCCATTGGCTGAGTGTGGTGTCCTTGGTCTCGCAAGGTTTGGGCGTGGCGCTGGTGCCGCAGGCCCTGCAGCAGTCGGCGCTGGCGGGTGCGGCGTTTGTGCCGCTGCGCGAGGTCGATGCACGTTACGACACACGATGCCTGTGGCGCAGCGACCGAGACCAGACGGCGCTGGGGGACTTTGTGCAGGCGGTGCAGGGCGGGCTGCTCCCCCACGGATAATCCAAGGCTTGTTTCAAAAGGAACCCACATGACACAAACCCTGATTTTGGGCGGAGGCTGCTTTTGGTGCACCGAGGCGGTGTACGTCAAGGTGCGCGGCGTGACCGATGTGGAGTCGGGCTACTGCAATGGCCAGACCCTGTCTCCCACTTACGAGCAGGTGTGCTCCGGGCGCACCGGGCACAACGAAGTGGTCAAGCTCGAATACGACCCCGAACAAGTCAGCACCCGCGAGTTGATGGAAATCTTCTTTGTCATCCACGACCCGACCACACTGAACCGCCAGGGCAACGACGCCGGCACGCAGTACCGCAGCGGCATCTACTTCACCACGCCCGAGCAGGCCGAAGAGGCGCGGGCGATGATCGCCGAATTGACGGCTTCCCGCGCTTTTGTTCAGCCCATCGTGACCGAGGTGCTGGCCCTGGCCAACTACAGCGCGGCCGAGGAATACCACCAAGACTTCTTTGAGCGCAACCCCTACCAGGGCTACTGCATGGCTGTGGCCGCGCCCAAGGTGAGTAAATTCAAAAAGACGTTTGTGCGTCTGGTGCGTGAGTGACAATATTGGCAGCCGGTATCGGCCGATGTCCGATTGAAAGCTTGTCACCACAAAGCCAATTACCCGAAGAAAACCCATGAACAAAATTGCCTTTTTTCTTGCCGCCATGAGCTTGTCTTGGGGGGTCTTGGCACAACACAGCACCAAAGAAGTCCAGGAAGACATTGCCCGACACCGCGCCATGGCCGAGGCCCACGAGGCGGCGGCCAAATGCCTGGAGTCCGGCAAAAAACCGGCCCAATGCACCAAAGAGCTGCAAACCGCCTGCAAGGGCTTGGCGCTGGGCAAATACTGCGGCATGAAGCACGCGCATTGATCCGCCGCCGTCCACCAAAGCTGTCATGAGTTTTTCGCGTTCACGCCTGCCTGTTTGGCTGCACACCTTGCTGGTGGCGGCCTTGCTGTGGGCCCCGCTTTGGGGGCATCTGCACAACATTGGGCACGGCATTGAGCATGGCCGTGACCACGGGACTTTGCAGGCGATATCGGCCCCGGATGGGCTGGACGAGGCACATGCGGGGCCTGCGCACGATGAACATCGGCACGAAGGGCATTCAGACGCCCTGGGTCATGAGGTCGACGCCGATCTGTGCCGTGTGCTGGATCACCTGTCCCAAGCCGAAAGGCTGAGTGCAACGTGCTCACCCGGCCTGGCCCCGAGGGTGGCCATGGTGCCCCCCATTTTTCGGGTGGCTTTTTCTCCGGACCAAGGCCTCTGGTCCCCGGCGCAAGCCCGTGCGCCGCCTGCGCTGATTTGAACCACTGATTTTGTCTGGCTGGCTTTCCGTCTGTGGCGGAAGGCGCTTGCCTGTTCCTGTTTTTCAAATCACATTGTCATGACACATTCTTTTCAGCTTTCGGCCTTGGCTTATGCCTGCTTGGCCACTTTGTCTTTTTCAAATGCCTGGGCGCAAAACGCCGAACCGGGCGTGCCCAGCGAAATCGTCATCACCGGCAACCCCTTGGGGCGCGACAGCACCACTGTGCCGGTCAGCACCATGGGCCGCGCCGACCTGCTCGAACGCGGGCAAAGCACTTTGGGCGAGACCCTGAACGGCTTGCCAGGCGTGTCCAGCACCTACTTTGGTCCCAACGCCAGCCGCCCCGTCATTCGCGGGCTGGATGGCGACCGCATCCGGGTGCTGAACAACAGCGCCTCCAGCCTGGACGCCTCTGCGCTCAGTTATGACCATGCGGTGCCTTTGGACGTGCTGTCCACCGACCGCATCGAGGTCTTGCGCGGCCCAG
>Ga0247843_1002666_pt1 | contig 31586 bp, 27 predicted proteins | sample LaCruzMarch2017__FD_192420 | JGI IMG/M metagenome (GOLD analysis project Ga0247843, IMG submission 192420) | Freshwater microbial communities from meromictic Lake La Cruz, Castile-La Mancha, Spain - LaCruzMarch2017_8m | ecosystem: Environmental > Aquatic > Freshwater > Lake | place: Spain... | reverse complement strand
GGGCGAACCGTCGATACTGCTGCGCCGTGAAATCTACGCGACCGCCGCGCTCGCGGGCGCCTCGGCGTTCGTTGCGGCGGATGCTCTCGGCGCGTTCGAGCCTGTCGCAATCGGCGCAGGCGTGATGAGCGCGTTTGCCGTGCGCGCCGGCGCCATCGTGTGGGGCTGGACGCTGCCGGGCTTTCGGGACAGCGCCCCATGAGAGCGCTTGTGATCCAGGACGAGGACGTACTTTCGCGCAGCATGGCGAAGATCGTGAACCAGCTTGGCTTCGAGGTCGTGGAGTCCGCGTTCGGCGAAGACGGCCTTGAGTTCGCGCAGGTGTACTTGTTCGACATTATCTGCGTCGACGACAATCTTCCCGATCTCTCCGGCTTCGATATCCTGCGCCGTCTGCGGATGTGTGGCTGTGATGCGCCTACTGTCTTTGTCTCGAGTGCGGCGCACGAACCCGATGTCGCCAGGCGCGCACGTGCTCTGGGTGCGAAGGCGCTGTTGGGTCTGCCGTTTCAGGCGGCGGAATTCGCGCGGATCGTCGGTGATCTGCACCACGCCGCGCGCGGATTCGGCCCGTACGAGCCGGGCTCTGGCGGTTGCTGATGTTGCTTGACGCAGTCTATGCAGGAGGAAGACCATATGCGCCGACGAGACCTACTGATTGGCGCCGGCTTGTGGGCCGGCGCGTGTGCGACGGGCGGGGCGCCTGTGTCTGTGAATGACCGTAAGCCTCTTGTCATCGCCCATCGCGGCGCCAGCGGAGAGCGGCCGGAGCACACGCTCGCCGCCTACAGGCTCGCCATTCAGCAGGGCGCTGATTTTATCGAACCCGATCTCGTGCTGACGAAGGACGGCCAGCTTGTGTGTCGTCACGAAAACGAAATCTCCGGCACGACAGACGTTGCGCAGCGAACGGAGTTTGCGTCGCGCCGCACCAAGAAGACTGTGGACGGGAGCGAGGTCGAAGGCTGGTTCACCGAGGACTTCACGCTGGGCGAGCTCAAGACGCTGCGCTGCCGCGAGCGCCTGCCGCAGTTGCGCCCCGACAACGCTGCGTTTGATGGCGTCGAGACCATTCCGACGTTCGATGAAGTCTGCGCACTTGCGAAGTCGCAAGGCGTCGGCGTGTATCCCGAAACCAAGCACCCGACGTATTTCGAGAAGCTTGGCCAGTCCTTTGACGATGTTTTGCTCGACGCGCTCGCTGCACATGGCTGGCGCGATGCATCGGCGCCGGTGTTCATCCAGAGTTTTGAGGTGACAAACCTGAAGCGCCTGCGCGCCCGCACGTCGCTGCTGCTGATTCAGCTCGTCGCGGCTGAGGGCATGCCGTTTGATTTGCTCGCGTCCGGCAGCGGGCTCACCTACGGCGATCTCATTCGCGGCGACGGCTTGAAGCGCGTGGCGGCGTACGCAAATGGCATTGGCCCCGAAAAGGCGCTCATCGTCCCGCGTGACAGCGCAGCCCGCTCGCTCGCGCCCTCAGATCTGGTCGATAGAGCCCACGCTGCGGCTCTCAAGGTGCATCCGTGGACGTTTCGTGCGGAGAACTACTTCCTCCCCGCCGAACGTCGATCCGCCGGAACACCCGCTACGCATGGAGATCTCGACGGCGAACTGCGCCAGTTCTATGCGCTCGGCGTCGACGGCGTGTTTGCGGACTTTCCCGCCGCCGCCGTCAAAGCGAGAAGCGCCCAATGACCGAACCTGCCGAAATTCTCGTCCGCCGGGAGGGCCGCCTCGGCCGCCTCACGCTCAACCGCGCCGGCGCGCTGCATGCGTTGAACACGAACATGTGCCGACTGATGATCGATGCGCTCGTCGCGTGGCGCGACGATCCGGACGTAACGACGGTGCTTGTCGATCACGCCGACGGCACGCGCGGCTTCTGCGCGGGCGGCGATATCCGGATGCTCGCCGAAAGCGGCGCGAAGGACGGCGTTGAAGCGCGCGAGTTCTTCTTCACCGAGTACCGTCTCAATCATCTCATTCACGAATACCCCAAGCCCTATGTCGCCCTTATCGACGGCGTCGCTATGGGCGGCGGCGTGGGCATTTCCGTGCACGGCGATTTCCGCGTGGCGACGGAACGCACGACATTCGCGATGCCGGAGACGGGCATCGGTCTATTTCCGGATGTGGGCGGCGGCTGGTTCCTGCCGCGCCTGCCGGAGCCCGAGCTTGGCACGTGGCTCGCGCTCACCGGCACACGGCTGAAAGGAGAGGAGTGCGTCACCGCAGGCATCTCGACGCATTTCATACCTACCGAATTGCTCGGCGCGGCGCGCGCGCAGATCGCCGGCGCCGCCGACACGCATGATCCGGTGAACGCGATCCGTTCCGGTCTTGACGCGCTGTGCGAAGCCAGACGCAAGCCGATCGTGCCCGCGCCGGGCGCGCTGCGTCCGCTGTTCGGCTACGACACGGTGGAGGAAATCTTCGATGCGCTTGAAAGAGACAGCGCCAATCCCTGGTGCGTGACGCAACTCGAGACGCTCAAGACGAAATCGCCGCAGACGCTGAAGGTAGCGCTTCGTCAACTGCGCGCCGGCGCCATGTGCGCGACGTTCGCCGACAACATGCGTATGGAATACCGCATCGGCGCCCGTGTGGTGGGACGTCATGATTTTCTCGAAGGCGTGCGCGCGGTGATCGTCGACAAGGACAACGCGCCGCAATGGTCGCCGGCCTCGCTCGAAGGCGTCACCGACGCCATGCTCGATGCGATATTCGCGCCGCTGCTACCGGCTGAGGAGTGGACGCCGCTGTGACGCTCGCAGCGGCGGCGCTGCTCTGGCGCATTGGGGATTTTTGAGGGCAGAGCGGCGTCCTTGCTCCCTTGCTGCGAGGACTGCGGGCTGGAAACCGGCGGTACGGAGTGGACTTCTTTCAGCAGAAAATCCGTCCGGGTCGCGACCTCCCTGGCGCGCCTCCTGACGCTCTGCCGGGATGGCCCCCGTCCCCGCCAAGAGGAGCGCGCCAGATGCAAGTCGTTGGACCGTTGCGTCGCCTCCGCGTCGCCGCCGCGACGCCTATGCGACCGCAGCGCGCGATCTGCATCTTTGGCGCGTTCATGTCGTTGCGTGGCTGATCGCGCATGTGGGCGTCCCGCGCGCATGACGTCTGGAGTTCCACAACGACATCGCCGCCGCACGCCGCGCCCTTCGACGTCTCATTTTCATTCGATGGCTTCGCGGCTGACGTTTCGCATGGATCGTGCGCCGGGCAGTCGCCGACCAGACGGCGAGGGCGGCTAAACGCCCCGCCACGCGCGCGTCGTGCACGCCTTCAAGCGCGGCGCACCTCTGCCTTCCGTTGCAGAGTTGTGCGGTGCGTTGACGAAGTCCGATACAGTGGTGAAGGCCGCCATCGCGCGTTTTCCCAAGGACGGCGCCGTGCCCGGCGCTGTCGTCACGGTGATTGCTGTGGCGATTGCGATGAGCACGACTGCGCTCGCACCTGCCGCAGAAGCTGCCGACACACTATCCCTCCTCATGCCGGACCGCGCAGCTGCCGCTGCGCGGTCCGGCATGAGGGCCGGTACTCAATTCCCGGCGTGGAGCACGGCCTTGATCGCTTTAGAGAATGTCGCGGCCTGCGCGCCGAGCGGTGGTTTGATGCGGCCATAGGCGATGTTCTGCGCGGTCTGGCTGACGATGCCGAGCGCCATGGCGGCGAGCACGGCGGGATCGCCTCTCGGGATTTCCTTCGCGCGGATGGCGCGGGCGATGATCTTTTCAACCGCCGTCACGGGGTCGCGACCGGTTTCCTCCCAGAGCGGCAGGAAGCGGTGCAGGCACAGGAGATGAAAAGAATAAAGCAGCCAATCGTCATCGGCGACCACGCAGTAGGCGGCAACGGCCGCGTCCACTTGCGCGTCGATGCCTTTCGCGCCCGCAGCGGCGGTTTCGATGACGTCGGTGAGGCGGCGATGGATGTCCAGAAAGAGGGCGCCGGCGAGTTCGTCCTTCGACTTGAAATGGCGGTAGATGGCGCCCTCGGAGATGCCCGCTTCCGCTGCGATCAGTCGCGTGGTGGCCGCGTCGAAGCCTTCGCGCACGAAGAGCGCAAGTGCGGCGCGTTCGATCAGGTTGCGGGTGTCGGCGCCGGCCATGGCTGCATCAAAGCGCGTCCGACTTGATGTGCAAGGCCCGCGGCGGGATCGTTGGCAACACTTGGTTCACGCTACCCCCAAACGAAGCGTTAACGGGCGCCGCCCTAGAAGGATTTCACGCGCCTCCCGCGCTCAAGGTCATCACGATGACGCACGCCCCTTCGGACCCCGCCGAGACAAATTCCGAAAGCTGGGTGGTGAGCCCGGCGTATGAGGGCCAGAACCGCCGCCGTCGTCGGCGCTGGTTCTCGTTGCGGGCCGCCCGGCTCGACGACGCCGGCGCCGAAGTGGACGTTGACGCCCAGGCCACAGAAACACTGCTGCGCCGACTGAGCGTATGGACCGGCATTTCCGCCGCCGATCGCGACGGTCGCGCGGAATACGTGGCGACCCTTGAGGCGCTCGCGCGCAAGGGCCGTCGGGAGGGTCAACGTCATTGGCCCGACATCATCGACGCCTCGGCGCGCTATGTGCGTTCGGCCGGTGCGCAAGGCCCGATCGATGAGCCGCTGCTCACCGACGCGGTGCTCGCGGCCAACCGCGCGCATTATGAGAACGCGCTCGCGCGCCCCGCACAGCGGCTCATTCAGCGTCTGCTGAACGCCTGTCGCGGCGACTGATGACGCTGGCTGACCCGGTTTGCGGGTCGCCCACGCCTTTCCTGACAAGAGATCGACAGTGCGCCCGCGAGGGGCGGCAGCGGTCGCCCGGGAGAGATAGTCATGCGTCTAGCTGTAGACCTGAAGCGCGGTGTTGTGGTTCTGGCGATGCTTGGCGCGCTCGCCGCGTGTGATCCAAACGCCCTGAACCAGCCGAACCCGCAGAGCCCAAACGATCCCTACGCCCAGAACAACCCCAATCCCGGGGCCAACGGATGGCCGCCGATGCAGCCGACTCCTGGCCAGCCCCAGCAGCCAGGCTGGCCGGGCAATCCCCAGAACCCGAACCAGCCTGGCTATCCCCAGAACCCGAATGCGCCGGGCTATCCCGGTCAGCCAGGTTACTCCAATCAACCCGGTTATCCCAACCAGCCTGGCCAGTTTCCGCAGCAGCCTGGCGGTCAGCTTCAGGCGCGCGCGCCGCAGGGTATGGATCGCGTGTCGTCGCCGGCCGGCGCTGTCTTTCAGACGACGATGAACGGCTCGCGTTCGGCCTCGCAGCTTTCACAAGCCGTCGTGCAGAGCCTGCAGCAGGGCTACTTTGATCGGCCGCCGCAGATCATGGGGGCAATGAACGATCCGTCCGACATGTTCGGTCAGGTCGGCTTCCAGACGACGATGCAGGGCCGACCGATCATGGGGATGATCGCGGTGATCTCGGACGGCCGCAACGGCGGGCGCGCCTATCTGATGCTGGACGCTGCTGAACGTTTCAACCAGACCGCGCCGGTCATGATGGGGGTCGTGCAGCAGCACGCCGGTATGGGCGGGGGGGGATACGCCCAGCCCGGCGGCCAGTGGTGAGCCGCGACGCCGACGACGGCCTCGATCCCGATGTCCCGCGCGTTGCGGCGATCATTGAAGATCGCTTGCCGCAGGGCACGGCGCTGCAGGATGCGGCTGAGGATGTCGCTGACGAGTTCGATGTCGACGAGGACGACGACGGTGGCGAAGGCGACGGCGGCGACTGACGGCGGCTCAAAAGCGCATCGGGGAGATCGAAGATGTTGCCGCCTCACGTCTATGAAGAAGCGCGCCTGACTGCGACCGAGCACGTCCAGGTCGAGGTGGTGGGTGTCGGGAAACCGGCTGCGACGGCTGATAGCCCGCCAGGCGATCACGGGCTCTGTCGGGTACATGGCCGCGTGGCGCAGGTGTTTCGCGGCCGGTTGCGGGTGGGCGAGCGTGTGACGTTTGATGTGTCGTGCGCGACCCGCGGGTCGCGGGTTCCCATGGGCGGCACGCTGTGGACGGACATGCACGCGCTCTCAGAAGCGCACGTCGTTGAAGGCTTTTTCAACCGTGAGGGCGAACGGCTCGCCGTCGCAGGTGATCAGATCGAGATCGTGCCGATGGTGCGCAGGGTCCCATACTGCGGCGCGAAGGGCGTCTGGTTCATCCCCGCGCTGCCCTCGGTCAGCTTGCTTGCCGCCTGGTGGAACCGTCTCATCCACCATCGCTGACCCGCTTTCCCGCGCGCCTGCGCCTCTTTGCATGAAGCTTGATCAAACCGGGACGGAGCAGCCTGAATGAACACCTCGCCAGGAGTTGGAATGGTCGCGTGCCCCGCCTGCAGCGCAGCCAACGCCCAGACCGCCAAATTCTGCGGCGCTTGCGGCGCAGCCATGGCGGGCGCTGGCGCGGGGCCTGCGCCTCCGGCGCCGCCCCCGATGCCGCCCCCGATGCCCCCGCCGATGCCGCCGCAACCGCCGTTCAGCGGCGGATCGCGGTTCAACGTCGGCGGCATGGGCGGCATGGGCGGCGGCTTCGACGCACAAAGCATTGCGCCGATGGATCAGCGCGCCACCTTCGATCACATCGCCCGCATGCTTCCCAATGTGAACATCCAGGTTCTGGGCCAGCAGCCGCCGTCCATGTTCATGATCGAGGTGAACCAGAAGGTTCTCGGCATGGCGACACGGTATCGCGGCGCCGTCACGCTCACGGGTCAGGGCGCGCAACAGACGCTCGTGCAGGCCAAGCTTGGCGTCGACTGGGGCTCCACCATTCCCACCTTCATCGCTATCGCGATGATCACCCTCATGTGCGCGTGGCTGAGTTCATCGAACTTCATGACGATGCACCTTGCTGGCTTCAACATCCTGTTCGGCATCATCGGCGCAGCGGGCACGGCGTGGTCGTTGTCGAGCGAACAGCCTAAGAAGGTTGCAAACCAGTTGCTCGCTCGGCTCGCCGGCGGCCCGACGGAAGCGCCGAAGCCGATGGCGGGCGGATTCCAGATGCCCAAAATGGATCTGAAAGTCCCGGGCATGGGCGGCGCCAATCCGTTCCAGCAACAGCCCCAACAGCAACCCCAACAACAGCCCCAGCAGCAGTATGCGCCGCCGCCGCCCGCCGCGCCCGCCGCAGAACTCTCCCCGATCGATCAGCTCGAACGGCTCGCCAAGCTGCGCGACGCCGGCATCGTCACCGCCGAAGAGTTCGAGGCCAAGAAGGCCGAGATCCTGAAACGGCTCTGAGATCGCCGTGAACGCGCCACTTCCCCCGAACGCGCCGCCGCCGGGACAATCTGCGTTCTGCACGCAGTGTGGCGCAGCGTCCGGAGCGGGCGTACGCTTCTGCCAACACTGCGGCGCCGACAGCCACGGCGCGCCGGTGGAGACGCCGGTTGGCTACAGGCCGAGCTACCACTGCAACACCTGCGGTGGAGAGGGCAAGTCGCTACCAGACGTCGAAGTGGTGTGCCGCGAATGCCGATGGCTGCGGCCTCTTGGCGTCGGCTACCAGTTGCCTGTGGAGTCGTTCCTCTGGCGGCTCGATGCAGAAGCGATGATGCGCCTGCAGTCGCTGGGGCCTGTCACGGCGGCCGCGCACCATATCTCCGAACGCTACGGGCGTCCTTGGTTCGAAGCGTCGGTCAACGGCGTGCGCCTCTCTGAAAACCAGATGCCGGATGTCTTCGCACTCGCCGTGCGGCAGGCGCGGATCGTCGGCCTCAATCGCATGCCGGAAATCTACGTCTCTGGCGAACAGATGTGGGACGCCAAGACGCTCGGCACAGACGCTTACGCCTTCGTCGTGCTCGGCTCGGTGCTGGTCAGTTTCAAGGGCGACGACCTCGCCTTCATGATCGCACGCGAGATGGGGCGCGTGAAGGCGGGACACGCGGTCTGGCGCACGGCGTTTGAGCTTCTGATGGGGCGCAAGCAGTCGCAGCGCACCATCATGGGCGACGGCGTGATGCAGTTCCTGAACCCCGCGAAGATCGTTGAGAGCGCCTTTGAGGCGCCGCTGATGGCGTGGGCGCGGCACTCAGAAATCACCGCTGATCGCGCGGGTCAGCTTGCACTCGGCAGTCTTGATACAACGCGCCGCGTGCTGCTGCAGTGGACGCTCAAGTCCTTTCCGATCCACGCTCGCCTCAACATGGAGGATTGGGTTCACCAGGAAGACGAGAGCGACGACGTCACCATGCAGGCGGTGGAGGCGACCATGAGCTCGGTTCCGTTCATCGCGCGCCGCCTCAAACTCGCCCGCGAATTCCACGGCAGTGAAGACATGCGGGGCTGGCGCGCGGTGATCGAACACCACGACGGCGAAGACCGGCGCCTACGTCCGCCCAAGGAGGTGAAGGCCACCGGGGGGAAGGAGAAGAAGGGCGACGCCGACGATACGGTGCGGCTCACCTGCGTGTCATGCCAGGCGCCCATGCGCGTGAAGCGGGCCGCTCTCGTGGGGGAGAAACCCGTGAATGTCCGCTGCCCGAATCCGGCGTGCGGAAAGGTCTTGGCGGTGAAACCGAAAAGGCCCGCGCAGCCGCGTCCCGATCAGGTGGGTGATTGAAGGAGACAATGACGATGGCCGACGAACAACAAGGCGGTGGCGGTCTGTTTGGCGGGCTCACTCAACAGATCACGAAGCTGGCGGAAAAGGCGGCTGAGGCGGTGAGCAACAACGGCGTCAGCGATCAGGCGGCCAGTCTTGTGGGGGAAGCCGCCGGCAATGCGCTGGGCGAGACCGCACTCGATGCCGAGTTCGACGTAAGCGAAGCGCCTGATGCGGCGACGCTCGTTGATGGGGCGGTCAAAGCTGCGGAGGACTACGAAGCCGCAGAGGCCGCGCCCGCTGACGAGGGTGCGCGCGGCCAGCTCATCAACGCGCTGCACAACATCACGCAGGCTGCGCAGCAGGCCGCCGCCGTCACGCAACAGGCGCTGTCCAATGCGGCGCAGACAATCGAGACCGGTTACGCCGCCGCGGTGGTCGACGCGCAGGCCGAGGCGGAGGTCGAGGTCCAGACAGACGACCGCGAGCAGGCGGATGCTGCGGGGCAGCGCAAGAAAGAAGAGGAACAGGAAGCGGCGGAAGCTGCCGCCGATCGGGAGGCCGACGAAAGAGAATTCCAAGAGCAGCAACAGGAACGCCACGAGGCGGAGATGGAGCGCATCGAAGCCGAAGCTGAGGCCCGTGAGGCTGAGATTGAAGCCGAAGCCGAAGCCGAGGCTGAAGCCGAGGAAGACGAAGACGACGGGGATGACCCGTATTCTGACTGAATGACGCCTCCGCAAGCAGAGGAGATTGAAGATGGCAGAACGCACGCTCGACACCCTGTTTCCGACCGAGGGCACAAGCGACTTCCAGCTGCAAATGGCGGCGCTGTCGGACGGCGCGCAGGCGTCCGCCCGCAATGTGATCGAGCAAGCGGCGGCCGACGGCAAGCTCGATGAGCTCGATCTGGATGATGTCATCTCTAACGCTCGCGACGCCGACGAGGCGCGCGAGGAGGCCGAGAACCTGCAGGTTCAGCAAGCCGAGAAAGCGGCCGAGGGCGACTATGACGGCGCCCGCGACCTGTCGGACAAGGCTGAATACGAATTGAAGGAAGTCGAAGCGAAGGGCGACGACGTTCTCGAAGCGCAGGTCGCGATCAAGGACGCTGACTATGATCAAATGGATCTGGACAACGCCGACTACCACCAAGAGATCGCCGACGACAAAGCCGAGGCGGCTGTCGACGCGGCCGAGGCGGGTGAATTCGAGACCGCCGAGGACCTTTCAAACGATGCGGCGGACGAAGTGGAAGTCGCATCCGACTACGGCGGCGGCGCCGATGAACTGGAAGATGCTGAAGACGCGGACGCCTACGATCAAGGCGTCGACGAGACGGTGTAAGCGCACCTTCCTATCTTTCGAAATTGCAGCCGCAATTCCAAAATCGGATAAAGTTGCTCTAGAATCATACGTGTAGAGCATCTTTATCCGACCATTCGATCGCCAAAGCGATCGAGTTTGGTCGGATGCTCTAGGCGCGATGACCTTCTGGGCGGGCGCTTCTCCTCGGCGCGAACCAGCGCTCGAATTGCGGGCGCAGCCACTTGCCGACGCTGCGATAGTGACGTTCGAATAGCATGTAGAGCACAAACGCGCAGATGTGGGCGACGACTGCCGCCGTTGCGGCTTTCAGCCCCGCGTCAGCAATTGGCGCGTGATCCAGGACGATGATCAGCACCGTGTTGTGCATCAGGTATAAGCTGTAGCTGTACGACGCGAAGAACACCGCCGGTCGTGTGAGCAGTGCTGGCGCGCGCGCCATGCCGATAAGAACCGCAAGTGCGCCGAAGATGATCATTGCGATGAGCGTCGCGGTCTGCAAATCGTAGGGATCGAACCCGATCTTGCCGCTCCGTCCTATGAGCGCCACTGCGCCTAGGACGATGAGCGCGACGCCGATAAGGCGGTGGCGCAAGTAACCGTGCGTGCGCCAGAGATGGAAGAGTAGCCCCGCCACCGCGCCGACCAACCAGATCAGTGTCAGCGACTTGCCGCCGCCCGCCGCCGCGTTCCACACGATGACCGGAATGCACGCAGCGGCGAGCACAAGTGATAGGCTCCACCGAATTGGTTCTCCCTTGAGGAGACAGAAGAAAAACAATCCGACCGCGACGTAGATCCACATTTCGACCGCCACAGTCCAGAAAGGCTCTGCGGTGTTGTAGGACTGAATGCGCCAGGGAACGTCGATGCCGGCGATTTCCATGAACTGGTAGATCGCATGGTCTTGCAGCAGAAGAAGATTGCCGACGAAGGTCACTGGGCCCGTGTTGACGCCATCGACCATGGGGCGGTCGATCACGACCAGATTCACCAACGCAATGATCACCAGCGCCGGCGCATAGGGGGTGAAGATGCGTGCGACCCGATCGGCGAAAAACCCCGGCGCGCGCGGTTCGGGACGCTGGGCCCATCTGAGCATCGACTGCGTAATGAGAAACCCTGAAAGGAGAAAAAAGACGGTGATGCCGAGGGCCCCAAAAGACCACGGGTCGTGCAGGCCAAAGAACATCGTCAGGATGTGCGCGGCGACGACCAGGTTGGCGGCGATGGCGCGCAATGCGTCGAGGTAGGCTGACGCCATCGCGGGCATTGGACCTGCGTCGGTTGATCTTTGCACGCCGGCCCCCACCCGTTCACCGCGTTGTTCTTAACGCACGCCGGCAACTTGCAGAACGGGGATGAGCGCTTCTTTCCACTTTTGATACCCGTCTGCCGACAAGTGAAGCAAATCTGCAGCAAAGAATGGCCTCACTGGAGCGCCACGCATGTCCGCAGTCGCCTGAAAGAGGTCGACGAGAAAGACGGCCGGTTGCTCGCGCGCCAGTTCGTGCAGCGCCCGGTTGAGCAGGCGCAGCTGTCGTGCATCCACCGGCGCATCGGGATTGGCGCTCGGCGGAACAGTGCAGATCAACACCGGTGCGGCGGGCGTCCGCGCCAGGCGCAGCATCAGCATCGACCTGATATTCGCGATCGTATCGGCGGCGGGCTGACGGGCGGTGAGATCGTTGGTTCCGATGAGCAGCACGATCGCGCGCGGATGCAGAGCGAGCACATCCTCCTCGAAACGGAAGAGCAGGCCGCGGCTCACGTCGCCGCCGATGCCGCGATTGGCGACGGGCAGGCCCCGGAGGTCTTCCGCGATGGTGTGCCACCCTTGCGTCAGGGAATCGCCGGCGAACACCACGCTCCCTTGCTTGGCCCGACGCTCCTTCCAAAAGGTCCGCCGATACTGCGCCATCCAGTCGAACACGCGCACGACGCCTACGCCGGGCCAGTCTTCGCTGCGCGTCGGGTAAGGGGTGGGTCCCTCAGGAGCAAACTCGTCGGCGCTGGTCGTGAGAACCGACAGTCCCGCCAAGATCATGCCGAAAAGCAGGGAGCGCCGCAGGGCCATGTTGGATACGATCTCATCGTCGGGGGATCACGCAGACCCGTTCTGAGAGGTACGAATCAACTGTGCAAGACAAAGCGCGAAAAGACAGGGGAAGTCCCGTGGAGCGAGCCTCCGGCGCGCGCCCAACGTCGCTTCGCCAATCTCAGTTCACGATGATCGCTGCCTTCCACATCTGCGCGAGCTGCCGGAAGGGCACAGGCTGAGTATAGATCGCCATCGGATCGTTGACGTGCAGCACCGGCTCGATGCCGTTCTGCGTCTGCATGAAGGTCATGCCGCGCACCACGATCACGTGGCCTGATGGCGCGCCTTGCTGCTGGATCGCAATGATGACCGGATGGCCGCTCGCGAGCGTCCTGTAGAGGGTCATCGGATCGGTGGGCTCGGCGATGTTGGAGGGGCGGCCCCCGAATTGCTGGATGAGCGTGCGGATCTGATCCAGCGAGCCCGTCGTCACGCACTGCTGATTGTACCCATTGCAGCACACGCCCGGTTCCGCACCGTTCGCCATCGCCACAAGCGCGCACTGCGCCGGCGTGTTCTGTTGGCCGCGAAGGGAGTAGATGATCTGTTGCGACACCGCCGCCCAGCACCAAACCTCGGTTTCCTGGCGCAGGTTCTGGATTGGCAGATCGACCGGGGGCGGGATCGGTTCGCCGGGCTTGGGCTGCCAGACGCCGCTGTTGTGCTGGTAGTTATTCTGCTGGACGATCTGGTTTTCGCCCTGATCGTTGAAGAGATTGCCGCCCGTCATCTGATCGATGCCGGCCACCGCAACAACCAGTCCGAGAAGCGCAAGGCCCCAGCGTCTGCGATTGGGTTTGCCTCCCGGATCACCCGGAGGTTGCTGCTTCGGAGTCGGTTGCGATAGGTGCTGCCAGCCGGTCATGCGAAGGTTTCTCCATTCATCATTGAATCAAGGCGCATTCGCGCCGGCCTTTGGGTCAATCAGTAGAAGCGGATCGCCGAAGCAGGCATTCGGCCGGCGCAGACCTGCGCGTTCTGATTGAGGAGCCCGAGCTGTGTCGTTTCGTCGAACGGCGTCAACGAGCCGGCCTGCTTGAGCGACAGGAACATGGTGCGCGCCTCCTCCCAGTGCGCACAGGCCGTCTTGCGATTTCCCGCGCGCCAGTTGATTGTGCCGAACACCATGACATGGAAGGCGTGGTCCCGCAGCGTGCGGGGCTCGCCGGGGCTTTCTTCGTACACCTGGCGCGTTGCGGCGACGATCGCGGCCTCTTCACGCAACGCCTCAGCGAACTGACCGTTCGCGGCCAGGAGTTGCGCGAGCGCATCGCGCTGCAGCGTCATCATGCGACGCAGGCTTTGGTCGCGCGCTTCGATCTCGATGAGTCGATTTCCATAAGCGAGGCTTTCGCGCACCCGTAGGATCGCCGGCTTGATCTGTCCGAGGCTCTCCAGCGTCGTGGCGATCTCGTAGTTGTTTATGATGAGCTCCTTCATCAGGCTTGAGCGGTTTGGCATCCGCATCAGCGCCTCACGGAGCAGGGCGTTAGCGTCCTCATAGACGGTCAGCGCGCCCGCCTTATCGCCCTGATACCAGCGCGCGCTCGCCGCCATCGCCATCGCGCGCGCGCGCCAGCGCGGGTGTTTGTCGTCGAGACGCATGTCGCCGCGCCATCCGTCGAGCGCCGCCAACGCCTGTGCGGCGATGGCGCGGACATCTGCGAAGCGTTCTTCCCAGTCAGCGATCTGCATCTGGCGGAGGTATATCCCCTGCTGCGTATCGAGCCACTCAACGGTTACAGGCGATGGCGGCGGCCCCAGGAGGGTCGCTGCGTCCGCGACAAGGGGCTTGGCGTCCGCCATGCGCTGGTCTGCCTGGATGGCGATGGTGGCGAGCAAGAGCTTGGCGCGCGCGCGCTCCAATGCCGCGCCGGGAAGGTCGATGGACTGCAGCATCGCGTCGGCGTGCAGGAGATTGTCGCGCGCGCTGTCAAGATCGCCCAGATTTGGCGTCGTCGGCACACCCTGCACTTCCGCCAGACGGATGTAGCCCGCCGCCGCGTCGAGGCGCAGTTCTTGCGACGTACTGGGTGCATGCACAAGATTGTCGAGATAGGTCTGCGCGACACGCGCGATCCGAAAACGCGTTTCCGTCGTGCCAGGAATCTGTGAAAGCGAATCGTAAAGATCAAAGATCTGGAACTTCGAAAGTGCGCGCACTTCAGAGAAGCGCTGCTCTGCTTCCGCTCGGGAATGCTCGGCGTTGTTGTAGAGAACCACCGCGACAATCAGCGCAAGCGTGAGGCCGAGCAGTGCGGCGATCGTTGCGGCCACGCCCAGCTTGTGGCGACGCACGAACAGCGCCGCCTCATAGCGCCAGTCGCGGTCGCGCGAGGCGAGTGGGCGCAGCGTCAGCCAGTTTTCGAGGTCGCTCGCGAGCGCGCTGGCGCTGGCGTAGCGGTGGTCGGGGCGCGGATCGGTCGCCTTGGCGACGATGAAGGCGAGATCGCCTTCGAGGATTTCGCGGCGTGGGTCAGCGGGTTTTAACGCGGCCGTGAGCGAGAGCGGCAACCGCGCGGCCGTGTCGCGCGGCGATCCGGTGAGAAGTTCGAACAGCATTGCGCCCAACGCGAACACGTCATCGCTCGGCGTCGGCCGTTCCCCTGCAAGGCGCGCAGGGCTCGAATAGGCGGGCGTCAACGGATAGGCGCCGGTTTCCAGCCTGGCGTCCGGCGTCTGCGCGGTCAGCACTTGCGCGATGCCGAAATCAAGCAGCTTCACCACGCCATCGCGGTCAACGATGATGTTCGAAGGCTTGATGTCTGCGTGGACCACGGACGCCGCGTGCGCGTGCTGCACGCCGGCGCACACATCGATGACGAGTTGCGCGACGGCCTTGGGTTCAAGCGCTTTCTTCTTCACATGCGCATCGATAGGATCGCCGCTCAGCAATTCCATCACGAACCATGCAATGCCTGAGGGGGCGGCGCCGCCGTCGTAGAGTTGCGCTATGTTCTTATGGCGCAGACGCGCGAGCACGCGACGCTCGGTATCGAAATAGGCGGCCGATGCGGCGGCGTAGAGGCTCGGGCGCAGCAGCTTCACAGCGACGGACTGGTCGAACAGACCGTCATCGCGTTCCGCGCGCCAGACATCGCCCATTCCGCCCGAGCCGATGCGCTCTGTCAGTTTCCACGCGCCGACCCGCTCCGGCGGCGCTATCTCGGCAAGGCGCGTGGCGCCTTGGGCCGGCATTTCCGTTGGAAAGGCGGTGGCGTGACGCGCGGCGTTTAGCAGCGCCATCGCCGCTTTGCGCAGATCAGGATCGTCAGCGCATTGCGCTTCGATCCACGCGTCCTGATCGTCGGGGGCTTCAAGGAGCGATTCCTCGAACGTCTTCATCGCGCGGCGTTCGAGGGCGAGGTCCATCGTCAGGGCTTGTCCGCTTGCGCGTCGGACTCCTGACCGAGATCCTTGAGCAGCCACGCACGAGCCGTGCGCCACTGCCGCTTCACCGTGGATTCCGAGACGCCGTCCATCTGCGCGATCTCTTCGATGGTGAGGCCGGCGAAGAAACGCATCTCCACGAGTCGCGCTTTGTCGGGGTCGATGGCGGCCAGTCGCGTGAGGCTGTCGTCGAAGGCTTCCAGATCGAGCGGCGCGCGGGCTTTCTCATCGGCGGCGTGATCGACCCAGCGGGTGACGACCGGCGGCGCCTGGCGCTTGTGCGCGCGGAAGCGGCGGACCTCGTCGATAAGGATCTGGCGCATGACCCGCGCCGACATGGCCAAAAAGTGCGTGCGCTCCTTCCACTGGATCCGGTCGAGGTTCATCAACCGGATCGCGGCCTCGTTGGCGAGTTCCGTGGGCTGAATGTTGAGCTTGGCGCCTTCATCGCGCAGCACCCGTCGCGCCACCCGACGCATCTCGTCGTAATGCAGCGCAAGCAGGCGGTCGCGCGCCTTGGGATCGCCCCGGCCGAAGCCGTCCCAGAGCGTCTTCAGGTCGATTTCGATGGGTTCTTGTTCGTCCATCGCCCTCAAGCCCGCAAGTCAGCTCAGCAAACCAGCTAACACAAGTTTTATGCAATGATGCAGCCATCTCCAAGCGGCTCAAGAGATCGTGCGGTTGGTCGGCCAGGCGGGGCTAGGCCTCTCTGTGGCTCTCCAGGCCGCCCGCTGCAGACAATCATAATTCCACTTGACGCTTTTAGGTGTCGACAAATACGGACAATCTTGGTTGCATGGGCTTTTGGCCGCACTTGGTGGCTTCAGGTCACTTCGCCCACATGGCCGCTTCCGAATTTCAGCTCCGGTTTCACAGGGCGCGCGACCGGCTCCTTGCAGAGGCTCACGCCCGGCCGTCCACCCCGCTAAGCGCGCCGACCCTCGCATCGCGCATCGTGACGTTGTCGGGAGAGACTGGCGACGAGGAAGACAGGGCGCACATGGCGGCCCTCTGCCGGAAGCTTGCCGTGCCGGAGCCTGGGGAGGGCGCGCGCTGGTGCTTGCTCAAGGCGGGCGCCTGGAGTTTGTGGCAGGTGCGCTGCTTGCGCCGTATCTGATCTGGGTGACGTTGGCGGCCGTACTCAACTACGAGGTCGTGCGTCTCAACGCGCCGTTTTCGCACAGATGAGCGTAGCGGAGCTGCGATGCGGGACTTCGTACTGAGCGGCCATGCAGTCGATCTCGTTCTGGTCGTGATGGCCATCGAGTTTGGCGTGCTTGTCGTGTTGCGCAAAGGGCGGCGAGCACGCGCTGCTGTCGACTTGTTCTTTGCATTCATGCCCGGCGTGCTCCTGTTGCTCGCGCTTCGGGCGGCGCTTGTGGAAGCGGGTTGGCCATGGATAGCAGTGTTGATCGCAGGGTCGTTTCCATTTCATCTCGCGGACCTGGCGAGACGACGGTGAGAGCGATTGTGCAGAGTGGATTTCGCATAGAAGCGTTCTTGCAGGGACAGAGCCGTGCGCACGGAGTTTTTCAGGATTTCACCGGGCGCGTGCGGCGGCGCTTTTCGATTGATCTCTCCGGAACCATGGAGGGCGACACGCTCGTTCTGCAGGAAGCGTTTCTCTTCGACGATGGCGCCGTTGAGGATCGGATTTGGCGGATATCGCCGGACGGCCAGCGCTACACCGCCACCGCGCAGGACATGATCGGCCAGGCGCGCGGCAAGGTAGAGGGCGATATTCTTCGCTGGAGCTATCTGTTTTCGCTCAAGCTCGGTGAGCGCCGGTTGGAGGTAAGGTTCCGGGAGACCTTCCTTCAGATCGCCGAAGACGCCGTGCTGAACACGGCGCGGGTCTCGAAGTTTGGCTTTGAGATCGGGCGCACCACGATCGTGTTCCGCAGGTAGAGCGGCGCCTGTAGACGCAAGACACGGGCTCGTTTCCATAGCGTCAGCCGGCTCAAGGACCGGGTCCGAAGCAGCGCCTTTGCGCTTTCGTGCGCCAGGCAAAAAAGAACCGCCGACGCCCGGGGCGCCGGCGGCTGTTTTACCTTGAAGAACGAGCCTTCAGATCACCTATTCAGCCTTGAGGTACGCGATCACGTCCGCGCGTTGTTGGGGGTTACGCAGGCCCACATACGCCATGATGGTTCCGGGAATTTTCGCCCTGGGATTCTCAAGGTAGCTGAACATCTCCTGCTCGGTCCAGATGATGCCCGAGTTCTTGTTGGCTTCAGAGTAGCGGAAGTTCGGCACTGTGCCGGCCTTGCGACCGATGATGGCGTGGAGCGAGGGACCTGTCCGGTTCACACCCTCGTCTTTGACGTGACACGTGAGGCACTGGGCGAAGACCCGTTGACCGCGCGCTGTGTCGCCCGTCATCTTCGCGCCGGCAGCGTCAGTGATCTCCAGGGCGACTGTGGTTGCGGCGGGCGCGGCGGCTGGCGCCTCTGTGGCGGCGGGCGCTTCCGCCGGCGCGGGCGCTTCAGCAACGTCCGTCTTGGGCGCTTCCGCAGCCTTCTCGCTCGAGGGCGAGCACGCGGCCACCGCCATCACCAGACCAATCGCCGTAGCGGCAAAAATCGAACGCATTGATGGCTTCTCCCGTAGATCACATTTTCGGCAGTTCGGCGGTGGCGCCCTTGACTGTCAAGGAAATTCGATAGCGCCCCGTGTCAACTTTCTTGTCGAGAGCTTGACTACGTGAGCGCGTTCAGCGCGGATCATGTTCGCCGCCAAACGTGACTATGCCTTCACAAGGCATGGGCGCTTTCACGAGGCGTGAGCGCTCTCACAGGGCGTGGGCGGTTTCGGGTTTCACAAGCGCGCGTCGAGCTTGGTGCGGGACCGGTCGTCATGGCGCGATCGCGTCGGTTCGCTCATAGGAACCCGCAGCGCCAGCGAACCGGCGTTGCGCGACATTGCCTGGCTGCCGTCCGATCGTGTTGCAGGCGAGACGAAGATGCACGCACAGTCTCGCAGACGCGGTGTCGCCCGGTTTTTTGGCGCTAAAGTATCCGACCATTCGATCGCCAAAGCGATCGAATGGTCGGATGATGCTCTACACGTAGGGTTCCAGAGCATTTTATCCGATTTCGGAATTGCGGCTGCAATTGCGAAAGAGGGGATGTTGCCAGGTCGACGCCTGCGCGGCGCGTCGTGATCTTTCACGCGACCAGCCAAGGCGCGTACGCCGCCGGCTGCCCCATGTTCGGCTTGCGAGCCCCGTCGGCGCTAGTGGAGGTACACCGACGCCAACCTCGCCAAGTCGGCATCGCTGACGCCATAATTCGCCTTGACGAATTGGACCGGACTTCCGTGCGAGCCGTCGATGCGGGCGAGCGTTTGCGACATTACTTCCGCCGGCGTGCCCATGAGGACGCGGATCACCGGCTCGGGCATGCGTGCGAAGAATGCGCGTTCGGAGGCGCTGAGGGACGAAGCGCCCGCTCCGTCGCGCATTGCGGCCAGGTAGGTGTCTGGCGGGACGTAGGTTTCGCTCAGGGCATAGTCGGCCACGACGTCGCTTCTTGAAACCCCGAGCACCGACAGGATCAGCGCTGACGCCAGCCCCGTGCGGTCTTTGCCGGCCGAGCAATTGAACGCGAGCGGCGCTTCACCGCGCACGAGACGCTTGAACAGATCGGTGAACTGCGGCGTCAAGGTCACCGCGAACCGGGCATAGGCTTGAGAGAACGCCGAGATGGCTTCGCCGCGCGTTTTCGCGGTCATCATGTCGGCCATGTCAGCGTAGTCCAGTTCGTAGTCCATGGCGGCGAAGACCTTTCCGGCCGCCGTTTCGTAGGGATTGGGCTCGCGCTGACGCTCAACCGTGGAGCGCAAGTCGCAGACGGTGTCGATGTCGAGCGCGGCGAGATAGTCGAGGTCCTCGACGGTGAGCTCGGACATCACCGCGGAGCGATAAATGCGGCCCCAGCGCACCTGGCGTCCGTCAGCGCCGACATACCCGCCAAGGTCGCGGAAATTGCGACCGCCCTTCAACGGCAGCAACCGTTCGGCCGTGCGCGTTTCCGCATCGCCTGACTGCACGAGGAAGTAGGGGCGCGGGCGTGGGGCGAAAGGCGTCTTGAGGGACCGGCCACGCGAGCGCGAAGCCAGGACGCGCATGAGCTCAGACGGCGCATCCGGGTCAGAGGAGGCAAGAACGCGAACGGGACCTTGCGTGCTCGACCAACGAACATCCACGCCGCCTTCGGGAAGGCGCACGACCTCCGCCGAAAACGCATTGGCGGCGCGTGCAGAAACCGGGGCTGCGAGTGCGGCGACGCCGCTCGCGGCGGTGGCGATGAGAAATGAACGGCGGCTGGTCTGCATGGGGTTTCCCGTTCGGTTCGGAAAGCACAGGGGGCGGACTGGTCGCGACCGCCCCCTTGGCTTGCGTTGAAGGTCAGAACTGGAAGCGGAGCCCGACCAGATAGCGCGAACCGATCTGTTCGACTTCCGTCGGCCGGCCTTCATCGCCCAGGAACGCGACATACGTCTCGTTCGTGAGGTTCGCGAGATCGGCGTAGAGCGTCAGTCTGTCGGTCAGTTCGTAGCGTAGCGTCACATCGACATTCTCGTAGGCGCGACGGAATTCGTCGCCGGTCGAGCCGACGCCCAGACCGCCCAGCGTGTCGAGCCAGTCGCCGCGCCATTGATAGCTGACGCGACCGGAGAAGCCGAACTTCTCATAGTAAAGCGAGGCGTTGACGATGCGCTCCGATGTGCCCGGAAAGGCGATGTCTTGTCGTTGCGCGGTGTCGAAGGACCCGTCGAGGAAAGTCAGGTTGCCCTGGAAGCCGAGGCCGGAGAATACTCCGGGGAGGAAGGTGAACTGCTGCTGATAGTTGAATTCGACGCCGGTCAGCGCGCCTTCTTCGCCGTTGAAGGTGGAGGTCAGAAGGTAGTTCGAACGGTCGACGCCGTTGCTGTCGAAGGCGTCGCTGCCCACGCCCTCGGTGTTGGCGTAAAGGACGTTCTGCACGGCGCGGTGGAACGCCGACACCGCCACGATGCTGTTGCGCGAAGGGTACCATTCCAGCGCGCCGTCCACGCCCGTGATGTATTCCGGTTTGAGCGCGGGATTGCCGCCGCTCACCGTGCCGGGGCTCGCGGTGTCGTTGATGGCGGCGCTGATGCGGACTTCGCCGAATGTCGGTCGCGCAATGGAGCGCTGCGCGGCGAGCCGCAGGACGACGTCGTCGCGCAGGTCCAGACGCAGGTTCGCGCTCGGGAATATGTCGGTGTAGTCCTGCTTGAAAGTGAGCGGTTGGAAAACATTGGCGCCGATCTGGGCCGTACCCTTGTTGACGCTGCTGAAGTTTTCCACGCGCAGGCCGAACACGAGGCTTCCGCCTTCGAAGTCCACTTCAGCGGAGGCGTAGCCTGCGAGCAATTCCTCGGAGATGTCATAGCGGTTTGTCGCCGGGACATCATTGGCGGGGCTGTAGAGCTGACCCGGCACGAAGCTGGGCGCGCCGATCGCAGCGGCGAGCACATCGGCGCGCAGTCGGGCGTTGTTCACTTCGGTGAAGCTCACGCCCAGCGGAAAGTCCGTCGACCACGCTGCGCCGGTTGTGTAGTTCGCCGGGTTGATGCGACCCGTGAGCACAGCGCCGTTCGAGAAAGCGAACGTGAAGCCGTCGAGCGACCGGTCGGCGTAGAAGACGCCGGTGCGCACGGTTGCATTCTCGCCCTTGTGAGCGACGTCCAGCTTGGCTGTGATGCTGTCTGAGAAGCTGTCCTGGCGCGCGGCGATGTAATTGATGCTGGCGAAGGCCGTTTGGTTGAGCGCCGCAAGCGGCGTCCCGCGGGTCGGCGGCGCACCGGGCACGGTGGTGAACAACCGAACAATCGGAAAGTTCGGATCATCGAAATTGTAGTTGAGCGAAACGTTCTGGGCGGACGACGTGCTCATCTGCACGAGGGGCAGGAAGGTGGTGTTTTCCGACTCGGTGAAGTTGAGCCGGCTCGAAACTTCCCAGGCGTCCTTCTGGTAGTCCGCGCCGAGCGTATAGATGTGATAGCGCGTGGCGTAGTCGCCTTCGTTGTAGGTGGCGCGCACGGGCACGTTGACGAGGTCGCCGCCGCGTCCCGAAGTGGCGAAGCCCGGCGCGCGATCGAGACGGAACTCGTACTGGTCGCGGTCTTCGGTATCCAGGAACTCGGTATAGATCGCCTTCGCTGACAAGGTGAGTGCAGGTGTGGCGCGAAACTCCGCCCCGGCGAACAAGCCGTTGTTTTCGCGAATGAGCTGATAGTTGCGGATGTCGAGTTCGGTCGGGACCCGACCATTGTAGGCGCCGACCTCGCGATTGTCGGTGATCTGCTCGCGGCGGTAGTGGGAGCCGCCAAGGACGAACCCGAAGCGATCGTTCGCCCATGCCGCGCGCAGCGATCCCTGTCGCTGTTCGCCGCCGCCGAGCTCCATCTGGCCGAGCCCGATGTCGCCCTGGATCTCCAGTCCCTGGGCGGCCATCGGCGAATAGGTTCGCAGATCCACGTTCGAGATCACCGCCTCGGCGCTGAGGTCCGGGGTCAGCGATTTGCTCACCGCCGCAGAGCTGAGCAGGACGGACGGCACGGCGTCAAAGCGGAATGCCCGCGTTGCGCCCCCTTCGTCGACGCCGATGACCGGCACGCCGTCGACGGTCACCGAGACGTAGCGGTTCGGCGCGCCGCGAATTTGCACGTAGCGTTCCTGGCCCTGGTCGCGCTGGACGGCGACGGCGGGAAGGCGCGACAGCGCCGCCGCTGAGTTCTGATCGGGGAAACGGCCCACGGCGTCGGCCGACACCACGTCGATGATGTTGTCGGCGTTTCGCTTCTCGTTGATGGCGGCGCCCTGCGACGACACGATGGAGCCGACCACGATGATCTCGTTCTCGCTGGCGGCCGCTTCCGCCTCGCTGGTGCGTTGCGTGTCCTGCGCGAGCGCGCCTTCGGCCGCGAAGACCGATGCGCCAAACATGAGCATCGAGCGCCAAAGCACCCGGAACGACTTCGATTTCGACATGTGGACCCCCGTCCGATCGCGCAACTTCGCGTGAGGGAGGGGTAGCGAAATAACATGACATTAGAACGAATGTTTTGTTAAGCTTCTGCGCGCCCCCCTGTCGCCCCCCTGTCGCCCCCCTGTCGCCCCCCTGGCGGCCCCCCTGGCACCGCCCCTGATGCGCGCCGGGCCGGTCCTGGCCGACATTGACGGGTGCGCAGCGCGCGCGCATGTAGGCCCGCATCGCGATCGAGGCGGCGTTCTGACGCGGCCCACACTGTCATTCGAAGGCCCCAATGCTCAGCAGCGACAGGCTCCTTTCGGCGGCGCGATTGTCGATTTTGCAGCGAGGGGCCGCTTCGGACTCCGCCCGCGCCATCGCTGCGCTGGCCGGCGTCTCTCCAAGCGCGATCAACTACAACTTTGGCGGCCTAGAACATTTGTTCGGCGCGTTGTTTGAGGCTGAGCTGGCCGAAATGACGTCTCGCGCGGGCGCGCTCCTGAAGGAGCTGGAGGATCTCCCTGCGGGGCCGGTGGGTGCGGCCATGGCGCTGGCGCATGTGGTTCGCCGGTGGACGTCGGACCGGGAAGGGGCGCTTCTTTATGCAGAGGCGCGGGCGCGTCCGGCTTCGGAGGCGGCTCTGGGACCACGGTATGCGCGGCATTGGCGGTCGTTCTGGTCGGAGGCTGCGACCCGGCTCAAGCTCCCGGTCGGCGCAGACATGCTCCTGCACGCCATGTTTGAGGCCGAGGCCCTCTTCCACTTGTCGAGGTGGCGTCCGGCGCTGGAGGACGCCGCGCTGGCGGATCTGTGCGCCTGCCTTGTGCGGCGCTTTATCGATGGCGGGTCAGCGAACGGGTCGCACCGAGCGAACACCGCGCTTCGCCATGCAGTGAGCCTGGTTGAACGATCGCCTGACGCGCTGTCTGGAGAAGCGGGCCGGATGGCCCGTGTGGCGCTGCGGGTGATTGGCGAGAAGGGCCTGTCAGGGCTCACGCATCGCGCCGTCGCCAGCGGCGCGGGCGTGACGGCCGGGGCGGTCGCGCACTACTTCCGGACGGCGGAGTCCCTGCTTGCCGGCGCGCTCGGCGCGCAGATCGAACAGTTGCTGACCGAACTCGACGCCGCCGCCGCGCCGCCGCTGTCGGCAAAGGACTTCAGCGTCGGGTACATGGCGTTTGCCGCGCGACCTGAGGCGCCCGGCCCGTTGAATGCGCGACGCACCTTGTTTCTCGCCACTGTGCGCGATCGCGCGCTTGCAGCGTCCGGCGCCGCGATCCGGTTTGCGCAGGGCGCGACCGCTCACACCATCGCTGCAGACATTCTCGCGGAACATGAGGACGCCGACGTCATCGCTGGCGTCCTGTCGCGCCTTTCGTCGTCTGTGTGGCATGCGTGCGCCGCGGGCGATGAAGCGGAGCGCCTGCGTCTTGCCGCAACGATAGCGAACGGGATCGAACAGTTGGCTCCCGCCTGATGCCGGCATGTCGCGCCCGGCCTTCTTAAGCCTTGCTGGATGCGTCGGCTGATCTGTCCCCGATGTGGCGGACGCCCACGCCGGCGATCAAGCGCCAAGCGGCGGCGCACTGCGAAGCCTCGGCGCGCAAGCCCGCGGGCTTGGCCGCCAAGCTCGACACACACGAACGCGCCGCGCCCGAGATCGACGTTCTCGAGACGATGCTGCGCCACGGGATCGGCCCGGCTTCTGGGGCGACGGGGCTCAATCTGCGAGCGCGGGCGACAGGTGCTCGTTGTCGTAGGACAGACCGTCTGGGTAGTGCGGGTCCGTCACAAGCGACTTCCCCCAGCGGGTCACGAACGTCAATCGATCGAGGTATTCCTGCGCCCGCAGCGGGCTCGCGCGTCGGCTGGACCCTTCCGCGTGAACGAGCGCCGGATGCGACGCGCAGACGGTCGCCAGTCCGATGGCCTTTGCACGCAAGCAATAATCAACGTCGTTGAACTCAACAGCGTAGCGCTCGTCGAAACCAGAAAGGCGTTCAAATACCGAACGCCTTGTGAAGAAGCACGCGCCGGTCACGGCTGAGACTTGCCGCGTTGTCGCCAGCATGCCTCCTGGACCTGGATCGTCGTGCGCGCGACCGCGACCTGCGTGTCCACACAGGCCTCCGACGCCGAGGGTGATGCCCGCGTGTTGGACCCTCCCGTTCGGTTGCAGGAGCTTTGCGCCAACTGCGCCGACGCGCTCGTCCAGCGCAAGCTTTGCAAGGGCGTCGCACCAGTTCGGGTCATTGCTCTGCACGTCGTTGTTGAGGAGCGCGAGGACTTCGCCCTTCGCCACGGCGGCGCCCGTGTTGACGAGCCTTGCAAAGTTGAACGGCTCATCCAGGCGCACGACCTGCACGCCGGGGGTTCGCCGCAGCGCTTCCAGATAGCCAAGCGTCGCGCTCTCCACAGAGCCGTTGTCGACGATCACAAGGTCGGTTCCGGGGCGGTTGGGCGAGGTAAAGAGGGTTTCTACGGCGCGTTTGAGCAGGTCAGCGCGGTCTCTGGTTGGAATGATGATGGTGACGCTCGGCGACGCCAGTCCGGTTTGGCCAGCCCAGGCGGCTACCGGCGCAACGGCCGGCCCGCGATCGGGGACGTTGAGGCGCGGTCGCGTAACACCCAGAAGCCGTGCAGCGCTTCGCGCCAGGGCGAGGGCCGCGCCGCGCGGGGTCAACTGCACGCGGATGCGTGCATCTTCTTCCGCGCAGACGACGTCTGGGCGCCATGCCGGGTCAAGCATCATGGCGTTCACGATGGTGCGTTCGCGCGAGAGGCGGCAGGGCACAGCCAGCGCCGTCGCGCCGTCCGGCGCGACAAAGCGAAGGACCGTCGCAATGGGTCGCGGCGGGAAGTCGCGCAGGAGCTCTACCCGAAAAGGTCTTTGAGGAGACATACCCGTTCCGCTCGCCGCGACCGCGACATGCCGCAAGCACCTCGCACCGGCAAGGGCATTGTCACATTGTCCTTCAATGTGAGTGGGCTTTGCCGCTGCGCGCTTTGCGGCCCATGGCGTCCGTGACCTCAAGTGTTACATCGGTCCGCCGCGCGTGCGCAGCCTGATTGACCTCGCTCGGCGGCTCGACCAAGGGGGCTCGATCGCCGGACCTGTGACCGGACAACGGATTTCGGACATGACAGCTCAGCCCTTGCAACCTTTCGCCCGCCAGCCGCTCGCCTTCATCGACCTACTGGCGCAGCGACGGCGTCTGGGCGCGCGCATCGATGCGGCGATCCTTGAGGTGGTCAATTCCGGCGCGTTCGTGATGGGGCCGCAGGTGCGGGCGTTCGAGGCGCAGATGGCGGCCTTTGGCCAGGCCGCGCATTGTGTGTCGTGCGCCAACGGCACCGATGCGCTGGCGCTGCCGCTGATGGCCTGGGGCGTAGGTGCGGGCGATGCGGTGTTCTGTCCCTCGTTCACGTTCGCGGCCACCGCCGAGGTGCCGCCCTGGACGGGCGCCTCGCCGGTCTTCGTCGACATTCATCCTGACACCTACTGCATGGACCCCGCGAGCCTTGAGGCGGCCATCGCCATGGTGAAGGCCGAGGGCAGGCTCACGCCCAGGGTGGTGATTGCGGTCGATCTCTTCGGTCAGCCGGCGGACTATCCAGCGCTTGCGCAGGTGGCGCGGGCCCATGGGCTGAAACTCATCGCCGACAGCGCGCAGGGTTTTGGCTGTACGCTCAAGGGCAGGCATCCTCTGCACTGGGCCGACTGCGTCACGACGAGCTTTTTTCCCGCAAAGCCGCTTGGCTGCTACGGCGACGGCGGCGCGATCCTCACTGATGACGGGGGTCTGGCGGAATTGCTGGATTCGCTTCGCGTGCACGGCAAGGCGACGCCGGGCGACATCGCAGCGAGCCAGTTCACCCACGATCCGAAGTACATGGCCATGCGCATCGGCATGAACAGTCGCCTCGACACGATCCAGGCGGCGGTTCTCATCGAGAAGCTGGCCGCGTTCCCCGATGAGATCGTGGCGCGCAACACGGTCGCAAAACGTTACAGCGACGCCTTGCGCGATCATGTGGACGCCGTGCCGACGGTGATCGACGACGGGGTCAGTGTCTGGGCGCAATATACCATCGAGATCAGCGATCGCGACGCGCTCGCCGCTCATCTGAAGACCCTCGGCGTGCCCACCGCGTGCTATTATCCTATTCCGCTGCATCTTCAGCTGCCCTTCAGGGGTTACCCTGTGGCGCCGGGCGGGCTGGCGGTCACCGAGGCGAAAGCCGCGTGCGTGATCAGTCTGCCGATGCACGCTGATCTTGGCGCTGACGATCAGGACCGCGTGATCGACGCCATCGTCGACTTCGGCCGCCGACGCGAGCGCTGAACGATCGGGCGCGCTCAACCTCGTCGTGTCGCAAGGGATGATGACAGTCGCTTGACCAAGTCGCGCGCCTCGCGCGCCCCGATCGGCTTTTCACCAAGGCGCTTGTCAGATGCAATTCTGCGCGCCGCCCGCGGCGGCGCAGGCGCGTGTCTCCAAGGAGATTGCGGCGTCCGCGAAATCATTTGAACGCCTGGCGCCCATACCCGTGCGGCGCCAGCGGACTGCGATACGGTGGCGGGGTGTAAGTCTTGGCGCCGCGGCGAGCGGTCAAGTTTGCTCTTCGACGCCCGCGCTGAGGTAGGGGCGTGACGGCGTTTGCCGGGAAGCGGTGTGGGCGGTCGCAGCGGCGGCCGTTGCGGCGGCCGTTGCGGGGGACCCTCCAAGGCAAGCGTGCAGCAGTTCAAAAACGGCTGCGCGTGCGCGGTTTTCGTCCCCGCGGTGGGCGATGGCCTCGAGGCGATCAACGTCGGCGTCCGTGACGTGGCGTGCGGCATGGGAGCGTATCGCAAGCAGGCCATCGACCCCCGCAGGGTGGAGGCTTTCGTATGCGTCGTAGAGTTCTTCGTCGAACTTCTCGCCCTCTCTGGGGCCGGTTTCGACGATGGCGATCTCGCGACCGGACGCCTTGATCATGCGCTCGGCGAGATGAAGGATCTTCACTGGCGCGCCCATGTCGAGCAGAAAGTTTGCGGCCTCCTGCGACTTGGCGCCCTCGGCGGTGGCGAGCAGGATCAGTCCCACCGCTTCTTCGATGGTCATGAAGTAACGCTGCATGTCGCGGTGGGTCAGTGTGACGGGACCGCCGGCGCTGATCTGGCGTTCAAAGACCTCGACCACCGAGCCTTGGGAGCCGAGCACATTGCCGAAGCGCACCGTCAAGGCGCGTGTAGGCCGCAGCTGGGCGTTGCGTCCCTGGAGGAAGAGTTCAGCGAGGCGTTTGCAAGCTCCCATCACGCTGGTCGGCGCGGCGGCCTTGTCGGAGGAAATGAAGACCAACAGCGGCGCGCCGTTGGCCTCGGCGGCGTCGAGCGTGTTTTTGACGCCGACAAGGTTGGTCAGGATGCATTCGGTCGGATGTCTGTCGCCCAGATGGATGTGCTTGAGCGCAGCGGCGTGAAACACGATATCGGGTGCTGATCGCTCCAGAACGCGCGCAAGGCGAGCGCGGTCACGCACGTCGGCGATGACCTCTTGCAGTTTAGGACGGTCGAGATCTGTCGAGACTGACATCAGATTGGCGAGCGCATGCTCGGAGGAATCGAGCGCCGTGATGGTGCGGGCGGAGTGCGCGCTCAGCGCTCGCGCCAACGCAGCGCCGATAGAGCCCCCGCCGCCGGTCACGAGCGCCGATGCGCCGGCGACGGTGTCTTTGACCCGGGAGAGATCGAGGCGCCGGGCGCCTCTGCCCAGTTGCTGGAGGGCCGCAGTGGAGAAGTCGTTCATCTGGTCCCGCCATCGTCCTCGCGCTGGAACTTTTAGCAGGACGACCGTCGCGATGTGAAGGGCGGCGCATCCTGGAAGATGGTCGCTGCGCAGAGTTTCGCGCCGACAGCTTCTGTTTGAGCAGAGGCGATCAAGATCAGGGCAGCGCGCGGGGCGCTTGTGAACATGAGGTCACGCTTCAGTGTGCTGATTGATGCGACCTTGGACGCCGCTTACACACGGGGGGCGTCCAGACCGGCGCGTTGTCGTGGAGTCCGACATGCCCTTTCGTCCCCCTGTCCGGTTCGGTCGGGAGACCGCCTTTGCGATGGTCGCCGAGGACGTCTCGGGCGATGCGATCGAGGCCCCCCGCTGCGGTTGTCCCGCCTGCATGGGCGCCTTGGGAGGTCGCGAGGCGGCCATCTTCATAGGTGGGGAGACGGCCTTCAATACAAAGCCCATTTTGAGCTGGGACGCTGCGGCGGCGACCCTGACCCGCGGCGGCTATACGTGGTCGCCTGTTCTGGGGCAGGGTGTCACCGTCACCTACGCCTACCGCGCCGACGCGCCGGGTACGATGCCAGAGGGCGTCGATGGCTTCAGTCGCTTCAGCGCCGCCCAGATCGCCGCCTCCGAGGCGGCGCTGCAGCTGTGGGCGGATGTCGCCAACATTACCTTTGTTCGGGTGGGCGTGGGGACGACGGGCGACAGCGCCTATTCGAACCAGGCCTCGATACTTTTCTCGAATTACACGACCAAGGAGGACGAAGCGGCGGGCTTTGCGTATCTGCCCTCGCCGGGCGCGACGGGCTTCAACAGCTTTGCGGGCGACATCTGGATCGACAGCACCCAACCGGGCGCGCTCAATCCCGTTTTTGGCGAATATGCGCCGCACGTCCTTCTCCACGAGATTGGCCATGCGATCGGCCTGCGCCATCCGAGCGACTATGACGGTGGAACACCGACTTATGGCGAAGACGCGGAATACTTCCAGGACGCGCGGCCGTTTACAGTCATGTCGTACTTCGGCTCCGGGAATGTGGGCGGGGTGCTTGGCATCTTCTCGGTCGGCCCGCAGCTGCACGACATCGCCGCCGCCCAGCGGCTCTACGGCGCCAATGCCAACACCCGCAGCGGCGACACCATCTACGGTTTCAATTCCAATACCGGCCGTGAGCACTCCACCATCACCTCTCCCGAGCAGACCGTGGTTTTCGCAATCTGGGACGGCGGCGGCAACGATACGCTTGATCTCTCGGGCTACAGTCAGAACGCTGAAATCGACTTGCGTCCGGAAGGCCTGTCGAGCGCGGGGCCGACCGCGTCAGGGCCCGCAAAGTACAACATTGCGATCGCGCGTGGCGTGATCATCGAGAATGCGATTGGCGGTTCAGGGGCCGATACGTTTATTGGCAATGTGGCGGCGAACACGTTTCGCGGCAACGCCGGGGCCGACACGATGGACGGCGGTTTCGGTGTGGATAGTTCGATCTATGCTGGTGCGTCGACATCGGCGAGCTGGGTGCGTGCGCCGTCGGGGAGCTGGACGGTGACGTCGGGGTCGGACGGTTCAGATACGGTGTTGAGCGTAGAGCGTCTTGTGTTCAGCGATCGCAGCGTTGTTTTGGACCTCGCGCAGCAGACGTTTTCGGGTGATGGGACGTCTGACATTCTGTGGCGTCGTGTCGACGGCGTTGTGGCCACGTGGGGCATGCTGGGGGTGACGCAGACGAGTGCGTCGGTGCTTGGCGGGGTGGGTCTTGAATGGTCGGTTGGCGGGACGGGTGATTTCAACGGTGATGGTCGCGACGACATCTTGTGGCGCAGCACGGGTGGTCTGCTGTCGTTCTGGGAGGGCGCGGATTCGACGCTGGGGCGTTTTGTGGCGTCAGTGCCGACGCAGTGGAATGTGGCCGGGATTGGGGATTTCAATTTCGACGGTCGCGATGACTTTCTGTGGCGCTCGGCCACGGGGGATGTGGCTGTGTGGACGATGAACGGCGCTGCGGCGCAGGGCCAGAGCTATCTCGGGAGTGCTGGTCTTGAGTGGGACATTGTGGGGGTGGCGGATTTCAACGGCGACGGCCGCGACGAGATTCTGTGGCGGCGTGATGACGGGGCCATCGCCCAGTGGCTGACGGACGGCGCACAATTGACGGGTGCGGTGTTTCTGGGAGGCGTGGCGACCTCGTGGCATGTGGCCGGGACGGGTGATTTCGACGGCGACGGCCGGGCCGATATTCTGTGGCGCAACGACGACGGCGGCCTGGCGATCTGGGCGATGGACGGGGCGACGCTGAAGAGCGCATCATTCCTGGGCGGGGTCGGCTCGGAGTGGGACGTTGCTGATGTGGGCGACTACAGCGGCGATGGCCGCGACGACATCCTGTGGCGCTCAGACACGGGGCTGCTCGCCGTCTGGACCATGAACGGCCTTGTGGTCGGCGCACAGCAAGTCTGGGGACAAGTCAGCACCGACTGGTCGATCGTGTGAACAGTCATCGCGCGCAGTGTTGTCGATCGGGGCGTGCGCAAGCAACGGCAAAAAAAGAGCGTCGTCCCTGGCGTGCGGGCGCCAGGGGTTTCTAAGTCGCGCGTTGAGACTCCGCGAAGTCGTCGATCGAAACACGTTGGGGCGCCGCTGACCGGCCCGCGCCGGGTCAAGCGCGCGGCCCCAGGCTACGCCCCAGGACCCCAGGCTACGCCCCGGACCCTGGGTTACGCCCACGGGCCCTGGGTTACGCCCCAGGACCCCAGGCTAAGCCCACGGGCCCGTGCGCTCTCGTCGCGGGCGGCCCCTTGAGAGCGTGAATGATATGTCGGGAACCCACGCGCTCAGAAAAACGCCGATCATGTTCGCCGGGACGTCTCTTCGCCGGCGGGCGCCTGCGCGAAAAGCGCTTTTTGCGCGTGCGCTTTTGGGTATCGCATGGCGGCTGTACTAGGTACCGTCGATGGCAGGAATCAGTCGCACGAGTGAGGACACAGACAATGCCGGTGACGCGTTTTGTGCGGAGCTCCGCCGTCAACCACTGGACAGCGACGCTCGCCAGCGAAGACGTCTTGACCCCTTTGGAGGCCATCGACGCTCCCCACAATTTTCGCGGCGCGTGCGGGTGTGCGGGATGCATGGGCAAGATTGATGTCGGCGATGTCTACGCCAACACGATCCCCGGCAACCTGACGACCACGGAAGTACTGACCCTCGGCACAGCGCGCACGAGCGCCATCGACTATGTCGGCGACAGCGACTGGTTTCGCGTCACGCTCGTCGCCGGGCAGACTTACAACTTTTCGCTGAACGCCACGGCGGGCTCTACGCTCGATCCGCTCCTCAACTTGCGTAATCCCAACGGCGTGGTCATCGCGAGCAACGACGACAACGGCGGGTCCCTCAACTCCCTCATCGCCGGTTTCGTCGCGCCGACGTCAGGGACCTATTTCGTG
>Ga0247843_1002665_pt1 | contig 31613 bp, 56 predicted proteins | sample LaCruzMarch2017__FD_192420 | JGI IMG/M metagenome (GOLD analysis project Ga0247843, IMG submission 192420) | Freshwater microbial communities from meromictic Lake La Cruz, Castile-La Mancha, Spain - LaCruzMarch2017_8m | ecosystem: Environmental > Aquatic > Freshwater > Lake | place: Spain... | reverse complement strand
ACCCAAATCAAAAAAAGAAATCAACTGAAAAACTATTCGTTTTTAAAAGCGAGGGAAGAAAAAAATAAATACGATATGTTAGCACAAAACTTCAATCGGAGAACGAATGTAGCAATGGAGCATAACGGTTGGGTGTATGAGAAGGTTTGCTTAGATAAACCTTCAAATTAGCACCGAACTTTATAGCAAACTTTCTTATACACCTTGTTATGTACAGGTGCGGATAAGTTCAGATAAAATTTAATTAGAAGTGGAGACAAAAACAAAAAGAATTTTGGGTGGAAATTTAATTTTTAAATATTTATATATAAAAGAAAAGATGAAAGATTTGAGAAAGTTTATAGCGACTACCATAAGAGAATATTTGAATGAAAATTCTAAATCATCTATATTATATAATGATGATACAATAACTAAAACATTTAATGATAAATATGAATTAGAGAATACTATTAAATATTTTCCGAAATATCCTAATCTTTTTCCAAAAATATTTAAAGTGGATGAAAATGAAATAGAGATGGAAAGATTAGAAACAAAAAAGGCGGAAAAGGAATTTAATATGGTAAATAGGTGGTTTAAAAGAAATCTTAAAATTTCATTTGGTTCATATCTAATGAGAGATTATACATTTGAATTAATACATCCTAATAAACCATATCCTATATTACCAGAAGATTTTCCAAAAGAATATATAGATATTGTAAATAAATATCAAAAATTAATCAATTCAATAATGAAAATAGTAGGAAACCATTTTTTACTCGATGTTCATTCATTAAATTTTGGTTATGATAAAGATGATAATTTAAAAATGTTTGATATTTAAAAATATTTAGTATCTTTGTAGTGCGTTGGAAAAATTCTTTTTGTTTTCTTCACTGAACTTAATTAGAAGCACCGATGTAGCACTTGTACATAACTATCATATATCAACACCTAGTAAAAAACCACTATAAAACAATGTTTTAAAGATGAAAAAAACAAATTACTACGAAATTTGTAATCAAAAATTGAAGTATTTAAATTATTCAGATAGAACAATTAAAACCTATCTTTTTTATATTAACCAGTTTTTAAATAATATTAAAATACCACCAACAAGATTAACATCAGGTGATTTTCAATCCTACTTGGATGATTATAATTTTAAATCAGTTTCACAACAAAACCAGGTTATTAACGCAATTAGGTTTTTATATAAATTCGGTCTAGATAAGAAATACGATAAAGTTTCATTTAAGAGACCAAGAAACGAAAAGAAATTACCAAAAGTTATTGATGGTGAGTTTATAAAAAACCAGCTTTTAAAAATTGAAAATATTAAACATAAATCATTATTAACTTTGACATATTCTGTAGGATTAAGAGTTTCAGAAGTTGTTAATTTAAAAATAGAAGATATTGACTCAAAGAGGATGTTGATACATATCAAAAACGCAAAAGGTAGAAAAGATAGGATTGTCCCACTATCTGAAACTGTATTGGATTTATTAAGAAATTATTTTAAACAATATAAACCAAAAGAATATTTATTCAACGGACAAAACTCATTAAAATATAGCCCAAATAGTTGTAATAAGATTGTTAAAAAATATTTAGGAGAAAAATATCATATACATCAATTAAGACATTCTTGTTTTACAAATTTGTTAGAATCTGGAGTTGATCTGAGAATTATCCAAAAAATTGCCGGTCACAATAATGTTAAAACCACCGAGATATACACTCACGTTTCAAATCAATTGTTATCAAAAATTAAATTACCTATATAATTTTTTGTTTAATTAAAAAATAATTCTTATATTTGTGGAATGAAAACAGAACTAACATATGAAGAAAGAATCGCATGGTTTGTTGAACATTACTACGAAAGTGGTATGGAATACCAGGGCCTTTTGGTTACAATGAAGGATGAGGATTTAGATAATTTTAAATGGTATAACGATACCATATCAATACCAAAATACAAAATAGAATCAAAATTTGGAACATATATAATGGAAACAAAAAGTAGCACACAAATAAGTACGGATAAACTTGGAGTGTTTGTTGAACGACTTAAAAAAATAGGAATTGATGTAAAACTATCAGGAAACTTTCCCTGGGTTTATCTTGATGAGATCAATGGTATTAGAGTAACCGAAAAGTTTGCAGCAAATCACGGATTTACTGTGATGTTTCTTCCAGAAAGAAATGACTCACCACCATCTGATTTTACAGACATCAAAGAAATCTTCAATCTTTTGAGAAAATACAAAAAAGAAGGTGCGATAGTTAAAATGATGAAAGACGACGAAAAAGACGGATTATATGAAAAATAAATTATTTTTGGATGATTTTGTTTAAATAGTGTTTTTACGGGTATTTATATATAAAATATAAGATATGCCGTATAAAAAAATAACTGGAATTTATAAAATAATTAACACTAAAAATAATAAAGTTTATGTCGGAAGTGCATTAAGTGTTTTTAGTAGATTAAATACTCATAAAAATTTATTAAATAAAAAAAAACATTTTAATTCACATTTACAAAAAAGTTGGGAAAAATACGGATTAGAAAATTTTATCTTTGAAATTATTGAAGAATGTGATGTTAATTTATTACAAGAAAGAGAAGAATATTATATAAAACATTACCAAGCTAATAATAATAAATTTGGTTATAATAAAAGAATTGATTGTAAAACAAATTTAGGTATAAAATATTCCGATGAACATAGGAAAAAATTAAGTTTAACCCATATGGGTATTAAAAGAACGGAAGACGCACATAAAAAAATAGTTCAGTCACAGTATAAAAAAGTATATAAATATGATTTAGATGGGAACTTTTTAATGGGATATGATTCGGTACAAATTGCAGGAAAAGAGTGTGATGCACATCCGGCGAATATTAGTATGTGTGCGAGAGGTGTAATAAAAAAAACTAAAAATTTTATTTGGTCTTATAAAAAAGTTGATAAAATAAATATAATTAAAAAAAGAGTATTACAATTTAGTAAAAATGGTGAATTTATAAAAGAATGGGATAGTGCTATGTGTGCGGTTAAATTTTATAAGTGTGTGTGGCTATATAATTGTTTGAAACATAATGATAAACATTGCGCAGGATTTAAGTGGAAATATAAATAAAAATATAATATAATGAGTAAGTGTTTTTTAGATGACATCAGAATACCAAAGGACGCAATAGGTTTGGTTCCTGATAAACATAACCAGTTTTATTTTGCCAACGATTGGGATGTTGTAAGAAACTACGATGAATTTGTGCAATACATTGAAATTAATGGTGTTCCTAAATTTGTATCATTTGATCACGACATTGGCGATACCGCAATGGATGAATATTTTAGAAATGTCGCAACCAAAGGAACTTTGGATTATGATAACATAAAAGAAAAGACAGGACTTGACTGCGCAAAATTTCTTGTGGAATATTGTGCAGATAAAAACCAACCATTACCAGAATATTTGGTTCATAGTGCAAACCCAGTTGGAAAAAGAAATATTGAAGGATTTTTAGAAAACGCAAAAAAACATTTAAATATATAATATGGATATTACAAAACTAACAATGGACGAACTTATTTCTTTGAGAAATAAAATTGAGGGACTTATTCATTCATATGAAGACGGGTATATCTACATCTGTTCTGTTCGTCAGTTTGGTAGCGTTTGGGAAGAAAAACCAAGTAGTTTATATGGTTTAAAAGAACTTTGTGATTCATATTACGGTGACAATGGTATTGTTGATGTTTATACCAACAATCCAAATTTGGAATTTCCTGAAATGGAGTTTCAAAATTATGGTGACGTTATGTTTATTAAATCAGAAAATGATTACCGTGACTGGGTTAAATACGACAAAGAAAAAAACTTTATTGATGATGTAACACAACGACTTGATGAGTGGGATGAAAGTAAAAATTCACCATTTAAATATCGTCCTTCTTTTGCGCCAATATGGACAAGAGAAGATCTTAATGAATGGGTTACAGAATTTGAAAGTAAGAAGTGGGATTTTGTTGAACCAAGATCTATGAAGATAAATTATCTTGAAGAAGATAGTGACGAATAGAAAAAATTTTATTATATTTGTGGTATGAAATATTTAGCAATCGGTTTGATTTATTTAGGGTTCTTTGGATTGATAGGGACTGCAATTTACTTTACCCAAAACGCGAACTGTTTATGGGCATTAATATTAACACCAAGTTTAAAATCAAAATAAAATGGAAAATCAAAATAGTGTAGCGTATGTTGGTAAGATAGGTTCAGTATCTGAAATACCAGGTGCTGATAACATAGAAATGGTAACCGTCGGTGGATGGAACGCCATAACTAAAAAAGGAGAATACCAAGAAGGTGATAAGGTTGTTGTTGCAACAACTGATGCGGTTATACCACAGGATTTATCTGACTTGATGGAAGTAACTAACTACCTTCGTAAAGGTCAAAGAGTTCGTACTGTAAAACTTCGCGGAGTTTATTCTGAATGTTTATTAATACCATTCAAATACTTGGCACCAAAATCTTTGGAGAACAACGTTAATGAGGGTGATGATATGATGGCAATACTTGGTATAACTAAGTATGAACCACCAGTTAAAACCGTTCAGTTAAGTGTTGGCGGACGTAAAATAAAATACCACCAAAATCCTAACTTCAAAGTGTATTACAAGTTCCCTAACCAAAAAAACGTACCTGATATGTTCAATGAGGAAGATGAGGTTGTTATAACTCGTAAATTACACGGAACAAATACTCGTTACGGAATAGTTAGAAAGAAAAAACTTTCTTTGTGGGATCGTGTTAAAATGTTATTTGGAAATCAATGGGCGGCATTTGAATATGTTTACGGTTCACATAACGTTGAGAAGGGTTCTGACTCACAAGGTTTCTACGATACTGATGTATGGAAAACTGTGGCAAACACTTACGACATAAGAGGTAAATTGTGGGCTCACGTAAAAGATACTTACGAACCATTTGACTTGACTGAAGGTGTTGTTATATACGGTGAGATATACGGAGCGGGAATACAAAAAAACTACGAGTATGGTTTAACTGATGTTAAATTTGCTGGGTTTGATGTTGAAGTGGATGGAGTATACCAACCATACATAAATGAAACAGTACACTTCGATTGCTTACAGTTACCACAAGTTGAGTTGTTATATCAAGGTAGTTGGAATAAAGAAGAACAAGACAAGTATGTTTTCAAAAACAATATAGAAGGAACAAAAGTACCTCACGAAGGTATAGTTGTAAAATCTGTAACAGGTGATCGTAGAAAAGTATCAAAGGTAATAAATCCTGATTACTTAATATACGGAGAAAAAAATAATGTTGGTGACTCTCATTGATAGAGTCACCTTTTTTTATTAAACTTATAAAAAATTAAAATTATGATACAACCAAGAGAAATTATTTATGGAGTATGTGACAAAACAGGAAATTGTGATTCGTACTTTGGATTCTTTAAATATTATGAAGACGCTCAAAAAGAAGTTAAAGTTCAATCCGATAGACTTAAAGAGGATTTGGGTTTGATGGATATTGTAGTAAAAGAAGATAGATCTGTTATTATGAAAACAGATAGAATTGAAGAGTTAGTAATTATTATCCATAATTTTGTTTTAAGATGACGGAAAAAAATAAACCTTTAGGATTAAAAATAACAGAGTTTTTAACTTTAAATTTTGTTTGGTACTCTATATTTTCTTTAATATATTTTGATTTTAATCCACTAAATTGGTGGTTAATAACAAGTATATGGGGTAGAATGATTTTATTAGTTTTAGAATATGGAGTTATAATGTCGTCTTTTAATAATAAAAAAAATGAAAAAAATTGATGTTTTAGTTAGGTTTGCAAATGAAGGTGTTTATTATAATACAATAAAAATAGATCCTTCTAAAATAAGTGACCCTATGGTTTTTATTAATGAGGTGTTCTTTACTATAGACGGTATACGAGTTGCGATAAAAAAAGAAGATTGGGAAAAAATAAAACAATGGAACAAAATTGGAAAAGAGAATTAAGAGAAATTTTAAAAAAAAATGATATGAGTGAAGAATATATTGAAGAAACGATTCAAGGAGATGATGATGACGAAAGAATGGATGATAGGATATATAATCCTATTATCAGTAAAGTAATTGAAGAAGAAAATGTTGATGGTGATATTCCTTCTTGTTGGAGTAATTTAAAAAATAACGAATACGCTCCCGCATATCCCACAGTACCAAAAGTTCCTGCTGGTGTTTATGAAATTGGATGGAACAGCAGTTTATCAACATATACCGTTAAGAAACAACCATTCAAGACAGATGAGTTATACCATTTGCCGTCATATGAAATTACAGACATTTTAAAAGACATTGATAATTTTTGGGATAGAGCCGACAACTATAAGAAGTATAATTATATCCACAAAAGAGGGATTTTAATGTATGGTGAACCAGGTTGTGGTAAGTCAGGTATTATTCAGTTAATATCACAACAAATAATTGAAAAAGATGGTATTGTAATCAATGTTAAAGATGAAGAAGATGTTGAAAGGTTTACATCATTTATTGCAACATTTAGAAAAGTTGAACCTAATAGACCACTTATTGTTTTATTAGAAGATATTGATTCACTTGCCGGTGAAGGAAGACATCAGACCGCCAGATTATTAAACATCCTTGATGGTGTAAAACAAATTGAGGGTGTTGTTTATATTGCGACAACAAACTATCCAGATAAATTACAGGAAAGAATTACAAATAGACCATCTCGATTTGATAGAAGGTATAAGGTGGAACTTCCAAATGGAGACATCAGAAGGGCATATATTGAACACAAATTAAGTGAAGAAGATTTAAAAAACATTGACATTAAAGAATGGATTGAAAGAACTGAAGGAATGTCTTTATCACATTTAAAAGAAGTTGTAATTTCAGTTATTGTTATGGGTAGAACTTTTGAAGAAACTATTGATAATCTTGAAGGGTTGAAAAAAACACCAATTATTAAGGGAACAGGTAGAGTTGGATTTGGAAAATAAAATTATGAAAACGTATAAAAAAGTTACTTGGGAATGTTTAAGTTGTAACAAACAACACGAATCACAATCTAATAAAAGATGGAATATGCAAGTTTGTGAATGTGGAAAATCTGGTTATGATTTAGAAGAGCATTACTCAAGAACAATGGGTGAAATAAAAATAATAAAAGAAGAAAATTGTTATGAATAAAAAATATGAAATATTTTTAACGTTACTTTATGTACTTAACGTAGGGATGACTATTGTATCAGGTAATTATGTTGCTGCTATGGGATGGGGATGTGCGTTACTTGCACAATTAAGAATTATGGGTATTATTAAAATTGATTAAATGAGACACCACGCAAACTTTTACACGAATAGATTGGTAACTGAATGGTTAAAGAATGGGAAGATTATAATTGGTTGTGATCTTGATGACACCATTATACCTTACAATGAGGAAATTAAAGACAACTGTAAAAAAATGGTTGACTTGATTTTAGAATGTCAAGAAGAAGGCATTACATTTTTAATTAATACCGCAAGAAGTGAACACCAATTAGAAAAAGGAAAACAACAAGTTGAAGAAATGGGTATTGTTGTTCACGGAGTAAATAAAATGCATCCTGAATGGGATAAACCATACGGAGTGAATGGTAAAATATATGCTAATATATTCCTTGATGATAGAGGTGGATTTTGGGATTCGTATTGGATATTGACAAATGCATTAACTATGGTTAAAATAGAAAGAAAAAAACAAAATGAATCCAAATTATAAAACTGATGCTGAATTTGAATATTTTTTAGCATCTATAGGTGGAGTAGAAAACGGTTACAGAATTAATGAAAAACCAATCTTAAGTAGAGGGTACTTTTCTGTCGGGAACGGTTGGTTAGGAATAATTCAAAGATTAATAGAAACGTTGATTAGTCTTGGTTGGAATAAACAAATAACACAAGTTAAAGAAAAATTTGGTGGACTTTGTTTTTACACAAATGAGTTACCTGAAGAATCAATTTATTTTATAATAGAAGCAGATAAAGAAAGTAGAACTGTTTGTGAAATATGTGGTGAACCAGGTGAGACTGTTAATAAAAAAGGTTGGTATTATACCTTATGTGAAAACCACTCAGTTTTGAATGATGTGGTTGAAGTTGATGGTGAAATGTATGATCCTTCACTTTTTTCTAAAATAAAAAACGGTGATTTATATTACGATGCTTTTTATCACAAAATTGAAAAATGTGACACCGATGGGTTTTTTAATCCATGGTGTGTAAAAGTTGTAAAGTATTAAAAATAATTAGTTGACACATCAAAAAATAATACATATACTTAAGATTATGAATATAAAACAAGCACTTAAATTAAAAAATAAATTGATTAAATCAATTTCGGATAATACTAAATTACTCCAAGAGTATAATGCTGTTGAGGTAGGTAATCCAAGACCATATTCACCTGTATTATTGATGGGTAATATAACAAAATCAACTTATGAGTTGATTGACTTAAAATCAAAAATTCATAGAGCAAACGCTCCGATGTTTGAAAAGATTTTTGAAATGTCTGAATTAAAATCAAACATAAAATCACTTCAAAAATTGGATTGTACTGAAGGTAAATCAAATAGAGATCGTTACAGAATGGAAAGTGAATTGGTATTAACGTCTGAGGTTTCTTTGGTTGAAAGAAATGAAGTAATTAAAGGAATGGAAGATAGAATTGAAGAACTCCAAGACGAAATGGATGTATTCAATTCAAACACAGAAATATAATTTGAGGATAAGATTAAAGTTAAACTGTATCTACTCTTAGAAACCAAATGGTTAGGTGAATGATTCTGATAATGTATAGTCCCAAACTCAATAATCAACTCTTGAAAATTCATTACCCTTAATATTTAAACTTCTTTATTTTTGCGGTTTTTAATCTTTGAATCAAATTATAAACCCCCCGTTCTTAATTGAATAGGGGGTTGTTTATTTAAAATAGTTTTAATATATTTGTATTATGAAAGTTATATTTTTAGATCACGATGGAGTAATTTGTCTTTCCAACAATTGGGGAGGACGAACAAAGAAATGGGCTAAGTACCGTAGTGAAAACCCTGACAGTAGTAAAGAAAAAAAAGATGCTCCAGTATCTTTTCGTTTTGATGATTTTGACACGAAGTCGGTTAAAGTACTTAATGAAATTCTTGAAGAAACAGGTGCTGAGATTGTGGTATCTTCGGATTGGAAACTATATGCAACATTAGAGGAACTTAGTGAATACTATGAATTACACGGAATAATTAAAAAACCAATTGCATTGACACCAAATTTAGGAAAATGTACTTGGTATAATAATATTATTTGGATGTGGTCACCACGATGGGAATTGGAAATGATTCGTGTTATTGAGATTAAACAATATCTCCACGATCATCCTGAAATCACTCATTGGGTTTCAGTTGATGATTTGAATATGGGAAAAAATGGTGAGGAATGGAAAGACGAATGGGCAATAGATAATTTTGTATTGACACCTAAATCAAATGAAGGAATTAAACAATCAGGAGTAAAAGAAAAGATTTTAAACTACTTAGGATGAAAAATAAAAAAATAAATAAAGAAGATTTGTGGTGCGAGTATAGCGATATGCCGTCACCAATGGCGTATATGGATTGTGCCGATTATGATAGTATGGGTAATCACGGAAGATTTTCAAAAAAAGAAATAAAAAAAAATAATAAATTAAAAACTTTTTTTAAAAGAATAATTGGGGTAATTAAAATATGGTAAATATAAATAATCTTTTAATAGGTATTGTTTTTGGGATTTTGGCACAGATACTAACATTTTTTCAACTACAAGGACAACTAAAATTTGATTGGATTAAAGACCACTATTGGTTAACAGTATTAACAGGTATACCAATATCTATGTTATTTATGTTTTCAGTAAAAAATATGATATCTGCATTTGGAGGTGAAATGTGGCCCTCAAGACTAATAGGTTTTAGTATAGGGGCAATGGTGTTTACGTGGTTAAGTTGGTCAGTATTTAGTGAACCGTTAACCACAAAAACATATGTTTGTTTATTTCTATCATTTATGATATTAATGATACAACTACTTTGGAAGTGAAAAGACAGATATTAAAATTAGAGTTATGGTTTTATTATAAATTCCCTAAGAAAAAAAGAAAAACCATATGGGAACTATAAAGTTTTTTAAATGAAAAATATAAGACAAATATTCAAAAACAATGAACATCTAATGGATTTAAGTCCTGTTGAAGAGTTAATTGATTATACTCAAGAACTTGAAGGACAAATATTGGAAAGAAAAGTTGAAGATAACTATGACAAAGAACATATGTTAAAATCTATGTTACAGGATATATTAACAAGTTGTCGTGATATGGAAGAAACAAACCAACTTTCGGAAAGATATCCAGGTATATATGAAAAAAGTGATGCCGAATCTTTAGTTAAAAATTTAAAGACATATATTTTGGATATGAACTATAAAAATAAATTAGGTATATGAAAAAAAGAGTTTATTTAATTGATATTGACGGAACGGTATGTGATGATATAAAAAATGAAGATAGTCACTTATATAAAGATGCGACACCTTACGAAGGATCTAAAGAACAAATCAACACCCTTTATGATGAAGGAAATAAAATAGTCTTTTTTACCGCAAGGGAATATAAAGATAAGAGTGTGACACTTGCTTGGTTATGGAAACACGGATTTAAATTCCACGATCTAATAACGGATAAACCAAGATGTTCAGAAGACGAAGAATATGTTTGGATTGATAATAAACCTGTAAGAGGTATCACATATAAAGGAGAGTGGTCACCAATTGTTGAAATTCAAAATCATTCAGACGAAATAAAAACAATGTTAAAATTTGAAAATTAAAAAAGGAGGATTAACCCCCCTCCTTTAAATCATTTTCAATCCTATATCTACTTTTTAATAACCATTTATTTTTTTTATTTTCTCTAATGGCGCTTGGAGAACATTTAAAATGTTTAGCGGCGTCTTTAGAATTTAAAAATAAAAACACCTGATTAGTTAAAGTGTCGGTTATTTTTAAATGAACCTTACTGTTAGATATCTTTTGTTTATTTAACCAATCATCATTTTTAAATTTACCACCATAGTTTGGATTATTTTTACCCGAACTACTTTTAGAAATTTTTTCTATTATTAAATCTCTTTTAGGGTTGTTTGAAATAGTATCACCACCTTTAGCCACTTTTACAATATTATACTCAGAATTTTTTGATAAATAAAAATTTTCCCTTTCTAATAATACGTTCAAATCACAAGTCTCAATAACTTCAAACTTAAAATTATTTTCACCATATTTATTCCATGCCCTTTGTAATATAACATTTTGGTGATTATCAGATTTTAATTTTTTTAAATGCTCATTCCATCTTCTATCTATATTTTTAGATGAACCAACATAATAATTACCATTACATGTGTTAATAATTTTATAAATCCCTATTATCATTATTTAATGTCTGATGACTTAATTAAAGTGTATGTAAATGAGTTACCGTGTAAATCTTTAGCCTTTCTACAGATTTTCATAAACTCTTCAAAATCGGCAGACTTTTTAAATACAGTACAACCTTCGCTCCAATTTTCTACATATGTTGAATTGGCACCTGCTTTATGGATATTAATTCCAAAAACACCCTCAGCGATTTTTGATTCATCATAAACCAAATCACGGTTAGCGTCACGATAAACTTTAACGTTTTTTACTTGACCTAATGCCTCATATTTACCCTGATGCAATCTGATTGTGTGAGAACCACGATATTGTCCCTCCACTAATCTTGCAACACCTGCTTTGTTACCGAATTGCATAACACCTTTTTTACCTGGATCAGTAGTTGCCGGCCACTCACGATATTTCCACGTACCCGTTTCATCTTTATAACTTAATGTTAATAAGTCATCAAACACGTTAGTGACTTTTTGTCCTGTACTTGAATTTCTAATACCTATGATATTAACATCATAGCCTTTATTGTTTGCGTCCTCAAACCAAACATACCCTTTTGCTTTTACAGCGGCTTCCACTTGTTCTTTTGTGTAAGACATAATTTAAAATATTTATTTGTTTATTTATATATAAATATTAATTAAATTTATAAGTTGTTATGTCAGTTAGAAATGTGATAAAAAATTATGTAAAGGAGTATTATGAGATATCATATAATCCAAAACAAAAACAAATCATATTACACGATGAGTTTGAAACTTATAGTAGTAGAAACTACATAGATATTGGTAGAGTTGGTAGAATTAAAATTACCTTATGTTGGGGTAAAATAGAAGAAGTTACAGGAATACAATATCACCACAAAGAATTCCAATCTGAGTTAAGTAAGTTGTTTTTTGAAATAATAACTGAAAAAAAAACAAAAGAATTTTTTAATTTATTACTTGTTGAAAATATTCCAGTTAATTTAGAGTTTAAAGATGTTATAGATGAGTTTCCATTATTGAATGACTAGATATTTATTTTTATGTTACATAAGATTTTAATCACAGAAGAAGAAAAAAACGAAATATCAAACAGTCACGATGATATCGATAGAAAGTTAATGACTTTTTTATTAAGACGTGTTGAAAAAATAGAAAGACAAATAGGTGATGACGAATATCCACTAAAAGTAACTGAAGTGTCATTTAACGGATTACCTGGTTACGGGTTTAATTCTTTTAGTAGTAGAAAGGATATGGAAAGAAAAATTATTAATATGTTAGAAGAGGAGGAAGTTACCAATTTAGGTTCGTATAACCAATATAGTTTAGACACCAATAGACAAAAAATAATTAAAACTATTAGAAAGTTTTTAAATTTTATAATGCCAAAAAGATAACAATGTTTAAAGAAAATTTAAAAATAAAAAACGCCCTTAAAAAACTTTATGAAAACCAAGAGTTTGAAAGTTCATTTGAAGATGAAGCATATGTATGGAATGGTGATGATGAGCAGTTAGCGTATATAGACTACGATTTCAGATACTATATTGAAGTTGGTAAAGTTTTAGGTGAAGAAGACGGGGTGATTGCGTCAATTAATATTATTATTACTGACATAAAAAAAGATAAAGAAGATTATTATTACGACTGGGTTGATGAAGAATATAGTGAAGATACTTGGTATATAGAACATTTAGATTCAATTTTAAGTGAAGAAATGATGAATGACTTCCCAATTTCTATGCATCTTACTTTTTATGGTTATGATGAGTATGAGAATTTACATTCAGATCAAAAAAACCTATAATTAAATCAAAAACATTATGCAAACAAAAGTATGTAGTAAGTGCAAACTTGAAAAAGATGTTTGCGAATTTTACAAGGATTCAAAAAAAATAGGAACATATCGATCTAAATGTAAACTTTGTCTTACTGAGGAAAGTAAAAACTATTCTAAAAATAATAGAGAAAAACGAAACGAAATACAAAAAAATTGGAGAAAAGAAAATAAAGAAAAGGTAAAAAATTACAGAAAAAAATATTACGTTATAAACCCTGAAAAATTTATTTTAATAAGTAGAAATTATAGATTAAAAAATAAGGAGAAAGTTATAAACCAAAACAAAACGTACTATTTAAAAAATTTAAATTATCATAAAGAAAGATTAAAAAAATGGGTAGAAATAAATAAAAACCACAGAAAAGAATACCAAAAAAAATGGAAAGAGATAAATAGGGATAATATTAAAGAATATAAAAAATTAAGATACAAAAATGATTTAATATATAAATTAATAACTAATTGTAGAAATAGGATTAATAGTTTTTTAAAAACTAAAAAAATATCAAAAAATAATAAAACATTTGAAATTATAGGTTGTAACCCTGAAGAACTAAAATTACACTTAGAAAAACAATTTAAGTACGGTATGGGTTGGGTTAATAGAAGTGAGTGGCACATTGATCACATAATACCATTATCTTCAGCCGATACGGAAAAAGATGTTTTTAAACTCTGTCATTATACCAATCTACAACCATTATGGAGTAATGAAAATTTACAAAAATCAAATAAATTAATAAAAAATTAAAATTATGGCACACCCGATACTTCACGCAAAATCAAACGCAAAAAAATTTGGAGGAAAATGGGAAGATTATATCCACCTACACCAATGGATGGACAGTACCAAATCCTGGTATGGGCATTCGTTTCATCGTATGTGGAGACATCACTCAGAAGGGATATTTGAAGGAGAAGAAAGGTTTGGAACACATTTCATTAATTCTGAAGGTAAAACCGTTTATACAAGATATTGTCTTGAGATGCATGTAAAAGAAGATTGTGACGGATACATACCAACGGCAAGAGAATGGTTCCAAATTGTGGAAAATAAACAAAGACCCTTATGGGCAACAAGAACTCAGAAGTTAGAGTTTGAAGATTGATATATTTATTAATATGGAAAATATTAAATTGTCTGATAAAGATAGACAAATACTAAATAGATATAACCACCTTTTAATGGCTATTGTTGGTGAAGAAGGGATATATGGATATGCTTATGTATCTGAAGACGAGGGGGTATATGACTTTTCGGGGTTTCAACCTGTAGGGAATAATGGATATAGTAGAAGGGACGAATTAGAAACCAATAGTCAAGGATATAACCTACTATATAACTTAATTGATGTTTTTTTTGATCAAAATTCTAATGAATTTGTAAACTATCTTTATTGTGATGACTGTACAGGATATGGACACATTAATGTGACGTATAACCCATTTAACAGTACGTTTAATGTTAATATAGATATTGGAACTAGAGGGTATAATACCCACGAACACGACTTCACTTTTGAAAGGTTAAAAAACCAACCACAAGGACAATGGGGAGAAAGATACGAAGAACTAAAAAAATTAGGAGACCCTACCTTCATTGAAAAAATGAAAAATGATTACGGTAATACTTTAGAAATAACTTATGATGGTGGAGGAGATAGTGGACAAATAAATGACGAAGGGGAAACCCCAACATCAGTTGTTCGTATAAACCAAGATATTGAATATATAGGTTATGAAGTAATTGCCATTTATTATAGTGGTTGGGAAAATAATGAAGGTGGAGATGGTAGAATAACATTTGATTTTGAAAATAAAACAGTAACCTTACATCACACCGAAAATTTTGAAGATTCAGAAACGGAAGAAATTGGTGAATTTAAATTAATATAATGACAAATTTAAACGAAGATATAAATAGAATTAAAGAATTGATGTTGGTTGAAAGTGACGAACAACTTTCTTTATTTACAGGAGATAAAACACCAATTAGTTTAAGTTCTAATCAGTTTACATCAAGATTTAAAGAAAAGGTATATTTCATTTTAAAAGACTTATACAAATCAAATTGGGATAGCGATAGAAGTAGAGGACCTGGCGGTGGAGGAGGAGTTGTTAACGTACACACAGTTTATGATTTATTACAGAAAAAAGGATTAACTGATTATGATCCTGAAGGGGGTGATTGGTCAATACTTAATTATTTTGACACCAACCCTCAAGTTAGAAAAACTATTGTTGGACTTTATGAAAAAGAGACAGGAAACATAATGGACAACACCGAAGTTATGGAAGATTTTATTAAGTGGATGTCAAAAAATAGAAATAAACTATTCAAAGACGGAGAAATATTAAATACTCTAATTAAAAAAAACATAGAGTCACTTTATCAGGGAGAGCTAAATGAAAGAAAGGCTTATGATTATTTGAGTAACATATTAAGTTCGCTTAAAGGTTGGAAACTAAAAGGTAGATCGGTTCCTGGATCAAAAACAGATAGGGAAGGTGTTGATTTTGTTATGGTAAACAATAAGACAGGGAAGGAAGCTAAGTTCCAAGTTAAACCATTAGGTGAATATAAAAGAATTGGTAACTTTTATAAAATTAAAAGTTATAACATAAAAGGGCTTAAAATGAAACCTGTTGATTATTTTGTTTTTTCATCCTCAGAAAAAGAAGATATTTATATATTTAGAAATAATAAAGATAAATATACCATTTTAGATAATGATAACATTCAGTTTGAAGAACCACCAATACAGTTTTAATTATGAGTATAGAAGAATTAGTGGATAGTTTTAATGATGGGGAGATTGAAAATAATATCCTTCCATATTTTAATGATGTTTTAACGTTTTTAAAATATGCAAATCGTAATGGGTTTATTACGGATTTAGATTTAAATCAAATACCTCACGACGAAATGGAAGTTTGTCTACCATATATATATGAACTTGGATTAATGGGTAATTTAAATTATGATGAGGTTCCAGGCGAACTTAAAAATACAATACTATTATATAAGTTAGAAAAAAATCCTGATGAAACTTTAAAGTATATTTCTGATAGTTTGGTTACAGACGTTTACCAAATGAAAGGAGGTTATTATTTGTATATTAAGTATAGAGAAGAACTTGCAGATATATTTTACAATGGATCCCGTGATACTTCATCACACGATTATGCAAAAAGTATGTTAGGTGAAGATTCTTGGGAACCTTATTGGGACACAACTGATGACGTTTATAGGGATGTGATTGAAGATTTGAACGATGAGAATAAATCAATACTAGCTGAATACATTATTAAAAATATTGGAGGACAAGAATTTTCACTTGATGATTATAATGATGAATTGTTTAGTGATTTTTCAGAAGAACAAGAAACTGAAGGTACTTTTCAAATAACAAGTGAAAATGTTATGACGTTAATTGATGATGAGAAAGCAATGAAAGAAATGTTAAAAGGTGAATTAAGTGATCTAAAAAATGAATTATACTCAATTCATAATAATGCATATAACACGGCATATACTGATGAAATATATAACGATATGTGGAGTGAACTATCAACCTATTTTGAACCTAAATCTTGGGAAACAGAAACAATACAAACCGCAAGTGGAAAACAAGTATATCACGAACATCTTAAAATAAATGATTTTTATGATATTGTTTATACTTTTTTAGTTGATAACCAAGGCGGAGCATATAGTGATAGTTTCTTAGAATATTTTGGAAGTTTTATTAGTGTTATTGCAAATTTAATGGATAATGGTACATATTCTTGGTTGGATTTTAGAGTCTCAGATCACGCTGATTGGACACTAACTAAAAAATATGTCAATGAACTTTTTCCCGATTACATTTAACAAAATATTTATAATAGATGGATAATATATACTACACAATAGCAGAACAAAAAATGGAAAGACTTTCATATTTGTTAAATGAAATGCCAAAAGAAGATTTGAAAAAAATAATAGCAAGGGAACTTCAAAAAATTAAACTGATTCCTTTGGATATGTTTAGTTCAAGAGAAGCTATAAGTAACATTATAGATGCCGAGACATCAAGAAAAACAATTAATTTCAACAGAACTATTCCATCATTAATGACATTAGATTTAACAAACGTTACAACACGTTCTAAATTTAGATTTGATAATTATTATAAAAGGTTTTACACATCAAGAAGTAGAGGGTTTGATTTTGAAGGGATGATTGCTGGATTTTTAGATGGTGAAATATCTGAAAATAAAACATCGCCTTTTGATATTACAACAAACGGACAAAGAATGTCACTTAAAACTTTAAGAGACGAAGGTGAATCCATTGTAATTAAATCTGTGGCGGATAGTTTAAAAAAATATCTAAGTACCTATGACGGGACACCAGAAAATAAAGAACAACTTAAAAACATATTTTCATCATCTAACCCAATAGGTGTATTAGTTGACTCTAAAAATAATTATTTATTAAATATTGCTGAAGATGTTGTAGAAATGGCTTTAGAAGGGATTGATTGTTTATTAATAGGTATACCACAACAAAATAATAAAATTAATCTATATTATTTTAGTAAAGAAAAAATGGTAAGATTATCAACTAATATATCATCACTAATGGCTCCAAAAAATTCAGGAGCGAAACAAATAAGACTATCATCAAATATTTTAAGTGATGCTGATATGACAGGAACTATCATTTTTCCACACTTGACTGATGAGGACTATGAAAACTTTCTAATTGGTGATGAGACAACAACCAGTACTATTGAAGTATTAAATAAGTTCGGTAGTAAATACGGAATAAATAGTTTAGGGTCACAGTTACCACAAGACATTGTTATGAACTTAGCAAAGAGTGAACAATTCATTACAGATATGAACTTTATTATTGGAAACCAAAACGAAGGATGAAAATTATAGTCACAAAAGAACAATTAGATATTATAAGAGAAAATGACTCAAAGGATTTTAATTGTGACAAGTGCGAACATTCTTGGAAAATAAAACCAAAAGATAAATTCCCATATCTATGTAATATGTGTGGTTATGATTCACATAAAAAAAAATATAACTACAAAGAACTTGAAAACTTTTGGAAGAACTATAAAAAAGAAGAAGAAGAAATAACAGAAAAGTGGACAGAAAAATATAAAAAAAGTATTAACTGTAGTAATCCAAAAGGGGTTTCCCAAAGAGCCCATTGTCAGGGTAAAAAAAAGAAACTAGAAGAATCCAAAAATGTAGATAATGTTCCTGAAGATAAAAAAAAATTATTATCGAAAATAATTGATTTTGCAACACCTGAAATAAAAAAAATTCTTGAAGATGAAAACATTATTATATCCTATGAATTAAAACGTCATAATTATAACGAAAAACTTTACACTATTATTACAATATTAGATATAGTGGATACTGATGGGAACTCAATTGCGTTAAGTGAAGACGATCAGGCAGATATAATTGACGTTATTTTTGATTATATAAAATATATGGGAGAAGAGCATTACAATGGGATATATGACTATAGTTTTGATTTTAAACGATATCATATGAAATTTAAATTGGATGAAAACTTAGATAACGAATTAGAAAAAAATGGATTCAACATTGAGGGAATAAAAGTTGCGTTAAATGCAATGTCAGAACTTTCAAATACATATAGTGATCAAGTACCACTAAAATTTACTTTAGAAACGTATTGGTTAAGAAAAATGAATTTATTAACTCCACGTATTAAACCAATTTTACAATTATATATTAATGTAGAAACGGAAGATGGTGAAGTATATGAAATGACACAAAGAAATAGACACGAAATATCGGTAGAGTTGTTAGGTATTTTAGAAATGTTTGGGTTATATAAAGATGAACGTATGTCACCTTATTATAATTTTCACTTTAATAAAAAATCTTCTGAAGATTTAATTTGATTAATCAAAAAAGAATATATATATTTGTACAAGTATTAATCATTTAAACATAAACAAAAAAATTATGGCGACAAAATCAGGAAACAAAGGACGTTACATTTGCAAAGTTGGTTATTTGGATATCTACGCTAAGGATAGTCTAAAGCCTAAAAAAGAAGGTAGAAACAATTTCAGTAAGGGTGAAGTTAAGGCTACGGTTTATAATATTTTACACGGTAAAAAATTAACAACTGCGAATTTAAAAACTAAAGATGAGACAGTTGCTAAAGCGATAGAATTGATGGGTGACAAGTCGGCACTTTACGGGTTAGTTTAAACCCATCCATTATATATTAAAAGTCAGGATTATGTCCTGACTTTTTTGTTTTCTATGGTATTTATTATTATGGAATTTAAAAAGGGTAATTTACTAATATCCGAAGACAAAAGTGAAGAAGGGATATTAAAAAAAATACTGTCCAAGTTTAAAGATATTAAAAATCGAGCTAAGTCAGAAATTGAAGAGACTAAGGCGTTAGTTCGAATATTAACCTATGCTGTAAAGTCATACGCAAAAAATAGAGACTTTGATTTAGATAAAAAAGACATTGAATTCATTCAAGGACAATCAGGTGACGTTATTAAAAACTTACTAATGGTTGTCATTTTAATAATACCAATTCCAATTCCCATTACTCCATTTTTAATTATATTTGGTAAAAAAATAGGGATTGACATTTCACCAAAGGAACACGAAATTCCTGAAAAAGGAAAGAAAAAAGATAAAATTGAAGAATCAAATATGAAAATAATAATAACAGAGGCTCAGTACGATACTTTAACAGAAGAAACCCTGCGTAATTTTCTATATTCTTTTTGGGACAGACAAAAAAAACAAGGTGAGGAACCATTCTTGGATGAAATGATTTATAATATTTTTGATATTAATAAAGAAAGCCGTGAAGACTACGACACCATTAGACCAATTTGGTATGAATATAATGGAGGGTATGAAAAAATACTTCAAGATGTAAGGGATAAAATAGAACACGGAGAATTTCATTTTAAAGGAGACGCCAATTTAGATATGGTTATATTTGTTGATGAGGTGTATTCATATGGTTTAAAAGAACAAGGAGGAATGGTTGATATTATTTGTAGAGTTGTTGGTGGTACCATTGACGGTTATGTTTATAATGAAGATACAGAAATGATGGACGAGGTACCAAATATGGATATATTTGAACAGTATAGTTTATTAGACTATGAATCAGGGGATCTTGTGCAGTTTTTAACTGATGAAACTTATAAGTTCTTTTCAAACTTATTAAAAGATAGGTTAATACCAATACACGTTGATTTAATGGTAAAATAATGAAAATAATAATTACAGAATCACAATATAAAATTTTAGAAAATTATACTCAAGAAGATGAGGTGGCTAAAAATATATTATTTAAGATTTGGCAAAGTGAACATGATAGTGGTAGTGAAATAGATTTTAACCCTAACGTTGTTGATTATATCAATTATGAGCCACAAGGTAGGTTAAAAATTTACGAAATGTATAGGGATTTTCTTGGTGGTTGGGATAAGATGATTGAAAAGTCATATGAACTTATGGGCAGGACTTTTGATACAATGGATTATGATTTTAGAGGAGGATATGATTTTAGATTCACAGTTCAAGACAATAATAATGATTATGAAGAAGATAACACAACATTTGTTGATTGTCCCGTTGAAAGTGATGGTAAAGTGACATTAATAACAGATGGTTTAACACATTTACTTAGTAAAGTGGAAGAGAATGAAGAATTGTGGTGGGAGGTTGAAAGTGAAATTAGGGGAGTAATTGATAATATTTTATATAGAGAAGTGACAAAGAAAACAGGAATAATGGTTGACGTAAATACGTGTTGGATAAAGGAATGAAAATAATAATAACAGAGAATCAATATAAAATACTTTTGGAATCAAATACTGAATCCATGCAAAATGTTATTGATATTGCTTTTAAATCATTAAAAGAAAATGTTGAGGATGGTTTTTTTGAAGTATCGTATGTTGAAGACAGTGTTTATGTGACTGAAGAAATAAAAGTCGTTGACGTACAAAAGGTTACAGGAAAAAATTATCTAACGGGTAAAGAAAGTAGTCATTTGTTTGTTACTGTTGATGTCTATATAGAAACCATATTTCAAAGTATGAATATGGATGAAATGGTTTGGGAATTACAACAAGAGTGCGAAAGAATAATAGGTAAAAATAATATTAGGTTAAATCTTAGAGATGTTATAAATACCAACACAAATAGACAGTGGTAATGAAAATAATAATTACAGAATCTCAATATAACTTACTTTTTGAAAATAAAGGTGTTGATGCTGCTCAGACACTAATTGATATGGCAGTTGATGATTATATTGAAAGTTGTGGTAAAATGAAAGCCTATACAAATATACAATTGGCAGTTTGTAAAGGTTTAAAAAATAAGACAGTAAAACTTGAAGTTACAAAAGTTTCAGATTTTAATATTGGTGATCAAAAAAACTTTAGAATACATTTGAATTTATTTGTAAACCAAGAATGGATGTTAGAAGATTCCTACTATGAAAGTTTTGAAAATACGTTGGCAATTAAAATAAGTAATATCTTAGGGGTAAGGAGGTATTTTTGTTATATAGATGATATTAAAATGATTGATAATAAAGATAATTTAACAGAAGAACAATTTAAGAATCTTTTTGAATCCAAAGAAGAAAAGAAATCAGACCTTTTATATAGTATGTGGATGGAGGGAATGTCAATGGATGACATTAAAGATTATACAGGAATGAATATGCAACAAATAATTTCTTATCTTAAAAATAGAGAAATAAACATAGATTGTAAATTTGCTGAGAAATTAGTCATAACTCTTATACGTAATACTGACTTTATTAATAAAAATTATAACATCAACGATGGTCAAATGACATTAAACTTAACTTGTAGTGGTTATGATGGTATTGTAGAGTTTGAGTTTCATACTAAAGAATATATGTTAAAAGGAATGGCGACACCTTATTGGGGTGGTGAATGTAATACTCCTGTTGATGGTAGTTATTTTGAAAATAAAAAAACAGATGAATATACTGATGAATACGATAATTTAGGTAAACACATAGAAAACACACCATCAAGTTTTAAATCGATACAGGAGATTATTGATTTTTTAAATAACGATTATCCTAAACAATTAATTGAACCAATAATAGAAATAATTGAATATCATAGTTAAAATATAAGTTCATAAGTCGTAAATCATTTGACATTTATAAATTTGTAAAGTATATTTTATTAACTATGAAAACATTTAGACAAGAATTAAGAAATTGGTTAAAAGAAAAAAAGGGTAATGAAACAAACCCTGAGATTTTGTCATTAATTGAAGAAATTATAGATAAAACAAATTCATTAGAAAACCACGAAGAAAGTGCCATAAATAGAGCTTATCATTATGGTCATATGGATGCAGAAAAGAATAAAAATCCAAAAAATAACTATTATAGAGAAGAACATAAAGTTAATAGTTTTTTTAGGAATCGTATCGTTAAAATATAATAATTATGGAAATCACAAATAGTGAATTAAAAGAAAAATTAAACAATGGTGAAAAAGTTATTGTTGAGTTCTGGGCCGAATGGTGTGGACCATGTCGCATGTTAAAACCTGTATTCGAAAGAGTTGCAAGTTCAAATAAAACTGATGTTCAGATGTATACAATGAATATCGACGAGGGGAATAACAAAGAGACTGCAATCCAATATGGCATTAGAAGTATTCCTGCCATCAAATCATTTTCAAATGGAAACGTAACCGATACAGTTTTTGGTGTTATAAATGAAGAAAGAATAAAATCATTGGTAAATAATTTAATAACAGAATAATGAAGAAATACTTTTTAATCTTTACAATTTTATTTATATTTGCATCTTGTAAAACCACTAAAAAAGCTAACTGCGATGCGTATAGTCAACACATTAAAAAAACCGACATTGAATACGGAACAAATATGAAAAACATTAGACAGGATGTCTTTGTTTATTAATAACGATATAGAGGATTTTAACGAAGGTGAAAATTACATTGTTGTCATTAATAAAGACATACAAGGTATCATGTTTTACGATAAAATAACAAACAATTTATACTACGATAAAAACACATTAAATAAAAGATTATCAAATAGATTCCGTTATAACTATTCAGATATTAAAAATAGTGCGGTTGAAAAGGTATTCAAACAAAGATATCCTAATTTAAAGGTGAGAAACGTTTCAACAAAAAGGTTAACGATAATTTAGTTTTTTTGTTCTATAGGTATATTTATAATAAAAAATATATTATGAATAGAAAAAGTCTTTTATTAAATGAATCTGAAAAAAACAGAATCTTAAATATGCATAAAACAAGATTTGAAGTTCAAAAAAACTTTATATTTGAAGCGGCATTAAATGGGCAAGTAGTACAAGGTCCTGCTGGTGATCCTTATCAATATAAGGGAGAGGGTGGTAAAGTTTTTTACGCAAATAAAACCGAAGGTGCAACCCCAAATTGGGTAGAACAAAAAAAACCTGAAGGGGTTAAATCAATACAGGATAAAATATTAAATACAGCAAAAGAACAGGCACCTGTTAGTGGTGGTACGGAACAAATGCAACTTAAACCAAAGGAATTGGCACCATTGGAAAATTCTGGAGCGACTCAACAACTACAAGGAGTTACATCTCAAAATTTAGGATCAGGACTTGCAAGTAGAAAAGACTTAAGACAAGGTGCTAGACAACAAAGACAAGATGATAGACAAGACGCTAGACAACTAAAAAGGGCGACTAAAGAACAAGAACAACAATGTAATACTTGGTTTAAAACCTACGGTAAGTTTAAGTCGACTATGAGTGCTGAACAATTAAAACAATATTCATCGACTTTAAATGCTAAACCTTGTTGTGAGATTTTAGATGCCAATCAAATGAAAAGTTTTGGGTTAACTTCATGTGCCGCAGCACCTGCAACACCAGCACCTGCAACACCTGCACCTTTATCTGGAGCACCAACACCACCACCATTAGGTACACAAACGGCTTAAATTAAAAAAACCACCTGAAAGGGTGGTTTTTTGTTATAATAAATATTTTAATATTAAATATTCAGTAACACAATATCGTCAGTATCTAAACCATATTCATCCTGTAGAGTTTCTATAACCTGGTTAAAATTAACATCATTTGAAGTTTCTATATAAACATTAAGCCAAGGTGAACGTTTATAAACTGAGTATGTATAATCGTAACCCAAGTCATGAATAGCATCAAATAACGGTTTATATACCTCATACACCTTATTTTTATTGATATGTTCATAAACGTAGATAACATAATCGGTATCGTAACCAATCATTGGTAAAAACTCCTCAATAGACATATCCATATCACCATTATCTATACCGACAACAAGTTCATAATATTCGGGATTAAAATACCCTGAACTTTTCCATAATTTATAATGATCTATTTTAAAAGTAAATTTGAGTTCAGTTTCTTCATAGTGTTGTTCTATTGATTCTATATCATAATCAAGGATTTTCTCACCTTTGAAAACGTTCAGATCTATTAGGTTTTTAATTTTTTTGTCCATAATGATAAATATATTAAAAAACATTTGGAAGTTTAGACTTAAGTATATATCTTTGTAAAACATTTAAAACGATAGACATATGATGACACTTGAACAACTTAAATCAGCAGCCCCTTCAATCTTCTCAACTTCAGCATCTCCAAAGATGTCTGATAAGTACGTATTCGTCCCAACTGAGGACATTTTAGAAAACTTCCAAAGAGAAGGATGGGAAATTGCATCAGCAAAACAAACAGGACGTGGAACTTACGGAGTACACGAAATTCGTTTACGTAACGGAGAATTACCAAAAGTGGGTGACACGTTGGTTGAAGCAATCATCCGTAACTCACACAACGGTATGACAACACTTGGAGTAAGTGCAGGACTTCACCGATTGGTGTGTTCAAACGGATTAACGGTTCCTACGGCACTTGCAGAATCATTTAACGTAAGACACCAACGATTTGATTTGAATGATGTAAAACGACTTACTGAATCATTCGCAGGTAAACTACCAAAGATTGGGGGATCTGTGAACCGAATGATGGAACGTGATATGACAACAGATGAGAAAATTGATTTTGTTCGTAAATCTGCTGAGATTCGATTCAGTAAAGAAAAAGTCCTAAACGATATGGAAATCGTTGGGTTGTTGTCACCAAACCGTACAGAAGATGAAGGTGACGATATGTGGAAAGTATTCAACGTAGTACAAGAGAAGTTTGTTAGAGGAGGGATGGAATACTCATCACCAAAAGGACGTAGAACTAAACTCAGAGGGCTACAAAACATAATGGCAATAAACCAAGTAAACACAAAACTTTGGGAACTTGCTGAGGAAATGATTTAATCATTTGAAATGTGGGGTGAAAACTCCACATTTTTGTTTTATAGGATATTTATATAGATTGTATGAAAGAACTAATTAAAAACATATTAAAAGAAGAACTTCAGGGACAGGAGTTTATTGATAATCGCTATAAGGAATCTGAAAGGTTTGAAAGAACTAAAGATGAAATAATTGGTTATGTAAGTTCACAATACCCAAACCTTGTTGATGTTGAATATAAAACAAAAAAGGTGGCGTTAGGATCAACAATGGGTACGCCTACTGTTGATGTAATTGTGGTAACATTAAAATTTGTTGATTTAAAAAAAGAAGAATTGAGAGCAAATAGCCCAATAAAAACGGACATTATAAACATCTTTACCAACTATTTTGATTTTAACGTTTTAGGTTACGGATCACCAGTACAATTAGAATTCAAGGCTCAAGCTTGGGTTAATTTTTAAAAAATGAAAGAACTAATTAGAAAAATATTAAAAGAAGAAAATCTTAAACAAACTTTAAAACAAGAGGTTAAAAAGTTTGGTTGGGAAGATACTGAGTCATTAGTTGGGGGACCTAAAGAACTTGCAATATTTGGATTTAACAACAATCCAAGAGAGTTCTTAGATACCTATAATGATTTGGATGTTGTTCAAAGTGAAGAAAAAAAATACTGGACTTTATTTCGTTACAAACCAAAAGAAAATCTGATGATTTACGATAGAAAAAATGGCATCGTTTATATTAATTATTATGTCATATGGTCATTTTTGGAAAACGGTTTTGGACTTAACTATAGTGAAACTCAGGAACTTACAGAGAGATGGTTGGATGAGGTCTACAATTTAAGGGGAGTCACAACTTCCATCGGGCAAGATTCAAATCCTTCGGGTTGGATGAGGTCTACAATTTAAGGGGAGTCACAACTGAGAGTGGATTTTTCAAACATGAAAATCAGTTGGATGAGGTCTACAATTTAAGGGGAGTCACAACCAATGACTTGGTGCACCTTTACCTTTACCGTTTGATGAGGTCTACAATTTAAGGGGAGTCACAACTCTTGATACGTATTCGTCACATTCGATTGATGTTGGATGAGGTCTACAATTTAAGGGGAGTCACAACTGGATTTTTATTTTCCATTGCAGGATTTGAAGTTGGATGAGGTCTACAATTTAAAAAAAATGAAAGAATTAATTAGACAAATATTAAAAGAAGAGTTGGAATCCAACGAGTTACTAAAAGTAGTTAATAGGGAAGGTATATTTTCTGTTGCTAGATTAGTTGGTGGTATAGATAACCTAAGAATTTTATTTAAAAATAACCCTTAAGTTTTAGAAAGAATCGGTGGGGCAAACGGCATTGTTAGACTAACATATGATTTAGAAAACTGTCCTTGTATTGATTTAAAATTTGATATTATAGATGAACATATTAATAAATGGGGAACTAGACGTTGGGGGTGAAATAAATGTCAAATATGATGAATCAAAATTAACAAAAGAAGAAATTAATTTTTTTAATGCCTTTATAGTGGATACTTTTGAAATGGAGGGTTCTTTTTTAGTTCAATATTTTGATTGTCCTGAATTGGAAAAAAATGGATCGGATGATTATATTGAATTAGTTGAAATAAATGGTGTGAATTACCAAAAATCTTTTGACTACGAAGGTAAAATTAGTAGAGATAAAGTACAAAAAATAATTGATAAGTTAAGTAACTAATCACTTCATATTCTTTAACACCATCTCCAACGAATAGATAGAGCCCTTATCCTGTTTAGTTTTAACTGACTTATTTTTAAGATACGCTAAAGAATTAAGAATCTCATTCTTTTTACTATTAGTGTTTGCAACAGAAGATACTGACACGTTTTCAGACGTAGTTGTATTGATGATACGATCAACATAAACAATCTCTTTTTCCTTAACAGGATAGAGGGTTTGGTAGATGTCAGCAGCCGTTTTTGCGTGACGAGTAGTAAGACGAATAACGAGGTATTTGATTAGTTCTTTCATACTATAAAGATACGAAAAACAACTTAATTAAGGTTTATAATCACCAATAAATGTTTTATAGTAGTATTTATTATTAATGAGAAATCTGATTAAAAAAATATTAAAGGAAGAAGTACATAACGATTATGATATGGCACGTAAAGGTATTGATATTCTAATTAGTTTACTTAAAAAAAAATATCCTTTTATTGTTGGTTGGAAACCTTCTGACGAAGATATTGATAGTCGTGAATGGTATATAAATATAGATTTAGTTATTAGTGCGAGTAAGGCTAAAGAATATTATAATATGGACTATAAACGTTATTATTATGATTATCCCGAAGGTTTAGAACAAGACGTTTTTAATTCTAATAACGATTATGCCTACCCTGTAAGTTTATTTGACTACGAATCACACGATTTTAATGCTTGGGAGAATAATAGAGAAATTAGATCGTTTACTGAGGAAATGTACGAACTGATTCCCGAAGAGTACAAACTCAAAGAAGAAAGGTTGAGCTCAATTTTAAAATCGGAGTATATAAACATTAAAGATGTTAAATTAAACTCATATTTTTTTGTTGCATGAGACATATAATTAAAAAAATATTAAAGGAGGAGACTCAAAATATTGACAGTTTTATTGATACAATTGAGAATAAATACCCCGAAGTTTCAGAGTTCAAGGATGTTTTGATTTCATTTATTGAGGAATCATATTGTCAAAAAATTGAATTTGCAAATTTTAAATATGGTGCATTAGGACTGGCTTTACATAATGGGGTATTAATTAATAACTCAGCATTGAATAATAGTTTACCAATGTTAATATTCATTATATTTCACGAGATAGCACACCAATACCAATTTAAAAAGTACGGTGCGGATGAAATGTATAGATGTTACAGTGGTGAAGTAACAATAGATGACGCTGCGGATTTTATGAGAAACACAGAAATTGTTGCTGATAAATATGCAGCACTAAAACTAAGACAACTTATGAAAAGTGGGTATATTGATTCTTCATTTGTTCCACCACAAATGTACAAAAAAGTTCCTGTGGGACAAATAAAACAAATGATAGAACAATTTAAACATCAGTTTAGAATGAATAATGTTAATTCATCCGAAGAGATATCTTCATTTATGTATAATATGATTAAAAGAGAATTTTGAAAGATCTGATACGACATATATTAAAAGAGGAGACTAAAGGTTATAATTCGGATATTATTGATTTAATAAAAACGGATGGATTGTTTTATGTAGCAAAATTGGTTGGAGGATTAGACAACTTAAAAGGGATATTTAAAGATGACACCGAAATGGTTGAAAGAATTGAAAACCAAAAAGGTTTAGTTAAAGTATCTTGGACACCGGATGGGGATGACACATCAATTGTATTACCATTTAAAACTATTGATGATGGGTGGAATAGGTGGATGTCTAATAGTTGACCAATAGTTAATATTAGTTATAATGAAAATAGAGTAACGGAAAATGTTGATGACATAAAAAAGAATCTAAAAGTAATTAAAACGATACTGTCTCAAGTTAGTTGGGATGGTTTATGTGATATATGGGTAGAATATAATCCTATTGATAAGGATTATGAAATAAGGTCCAAGTCAACGATAAGACCTTATGATCACGACGAAATTATTAAAGATTTAGATTACATAGATAATGCTTTAAGATCAATGGGGTTGTCCGTTTATATCTACACTCCATGGTATGTTGATAGTTGTGAGGATAAGGTTAAATTTTTGAATGAATCAAAGGAAAAATCAACAAAGGAACTTATTACCACCGTTTTAAATACTTTAGTTTTACCACAATACAAACACGTTATTTGTGGGTTTGAATTAAAAAATGTTGATGATGAATCTTTAGATAATGTTATTAATTATCCAGGCGTTACTGTCACATTTATTGGTGGTTATGGAACAAGAATGTGGCCACAAACACAAGCAGTTCAAAAAATGTATGATGATTTATTAGATGAAATATGGGACACAGTATGGGATTATACAGGGATTTCACTTGAACTGTATTCAAAATACGTTAAAGACTGTGGAAAAGAAAATATTTATTTAAGAGAACAAAAAGAAGAACCAAAATATTTAAGTCTAATTAAGGGATTGGTTGAACCATTTAAAGATGAGGAGGGTGTCTGTGATATAGATGTTTCATACGACGATGAGGATAATATGTATAGTGTTTATATTGTTATTGGAACGGAAGAAATGAATGAAAAGTTTTTTTATGTTCCTGCTATGAATAGCCACATTTCAAAATTAAGAATGGAGGTTAAAAAAACTATCAAACAATATATACCAATAGATAATTTGTATGTTGGATCATACGGCAAACCAAATTGCGAATGGGATCCAATTAGTAAGTAAAAATTTATTAGTTGATTATTAAATTGTTAAGTCCTATTATTAGTACAATATAAATTATATATATAATATATGGATTTAAAAAACTTATTAACCATCGTTATCCCTTGTAAAAATGAGAAGGGAATTATCCAAAAAACATTAGATTTATTAAATCACCAAAAAGACATCATCAATGTTAAAGTAATTGTGTGCGACGCATCAAACGATGGAATAACAAGACCCGATTTAATTGATAGATTGGAGTATAGTCGTGATACTGATTTATTTGATTTATATATAATGGACGGTGGACTACCATCAAAGGCAAGAAACAATGGATTCAAACTTGTCACAACACCATACGTACTATTTATGGATGCTGACGTGTTCCTATTAGATCCTAAAATACTATTACGTTCAATAATTAAAATAGACAGATATCATTTGAATCTTGTAACAACTAAGTTTAGATCCGATAACGGAAACTATAACTACGTTTATAAAACTTTTGATTTCATACAGACACTCTCAAAGTGGTTAACACCATTTTGTTTAGGTGGGTTTATGTTGGTTAGATCTGAAACGTTTAAAAATATTGGTGGGTTTGATGAGGAAATTAAAGTCGCTGAAGATTATATATTCTCAAAACAAATCAAACCAAAAAAGTTTGGTAGAATTAATAATATAGTTTACACACCACCAAGAAGATTTGAGAATAAAGGAGTGTTATATATGATGAGGTTAATGATCAAATCATTTTTAAATAGAAACAATAAACAGTTTTTTAAAGACGACAATACATATTGGAAATGATAATGGAAGATATAAAAATATTACATTTAAAAAGTAACGCACAAAGACTTGAAACTTGGGTAGCAATGTTAAACGGAGAAATAATTGGTCACATTTATTTGGAAAGAGAAGACAATAAAAAAATTAAATTCCTTGATGCTTGGGTAAGCAATGATCACAGAAGAAAGGGGGTATTTAGAATGTTATGGGAAACAAGGTGGGAATATGTTAAAAAACATTATGAAGGCTGGTTGGTTTATGCGTGGTGCAAACCAACATCATTACCGTTATTACTGGAAAAAGAATTTACATCTGGTGAAACAGCAACTTACGTAGAAAAAATAATATAGATGATATACTTTTTAATATTCCTATTCCAATTATTATATAATATCTTTAAGGTATATGAAATAAAATACACCTATGAAAATAAAATTAAAAATTTGGTTATTAACTCAATAATCATAAACGCATTAACATTATGTTCAACATATTATTCAATTGACCATTTATTAAAAGGAGAAATTGTGGTAATATTATTTTTTATATTAGGTGCAGCCATTGGAAAATGGTTTGCATTAACACATTTTGAAAATTATAGAGCAAAAATATTAAATTTATTAAAT
>Ga0247843_1002662_pt1 | contig 31645 bp, 26 predicted proteins | sample LaCruzMarch2017__FD_192420 | JGI IMG/M metagenome (GOLD analysis project Ga0247843, IMG submission 192420) | Freshwater microbial communities from meromictic Lake La Cruz, Castile-La Mancha, Spain - LaCruzMarch2017_8m | ecosystem: Environmental > Aquatic > Freshwater > Lake | place: Spain... | reverse complement strand
AAAGTATGGTTGCAGAAAGCTGGTTATATCCAGAACATTGGTATATGACCAATACAGTATCGACCGTAAAACTACATGACGAGCTTAGAAAATTGGATTTTTTAAAGCGTTATGTTCATATCTCGACCCCAGAAGTGTATGGCAGCTGTTCTGGCTTTGTAAAAGAAGATTTTCCTTTTAATCCAAGCACTCCTTATGCAGCCTCACGCGCTGCTGCTGATATGAGCCTTCGCACTTTTCATCAGGCCTATCAATTTCCTGTGGTTACTACGCGCGCTGCCAACGTCTATGGCCCAGGGCAGCAGCTCTACCGAATTATTCCCAGAACAATATTATTCATATTAATGGGTAAAAAAATTCAGCTCCACGGTGGTGGTCACTCTACTAGATCTTTTATTCACATGAGAGATGTTAGTGATGCTACTTGGAAGATTATGCTTGGCGGCCATAATGGCGATACCTATCACATCTCCACAAGTGAAGTAATTTCGATCCGCGATTTAGTGGAAAAAATTTGCCAAAAATTAGGGCGAAGTTTTGAGGATCACGTCGAAGTAGTTGGAGAGCGTCTTGGTAAAGATTCTGCCTATCACTTAGATAGCTCTAAGATTCGACAAGAACTCAAGTGGCAAGACACAATTAACCTTGATCAAGGCCTAGATGAGTGTATCGCCTGGGTTAAGAAATACTTTGATGTTCTTTCTACCCAAGAACATAACTACATTCACAAACCTTGAGCTCATGTCTAATCAGTCGCAGGATTCAAACTTAATCAATCAATTGCAAGAACACGCAAAAGAGTTGCGTGCACGCATTATTGAAACCTCAAGTCGCGCAGGTCTACCCCACCTCGGATCATGCCTATCTTGCGTCGATCTTCTAACTGCCCTCTATTTTCATAAACTGAATATTGACCCAAGTAAACCACATGATCCACAAAGGGATCGGTTTATCCTCAGTAAAGGTCATGGTGTTCCAGCATTGTTCCAAGTGCTTGCAAGGCGTGGATTTTTTCCAGTGTCAGACCTAGATCACTATGGTGAAAATGGTAGCGTATTTGGGGAGCATCCACCTACGCCATCCCACCTTGCTGGTATTGAAGCTGCAACTGGATCTCTTGGGCATGGAATGCCCATGGGACTTGGAATGGCCCTTGCTGCGAGAGTCAATAAATTAGATTACTCTGTTTATGCAGTCTTGGGTGATGGGGAGTGTAATGAAGGCACTATCTGGGAATGCGCCATGTTATCGGCAGCGCAAAAAGTAAACAATTTTTGTGTTTTAGTTGATTTTAATAAATGGCAAGCAACTGATCGTAGCGAAGAAGTGATGGCACTTAACCCATTAGCAGATAAGTGGAAAGCCTTTGGATGGGATACCATTGAAATTGACGGTCACGACTATACCCAAATCTTATATGCCCTTTCTCAATTCCCCAGTAAATCTGGAAAACCGCTAGCTATTATTGCTAATACCGTCAAAGGTAAAGGGGTTTCGTTTATGGAAGATGATAATAACTGGCACTATCGCATTCCAAACGCCGAAGAAGTTGCACTCTCTAAGAAAGAGTTAGGAGTTCTGTAATGAGAAATGCATTTGCTGATGAAGTCACCCAACTGGCTAAAGTTGATTCAAGGATCATGCTACTGTCGGGAGATATTGGTAATAAATTATTTGACCCCTTTAAAAAAGTAGATAGCAAACGTTTTCTCAATTGCGGGATTGCAGAGGGCAATATGATGAGCGTTGCAGCTGGTCTTGCTTTAAATGGTCTACGTCCCGTGGTCTACACGATTACACCATTTACAACCACTAGATGCTTTGAGCAAATTCGGGTTGATGTTTGCTACCATGAGGCACCCGTCATTATTGTCGGTACCGGTTCTGGTCTTTCTTATGCTGAATTAGGCCCTACCCACCACTCCTTGGAAGATCTTGCCATCATGAGAAGCCTACCGGGGATGCAAGTGATTGCACCCTGCGATGCCACTGAAATGCGCTTGGCGCTACGAGCCGCACTTAACAGCTCAAAACCAACCTATATCCGGATCGGTAAAAAAGGCGAACCAGCAATCCATGACAAAGATATATTTTACCAAATAGGCAAAGCCATTACGATTCGAACAGGATCTGACATCTTGATTTTAGCAAGCGGTACATTAATGCCTAATGTATTAGCTGCCGCTGACTCACTAGAAAATAAAGGGATATCAAGTCAAGTTGCAAGCTTTCACACAATTAAACCTCTTGATATTGAATATTTAAAGCCAAGCCTAAAGGGCTTTAAGGCTATTGTTACAGTAGAAGAGCACGGTAAAAGCGGTGGCCTCGGTGGGGCGGTTGCAGAGTACTTATCAACCCTCTCAAGCCATCCGAAACACTTACGTCTTGGCACCGAAGATGAGTTTATGCACGAGATGGGCGATCAAAAGTATGCTCAAAAAAAATATGGTTTAGATTCAATTGGCATTGCTACACAAATAAAATCATTCGTCGAGTAACAAATGCGAATAGGCATCGACTTTGACAATACAATTGTTTCTTATGACGCCTTATTCCATCAAGTTGCACTTGAGAAACAATTAATATCCCCTTCCTTGCCTAAAAGTAAACTAGCAGTTCGTGACTATCTTCGTGAAAATGACAAAGAAGACCTTTGGACCTTAATGCAAGGCGAGGTCTACGGATCACGAATGGGCGATGCTATTGCCTACCCCGGATTTTTTAAGTTTGCAAAACAAGCACAGGAATGTGGCCACCAAATTTTTATTATTAGTCACAAAACAAGGCACCCTTTTGCGGGACCGAAATATGATTTACATCAGGCAGCAAAAGACTGGATCAATAAATTCATGACGCTCAATGACGTCGCTCTAAATGAAAATACAGACGCCTTTTTTGAAATCACTAAAGAAGATAAGATTTCTCGTATATTCAAGCTAAATTGTGATGTCTTCATTGATGATTTACCTGAAATATTGGCCATGCCGGGTTTTCCAGATAAGACTCATAAAATCTTATTTGATTTTGATAAGACACACTCAAATAATCATTCCCAGTTTACTAGTGCAAGCTCTTGGCAACACATTCAGGATTTGATCATCAAATGAGTCTTGTTGATGAAAGCATCCGAGAGTCTGCAAAAATTCTCCTGAAAGATGCTGGCTTCAACTTAGGTATTAAAGCAATAGAGCCTATACATCAAGGCGGAAATAATCAACTCTATCGTGTTACAAATGGCTCTGAAAATTTTATTTTAAAAAAGTACTTTCAGCACTCTGAAGATAAGCGCAATCGATTAGCAACAGAGTTTTCATTTTTAGAGTATGCCTATAAAGCTACTCCTGAATTTGTCCCAAAGCCATTTTCTAAAAATGATGCTGATTTCACTGCTTTATATGAATTTATCGAAGGAATTAAAATAAAATCCGAACAGGATGTAAGGAATCACCACATTACAGCTTGTGGAGAATTTATAGCAGGCATAAATGACCCCTCAAAACACAATGGCCTATCCCTAATGAATGCATCTGAGGCCTGTTTTTCTATTATTGATCATCTAAACACCATAGATGAAAGAATCAATGAACTAACCATTAATACCAGCCAGGATGATCAGCTGAAACTAGTCTTGAATCAGATTCAAGACCACTGGCTCAACATTAAGGAAAAAGTATTAAAGGAATCGAATGCGCTTCAAATATCAATCGAAGCTATACTTCCACAAGAAAAAAGGATTATTTCGCCATCCGATTTTGGATTTCACAATGCCATTATTCAAAAGAATGGCTTGATAAAATTTATTGATTTTGAATATGCCGGATGGGATGATCCGGCAAAATTGGTAGGGGATTTCTTTGGGCAGGTGGCGATACCAGCGAGCGCAAAGTTTGTAGATGACTTTATCGCTTCATGTTTCAAGCACCCCTCATTTACCGAATTTGATGCAAATAGAATGTATTTACTTATTGATAGCTATAAAATTAAATGGTGCTACATAGTGCTAAATATATTTCTTAACAAAAACCTTAGTAGACGACTTTTTTCCAACCCGAGTTTAGATGTCAATGCATTAAAATTATCTCAACTTAATAAAGCTACAAAAATTTTAGAAAGCCTAGTTTAATGAGCTATATTGACTTCATGTCTCCACTGCATAAAAGCACCACAAGAGACTATCTTGCGAGAGTGAACGATCCAGAATTTCCCAAGGCCAAAGCGGCAGAATTGGCTAAGAATTGGGGATTTGATTATTGGGATGGCGACCGTAGAATTAATTATGGTGGCTACAGGTACATGGAGGGAAGATGGGAAAAGGTTGCCAAGCTCATGGCTGATCATTATGGCCTCAAAGCCGGCGATAAAATCCTAGATATTGGATGCGGTAAGGGATTTTTACTATTTGACTTCACAAAGGTAGTGCCAGGAATTGAAGTCTACGGAATAGATATCTCAGAATATGCCGTTGAGAATTCTAAAGAAGAGGTTAAGCCTCATTTACAGGTTAGTAACTGCACAAAATTACCATTCGAGGACAAAGCCTTTGATTTTGTCTACTCAATTAATACATTTCACAATCTTCATAATGAAGACCTAGAAAAAGCATTAAATGAAATGAATAGAGTCTCTAAATCAAATAAGCAATATATATGTGTGGAGTCATATCGCAATGAGATCGAAAAAGCCAATCTACTTTATTGGCAGGTAACTTGTGAGCAATTTAATGCGGCCGAAGACTGGAATTGGTGGTTTAAAAAAACAAATTACGAAGGCGATATCTCCTATATATATTTTGAATAACTAAAGAGCATTAGTGAATTGCATATTTAATTGGCTCACTCCTTTTAAATCTTATCATAGTTAAAGATAGCATAAGAATAAATATGTGTGATACCTTATCGTATATTTATTTATTGTCATTTTTTTACTCTCTTTCGAGTACATACTTTTAAATAGTATTATCAAATTTCTAATTAGGAAGAAATATAACTCCGATGACAATAATTGATCCAGCCGCTTATAATAGAATTGAACAACGTTATAAATTACAAATGCCAATTGTAATAAGGCAAGCTCTTAATTTAGAAGTGTTTGAAAAATTTGGCTTTCCTATAAAAGTTGATTCTATTGTTGACTTACGTTTGTTTTTGAATACCATGCAAGATGGCCGATTTAAACAATATTTTGATGAATTAGGCGGAATAACTCAAAGTGACAATAAGTTATTTTTAGAAGCCCTAAAAAAACATCTTGAACTTCAAAAAAAATATTTTCCAAATGATGAGCTCATCGTCCCATTGGATATTATGATGTCTGGTTTATTAATTGCAAAAAAATTACATTATTTCGTTCCTGATATTACAAGAATACTTGAAATTGGTCCAGGCGTTGGACAAACTTCATTTTTCTTGAGTAGTTACGTTAATAATTTAAAATCCGTTTGTTTTGTGGAAGCATGTCAGTCATTCTATATATTACAGTCCCTAACTTTCGATCATGTTTATGGTGAATCTTTTAAAGAACATGGACATGATTCAGAGCATATAAAATTTAATCATCTTTGGAAAGATCTCAGCATCAATGAATATAGCCATGAGACAACAATCACAAATTTAAATTTCAATAATTGCTCGATACATCATTACCCATATTTTAAATTTCCTGAGATAAAAAATAGTGATAATCACAAATATGATTTAATTATGGCTAATGCCTGCCTCAATGAAATATCTATTGCAGCTTTAAACATCTATCTAGATGGTATAAAAAGAGATTTAATAAGCGAGGGTGGATATTTATTTTACCAATGCCCAGGTCTTAATCATGACGGAAGAAATATTGTAAAAATCCTAAATGATCATGGATTTAATCCTATGTTTATTTCATCCGGAAACCATAATTTTGATTTGACAAATTCAAAATTTTCGTGGAAAAGTCCAACTCCTACTGGGTTATTTAAATTTACAGGTAAACCTATTTCTTTAAGTGATGAAAATACCTTAAAGCTTTCATGTGGACATGCTACATATATATTACCTGAGATAGTTTCTGTACTTGAGAGAATTCAAAGAGATACTTTGAATAATATTTCTTTTGAAAAGTTTTGTCTAAATATCAATAATGAATTTAATATTTTAATATAATCAAAGAAATTTTAGCTGTTTAAAGTAAAAAACTAGCAATTCATAACTCCTGGTTTAATTTAAGCTGATACTTAATTACTTATTAGCTTTAAAAATAATTACTTTGTAATTGATACAATCAATTTTAATACACATAGTGTATGAGATAAGTCGGGTGGAAATAAAATAGTAAGAAAAGATTGCTTTACTGATGGATACGTTGCCAACAGTTGTATTTATAGAAGAATAGCATTAGTGATTAAAAAATATAAGATCTATAGATTATTAATTTTTTTGTAAGATCAATCAATTTTCTTTTATAAATAATAAATTTCTACCAACTTTTGAATTTTTTGCAATTTCTTCTTTAATAACTTTAAAACCCAAGTTTTTAAATATTTCCAAAACCTCTAAGCAATCTTTAAGGCCAGAATCCTCAAAATAAACTTCTCTGGCCGTTGAAATAATCTTAATGGCGCCTTTCACGACGGAAAGCTCATTTCCATCAACATCAATCTTAATTTTAGATGGTTGCTCTAAATTAAACATTTCAAATATTTGATCCAACGGCATTACTAACTGACTACAAGAATGCTCTAACTTGCCAACTACAGTATTAAAAGGAGTTTTTTTGCCTACTGACTGCAAGGCGTCTCCAACTGAGAAATCTCTATAAAAAATATTTTGGATATTTGTTTTATCGCCTAGTGCTATAGGTATAGCCAAAATTTTACTGAATAACTTATTCAAAACAATATTATGCTTGAGTATAGCTAAATTTATTGGGTCTAGTTCTACTGCATAACAAAACTTGCAGTTTATTGCAGCGGGGATTGCATACATCCCTACATTCGCCCCAATATCACAGAAAACATCATCATCCTTAAACGTACGAAGCCACTCAACCATCATTGGCTCCTCTATGTAAAATTCTTCCACCCTCCATAATAGTCGTCCATGCCCAGTCCTGAATCTAAGTTCTACTGAATTATCGTTATTAGAATTAATTTTATAGTTGAGTGTTTTATATGGATTTAATAACTGAATAAAATTATTTGATATTTTTCCAGTTCCATCAATTCTAAAAATCTTAATAATGAGAGAAAGAATAAATATGAGTAATTTCATCGAAATTGACGGTGAATACCCGTGCATCCCAAGGTGATGAGCATTTTCGCTTCGTGGTGTATTAGTCATAATATTTCATATTTTCTAAAATTTTGTTCGTAGGCATTAAGTATCTTCTCGAGAAGATTAGATCTTCTTGAATAACCACACTTGGCCCCCTCATTATTGAAGTGCCCCAATTAATACTTGATCTAGAACTCAAAATTGATTTCATTGAGTTAACAATATTTTCTAAAGTGTCGATAGTTGTAGAGCTCAACAATACAGTATTGTTGAGCAAAATTTTGTCTTGTGCTATGAAGCTAGTTATAATATTTATTATTGAATTCACCTCTACTAAAGCATTGTATTTAATATCTTTATTAAACAAATCTATATCTAAATTATGTTTCAGTGAATTGTAAACTTTGCTTATAAGGTTTCCATGAAACCCATTTCCAATAATTGTGGGTGACCTCATCACTAAATAATTTATACCATTTGCTTTGGCAAATTTTAAAACTTCCATCTCCTCCTCTATTTTGCACTTAGCATACCAATCATCATTATCAAAATTTGGCTTAGTATGATTACCCACCACCCCTCCGCTTAAGGCTCGATAAATGGCAAAGGATGAAATATAAATTACACCTTTTAAGGTTTTCTCTTTTAGGGATACCAAGTTTAAAATTTTTCTTAATGCACTTATGGATTCTTCATAGTTCTTTTGGGTGTAATTTACCCCTCTTTGACTATGACAAAAAATTATGTAAGATATATTTTTTACATCTTCAGTAGTTATTTCACTAATTTTAATTAATGATATGCCAGGATTTAAAGTGTGATTACTTGACCTTACAACACGCAAAATTGAATGGGAATTTTCTAAAGTGCAGCATAAATGGCTTCCAACGAAGCCATTGGCTCCAATGATTAGGATCCTTTTCAAGTTGTAAATTTTTCCTGAATAATGCTGCCATTTGCTGCATTGATATATTCCAAGGCAAATTTTGAATTTTCTGATATTAAAAGTGGTTCATAAAAGATGCCTGTTGTTCTATCAGGAAATTCAGAATTTTCAGGTGAGTAAATACTTTTAAATCTTACATGAAGAGAAACTCTAGTTTTATTTGTTGTATTGGATACATTTCCATGCAATAAACAAGGATTAAATATAAGAATCTCGCCAAAATTCATGCTCAAAAAATCCTCGTCATGAAATAAATCGTTTGGAATTTCAAAGAATGAATTTTCAGTAATTGATCTAGTAGTTTCAAATGTTCTTTTCGCATCTAATACGTACATTCCATTTGTACTAGAGACATCAGTTAACGGAATCCAGCTGTTTATCTGAAATGGGCTTTCTGCTGACCAGGAATCAGAATGCATTCCTAAATTTGAAGTAGCATCACCAGGAAATTTAATTGAAAAATTAATCTTATTTTGAACGCTTATATCGGGACCAAGTATTTTAGTTAATTCATCCCCAAATATTTCAATCAACGCTTTTTTCCAGTTGTAATTATTGTTCAGATGATTAAATAAATATAATCTAAGTTCATTAATTGAATTCATCTCAACTGACTTATGTAAATCATCTAATGAAATTAAATTACTTCCCGAGTATTCATTACACCAGCCCAGTATCTCTGATTGCAATTTTTTTAGTGCTAAATTATCAATTTTTTGAATTATTTTTTTCATATTACCAACTCAATTTACTAGTTGCATTTTTTAATACGTAATTTGTACTCTTGTACTTCTTCCACAACTTAAATAAATCACCCTGAGTATTTTCCAAAGCAGCAATAACTATTATTTTTTTAAATTCTGGAAATTTATCTAGGACCACTTCAAATTCCTCAGCTATATCGAACGGAAGCTGTAATATTGACACAAAGACTATTGGGCTATTTGACAAACTTGCCGTCTTTAAAAGCCCAATTAAAGTTGGGTATTTCTTTGGAAAACATACCTCCGATACTGGCAGGCTGAATTCAATTTCTTTTATCTTTGAGAAATTTCTAAGGTAAGCATTTTGAATTGGTATTGGAATAATTAATCCGCCAAAGTTTCTAGGTGTTATGTAATACCTCAATTAAATATCTCTTTTGCATAATTTAGTAAATGCTGTGTATTATATATTTCTCTGTCAACTAATAATCTTTTCCTAAATTTTGATTCTCTCATCTCTTTTACTAAATTATAGTAATTTTTCTCTTTATTAAACTGCATTATAAAATCTGATTTGTTAAATCGTTCAATATTATATTTAAATCTTGAACTAATTAATATTGGTAATCCCGCTTTTACAAATGATAATAATCTAGCGCTTCCAGCATAACTTGCATGCACTGAATTTTTAAATTGGTGTTTTTGTAATCCATCTACTATATCTTCATTTGTAAGATGCACAGCAAAATCGTATTTTATTAACTCTCCTTCGTACTCTTCTTGCTCCATCATAGGAATTGCTCGATAGTTTTTATTCTTTTCGATTTCATTATCATTTGTGGAATAACATACATCTATTTTATTGATATTCGAATTAGAGCCAATTACAGTAACTTTTATATTTTGGGCTAGTAAATATTTTATAACCTCTCTGATTCCTTCTGAAATTGGTATATCATTATCCTCTGGGTATCCACCAGTAATTACGGCATGAATTGTTTCACTATTATTTTCTAATATATATTTCTTTAACTCGTCTTCATATTTTGAGTCTGAGTGAAAATATTCTGGGATGTGTATTAATTTATCTGTATTTAGTGTGATTTCATTTAAATTAATGTAATTTATAATTTGTTGATCTCGGTTTGTTATTAATTGAGCATTTTTAATTAAGTCCATTTCAAGCTTACCATTATCTTCAGGCATTTCAATATTCATTACCCTCCAAAAAAGATCTTTGTAATCATATATGTACTTTAAACCAGAGTGTAGTAAATGCAGCCCTGTCCAATCTGGGCCATAGCAAAAATAATGTACGACTTTTTCTCCAGATATGCACTTAGCTATTTCAATTGCTTGCTTTGGTTCATTAACCTTAATTACAGTATCAAAATTTGATAGGTCTTTATAAATTAGGCTATCAATGCCGTATATAAGAATTGTTGATCTTCCTAATGCCCTCCACATTTTGCTGAGCATTATGACTCTATCTGATATTTTTTCAGATAGCAGAATTGATACAGCTTGTTGACTCATTTTTAGTTCATATTTTCAAGAATTTCCATTACTTGAAGAATACAGTCATCAATATCAACTTCATACTTATATGAACCCTGCCTGCCTATGCTGTGTACACCCTCGGGCATTAATTGGATATATTTTTCAGCAATTGCACGAACAGCTTTAATTGGATAAGGGTAGTGCCTGCCAATTTTCGCCGGTATCTCCAATCCAATTAATGTAGATGATGATTTATGTTGTGTAAATTTTTTATACTCGACTATTCTTTTTATTTTTTCTTCCCCGCCATAATAAAGAAAAAATAAATCCTTAGGGAAACATTCCTCTATCGGCAAAATAACAGGTAAAAATTCTATGCCTTGATATGGTAGCTCACCATAACAACTGTTAAACAATAGATCAGGACTGATTGTATTTATAATCACGTCGTACTCATGCCATTGAGATTTAAAAAATACTTTCTTTTTTTGAATATCAAAAACTTCAATTTTAGTATTCATTAGCAAATTTACACCTGCTACAGCTATATCAAAATATGAATTGTATCCATCTGGTGCGTACGGATAACCGCTATACCATTCGGTCCAAAATGCTTTGGGACCTGTTTTTAATGCTGCCCCTTTTAAAGACCAAGTATAGGTATCGATCATATCGATATTTTGAAAGCCCCAATGTTTTTTTGTGTATTTTTCTACGAATTTTTCATATAGAGTTGGTCCAATAGATCTCTTCCAGAATTCCACAAAAGTTTCCCCCTCTGATGCAGGCGGTAGACTCTTTATTTCCTGTTTTATTTTTTCATAATCAGGCATTTTTGGTAAATCATCCACATGCACAGGAAAATTATAGAATTGCTGATCAGACTCAATATAAGTCCAAGCTTCATGTCCTTTGCAATCTCTAAGTGGTACATAATGATTTAGAAAATCATAGGCCTTATTAGACGGTGTTAAAAAATGTCTAGGGCCAAAAGTGTATGGGTGGCCACCATACCAATTCGTTCTTACACCCGCACCTAGCTGATTAGAGGATTCTAATAAGGTTATATCCCAGCCTTGATTAGCTAAACTGAATTGATGGGCAGCGGTACAACCAGCAAAACCGCCCCCAATTATTAATACTTTCTTCATTAGCTATCGTGAGATTCTGCTTGGTAAGTTGTCATCCCATCCAAGGAGCCCATTGACTGTGTTGTGCCCATACTTTGCCTGTCATGTAGTTCATCTCTATCCCAATTTTCCAACTTATCTATAACATTGAAAAAAACGGTATATGGAGATGGAGTTCTAATTAAAAAGCCATCTTTAATTTCCTCTTTAATATCAAATGTCTCAATCCAATAATCGCACCCTCTGCAGTAATCAATTTCGTCCCATCTTCCCCCGTTATGAAGCTCTCTCCACTTGTTAAATTTCTCGCCATGCCAAACTCCATGTATTCCACCATCGGTAAATATATTACCCATAATTACGGAAGGCTCTTCGGATGTAATAACACAGGGGGTAACGTCGCCGTTTGCCCTTATTACAATATCTCTAAAAATTTGCTTACAGGGCACCCTATTATTTAGGAGTTCCATATTTGCATCTGGCAAGACACTCATGTCGGGGCTTTTGTCTGTAATATATCCAGTAAGACGTATTACATCTACTCGCTTTTTCCAAAAAGCCAGGAAATCATCTACTTCATGGGAGTTATAGTCAGTAACAACAAATGTTACCCCTACTCTAGGGAGTTTTTTGTCACCCCTAATCTCAACCAAGCGCTCTACATTTCTTACTAACTTGTCTAGTGAGGTTATACCTCTAGCCAATAGCAATGTTTCTGGTGTGTAAGCATCTATACTGATGTTGACCGAATCATATTGCTGATCTACTAAAAATTGAGACATTTCTGCGGTTAGGGCTAGTCCATTCGAATTAAATGTTCCGGCAAGGCGGTGCTTTTTTACCGTTTCTACAGCATATTTAAAGGAGGGTGCAATTAATGGTTCATTTGCAACATTAAGCGTAACAGACGGCTTGTAATTATATTTTGCAATTTCATCAAATATTTGATCGACTTGCTGGTTGGAAATACTCTCCTCTGTCTTATAGTACTCAGCATAATTTTCTGGCAGTCGTTTTTCTTCACTATGATGCCTGCAATGGGGGCATGATAAATTGCAAGTATTTGTTAATTCAAGACGAATTATGTCTGGCATTTCCGGTGTAGCTATTTTTCTTTCTACTGGATAAATTTTTCCAGTAGATTTTTTATAAAACTTGATTTTATTCTCGCTCATGAAAGCCTCTTAGGGGTTGGATAAGTACTTGATTTCTCTAGAATATTATTATATACCGAAGCACCAGACAAAATCGTAACTTCACTTGCGATTTCCACACGTGCGTTAACTGTAGAATTGAGACCTATCAAAACAAAGTCATTGATAACAACATTTCCTGCAACGCGAGCGCCATCAGAAACCCTTACGCCATTATGGATATTTGAATGATGAGCTATTGAAGCAGAATTTAGAACGCTACAGCTATCGCCTATTGAAACGTATGGCCCAATAATTGCAAAAGGGCCAATAAGATTATTGACCCCAATTTTTGATAACGTTGATATTGAGGCGGTTTTGTGTACGACATTTATGAATTCGATACCCTTAGCGCGTAATTCATTCATAAGCCCTAATGTTCGCTGAGTTGAAGGTAAATGAATAAAAAATTTCTTGTAACCAAACTTCACTAACTCTTCTAACTGCAAAAAACCTAATATCTCGATATTCTCTATATTATCTTTATGTGGTAAATCATTATAATCAACAAAATATCTGATATTAAATTCACCATTTTCTTTAATATGCTCATAAATTAAATCAGCTGCTGAACCCGCCCCAACAATAATAATTTCTTTTTCTACATCAATACATTTTGATATTTTTTTTTCGAAAATATAAGGGTAATTTCTCTTTAAATAATCTACATCTATAATAGGTACGGAGTCATTTGAATTTATACTAATATCATATTTATCAATTATATATTTCGCTTTTTCAGTAAACATCAAATCGTCATTTTGATTTAATTTTTCTGATTCTTGAAATATAACTATATCTTCAATACTTTTAAGCTTTTCATATGAAATATATCCAAGAACATCCTCTTTAAAAATATCTTCCCCAGTCTTTAAGGTTGAATAAAACCAACCGGAATCAGGTGCTTCAATATCAATAATGGACTTAGTTGTTTCTATTGAAGCTAAAGTATTCCCCTGTTGTACCTTTTGATTTGATGTCATTAAGTGAACCAATTTGCCTGAGTCATCATTTGTACCTAGATGGTTAACAATTACTTTTTTAAACAATTTTTTGCTCCAATAATTTATAAATACTATCTTCGGTTGGCAAAACTTGATGTTCAAGGTAAATATTGCTTGGTATGAAGTTAGCCATATTGCCATGTCTATAGAATTTTTTATTTTCTACAATGGAAAGATTTGCAATTAGCTCGCTGCCCCACCCCCAAGGTACCGTTCCTTCTTCTATTATGAATATTTTTGTTGAAGAAGATATTGCTTCTAATATGATGCTGTAGTCAATCTCATTCAAACTTGTTATTACTACAAGATTTACACTTAGTTCCTTCTGTTTGTATAATTCGACAATAGATTTGGCTGCTCTATCAACCATATCACCATAAGCAATAATTGAAGCTGTAGGCTCTTTGTTAGTTTTTAAACGAATATCAAAAATTGGAAGTCCGTTACCTTGAATAAAAACGCTACTTGAAAAAATATTTTTATTTCTAGCATCAGAAAAAAATGATAATTTTGAGTACAGTATTTTATTTTCAATAATAATAACTGGGGATTTTATATTGACAGCCCATTCATATAATTTTTCTATATTAAGGATTGAATTAATAGCAATTACTCGAATACCCGAAATACCGAATAAAAATTTCTCTAGTGACTGACTATGTGTTGCTCCATAACCTCTAAACCCCCCCATGGGTGTTCTAATTATGATGCTCTCCTTGAAAATTCCCTTATACATAGATACATATTTTGATACGTGATTAACTAACTGATCAAAGCAAAGTGTAATAAAGTCCCCAAACATTATCTCTATGATTGGTAATTTACCCTTCATAGATAATCCTCCAGCTACACCTATTAATAGTCCCTCTGATATTGGCGATGTAATAACTTGATCGGGGAATTCAGTTGAGAGCCCCTTTGTTGCCTTAAATGCACCGCCATATGGGTCTGATATATCTTCGCCTATTAAAATAGTTTTTTCTGATTTTTTTAATAGTTGATGCAAGGAACTTCTAATTTGATCGACTATCTTAGAGCTACTATAACCAATGCAATCATTCATTTTTATCGGAAAGACTTTAATTTCATACAGCTCTGGAGAAGCGCCATCGCCTATCAAGCACTCAGTAGTTAAATTTTCAATCCGCTCATGTACTTCCTTATGCAGTTCCTCATACTCAAGTGGAGCATCTATTTGAAAACGAGATATAAAATCTGACTTCTTTAAATCATCAATCATTGACTGGCTTCGCGTGTCATCACCCTTACTGTGGGCTGATAACCTTCTAGTATTTACTACTAGCCCCATAGGTTTAGTTTCGACCCTCAAGCTTGCAAAAATTTTCTCCACTCCTGATATAAGTTGTTCTATCTTATTATCATCAACTGTCAGGGTATCAATTGAAAAGGCACTAAATCTTTTTGAAATATCTCCAGACAAGAAGCTTGCTTGATCTGTAGATTGTGCAATTTGGTTATTTTCTATTACAAAAAGAATTGGTATTTGAAATAAAGAAGAAAAATTTAATGCCTCATAAAAAATACCTTCGCATATTGAACCGTCACCCATAAAATACACGACAACATTTTTTTTATTACTTAACTTATTAGCCAGCGCGACTCCAATAGAAAATCCTGAGTTGCCCGCCAAGATTCCATTTGCTAAAAAGTTATCAGTATACAAATGCTGAGAGCCACCTTGCCCATGGCAGATTCCCCTGGAATCACCCAAAATTTCATATAGAAGCTCTTTTGCTTTATTTGTTGCTGATATGAAATGTCCATGTCCCCTGTGATTAGAAAAAACGAAGTCATTCTCGATCAAACAGCTTCCAATAACCACTGGGGTAAGTTCTTGGCCAATACAGGTATGAGTAGTTCCGCTTATCCTACCCTCAGCATATAAATCTAATAGCTTTCTTTCAAATAATCTTATGAATAATGATTTCTTTAAGAACTCAAGATGCTTAACTTTGCTAATGGCTTGATTCATAACGATCCATGCAATCAATCACTTTATCTATGTCAATCATTTTTTGCCCTGGTCCAGATGGTAAATAAAGACCATTTGAAGCATATTTATTCGCAATAGGGAATTCTTCGGATTCTTGCAACTGCTTCGCTTTGCTTATAGGAGGATAAAAAATTCTACTTTCTATTCCATTATTCCTTAAATAATCTCTCAAACTGTCTCTATCTTCAGTCACAATCTCGACGTAGGTTTGGATTTCTTCGTTGCCGTTTTTAATTAAAAATTTACTTTTACGTTGCTGACTGAAGAATTTAGAATAGAGATCATATATTTTATTGCACGCTAATATTCTATCGTGACTTTGATTCAATTGAACCAAGGCTATGGCCGCTAAAATATCTGTATACCTAAAGTTACCACCAACCATATCCCAGGTTCGAGGTTCATGTGTAGACTCAACACCCTGAGTACGAAAATCACGAATTTTTCTTGCTAAATTTTCATCTTTTATCAAAGCAAGGCCACCTTGACCACTTGATATGATCTTTGCTGTACTCAATGAAAATATTGAAGCATCACCAAAGGTTCCTAAAAACTTATCACCACTTTTAGAGTATATTGCTTGAGCAGCATCTTCAATTAAGAATATTTGCTTAGATTTACATAAATCCGCTAATTCATTCATAAATGCACTTCTACCATTCATATGGGTAATTAAAATCGCTCCGGTATTAACATTAATTAATTTTTTCAGATGATCCAAATTCATGCATAACGTTTCAGAATCGATATCAACAATTTTTACTTTTAGATTGGCTAACAAGGCTGAATTCAAAGTAGCAACCCAAGTTCTTGCCTGAATAATTATCTCCTGATCCTTCCGCAGTCCGAGTGACTTAAGAATCGCATATAAGGCACTTGAGCCGCTGTTCATTGCTATTACATTTGGCATATTGAATGCCTCACTTATTCTATCTTCAAGTTTCCTAGTAACAATCCCTTGTGATATATTCTTACGCATAATTTCTTCATACGCAGCTTGAGCACATGAAATACCAAAATCATTTACCCACCATGGGATCATATCTTTCATCCTAAATTTTTACTTCATGAATTTCAATTAAATTACCGTCTGGGTCTGCAATCATTACCTGCTTAATAAAATCCGTACGGCCAATCTTAACTGGATATTGAATATATTCTTTGGGTATTCCAGTTAAAAAAACTTCTAGATCGTTTACTTTAAGACAAAAATGATGTATCCCACATAATGGGATATTAATATCAATTAACTGTTTATTTTCATGCGTAGATTTCAAAAGCTCAACTACTCCACCGCCTGAGAACTTAAGCATATATCCATAACACTCACCATTACTTGAAATAAATTTATGAATAATTTCACTACAAAAAAAGTCTTTGTAAAAAAGAAATAAATCATTCAATTTTGTAGTTCTAATTGATACATGATCAAGTTTAATCATAATTTTTTGAAATTAAATATTTTGAAAAAATTATAAGCTTTTTCATTTATATATTTTTTTGAAATTTTATCAAAATATCTATAAGAAAATACTAGTATGTATTTCTCTGAATTTTTAGATTTGAAAAATTCGCTAGATTTTTGAATTTCAATTAATTCGTTATTAAATGGTAAAAAATTTATTGCAGGCTTATCGTCAATAATCTTTGAAATTTTAAGATCCTTGCAAAATAAATTTAGGAGCGTATTTGTTCCTACTGAAGCTCCAAATCCTACAACCTTTTTTTTAAAATTTTTCTCTAAATATTTTTTTACTCTATTAATTTTTTTAAATATAATCTTTTTTAAATTTTCTACATCATCAAGAACTTTAGCTTCAGTCTCTAAATAATTGATATCTGACCCCTTAAATTGCAAAAATTTCTTGGAAACTTTATGGGTTATCCAAACTTGGATGCTGCCGCCTTTCTGATTATGATGCTTAATATAATCTATTCGCATTCCCATTTTGTCTACATAAGATTGCAATGCTGGTAGAGTAAAGTAAGTGAGATGTTCATGATAAACAGTGTCCAATAAAAATTTATTGAGAACATCCACACCATTTTGGGTCTCTAAAATAAAGTAGCCATCCTTTAATAGCACCTTTCTTACAGAATTAAATATCTCATCTAAATCATCTATGTTTGCAATCGTATTCGCACAAAAGATTACTTTAAATTTTCCATAATCCGATAGCAATTCAGCGCATAAATTACTTGAAAAATATCTATTTAATGTCTTAACACCACTTTCATTCGCCTCTTTAGCAATTTGAACTCCAGGTTCAATTCCAAGTACTTTCGATCGCCCTAAAAAATTTCGCAGAAAAGTTCCATCATTGCTGCCAATATCAAGAATGTGATCAGTCACTCCTAACTGTAGGATGGAATTAATTGTGTTCGCAAGCACCTTAAAATGCTCATCTAACCCAAATGTAACCTGGGTATGATATTTAAAATTTTTGTACAAGAAATTTGGATTAACGACTTCAGCAAGCTGAAGATTCTTACAATCCAGGCAAATCAATAAATTTAGTGGAGCTTTCTCATGTAAATTTGGATCCGAAACTCCAACCTTGTTTCCTGTATTGGCTGTGTAAAGATTGACATATCCAAAATCTATTAGTTTTTCAAGTTTCGACCCCTTGCATAGCCTACACTGATGAACTACTTTATATAACCAACTCATTACGCCCTCACTAGCATTGTAAATTCAATTGAGACTCTTGTTTGCTCTTTACCAAAGGAGCCTCCATGTATTAAGTTATCGTGAAACAGTATTGCATCCCCAGACTTTGTTGGCACAATTATTGCGTTTCTATCATTCTCTAGAAAATCATCGACTATTGGCTTCATCTTGCCATCGCGAAACTCTCCTTTAAATTCATAATTTTTTAAATGAGATCCAGGAATTAGCTTAAATCCACTGACTCCCTGCTCATTGTGTAAGGAAATCCATATTTTTATTCTCCTAAATCCCTTTTTAATTGGTCCATTTTGAAGATCCCAAAACCATGAATCTGCATGCAATGGACCAATATCATCCTTCTGATTTGGCCTTACTAAACGCCAATATATTTCCTCACTTCGAGTGGAATCTTCATTTGTTATTGCCAAGTCTATAAAATACTTCTTTAGATTTTTAATAAATGAAATATTTTTAAATGTATCGATTTCACTCTCGAAAAGAGTTCGCCTCTCTTTGGTCCAAATATCTTTGTGCCCTTCTATCCCAAGGGTGTGATAGTGATTTATACTAGTTTTTTTGATTTTTTCCACCATATGTGGATAAAATTGAGTGAGAAAAAATGTATACTGAAGATTCACAATTTTATTGATAATCTCTAAATCATTTAATCCAATATTAAATACAATATAACCATTTCGTCCATCAATCTCATTTAATATTTCATCTTTACTATTCATTCTATTTTCACTTTGTTTATCTATTAATAATAATTTTTGATGGAACTTCAGCTCCTATTATTTTTTATCTCAAACATCTTGGTCAAAAAATTAAAATAATTAGATATCTAAGAAATATATAATATTTAATATTCATGATTTGACTGGGTCAGAATAGAGCATTTTTTATCTCTTCTATTTTTATTGGAATATTCCCAACTCTAGAAATCTGAACAGCTGAAATTATCGCGCCTATATATGTCGCTTGTAATGCATTTGCATCAACCGCCAAAGATAAAGAAATTCCAGCAAGCATTGAATCACCTGCGCCACTCACATCTATAGAAGAATAGTTTATAGCTGGCAAACGGTCTAGTATCGTTTCATTGTTTAATATTAGGCAACCTGCTTCACCCAATGTAATCACAGCTAACTTAAAGCCACACTTTACTATCAACTCCTCGGCCAATTTATGAAGTCCTACTGATGACTCTCTCAAAGAAACTCTCACCTCATGCTCTGTTGGTGTTATTAAATCAACCCCAGTAAATCGAGTTATATCGCCAATTTGGGAAGATGTTTGACTATCTGCAGCCATTAATACATTATTTTTTTTCCCAAGTTTTATTAGTTTATCTACCAAAGCTTGAGGTAAAACTCCATAGTTAAAATCTGAAAATATAATTAGATTTAATTTATTTATTTTTTTTTCAATTTTTTTATATATTTTATCTTGCAGTTCTTTTGAAATCTCATGTTGCTGTAGGTGACTAACGCGCATGATAGTTTTTTGCGCAACTCTATATCTCTGTTTAAGAGTTGTTTGCCTGCTACTGTCGTGTAAAAAAGTTGCATTCACACCATACTCAGCTAAATTTTTCTTAGCCCAAGCGTAACATTCATCCTCTCCAACTACCGATAAAAAATCGACTTCCGCCCCCAAACCCTTGCAGTGAGCAGCTACAATTCCGGCTCCACCTAAATATCTTTTTGTTTCTTGAGGTGCAATAACCAGGGTTGGATCTTCACGTGACATACCAAGTGCTTCACACTGAATATATTCATCTAAAATTAAATCGCCAATTACTAAAACTTTAATACTTTTAAACTTATCAACGATTGGCAATAAATTATCCCTGTGGCAATGATGTCTTTTAATGTAATCTTTTGGCTGATGCCAAATCTCAGAGTCCTCAGGGGTGCTATCTCTTAAAAGGTCAGTTCCAGAATAAACAGAGTCCCCAGAGGTAAATAATATTTTACCGTCCCAATTCTTTAAAATTTCTTCTTCTGAATTTCTTGCTGTCTCATACTCCTGTCCTTTTATCACTAAATCAGGTTTAATTTTAATAAGGTGAGGCTCTAATCCACCAACCAAAATAATTACTTCATCTACAATTCCGAGTTCCCTTAACGTCTCCGCCCTTTCTTTTGTAGATGGATAATTCTTGCTGGGTCGAGTATCATTAACACCAACGTAAAGCTTATCTCCAGAATTCTTAGCGAAACGCAATAAGCGAACATGTCCAGGATGTAGAACAAAAAAGTTACCAGATACAAATACTTTCTTCATAAGTTACTTTTCCAAACTAGATCTATTTTTTATCATAAATAATTTGAGTGCCAGTATTCTCAAACCTAAAAGGCACATGAATTAATTCTTTTAGGGCTTTAATAATATTTGTATGCTGTTTTGGATCTGCAAATAGCAGCATAAATCCCCCACCTCCAGCACCTAAAATTTTTCCACCTATGGCGCCTTTATTCTTAGCTTTTGCATAAATCTTATCAATTTGGCTGCTACTCACCTTCTCCGATAAGTTTCTTTTGAGTTGCCATGCTTTATCCAGTAAATAGCCAAAATCAGTTATGTTTTGACCACTTTGTAGAATATTCATCGCTTGATCAACTTGGGCCCGAATGGCCAATAACTCATCTTGATGATTAATAAAGTTGGCTACTTTCGATTTAGCGATATCAGAGGCGATTCGCGAGAACCCAGTAAAAAACAAGAGTAAATGAGAATTTAACTCCTCTAATCTGTCTTTAGATACGTCTAAAGCGTTAACAATAAAATTACCGCCCGGTTTAAATTCAATAAAATTAAATCCCCCATACGCTGCAGCAATTTGATCTTGGGATCCAACGCACTCCCCCAAAACACTTTGCTCCATTCGGATCGCCTCTTTTGCTAACCAATCTTTTGAGACATATTCACCTTGCTGCGCTTTAAGAGCTTGGAGCATTCCAACAACAAAAGAGGATGAAGAGCCAAGACCTGAACGTGCTGGCAAATCTGCGTCGCAATGAATTTCCATACCCTTGGAAATATTAAGCTCATTAAAGATACCGCGAATCGCCGGGTGCTCAATCTCACTAGCATTATTTACATACTCAAGCTTTGAGTAAGCAATGCGATGCTTATGATCAAAAAATGGTGGAAGTTCACGGCATGAGATATAGGAGTACTTATCAAAGGTAGTTGATAGTACCGCTCCACCGTGCTCTCGATACCATTCTGGATAGTCAGTGCCCCCTCCAAAAAAGGAAATTCGAAAAGGAGTTCTGCTAATAATCATGGAGTTCTTTTATCCTGTCCGGGTTTAAAGGTAAGCCTTAGTTTTATAAAACCACTGAACCACCTGCTTAATGCCTACAGACATATCCGTTAAATGGTAGTCATCGCCCAGCATTAACTTCGCTTTATCAATATTAAGGCACTTAGATTTCGCCCCCACATATTTTGTTTCATCATAGATGATCTGATTTTCATCGAAATCTACCTCTTGACTGATCCAATGCGCAAACTCTCGGATAGAATGTTCTTTACCAGCACCTAAATTAATGAGTTCGTTCTCTGAAGTAGCATTAAGCGCCAATAAAGCATTAATAAAGTCATCAATATGAATGACTTCCCGCTTTTGATGGCCATTGCCCCAGAGTTCTACCGACTCACCCAACTCTTTGCCGCGAATAATCTTACGAATGAGATCAAAGATGAAATGCATCTGACGGCCATCGGTATGGTAACCAGGGCCATATAAAGTAGAAGGAACGGCGCACAAATACTTTAAACCGTATTGCTTCGATAAGGCCCGTGCTCCTTGATAGAGCATGCGCTTGGTCATGGCATAGGTATAAAGACTATCAATCGGCTCGCCATCCATATACTCAGTCTCAATCAAACTACTTTGTGGCGAATAGGCGCAGCTCGTACCCATAAAAACGAGCTTTGCTTGAGTTTGACTTTCTTGCCACCATTTCAACACATGAGTGTTGAGTAGTTGATTTTTAATCCATTGTTCGCCAGGGTGCTTGAGACAAAAATCTCCAGCCTGGGTCCAAGCGGCTAAATGAAAAATCGTATCATATTTTTTAGCAGAAAACGCCTCCAAAGAATTTGGCAAAAGTAAATTGCACTCGCTAGATGTGGGGTTGAGTAAATCATGACCCTCTGAGCTTAGGCGCTTACAAAGGGCGGATCCTAAAAATCCTGAAGCCCCGGTAACAAAAATCTTCATGCGCTAATTTTTGGATTAACCGGAAAATAAAACTCCACACCTTGCTCAATTAAATCAGCATAGCGCTTCAAAATTTCCTGCTTAAAATTCCAGGCCAGTACATAGTAAACATCTGGCTTTTTTGGAAGTGCATCTTCCATTAATATTGGAATATGCATCCCTGGTGAATATAAGCCCTTGCGAAGAGTATTAATTTCCACCAAACCTTGAACTAAGTCCGGACCTACATTGAAATAATTGAGTAAAGTGTTGCCTTTAACGGGTGCTCCCATTGCATAAACTACCTTACCCTCTGCCTTTTTAGACTGCAAATAGGCTTGATTTTCAAGTCGTAGTTTTTTAATATCGCGATCAAACTGTTTGTAGGTTTCAATCGCATTAAAGCCACTATCTTGTTCGGCCTGCTGTAATTGCTTTAAACGTTCTGTTGGCATCTCTCTACCTGCATGACTGACATAGGCAATCATAGAGCCGCCATGAATAGGTGCTAAGCGCGCATCAAACATTTCTAGCCCATGGCGCTGCAACAAGGTATTGATGGTTTGTAAGCTATAGTAAAGCAGGTGCTCATGGTAGATCTGATCAAAAGCTAGATTTTCGACAATGCTGGGCATATACAAAAACTGCACCAAAAATATGCCATCTTCCGCTAAACCTGCTTTGATGCCTCGGCACACGGAATGCAATTCCTCAAGGTGAAAAAATACCCCCGAGGCATTTATCACTTGATATTGTTTATTTAGAGTCTGAACCAACTCCTCATTAAAATAATTATTCAGCGTTGGCACGCCAGCATCATTGGCCATTTTTGCTGTGGTTTTAGAGGACTCCACTCCAATGACTTCATAACCCAAGGTCTGGAAATGCTTTAACTGTGTGCCATCGTTTGAGCCAATATCTAATACTGACTTATGATTCCAGCGAGAGCCAAATTGCTGGTCGATTTCTTTTGCTACTTCCTCAAAGTGCTTAGAGAGTGATTTAGTGACACCGGATAAATAGGTGTGATCACCAAACATAATCTCTTTTTTTACAGTGTAATCAAGCTGAGCTGTAGCGCAGTCATGGCAAAAAAGGACTCTTAGGGGGTAAAAAGGCTCTTTTCCAACCTCTTCAAGCCTTAAAAAGTGATTACACCATGGCTGACTTCCCAAATCGATAACTGGCTCTAAATTGCGACTATCGCAAACCCTGCATTCCACTCTAGTTCCTTAGCAAAAAAGAATATATTTTCACCCAAAAAGCTGGGTATTAATGTTGCTTATTATAAAGGCTTCATAGCGCCAAGCCTCTTTAGGAGAATGGCTCCAAAGGTGATTTCTAGGTCTTTTTGAGCATAAAGGTGTAGTACATATCACCACCCCCATTACCCATTTTGAGCTCAAGATCTAGCGCATCAATAATTGAAAAGCCTGACCTTAAAAAAAGACTGGTCCAAGCTTTTTTAGTAAAGCAGGAATAATGATTTTTATTGGTTTCATGCTGGGCATCGGTATCTGGTGCCGGCACTTCAATATAAAGAATTCCATCAGACCTTAAGGCCTCATAAAAGCCTCGCAAGGTAAACAAAGGAAACAGGCTATGCTCTATTGCATGCCGACACCAAATAACATCAAAGCTATTGGGTTCAAAATCTAGAAAAGATTGATCCATTTCGTAGACTTCATACCCGTTTTTTTTACAGATCTGATAATCCTCCCCAAAAGTCGTGCCAATGGGGTGAGCTCCTAATTTAGTAAATTCCTCTAAAGCCAGACCCTGCCCACATCCACAATCAAGCACTAGCTTATCTTGCAATGGCATCACCTGATTTAATCTAGCGATCATCTGATGGGTAATTTGGATGTGCGCTTTCATTGGCACCTCTGGATAAATATCTGCCGAAAGCCGCTCTTCAATAAAGCGCTGAAACCGAGCGTAGTGTTCCAGTAAATTCATGGGTTTGAGCATAACTTTTCTCATGAGATCAAATTAAATCTTTTCATTGGGGAAATGTTCATTAAAAACCGCTTTGCACGCTGCAATTTCCTTCTTTTCAGGGAAATAAATGGTTAATTGATTAATGAAGTTCAGGGCAACATCAGGCATTTTTTTGCTGACGGCAATTTCAAATTGCACCGACAAAATCTTGAGCCAAATACTCTCTAAGAAATTTTCAATAGGAATAGCCTTTACCAACGACTGCCATTTCTCTTGGAATAAAAAACCATTACGCAGCAAAATTTGCTTGGCCGTCTCTGCTTGGTCATAGTAGCGAATTTGCCGATAAGATTTAATGGATCCACTCCATTGATGCTCATAATCCGTGCAAGGAATAACATAAGACTTAAGATGGTTTGCTTTAATTTGCAAGCCAATATCCCATTCCTCAAAATAGCACGGGGAATATTCATCTTCAAAGCGTAACTTTTTATCTTTAAAGTATTGGGTTTTTACTCCAAATAGAAAGCCTGAAACTGCATCAACTTCCATGATATTGCTAAATTTACCTTTATCAAGGTATAAATAATCTTTCAACTGCTCAAAATTAAAGTATGCTCCTTGAACGCCGACCATGGCAACCTGAGGCAGAGTTTTTAGACTTTGGTGCAATTGCTCAATCGTTTGGCATCCTAATTTCAAATCCGCATTTAGAATGAATGCATAATCCGTACGGCAAATATCAAGCCCTAAATTCCAGGCTCGCGCTACACCCACATTTTCTTTCATGATTGCATAATGATCAATACGAGGATGATTCTTAACTTCATTAGCAACTTGCTCATTATTAAAAATCACAATGACTTCTCCGCCGATGTGAGTCAAGTCCTCTAATAAGGTTTTAATATTAAAAGGGCTCGCTGGTGAGTAGTCGAGCACTGGAATTATAAAACTACGCCCAACAGACTGCGAGTTAATTAAATCAGCATAAGGCCTCTTTTCACCTTGGGCTCTTTGTATTTTAAGTTTAGAGGCCGCTAAATCCCTTAGGTCATAAGGATTAAGCGTACTTTTGACCTTGCCAAGCATCACCTCGAGGAGGTTTTCCATACGATGCTGATAGGTATGGCCAGCTAAAACTAGCTGCTGACCTTGCTTTGCTACCGCGTCTCGTGCAATGTCATCTTTAAGATAGTATTCTGCAACCTCTAAGATATTACTTTTGTTATATAAGGCATAGTCTCTCTGCGGATAAAACAATATATCTTGCCCGCTATCTCTTGACATGTCTGAAAGTAACAACGTTCCGCAGGCCATAACCTCGAAAAACCGCATATTTAAGTCAGTTTTACCGACTGCATTATTAAAGACCATTTTCGAATGCCCAAACGTATTAGACATTTCTTTCAGAAAGCTACGTTCGTAATGCAACGCAAATTTGCTACCTAAAGCATTTAGATACTCAAAACGATCAGTACCAGCAACTACGGTACCTACAAAACCAATATCGTATTTTTTCTCTAAGGAGGCAGGATGATGAATGTCTGGATCACAGCCTAGTGGTAGCCAAAATGCATTTACACCAGCCGCGCGAAAACGCTCAACATAACTTAAATCGGCCAAAAAAACATAATTGAATTGCTTGGCCCACTCTAAATACCAAGGATGATTACTATAGGTATCAATGAGATAACAGGCTTTAGGGCATTTAATCGCCTCTAAATTTTTCGGAAAATATCCTGGTACAGACTCGACCCAAAGATATAAATCGGGTTCAAACCCATTAAATGACATTGTTTTCATATCGACGTCCATTGGGACATCAAAATCGTGGGCTACGATTGGCGCCTTGAGATTTTCAAGCTTCCACTGGGTTAATAAATGCGTCGGTAATTTTGGTCCGATGGTTTTAACCTGGGCAATATTTCGCAGGGCTTTTTCCAAATAGGCGGCTGTTGTCGCTGGATAGGATACATACGCAAGCATTACTTTATTCATCATGGTTTTCTTTATTCATACGCGTTACTACTTCTAATTTTCTCATTGTTTTCCTCAGGCCCCTGAGCTTATAAGGCTGCGGTATTTCTTGGTCTTTTTTTATTCAGCTTTGTGAGATTTTTTGAAATTTGATTTAAAACAAACGTCCAATTTCCTCTTAATGGCTTGCGATAGAGCGTTACGGTTGGATACCAGGGTGAATCAGTCCTATCCAGCATCCAACGAAAGTCTGGTAAAGAATCTAGCATAATCCATGTGGGTATTCCTAAGGCTCCTGCAAGATGCGCTGGTGCGCTATCAATCGTAATAAGGTGATCTAGATTCTCTAAAAGGGCTGCAGTATCTGAAAAATCTTGGATGACTGGCCCTGCGTTAATTAGCTCTGACTTACCTATTTTGTAACTAGCCAATGCCCCAGGCTCTTTGACGATTCCGATAAATTGATACTGAGGGTAGCTGGCAATCAAATTCTCAAGATCTTGTGGATGTATTGATCTTTGGCGATCGTGTTTATGGGTTTTAGCACCTTGCCAGCAAATGCCGATGATCGGTTTTTCCAACTCAAAGCCATTTGCCTTTAACCAGTCACGCCATTGAATTATCTTTTGCGAATTAGCCTTTAAGTATGGAATCGCTTTAGGAATCGTCTCTATGCTCGTTTTTGCGAAAAACGGCAAAGACATCGGGAAAACCCAGCAATGATAGCTAATTTGATCGCCATCTTGTGCGACTTGATCAACCCAAGGACACGCTTTTAATATTTCAACTAATGGAGCAGGAGCTGCGGCAATGACACTAGCCCCAAGGGATTTGAGATACTGCGCATATCGTACAAATTGAATGTAGTCACCAAAACCTTGTTCCGGCATGAGCAAAATCGTCTTTCCCTCTAATGGCTCACCCTGCCACATCGGCATTTGTAAGGATGGCTTTTGGACTCTCTCCTGCCGAGTTCTCCGCGGATCCATGCGCCATTCGTACTCCGGCCACCCCTTCTCAAATCTTCCTTGTGTTAGTAGGAATAATGACAAATTAAAATGCGCTTCAGCATTTTCAGGCGCTAGTCTTAGGGCTTTATTAACATCCTCTATTGCCCCATCGTAATCAAGCATATTTGCTTTTAGTACGCCACGATTCATGTAAGCTTCATCGTGATTAGGGTTTATTGTTAAAGCCTTTTCGTAACACTTGAGAGATAGGTCAAACTCTTGTGTCTCTTTGTAGAGATGAGCTAGAAGCAAATGGTATTCGGTCGTTTCTTGACCAATTATCTTGAGCTGTTCAAGGCTTTCCTTTGCCGCCACCCAATTACAGAGCTCTATCTCAATTAAGACTTTACGCACTATATAAGCAAATTCTGCACTTAAAGAAACGGCCCTTTGAACTGCTGCCAGGGCATTTTCAAGCTGCCCTAATTGAAAATAGGCATCAGAGCGTATATACCAAGCCTGGCTATTATTGGCGTCTAATTCGATTGCCCTATTTGCCTGAAGAATAGCGCCATTAAAGTCTTTTAATTGATTTAACAGATTTCCATAATTTGAATAAAAAATACTATTACTCTCGCCCTGAGCAATACCCTGTTGATAGCAAGCTAGGGCTTGCGGAATTTGATTTAAAGCACGGTATATAGCGGCTACATTGCGGATAGCATCACTATTTTTAGGATCGTACCCCAATACTTCCTGGTACAGTGCCAACGCTATCTCGAGCTTTCCTTCTTGGTGATATTCGTAAGCAGAATATAAAAAGAGATTGACTCCTGCTACCGTAGTATTAAGTAGATTTGGGTGAATATGGTACCTTTTGGTGGCCCAACGTGGACTATTTTGCTCTAACAACTTACCCAATTCTTGGTCTATTTTTTTGACTACCGCGTCCCATTTTCCATTGCTTTCTTGTCGAAACAATTTCACTGTTGGATACCATGGGCTATCTAAGCGGCCTACCATCCAGCGAAAATCAAAGACTTTAGGCAGCATAAGCCACACTGGCATACCCATAGCGCCAGCTAGGTGTATTGGTCCTGAATCGACACTAATGAGTAAGTCCATATTTTCTAAGATAGCTGCTGTATCTGAGAAATCGCTAATTTTGTCAGCACAGCGCTGTATGTCCCAAGGGACGCCAGCATCATCATCCTCGCGCTCTCCTTTTTGCAATGATACGAATTCAATCCTGTCTTGATACTTTGCTAGTCGCGCTAAATCCCTTAGTTGCATGGAGCGATTTTTATCATTGGTGTGGGTTTTTCTTCCCGCCCACAGCAATCCAACCCGTAATTTTTTATTCTTATTTTTATTAAAGTGTTGATTCCATATTTGATACTTTTCTTCAAAAACCCCAAGATATGGTATGGGCGCAGGTATTTTGATTCCCAACTGGTCTTCATAGCGATTAGGTAAACTCATGGGATATACCCAGTAGTCTGGAAGCTCATGGGTATCTAGTAATTCATACCGCACCTCATCGATCCAAGGGATGGTGCGTATGACATGTACTAATTCGGGTGAAACGATGGCGATGACCTTTTTTGCACCATCTTTTTTAAGCTCTCTGGCAAATCGATAAAACTGCAAGGTATCGCCAAATCCCTGCTCTTGCAACATCAAAACGGTTTTATTCTGAATGTTGTCCTTTTTTTGTAAACGCGGCACTGTTGTAGCCGGCATCTTAACGCGATCTGTTGCAATTCGCCGTGGATCAAAACGAATTTCATAATTTGACCAGCCCTCTTTCATCTCCCCCAAAGTAAGCTGTATCAATGCCAAGTTCCAAGGATGCTCTACTTGCTCAGGATCAACTTTACAGGCAGTAAATAGGCATTTTTTAGCCTTTGAATACTCTCCGATCAACTTGTAACATAAGCCTAGGTTTCCCCAAGCAGACCCTTGGTTTGGGTCTCTTTTAATAGCTTTCTCAAAATACTCAATTGCTTTATTGATTTCCTCATCGATGATGGCCGCTGCTCCAAAGCCGACTAATATATCGATGTGATTGGGATCTATCTTTTCATATTCTGTAAAGATGGCTTTTGCTTTTGTTGTATCCCGTAAGGTAATGTAAATTCGTCCTAAGTTTTTATAAGACTCAATGTGTTTTGGGTTTTTACTTCTCACCTCTTCTGATAACTGAGCACCATACTCTAACTCGCCAAGATCCGTTACGGTTACCGCTAAATTATGCGTAATATCTATAGATTCTGGATAAAGCGCCTTACCCCTAAGCATCCATTCCTTCGCCTCAATTAACCTACCAGATGAGCGTAATGCAACCCCTCTTATGTTGTACAACTCCATATCAGGGTCTTGGTTTTTACTAGTTAATTGATCTATTAACTCTAAGGATTCTGATGTTTTTCCGAGGCGCAATAATGCTGCTGCATGGATAGTTTGTGCCCTTATTTCCTCCTGAATACTATTTAGTTTTACACCCTTAATGCTATCAATGATTAATTGGTACTTTGACTCATTAAAGAGCCTGACTAGAAAGGCGAGATCGATTTGTTGATTCATTTTTCTATTTTAATAAAAAAAAAAGCCCGGCAAAGCCGGGCTTTTTCAACACTAAGGTAATTAACTAAAGTTGCTAGCAGTTAGCGTTCCATTACTGCTCAGTGTTCCAATCAATTTCAACTCAGATGCAACAATTCCTGAGGTGCCATCGCTTGTGAACAAGAACAGCGCTGTATCTGGACCACCTGCAACACCATCGTTAACAGCGATCACTGCTTTTTGTGTTGCACCAGTACCGGATATGCCAATGTTCGTAGTGATGTAAGTGACTGCTATATCGATACCAGACTGTGCGGTAAAGTTAGCAGTACTACTAATCAAGCTAGCACTATCCGCCGCCCAAAAGATCAAACCATTTGAATTTGCCGCTCCAGCAACCGAGGTTGTCAAGTTAGCAAGTGAACCAGTTAATGCTGTACTTGTCCCTGTTACAAAGGTTGTTCCTAAGGTGTAAGAATTGGTATTGTTATTACCTGTTGCATCTACGTAGTTTTGGTTCAAGACAGACGTTGTATTACCTGATGCGCTTGTCAAGGTAGATCCGTAGAAGTTGACCGAATCTCCGCCTGTCGTGTCAAAGTTGGTAACAACAAAAGCATTGGATGTGTTGGTTGAGTTGCCCAAGGTTGCCAAGCTTACACCGATACGGTCATAAGATCTTACGGCTGTCGATGTCAAGTTAATGGTATTTGCTCCACCGTTGGCTAGCACAGAAGTATTTGCTGTTTCTGTTGCTGCACTAAACCAATCACCCGCATTCATGGTTATAACATCGTTACCAACTGCGGTTGCACTGACTACGATCGTACCACCAGTACCAGCCGCATTAATTGCTCCGAAGGTAAAGTTGGCAGTACTACCAGCGGCCAGTGTATGGCTGTAAACAACGCTCATGCCGGCTGTATTGTTGATGATGGTATTAGCGCTCAGTGTTGTGCCAGCAGTTTGCATTGTGACTGTATTAACACCAGTTGTTGCATATGAACCTGCGCCACTGATTGTTACTGCATCAATTGCTGTGCTGCTACCAACCACACTTAATGTACCCGTGTTGACTGTAGAACCAGTTAGTCCAACTGTCACCGTAGCGTTGGATGTATTGCCGCCCAAGGTTACGACGTCGTTACCGCCACCACCAGTAATGGTTTGCGCTGCGCCAGATCCTAGGGTAATGGTTTCTGCTGCCATATTACCCAGGTAAGTAGAGGCACCAGTCAATACGATTGTGCTTGCAAAGGTATTGAGGTTAATGACCGAGCTTCCTGCACGCAAGTTAATTGTTGTATTGGCTGTACCTGTTCCATTGAGGCTCAATGTATTGGTTGCGCCATTACCGACAATTGCTGCGTAATTATTAACAGATACAGTACCGCCTGCAGTATTCAGCGTTAACGTACCGGTACCTGTAGCAGCGGCAGTATTGCTAAAGAGCTGTCCAGTCAAGGTAGCACCTGTAACCGTAATGTTGTCACCAGTACCTGTGCTTGTCACGGTTGTAAAACCAGCGTTTGTAAAGTTGGTACCCAAGGTAATTACGTTGGAAGTAGATGTTCCAGCAAA
>Ga0247843_1002661_pt1 | contig 31655 bp, 26 predicted proteins | sample LaCruzMarch2017__FD_192420 | JGI IMG/M metagenome (GOLD analysis project Ga0247843, IMG submission 192420) | Freshwater microbial communities from meromictic Lake La Cruz, Castile-La Mancha, Spain - LaCruzMarch2017_8m | ecosystem: Environmental > Aquatic > Freshwater > Lake | place: Spain... | reverse complement strand
CAGGTCCGAGGACTCCCAAATCACCACCGTCTTCTTTTATATGAGCAAAATGCCATTTAATAATTCCTTGCTCCACAAGAATATACTCGTTAACACGGTCAGTTCTCCATTTACAAAAATCATTGGCTTGAATCCAAGAAACACCAACCACCGGATAATCGCGGTAAGCAGGGTAACGGAAATAGTACTCCACAAATTTTTCTCGGTAGGAAAGGGGATCTCTCCAACATAAGGTATCAGGAAGTGCTTTTTTGTAAATGTGCGGGTACGTTTTATAATATACGCGCTTCATCCAATATACATACTCTAACCAATGAAAATTGGTCACTTCGGTACGGTCCATGTAAAAGGAAGATACAGTAAAGCGATTTGGACGGTTATTGTTATCGTCGAAAACGTCTTCTTCCGTTCTGCCCATCGTAAAGGTTCCTCCTTCAATCATCACCAGACCGGGTCCGGTTCGTTGTTCTTCGAAGTCCGCTTTCTCAAATCCGCCGTTGTTGATGTTGTTATACTCCCAACCCGTAGACGAGGAAGTTTCTTTCTGACAACTTGCCATTAATCCCACTGCGATAAACGCATACGAGATTTTTGTAATTATTGAACGTTTCATATATGTGCTAATTTGGCTCAATTTAAATTCAATTTTATTTAATGGTTACACTTAAAATGAAGGGCAACTTATTTTTCTAAAGTTTTTTGGTTTTTTTCTACACTTAATGTCCATTTGGAATGAAACCTCATGGGATCCTCCGGTAAGGCCATTGCCAAGTTTTGATACCGTTAAATCGTAGCTGTATCCCAAGCGAAACTTGTCTGCTTTAACTCCAACAATGAATACCATGGCATCCCTATTACGGTACCAAACTCCGATGTTTAAACGCTCATAATTCAGGTAACCACCGATGTTAAACTCTTGAAATCCATTTTGATACTGATAAATAATCGCTGGCTTTATGGTAGTACCATCGGTATAGCGTCCTCTTCTTCCGATTGGAATAGTTCCGCCCATGTGAGCGGTTAGGCGCATGGGCAATTTACTGGTTCCAAGAATCATGGATTCATCCGGTTGATTGATGTGGTGTGCTGCAAAACCGCCGTAAAAATACTTGGTGAAGATAATGGCACCTGCACTTGCATCAAAAAGCCCTCTCTTTCCTCCTCTAGGAACATCACCAGTTTGATAAATAAACCCGCGACGCGGATCGATCATGTCACCAAAGGTTAATTTACTCCAATCTAAATACTTTTGAATGTAGGCAGCTCTAACTCCGAAATTAACAGAAACCTTGCGATTAATTTTTAAATTGTACGAGTAAATCCCCCCTAACATAGTCGTGGAAATGGTCCCTTCTGCCTGTTGGTCATACATCGCAATTATTCCCACGCCACCTTTAATATCCTTAACGTAAGAGTCAAATGCTGCGGAGTACGTGGTGTAGTTACCAGTAAGTTGAGGCCATTCATTTCGGTAATTAATGGATACCCTCGGGCACCCCGTGGTACCAGCTAAGGCAGGGTTGAGATAAATAGGATTTGAATAAAACTGAGTAAATGTGGGGTCTTGCGCCATTAACGTGGACACTGATGAGGTGAATAGAAAAACCATTAAGGGCTTACTCACCATGCGAATTAAGAACAGACTTTTACGTTTTATCACGAGCGCTTCTACGGATTTAAGTTAACTTGGTTACAAATATCGTAAATAATTTCAAATAAATAAAACACCGTTCCGTTTTTGATCTTTCCCCTTATTTTTGCACAATGAAATACCTCCACACCATAAGTTTATTGATTTGTTTTTCTGCGTTATCCATTTGGGCTCAAGTGGTTGAGATTATTATCCCATGGACGGCGCCTATTTCAATCAGTTTGGGGGAGTCAACGTACCTGGTGCCCTCGCTTACCGGTGAAGCCTCCACGGATGGTGTCCCAAGGTATATGTATCGCAAGGAGTTAAAATCAGTTGATTTTTCGTGTGAATTAATATCCTACGTTGCAATCAACGCCACTTCCGCTGAAATCAATTATTTGGCGGCCATCGGTTTTGAGCTCCCAACTTCCTTAAGTTATTCGTTAAAAGTAGTTCGAGCGGCTAACCTACCGATGTTGAGTTTTTCGTGTTATCCGTTTTATATAGAGCAAGGAACGGTAAAAAAATTAACTGCGGTGTCAGTGAGTTTAACCAAGGAAACCCCAAGCGCCATTAACAAGGATTTTGTGGCGAATTCAATGCTGGCACAAGGTGAATGGTACAAAATTTCTGTCGGTTCCGATGGTATTCACAAAATTGATCGATCTTTATTAAGTTCCCTTGGGATTAATGTAAATGGCTTGAATCCGAATCACATCCATGTTTTTGGAAATGGAGAAGGAAGTTTACCTGAACTAAATGCTACCCCCTATACCGATGACCTTGCTCAAAATGCCATCAGTATCATTGGAGGGCAAGACGGTTCTTTCGACGAGGGAGATTATATCCTTTTTTATGGGCATGGTCCGCACCAATGGTACCCCAACGGTTCGGTAGAGTTCGAACAGCGAAGAAATCCCTATTCCGATAAATCGTATTATTTTATTCAGATAAGTGCTTCGCTTCCCGCAAAAATCATTAATGTGATCGATTATTCTTCGGGAGTTGAAAGTGTAACCTACACGAGCTATGATTTTCGAGACGTATATGAAAATGACTTGGCTTCACTCGTTGGGGGAGGCAAACGGTGGTATGGAGAGTTGTTTGATATTGAATTGTCTAGGAATTTTACCTTTTCTGTGCCTGCCATCGAATCCACTACGCCTGCTCGGTTTCGGGTCAGTTTGGCAGCAAACGCCCAGTCTTCGGCAGGGACCGCACAAAAATACACACTGAACGGCACCCAGGTTTTTCAATCCACACTTCCAGTTGCCCCATATGACTTTAATCGCTCAGTGGTTAATTTTACGGCTGCGAATCCAAGTTCAACCCTAACCCTCAATCTTTCAGTAACGCGAAACAATGCAACCACACTTGCTTATTTGGATCGAATTTTACTCAATGCGCGTCGTAATTTAATCTTCAGTGGTGCGCAATTCGGTTTCCGCAATTTAACCCTTCCCGATTCTACGGTTTTAGTAAAGTATCAACTGAGTAATATGAATTCTACGGGCTTTGTTTGGGACCTTTCTGTTCCTCACACACCACGCAAGGTAAATGGGATTCTGAATGGGAATGTATTTAATTTTTGGTGTGAAAAATATTACCGCGAATTCGTTGCCTCTAATGGAACTGGTTTTTTAACCCCATCAGCCATCGGCCGAATTGAAAATCAAAATTTACACGGCTTATCTCAAGTTGATTATTTAATTGTCACCCCTTCCGCGTTTTTCAGTCAAGCAGAACGCTTAGCCAATTTGCACCGTTCAGAAGGCTTAGCAGTTCATACCGTGCTTGTTGATCAGGTATACAATGAATTTAGTTCGGGTGCGCAAGACCCTACAGCAATCCGGAAAATGGCAAAAATGTTCTATGATCGATCGCTGCAAAGTGGGTCAAAAATATTGAAGTATTTGTGTTTATTTGGCGATGGAACCTATGATCCGAAAGACCGAATTGCCAATAACAATAATTTCATTGTGACTTATCAAGTAGACAACAGTGAAAATCATATATCAGCCCTCGTAACCGATGACTATTTCGGAATGCTCGATGACAATGAAGCCATTTTCGATTCCGATATGATCGACATCGGAGTAGGCCGCTTGTTGATTAGTGATGTGACTCAAGCGAAACAACAAGTGGATAAAATTGAACATTACATGAAAAATGGTTCTCAGATCTTTCAATCTGCCAATGCTAATTGCTGTTTAGATAATAATTCAGCGCTCACTTTTGGCGATTGGCGTACAAAGGTGGTTCAAATAGCAGATGATGAGGAAAATGGTTATTTTATTAAAAACGATACTGAACCTCAATATGAAATACTTAAAGCCAATCACCGTGAGTTAAATGTAGATAAGCTTTACATGGATGCCTCTCCACAACAAACTTCAGCGGGTGGACAGCGATACCCCGAGGTTTTTGATGCCATTACAGATCGAATAAATCGTGGAACCTTAGTCATGAATTATGTGGGTCACGGAGGAGAGGTAGGGCTGGCAGAAGAACGAGTGGTTACCATACCCCAAATACAGTCTTGGCAAAACATCAATGCGCTGACCTTGTTTGTATCAGCCACCTGTGAATTCACCAAGTACGATGATCCTTCGAGAGTATCTGCAGGGGAGTGGATGTCCCTAAATCCAAGGGGTGGAGCAATCGCTTTAATGACAACAACACGATCGGTGTTTTTTGGCGTGAATTCAAGTGTTGGAATTGCCTTCACTAACAATGCCTTTGTGCGCGACGCTTCAGGCAATCCAAGAACTTTTGGTGAAATTGTAGAAAAAACCAAAAATGTGGCGCTCTCCTCCGATAACAAACGGAGTTTTACCCTAATCGGAGATCCTGCGTTGAGAATAGCGCTACCACGATTAGGGGTCGTTACAGATAGTGTGAATGGAGCACCCTACGTATCAATTGATACATTAAGTGCATTGAGTAAAGTAACGATCAAGGGCCATATTGTCGACGCTAATCAGTTGTTGGTAAACAACTTTAATGGAATAATAACCCCCTCGGTTTTTGATAAAATTAAAAACAATCAAACCTTAGGTCAAGACCCAGGTTCTCCAGTGCTAGATTTCGAATTACAAAGGAATATTTTGTACAAAGGAAAAGCGAGTGTGAATAATGGATATTTTGAGTTTAGTTTTATTGTTCCTAAGGATATTGCGTTGAATTATGGTCGTGGTAAACTCAGTTATTATGCCTTTTCAAATCAAACCGATGCGATTGGGTTGGATACAACATTTATTATTGGGGGGATTGACCCGAATGGCCTTGTAGATTCAATTGGACCTGAAATTTCTGCATACCTGAACGACGAGCAATTTATAGCCGGCGGCATAAGCAATGAAGAACCTGTATTGTTCATTAAATTATTTGACGAAAGCGGAATTAACACCGTTGGAAATGGAATTGGTCACGATTTAATGGCAATTCTAGATGAAGAGTCTTCGAATCCAATTATCTTGAATGAATACTATTCTGCAGATTTAAACACCTACCAGTCGGGACAAGTAAAATATCCCTTCAGCGCCTTGGCCACAGGAAACCACTCCATTAGCGTGAAGGCATGGGATGTAAATAATAATTCTTCGGATGTCAAGATTTCCTTTAATGTACAGGCGGATGAAAACCCCATGGTAAAAAGGCTATACAATTATCCAAATCCATTTTCTACTTCCACGGAGTTTATGCTTGAACACAACCAATCTTGCGACATTATGGATGTTCAAATACAGATTTTCACCATAGGAGGTAGACTGGTTAAAACCATTCAAAACCTAGTGAATACGCAAGGATTTACTACCAGAGGATTGTTCTGGGATGGGCGAGATGATTATGGAGATAAGTTAGCCAATGGCGTGTATATCTATCGCCTACAGTATCAAAACACCGAAGGAAAACGTGCGGAGGAAACAGAAAAATTGGTAATAATAAATTAGCCTACACAATAAAGCACCTCGAATTCCGTATATTAGCGCCTTGTATACAACTTTTATTATGCGGATTTTATTATTTTTTCCTGTCCTATTTCTTGCGCCCTTGGTTGTTTTTTCTCAGGATGCAAACCAAAATAGTTTACAACTAAATACCATTACCACGGCCTTGCCTTTCATGGCAATAACGCCAGATTCCAGAGCTGGAGGAATGGGTGAAGCCGGCACTGCGCTGAGTCCAAGTGCTACTTCGGTATATTGGAATACAGCGGGTTTGAGTTTTGCAGAAAAGAACAGCGAAATAAGTTTGTCTTACACCCCATGGCTTCGTCAATTGACTAATGATATGCACTTATCTTATTTGTCAGGATATTATCGAGTAAATAAAAAACATTCCATTGGAGGTGCATTACGCTACTTTAGTTTAGGAGAAATAACATTTACTGACGCTTCTGGTAATGTCTTGAGAGATGATAAACCCAGTGAATTTGAACTTACAGGAGCCTACGCATTCAAGCTGTCTGATAAATTTAGTATTGGGGTCAATGGAAAATTTGCGTATTCAAATTTAACCGGTGGATTAACAGTGGCCGGTGTAATGACAAAACCTGGAAAAGTTGGTGCAGCAGATCTCTCGTTCGCGTATTACAATGACCGTATTAAATTGGGAAAAACATCCGCTACTTATCAATTTGCGGCAACCATCAACAACATTGGAAATAAAGTAGCATATTCCGTATTGGCAAAACGTGATTTCATTCCAATGAATTTAAAAATCGGAAATGCCATTGTGGCGAAGTATGATTCGTATAATAGCGTAACATATTCGATTGATATCCAACGTCTATTGGTTCCAACTCCCGCATTTTACGATAAAGTTGACGGTGAAAATGTAATGTTGTCAGGAAAAAGTGGTGATGTGGGGGTGATTAATGGCATGTTGCAGTCGTTTTACGATGCCCCAGGAGTAGTAGCTACAGACGAGAACGGGGATTACATTCAGAATGGTGATGGCTCCTATCAAACGGTCAAAGGATCCAAATTCAAGGAGGAATTATCAGAAATTAATATTGCGGGTGGCATAGAGTGGTGGTATAACGAAACATTTGCTGTTCGTACTGGTGTTTTTTATGAAAGTAAAAACAAAGGAAATCGTCAATATTTGAATCTGGGTGCTAGTTTGAAATACAACATGTTCGGCATCGATTTTTCGTATTTGGCATCATTAAATGGACGTCAAAATCCATTATCTAATACCCTTCGATTCACCTTACGTCTTTATCTTGGCGAAAAGAAAGTAAAATCTGCTGATGTATGACCCTAAGGATTGGCTTTGGGGTTGATGTTCATCGCTTAGCACCAGGAATCCCACTGTTTGTTGGGGGATTAGAAATCCCGTCGGACATCGGTGCAGTAGGCCACTCGGATGCGGACGTGCTTTTACACGCGGTGTGCGATGCGATCCTCGGAGCTGCTAATTTAAGAGACATTGGCCATCATTTTTCAGATAAAGATCCACAATACAAAGGGATTGATTCTAAAATTCTGTTAGCGAACGTGGTTGATCTAATGAAATCAAATGGATATGCGCTGATAAATCTCGATTCAACTGTAATTCTTGAGTATCCTAAGCTCAATCCACACATCCCAGAAATGCAATCAATTATTGCCGAATTGTTAGCGGTAGAAATTGATGCCGTTTCCATCAAGGCCACGACCCATGAGCGCGTTGATTCCTTTGGAGAAAGTAAGGCGATAAAGGCATATGCTACTGTGCTACTTCAAAAGTAAGTAAGCAATCGTTCTCAGTTTTTTTATTATCTTTGTATGGAATGGATAAGCAGGTTATTCTCGATGCGCAACAGTTCGATTTAACCCTAACAAGGTTGTGCCACGAGCTCGTTGAACAACATTCTGATTTCTCAAACACCGTATTGATTGGTTTACAACCCAGGGGAATTCATGTAGTGAAACGCCTCCGAGAGAAACTCCAAGAGATTCTTGCCACATCACCCGTTTGTGGGAATCTAGACATTACGTTTTACAGGGATGATTTTCGAAGAAGGGAAAAACCGATTATTCCAAGCGCGACCAATATCGATTTTAGCATCGAGAATAAACAAGTAATTCTGATTGATGATGTATTGTTTACGGGAAGAACCATCCGGTCGGGTTTAGATGCCTTGTTAACGTTCGGAAGGCCTACCAAGGTACAATTATTGGTGCTTATTGATAGAAGATTCAACCGAGATTTACCCATACAAGCCGATTATATCGGTAAGTCCGTAGACACCCTGTTCCATGAAAAAGTTAAAGTGAGTTGGGTTGAAGTCGATGGAGAAGATAAAGTAGAATTATACATGAAGGATCCGAATGAATAATTTAAGCGTCTCGCACCTTACGGGAATCCGTGATTTAACCGTGGAAGATATTGAAATGATCTTCAAAACAGCCGACTCATTTAAAGAGGTGATTAATCGGCCAATCAAAAAAGTACCCTCATTAAGGGATATTACAATCGCTAATTTATTTTTTGAAAATTCTACCCGAACACGATTGTCTTTTGAATTGGCAGCTAAAAGACTCTCAGCAGATGTTGTTAACTTCACCTCCTCGAATAGTTCCGTAAAAAAGGGAGAAACCTTAATGGATACCGTGAATAACATTCTATCCATGAAGGTAGATATGGTCGTAATCCGTCATGCCTCGCCGGGAGCAGCTCGGTTTCTAACGAAGCATATTTCCGCCAAAGTAATTAATGCGGGGGATGGTACACATGAACATCCTACACAGGCCCTTTTGGATGCTTATTCAATTCGAGAGAAGCTGGGTTCCGTGAAAGGGAAGAAGGTGGCAATCATAGGAGATATCTTACATTCTCGGGTAGCTTTATCGAATATTTATTGCCTGCAAAAACTTGGAGCTGAAGTAATGGTTTGCGGACCCTCCACCTTAATCCCGAAGCACATGAGTGATTTAGGGGTAAAGGTGTCAAATAATCTGCATGAAGCCCTGCTATGGTGCGACGTAGCGAATATGCTTCGGATTCAACTAGAGCGTCAGGACATTCAATATTTCCCGAGTTTACGGGATTACACCTTACAGTTTGGCTTAAATCAAGAACTGTTGGATAGCCTTGGTAAGGATATTTTGATTATGCACCCTGGACCAATAAATAGGGGGGTAGAAATCACATCGGATGTGGCAGATGGGCCACAGAGTATAATTTTAAATCAAGTTGAGAATGGTGTAGCTATTCGTATGGCAGTTATTTATTTACTTGCTTCGCAGATTGAACGCTGATTTTTGATATATTTGATAAAATGCCTATTATGAATTTTAAAAGTGACGTCCGAAACCATGTTGTAGTGGTTACCTCTTTGGTAGAAAAACTAGACACGCACAGCGCTCCTGACTTAAAATCGGTATTTACATTTGAAAACAAAAAGGGGCATAACAAGATGTTATTGGATTTAAGTAAAACCAAGTTCTGTGACTCTTCCGGTTTGAGTGCAATCTTAGTCGCTAATCGCTTGTGTAAAGATACCAACGGGGCTTTTGCCATCGCAGGTGTTCAACCCGTGGTGCTTAAAATGATTGAAATCGCTCAATTGGATCGTGTATTTAGGATTTTTCAATCCGTTGAAGAAGCCTTAGCAGATTTTGAATAATTTCAATGTATTAATTCTTGGCAGTTCAGCTGCTATTCCCACAACAAGCCGTGCGTGTTCTTCCCAATTAGTATTTTGCAATAATCGCTATGTGCTTATTGATTGTGGTGAAGGCACACAAATGCAGTTGAGAAAATTCAATGCCCCCTTTCAACGAATTAATCATATTTTGATTTCGCATTTACATGGAGATCATTTTTATGGATTACCTGGTCTTCTCGGCACCATGAGTTTATTAGGGAGAACCGCTGGTGTTCATGTATATGGTCCCCCAGCATTGTTAGAAATTTTAATGGTCATGTTCAGAGCCAGTGAAACTAAACTCAGTTTTAACTTCACGTTCATTCCTCTTGAAATGAAAACCAAAGCGTTGATTTTTGAAGATGAGGGTATGCAAATTTCAGCGTTTCCATTAAAGCATCGCATTAAAACTTTTGGATTTCAAATAGAAGAAAAATTCCAGCGATATAAGATTGATAAGAAAGCAATTTCCGAGGCAAACCTGAATAAGGAGCATTTGAAACTTTTGGCGCAGGGTAGAGATTTTCAGCGTTTAGACGGTTCATGGGTAAAATATTCCGACTACACGCTTCCAATGCCAACACCACGGGTGTATTCCTATTGCTCCGATACCAAGCCATTTAAGGATCAAGCTGGGTTTTTGAAAGGAACTTCTACCTTGTATCATGAAGCAACCTTTCTAATGGATCGCAAAGAGCGTGCTGAACAGACATTTCATTCAACGGCCAAAGATGCTGCCTTGATGGCGTTAGCAAGTGGCGCCCGTAAGTTATTGCTTGGTCATTTTTCCTCCAGATATGGAGATACCATAGGGCATGCCAATGAGGCTTGCGAGATATTTCAGGACGTTGAAGCGGTAAAGGACGGCGAAGTTTACGAAGTTAAATAACGTCCCTTTAGATGTTTGTATATCGATGCTCCTTCTGTTAACCATTGTTTTTGGTCTAAAACCTCTGGCTTTATCCCGTATTTTGCCTGTTGATTCTTTAGGTACCAGGCGTGAAGTATTTCATAATCGCTTTCGTTGCTGGTGCGTAAACGATCCAAGAGTAGGCCTTTGTTTTGATTCGCAGGATTTTCGTTGAATGTAATACCCAACATCGTAAATAAGAGTGATTCAAGGTGGTTGAGGTCCCCGGATTCCATGGCCTGGTTAAATTGCTGTTCAAGTTCGTTTCCGGTAGGAAAAGAAATCTCGGGTATGCTTTCCGTTTTGGTTGTAGATTCTTTAACCACTGGTTGTGGTTTTTTGCGATAGAAAAATAATCCAACCGCCCCCAATAATAAAACCGCAGCGAATGAAAGTCCGCCCCAAAGGATGGTGTTATTATGATTGGATGGTTCTTGAATCATTTTAGTGGATTTTTCAGCCTTAATTACCGTGGTAGTTCCTTGTTTTTTGATGGGCTTATTGGCTTGAATTTCGGTAGATTTAAATCCTTCTAAAGTTAGGGTCACATAAGCAGCTTTCTCAGGATTGAAAAACGAGATTTCGAGGGGGTTTATGGATTTTTTTAAAGGATTGGTTGCCTGTAATCGGTAGGTGTATATCACTTTGCCATCGGCACCTTGTGGCCCAAAGGTGAATTCTTCAGAAACGGAAGGTTTTCCAAATTGAATTAATCCTTCGCTTAAGTCCAGCACTGGTGCCTCCACGTTGTGTAGGTTTCCTTTCCCCGATAATACAACTTCAAGCGTTAATATATCCCCTTTCTTGTCGCAAGAGCCGCTGTATTTGCATTTCGCATCAAGGGTTCCGACAAACCCAATAAATGAGCTGGGGGCGTTGTCGGGTAATGATTTAACAGTCACGGTGGTTCCGGTAGACACTACCGCTAAGCCATCATAATTCTGCCTCAAAACTAATTTGAATGGGTTGATTTGTAAATTTCCATTTCCGCTTGGAAAAATCAGGTTTTTATCGGTAGTAACGGCATACATTTCTACGCCTTTAACTATTTCTTTGCGCGCTGTTAGGTTTTTAGCTTGTTCAAGGCTGTATTTTTCAATGCCTTGGTCTATCTTGTAGGATTGATAATCTTCGATACTCGTTGGAGCAAAGCGTGAATATACTTTGGATTGTATGATAAGCGGCTCCCCTTCGTACACGGAGTATTTATTTACTTCAATGGTTCCAAATGCGAGTTGTTTAAGTTGCTTGGCAGTAACGCTCCCATTTCCATGATCTATGCGCTCTTTTTGAACAGATACTTGAACAACATTAGATTTGTATACATGTTTTCCACGTTTTATGTAGGCTGGACCAACTACAAAATTACCGGTCTTCTTAAAGCTTCCGTTTTGAGAATAGTAGCTGATTGTATTTACCGTTCCGGTATTGTAATCCACCACTTGCTCCATGCCACTCATTACGTTGTATCCACGAACAAATTCAGAAGGAAAGTCAATGGTGATTTCACCTTCAATGTTTGATTTTACGGTAATAATTAATTCGTTTCCTAAGGTTATTTTGATTTGATCAACCTCGAGTTTGACCATGGGTTTCTGGGCATGAACTAGACAAGCGATTGAAAACAATAAAAGTGTGTAGAGTTTTGTCATTACCAATCTTTAGTTGAAGTGTTTTCAACCTGTTTTTTTTCGCTATTACGATTAATTTTTCGTCGAGTTTCACCTTCTTTTTTAGCGAGTTCATCCAGTTTACGATCAACATCTTTTCGGTGAAGTTTACTTGGAGTGGATTGTCCAGAGCGCGCTTCTCCTGAATTGTTCTTTTTGTCTTTGTTTGAATTGTTTTTGGCTGGGTCGGAAGGATCTTGCTTCGGTTTGTTTTTTGAATTTTTAGGGGGTGGGTTCGGAGCCTTTTGTTGTTTATTCTGTTGTCTCCGTATAGCTTCACTCAAGTTATATTTCGTTTTTTCATTGCTTGGATTTAAGCGAAGCGCATCTTTATAAGATTCAATCGCACGGGGGTAATCGCCTGCTTCGAAATATGCATTGCCTAGGTTGTGTCTGATGCGTCCTTTTTCAATGCTTTTTTTTACGGTTTTTAATTTTTTCTGATAATATTCAATGGCACCTTTAAAATTGCGTTGTCGATACTTGGTTTGTGCAAGTTCCTCATCGACTCCTCCTTTAGCTTTGGCTTTTTTGTAATGCGTGCGGTATATTCGTTCCGCTGAGCTGAAATCTTTTTTCTGGTAAGCTTCACGCGCAGCCTTGATGGAGTCTACCCATTGTTGTGCGAATACGATGTGCCCAAATGTGCCAATAAGTACTAATAAAAATCGCTTACCCATTCCTTTTTATTCCCTGTATTAACATCCAACATGCCATCGAAAACAGTGCAAGTAGTACGGCATATTCGTATATACTTGCCTTGATTTCAAAGTCCAAATTTCGTGATTTTGTTGATTTGGCGCGGTTAATTTCTGTTAATATCGCATTTAAATCTGGATAGGCTTCACTGGTAATTATGGCTGTTCCATTCAGCGTATTTGCTAATTGCTTGATGTAATCCGCATTTAGTTTGGAATTTACGGTGAATCCATTGGCATCTCGCTTATTTGAGGAATTAGGATCCAAGGGGTCTTCTGGGATAGGCCCACCCGAAGTAGTGCCGATTCCAATGCCATAAAATGCGATTTGTTGTTCGCGTATGAAGTTGTATATCTCACTGGATTGTTTTTCATGATCTTCTCCATCCGTTATCATTACAATACATTTAGGGTCGTTGGTCTTCGTGAACATTAATACTCCCGTTTCTAGCGCTTCTACAATGTTGGTTCCCTGGTTTGAAATGTAGGTGCTTTGTATTTCATCTGTAAATAATTGAGCGGTGGCATAATCCGAAGTAAGAGGCAGTTGCACCATGGCATTTCCTGCAAAAACGCATAAGCCAATTTTCTCACCAGAAAGCTGGTTGATGAGTCCGTTGATGGTTCGTTTAGCGACTTCCATTCGTGATTCGCCCTGGATGTCACGTACATTCATTGAGTTTGAGACGTCTAAGCAAATCGTGAGTTCCATGTTTTTGGAAATTCCAGCTACTTTTTTCCTCCCGAAAACCGGCTGTGCCAAGGCAATAACCAAAAACGACATGCTTAACATGAGCAAAAAATGAGCAGCAATGGTTGAAATTATTGCTTGCTTCTTTCCAAAATTCGGGCTTCCAAATTGCTTATCTAAGCTATCCTTTCTCAATTGGTTCCTATAGGATAATAGGTGAAAAATCGGAACGATTAATAACCAATTGAGATAACTTGGATTGGTGAAAATCAATGCAGACTTAACATCACCGGAGGCGCTTAATATATAGTTTAGCGCGAAGAGTATTGCTGCTATAATCCCCAAGGAAAATAAATAGTAAGGTATGTATTTATTCGATTTCACAGTGTTATTCGTGGGGTTGAGGTAAGAACAGCACAGATTTAATAACCATGTAGAGCATGAATAAAACGAAGGCCCAATTTAAAAATGCTTGCGGTGTTGGCGGAGGGTCCGCTTGAACGACTTTATGAGTTATTTTTCTTTTTTCCATTAATTCTATTTCCTCGTATATGTTTTTAAGTCCCTTTTTATCCTCCGCACGAAAATACATTCCACCGGTAATCGTTGCAATTTGTGTTAGGGTTTGCTCATCGATTTCAACGGGCATGTTTTGATAGATCATTCCCGTGGGTGTCATTACAGGGGTTGGGGCCATTCCATTGCTTCCAATCCCAATCGTGTATACACAGATTCCCTTTTCTTTGGCGAGTAATGCCGCTTCCTCCGGACTTATATCCCCCGAATTATTGCTGCCATCGGTAAGTAAAATAATTACTTTGGATTTGAGGGCATTGTTTCGCAATTGAACTACGGAAGTTCCCAACCCCGTACCAATGGCGGTTCCCGGTTCCATTTCCATTCCGTCTGCTTTGCCGAGTTGTTCTATCAGTAATGAGTAGTCTAGGGTAGGAGGACAGCTGGTAAAGGCCTCGCCAGCATATTGAACCAATCCAATCTTGTCTCCGTTTCTTCCATTAATAAACGAAGTAGCTACCTCCTTTGCGGCTTCTAATCGATTGGGTTCAAAATCCGTAGCATACATAGACATCGAAACGTCTAAGGCGATTATAATATCAATTCCGTACTTGTTTTCTTCATGTTTTTGTTCACTTTCTTGCCATGAATATGGTTTCGCCATAGCTATAATAAATAAGCCCAGAATTGCTGCGGGTAGTTGAATAAATATAGATCGAAAAAGTGCGAGAACATTAATTTTTGTTGGAGGCAGCAGCGGGGTGGCGCGGTTAATTTTCCAATCACCCGTTCTCCGACGGTCTAAGCGAAACAATAGGATACTTATCAATGGAATTGCAAGAAGTCCCCAGAACCAGATTGGTTCTAAAAACTCATAATGGTTAACTTGTAAATTCCAACGATTAAACATGCGATGTATCTATTGGGCTACTTAATTGGATTATCTCCTTCAATTGTTCTATTAAAACCAGGTGTTCTTGTTCCGAGAGGCTATTGGAGGCGAACTTCACGGAATCAGATTCTGTGAGCACACGCGCAATGATTGTTTGCAGATATTCGTCAAGCGATAATGCGCGCAGAAGCAGCATGGTTTCAAACGATGTACGCTCGAGGAGGTTAATGTGGTATCTGGCCGACAAGTACCATCGCAAGATAAAACTAAGCTCGGTGTAATGTGTTTTTTGATCAGATTCCCATTGTTTTTTCCCTGCTAATTTATCGATAGACTGCAGCGTTTGTTGCTTGAGCGTTAATGAAATGGGTTCTGCAAGCGCAGTGCGTTTGAATTTTTTATAGAGAAGAATTCCACCAACAAAAAGCAGTATGAGCAGGGGAATCCAACCGTATATTTTGATAAATTCAGAAAACACAAATTCTTTATTCAAAGGAGTTATGGATTCTTCGATGTCGTAAATACGAATGCCTTTTTTAGCGGAAACAAAGGAGGATTGAACAAGGATTGAACTAAAATAACCCATGCGTTCATGGAGTCTGTAGGGGAGTGGTTGAAGCACTAACATTCCCGTATCCCAAGGAATTAGTCTAAAATTCGCTTTCCAATGCGTTACAGCTCCCACCCGCAATATGGTATCCGAATAGCTAAATATTTCAAGTTCAGTAAATGCGCTTCCTTTGAGGTTCGATTGAGAGGCGATTCGTTTGCATGGGAAAATACGGACAGGAGGAGTAAAGGTTAGGACCTCGCCCTCTGGGATTACAAGATCGTATTGCACCTCCAGCAGCGATCCAACGGTAATTTCTTTACTAGAAATGTAGGTAAGAGGTTCTTGGGCATATGCTGTAAGTATCCAGTACGTAAATAAAAGGTATAACAGCTTTCGGTTCATTTTCGCTTGTTAAAAAAATGAGCTAAGGGAGCGGCAATAGACCCTTCCGTACTTAAGGTAATTAAAGAAATCCCACGTGTTTCAAGTGCCTGTTTAACAAAGTCTTGATGTACATGATAGGTTGATGTAAACACGGACTTCACATACGCTGAAAATCCATTGACCCATTCTGTTCTTTTTGTTTCTGGATTTATCACTTGATAAAAGGCGGGAATTCGTAATTCTCTTTCACTCGGATCGTTGATTTTAACACCAATCAAATCGTGATATTTTTTGGTTAATGATAATTCATCTAAGTTAACCGAATCATCAATAAAGTCAGAAACTAGGAAGCAAATACATCGTTTCTTTTGGGTATGTCTCAAGGTTTTTAGAGGGGCGCTCAAGGATGTGCCCGTATCTTTGGGTTGAAATGCGATTAGTCGGTCAATCATTAATAGGATATGATCTCTACCTTTCTTTGGAGGAATGTAACATTCAACGTCGTTTGAGAAGAAGATAGCCCCTGTTTTATCGTTGTTCGCAAGTGCTGAAAATCCAATGGTGGCTAAAAATTCAACGGCTTTTTCAATCTTTGAATGAGTTCCTGAGCCATAATAAAAAGACGCCGACACATCGATCAAAACCATGACCGTTAATGCGCGCTCTTCTTCGAATACTTTTACATAAGGCGTGTTATATCGAGCGGTAACATTCCAGTCAATTGCACGAATCTCATCTCCGTAATGATAGTCACGAACCTCTGAAAACGACATTCCACGCCCTTTGAAAGCTGTTTTATATTGCCCAGAGTATAAGTCTTTACTCAGGCCTTTGGATGCGATTTCAATGGTTCGTATCCGTTTCAGGATTTCTTCTCTATTCATGCATTATGGAACTTCAACGCGAGATATAATTTGTTGAATTAAATCTTCCGGTTTTAGATTAGCAACTTCTGCCTCATAGCTCAGACCCATCCGATGTTTTAATACGTCTGGGGCCATGGCTTGAACATCATCCGGAATCACAAAGGCTCTACCGTTTAGAAATGCATGGGCTTTTGCCGCTACGGCAAGATTGATGCTGCCTCGTGGTGATGCGCCAAATGAAATATAATGAGCAAGATCACCGATTCCGTAGTCTGCGGGATAGCGAGTGGCAAACACCAACGATACGATATAGGATTCTATTTTTTCATCCATGTAGATTTCTTCGACCAAGCGGCGCATACGCTCAATTTCAGCCAAGGAAATTACCGGATTTACTTTTTGTTGCAACGCCGGTTGAATGTGATTTCGGATAATTTGTAATTCCTCAGATTTAGAAGGATATCCAATGCTTACTTTGAGCATAAATCGATCCACTTGCGCTTCGGGTAGCGGGTAAGTACCTTCTTGCTCAATGGGGTTTTGAGTAGCCATTACGAGAAAGGGACTTGGAAGCGGAAACGTTTCGTCTCCAATGGTTACTTGTCGTTCTTGCATTGCCTCAAGTAAGGCGCTTTGTACTTTTGCTGGAGCGCGATTAATTTCGTCTGCTAAGACAAAAGAAGCAAAAACAGGTCCTTTCTTTACCACAAACTTCTCGGATTTTTGCTGATAGATCTGAGTCCCTGTAAGGTCTGCTGGGAGTAAATCCGGGGTAAATTGAATTCGACTAAACGATCCATCAACGGCATCTGATAATGTTTTTATAGCCAAGGTTTTCGCTAAGCCTGGAACTCCCTCTAGTAAAATGTGCCCATTCGAGAGTAAGGCAATCAGCAGTCGGTCAATCAGCTGTTGTTGTCCAACGATTTTTTTAGAAATTTCTCGTTTGAGTACCGACAAAACTTGGTGTTCTAATACAATTTTTTCAGCAATTTGACGTAATTGTTCAGTTCGATGCAATTCTTGGGTAAGCATATGTTCCATTTAAGGGTATTTTCAAAGGCTAAAATTGGCACAATTTCGAGGCTTTCCCTGGGTATTACTTGTTAATTCTTGTTAATCACCAATACTATGAATCAACGTCATTGCCATGAATGTAATGAAGTGTTAAAGGGCAGGAAAGATCAAAAATTCTGTTCCGATTATTGTCGAAATACGTTCAATAATCGATTGAACGAAGATAGCAATGCTACGGTGCGTAAAGTCAACCGAATTTTACGTAAAAATCGACGGATTTTAGAGGAGTTGCTGACTAAAAAACAGTGTATTAAACCAATCAATGAATTGATTGAGTTGGGATATAATTTTAACTACCACACTAATTTATTTCAAACCAAAAAAGGAGACACCTATTTTTTTTGTTATGAATTAGGGTATCTAAAACAACAAAACAACCGCTGCGTAATTGTTGAAAAATCCCAGTACATTTCTTAGTTAGAATGTTTTCCTTTTACCTTAGGAATTCTGAAGTAATCGCTGTCGTGTTTTGGGCCATTTTTCAGCGCATCTGTTTTTGAGATTTCTAACCGTGCTTCATCCTTACGAAGCCGATTGACTTCATCGGTCATAAAAACAAGAGGTTCCACCTGATCCGTATTTAGGGTATTCAACTGATCCATAAATCCGATAATTTTCTCTAAATCTTTTTTCAGAGCCGCTCTATGCTCACCCTCAAAGGAAAGTTTTGCTAGATTACTCAAGTGATTAATGAGGGCATCGTCTATTTTCATAGGTCAAAGTTAATAAAGTTCTGGATGAGCTTCTTCCAAAGGTTTTGAAATAATGCGAAAACAATGGTCTTTTAATTCATCAACACTCATGGATTCAACTTCCTTGTTGCTTACCAAAGCATGTAAATGTACCGTAGCAAGTCCTGGGCGCGCCGGTCCAAGCCATTCCATAGGATCTGAAAATAGCTTATAGTTATTCATGAAAGTAATTGGGAATATCGGTGCGTTCAATTGCTTGGCTAATTTGAAGGCTCCTGCTTTGAATGCGACCATTTTAGGTAGGTCTTTTTCCGGAAATGTACCCTCTGGAAATATTACCAATGAATACCCTTGTTCATAGGCTTTAATGGCATTGGTATATGCCCGGCCAGCCTTGGATTTATCATGTCTAAAAACAGGGACATTCATGCTTTTAAAGTAAGTGCTTACAATGGGATAACTCAGAATTTCACTTTTTCCTAAAAACATGAATTGATGCTGAGGAACAATCGAGTACATAAAAAAGATATCCAAATACGAGGTGTGATTGGCTACAATGATATAGGGTCCTTTTGGAAGCTCCCCGTGTACAATTTTCTTAATGGGATAAAAACAGCATATCCGCATCATATAACTCCAAAAGATGAACAGGGTAAAGCTGTAATTCTTTGTTTTAGGCGATTGGATGATCCCCCAAAAAATAGGAAATAAACTTAGCGCAAAGAAAAAGAAAACAATGGCGATATAGACCTTCCAAAGTAGCGATAGCATTCCAAAAAAAATCCGCATAGCCAAAAGTAAGGAATTAACTTGATTTCGTGAATTTATCTACTGATTTGTTATTTTTGTAGAAAGAACGAATGGCAAGAGTTTTAACAGGAATACAAAGCACCGGCACACCACATCTTGGGAACATCCTGGGGGCAATTATTCCCGCCATCAAGATGTCTGAGGTACCTGAGAATGAATCCTTTTTATTCATCGCGGATCTACATTCGTTAACTCAAATCAAGGACCCTTTGCTCCTCAAAAGCAATACCCTATCTACTGCCGCAACATGGCTTGCATGTGGTTTAAATCCAAATAATGTTGTGTTTTATCGCCAAAGTGATGTTCCGCAAGTTTCGGAGCTTATGTGGTATTTATTAACGTTTTTTCCTTACCAAAGATTAACCTTAGCACACAGTTTTAAAGATAAGGCAGACCGCTTAGAAGATGTGAATGGGGGCTTATTTAATTACCCCATGTTAATGGCAGCGGACATTTTATTATATGATGCGAATCAAGTACCCGTAGGTAAAGATCAATTGCAGCATCTTGAATTTACCCGAGACGTAGCCGCTCGATTTAACGCAAAGATGGGGGAGGTGTTCGTATTGCCTGATGAGCATATCAATGAACAAACCATGCTGATTCCTGGAATTGATGGGCAAAAGATGAGTAAATCTCGAAACAACATCATCGATATCTTTGAAGACGAGAAGGGATTGCGAAAGCGTATAATGAGTATCTCATCTGACAGCACACCGCTTGAGGCTCCTAAAAATCCGGATACGTGCACTGTATTCAGTATATATCAATTGCTTGCAGAACCAGCTGAAGTTGAAGTAATGCGTTCGAATTACCTGACAGGAGGATATGGGTATGGTCATGCCAAGCAGGCCTTGTTTGAACTTATTTGTTCACGATTTGCTTCGGAACGAACCCAGTACACTTATTTTATGAATCATCCCTCGGAGGTGGAGGGAATCTTATTGGATGGAGCGCAACGGGCCAGTGCTGTAGCTAATCCGGTACTAAACCGCGTTCGCCAGGCTCTCGGATTACGAATTTCCTAAGTATTTACAAAGTTTTTTGAACTTTTTTCATAAAAAGGACTAACCTTTTTGATGTTTGTGCGTTAGAGTCTTCACGACTTTAAATACAATAGTTTATGAGGCAGCTTAAAATTGCGAAACAGGTAACCAACCGAGAAACGGCATCACTTGATAAATACCTTCAAGAGATTGGAAGAGTAGATTTGATTACCGCGGATGAAGAAGTGGAATTGGCACGAAGAATCCGGACAGGGGATCGAGCGGCGCTCGAGCGCTTGACCAAGGCGAATCTTCGATTTGTCGTCTCCGTTTCGAAACAATATCAAAACCAGGGTTTAGCACTCCCAGATTTAATTAACGAGGGAAATCTCGGATTAATTAAAGCTGCAGAGCGTTTCGATGAAACTCGAGGGTTTAAATTTATTTCCTATGCCGTATGGTGGATTCGACAGTCGATTCTTCAAGCGCTAGCGGAACAGGCACGGATTGTACGCTTACCGTTGAATAAAATCGGTAACATTAATAAAATCAATCGCGCTTTTTCTGAGTTAGAGCAAAAGTTTGAACGACCGCCCTCCGCAGAGGAATTGGCAGAGTTTTTAGATTGCAGTACGGATGAGGTTAAGCAATCTTTGGCGCAGAATGGTAGACATATTTCTATGGATGCACCCTTAGTTGAAGGAGATGAATCTTCATCCAACATGTATGATGTACTTAGTGGTGAAGGCATGCCCAGCCCAGAGAACAATTTAACAATCGAATCCCTAAGAAGTGATATCAAACGGTCTTTACTTAGTTTAACTCCAAGAGAAAGCGAAGTAATTTCTATGTTTTACGGCTTAGAAGGTCGTCCGCCGATGTCCTTGGAGGAAATTGGAGATCGATTTGATTTAACCAGAGAACGCGTGCGACAAATAAAGGAAAAAGCAATTCGCCGCCTAAAACATACATCAAAGAACAAGATTCTTAAAAGTTATTTAGGTTAATATGCGTCGACGTCTATACTTACTTTGATAGTTTTATAAGGAACCGTTTCGTAGAATTGATTAAGGAGTGCCAAGAGGTGCTCCTTAATTTTTTTATCCGAAAGTGTCTTTTCATACTTGAGTTTAATTTCTTTTTGAAATTGGTTTTGTATGCGTTTAACGATGGGGAATTCTGGACCAAGTACCCGTTCTTTCAGGGCATTTTTTAAATGCATAGCCAAATCAAGAGAAGCCCTGCTTAATAAGTGCTCGTCGGCATGTTTTAAGGTGATTACCAATAGTTTGGTGAATGGGGGATAGTTGAAATTCTTGCGTTCAATCAATTCATTCTTAATAAATGCAATAGTATCGTGTGAAGTGACTAGTTGCAATACCCAATGGTCGGGTTGTTTGGTTTGAATTACGACCTTACCCCGCTTGTTTTTCCTTCCAGCTCTTCCCGCTACCTGGGTCATTAATTGAAATCCGCGCTCGTATGCTCTAAAGTCTGGGCGGTTTAATAAATGATCCGCATCAAGGATACCGACTAAACTGACATGGTCAAAATCCAGGCCTTTAGACAGCATTTGAGTTCCAATTAATACATCGATTTCTCGGTCTTCAAAGCGCGTAATTAATTCGGAATAGGCATGTTTTGAGCGAGTGGTATCTAAATCCATTCTGGCTATTTTTGCTTCGGGAAATACCGCTGCTAATTCATCCTCAATTTTTTCTGTCCCAAATCCTTGCATTTTAAGTTTGTGACTTCCGCAGGCACCACAGCTACCCATTGGAGGACTAGTGTATCCGCAATAATGACACTTGAGTAAGTTCACGTGTTTGTGATAGGTTAGAGAGACGTCGCATGCGTCACACTTTGGGATCCATCCACAGATTTCACATGACCAATACGGGGTATATCCTCGTCGGTTTTGAAAAAGGATCACTTGCTCCTTGTTTCCAAGGGCCATAGTCATCTGTTCGATCAATAAACTGGAAAAATGTGAGGTCATAGATTTTCCTGCCGTTTCCTTGAGTGTATTGGCAATCAGTATTTCTGGCATGCTGATGTCGCCAAACCGAGCATCTAAACGCACGTATCCGTATTTTTCATCCAAGGTATTTTGGTACGACTCTAATGAGGGAGTTGCAGACCCTAGAAGAACTTTGGCCTTAAACATTCTCGCTAGATAAATACTTGCATCACGGCCATGATAGCGGGGCGATGGATCATGTTGTTTATACGAACTTTCGTGTTCCTCATCTACGATAACCAAGCCGAGGTCTTGGAACGGAAGAAACACAGAGGATCTGGCTCCAATAATTACCCGGAATTCATCGGGGTGATTCGCATGGACCTTATTCCAGATTTCTACGCGTTCGTTTTGGTTGAATTTGGAATGATATACGCCAAGTTGCTTTCCAAAATACTTTTCCAAGCGATGTATCAGTTGAGTGGTCAGGGCTATCTCAGGAATGAGCAGCAATATTTGTTTTCCTAAATCTAAATAGGATTGAATCAGGTGGATATAGATTTCTGTTTTTCCTGAGCCCGTAACTCCGTGGAGCAGGGTAATGTCTTTTTCTTTCCAAGAGGTTTCAATGGCATGAAGTGCATCGGACTGGTCTTGGCTCAATACCGGAAAGGTGGAGTTTCCCTCGTGCGTTGATCCAACGCGGTCAATGCGCAGTTTTTCCTGGATCAGGATTCCTTTCTTTTCAAGCGCCGATAGGGAGCTTGGACTTATTTCGTGGTTTAGTAGCTGTTTTTTTTCTAAATATTTCTGATCTATTCCATGGGATGGTAGCAGTTGAATCACCCTGAGTAACGCATTCATTTGTCCCTGGGTATTGGTTCGAGCATTAAGTTCCTCCAAGATCCTACTCAAGTCCGTTTCTGAGTACGTTGGGTTAATTTGAATAAAGGTTTTTGTTTTAGGCGTATATCGTTGGTTGATTTCCTCTTGGGTCATTACACAGCGTCTTTCAATCAAACGTTTAATGATGATTTGAATGTTCTTGACCTCAAGAATCTCAGAGAGTTCTTTCAAATCAATTTGTTCGCGATGCGCTAAGGTGTCAAGAATTAATTTTTCGTGTTCGTCTGTTGCTTCGGTCCCATCATAATCCGGATGAAGTACCACCTTGGTTTCGCTGGCTAATTTAAAGTTCGCAGGGAGGGCTGCGGCCATAACATCTCCAATTGGTGCTAAATAATATTCAGCAATCCAATGCCAAAAATGCAATTGATGCGCCGATAAAATCGGCTTATCGTCCAATATAAATTCAAGGTATTTGGCCTGATAGGCGCTTGGGGCATTTTCATGGATAGCAGCAACAATGCCCGTTATGCGTTTATTTTTTCCAAAAGGAACAATTACGCGCTGTCCCATGGAAATAACCTCATTAAGCTCATATGGTACTCTATACGTAAAGAGGTTCCGAATAGGGACAGGTAGAATTAAATCTACGAATAAGGTTTTACGCTCATCCATTGCCTTGTACTACTGACATGCAAAAGATTCTTCGGCGCCAACAACGTTATCTCCAGGATGGTTGGAGCAAAATAGTAGTAACCCCGTAATTGGACCTTGGCATAATTCCCGCGTAGATTTTTTATCTATGGCTCTGATGTATGCTTGAGCCGCATTCGTGTAAAACGGCCGATAGAATTTAAGGGTCTGGCGGGAAGAGAATATTCCTACAACCCCTTTTCCATTGGTAACACTGAGGTTTGTATAGGTTGGTTTACTTTGCGATAGAGAAGAACTTGGGGCATTAACTACCATGTAATTATACAGCTCTTCATGACCTCCAGTAATTGTGAATTCTATGCCTTCAAAGGTTCTACGCGTGATGGCAGGGTCGCTGCTAACACTATTCTTCATTAAGGTATAGAAGGTTTCGCCATATGCCGTGAAGGTGCGTGACTCGCCCGGTAAAATGGGTGATTCACCCAGCGTCCAATCAAAGGAAGATACGGTTTTATTGACCCCGATGTATTCATTGTAAATCACCTTCAAGGAGGTGTTGACTATATAGGCGTTACCAAAGGTATTTACCGCTGCAACACCCGCGCTTACATAGGACCCAGGATTGTTAGCAAATTTAAAGCTGAAGTTTTGGGAGTTTGAAGGAGACGTTAACCCGTTTACGAGGTTTGTTTCACCCAACACGTTAAACTTACCGTTGTCTATATCGATATCCAGCTTGTACGTAGCATTCTTGTTAAGCGAGGAAGTCAAGGCACTTGGCGGCCCTTGTTGTACTTCATTGGGTCCGGTAGGTAAGGTCTTGAAATAGTATACCTTTTGTTCAGGACCGTAAAATGCTCCATTGATTTCTTTATTCATCACGAGGGTATCCTTAAGTACCCAGGTGCGCGTGGCTACATCGCCGATAAATTCTGTAACCGTTGCATTAACTTGGTTGAAATAGCTTGAATCAGAAATTTGAGCTAAGTCAACGGCACTTCCCGGGCCAATAAATGCACGGGTAATTTTAATAAAATGAAGACTGTCGGCATGGTCTAGCAAGCCGTAAACAACAGCAGTCTCTTTATAATCCCCGATAAGATCGATTTTTTCGTTGCACGAAGAAAGGCCCAAAAGTCCAAGAAGAAATATAATACCTAATCGTTTCATTGGGCTTGTGGGTTTTTCGCATTTGCAGTAAAGCTTCCCTCCTTTCCTATAGCAATTAATTCCACTAAAAAGCAAAGGGATTCTTTACCTTGCTGTTCACCGTACGCTAAATTCCACGGAATAAAAATTCGGTATTTACCACCAACCTTCATCTGAGGTATGGCAATCGTCCATCCGGGAATCACTCCGCCGTTCAATGCTAACGGAATAGGCTCAATATTTCCTTTACCATCTCCTTTATAAGAACTTTGAATGGTATCTCCCAAGGCCGAGGTTAAAATGTAATGAACCTTAACGTCATCGGTTGCTGAGGGTTGAGGTCCGGATCCTGGCTTGATGGTTTCCATGAGTACTCCACCCTCCAGAACTGCAATTCCTGGTATTTTTTTTGCCTTGGCCATCATGTTATTTCCGTTCGAAATATTTAAACCGGTCATGAATTCGGTCATCATGAAGCGCATGGTATTATCTTTCATAAACATTGTGTCTCGTTTATACAGGCCGTCTTCAAATCCTTTTTTTACCATGGCAAAATTGATTTTATCGAGTGCACCAAGTTTACGGATGTCAAAGAAGAATGCGTACCCACTCATTTTACCCATACAGAGGGATCCTTCCTTAACGTATGTGGGATTAAAGTCTTGGTAGGTTGGACCGAAGAGTAATTGTAGGGTGTTTAAACACGCTTGTGCCGGGGTTCCATTTAAGTTTTGTTTAAAACCTTTCAAGACCAGATTCTTATCTAATTTATCAAAGGCTTCAGTCCCTGAATTAACAATCGTTTTCGCATTAATTGCTCCAAGCACATAAGAGAGGCTATCCTTGTGGTCTTTTAGTGCTACGGTATATGTTTTTTCCTTGTTTGTACAAGAAGAAAAAATTAATACAAATAGGGATAAATAAAGAGCGTGTTTCATTATTGTGGTTCTTAAGTTGCGAAGATAAGCAATTAAATCTTGAAGAAGTAGCTAATCCTATCGTAAAAAGTAGATGGCATTTGCTACTTGTAATTTACCGTTTTCCCAAAATCCTCTAAACAAGGGGTTATCGAAAAAGTAAACAATTTTCCCATTCCCGATGGTTTTTGAGCCAACGGTAATTGCACCATCTTGTTTGTGTTTTACCTTGTAGCCCGCAAAGCCGGTAACCCATGCATTTTTATCCGTGATTTTTTGAATAATATCCCCTTCAAACGGGTACACATCGGCGGACAGTCTCAGGGTGTAATACGTGTTATTGTAGCCAAAGGCAAGGGGATGCGAAGGGTCTGTCTTACATTGATAAATCGCACCAATGATGGTTTCGCTGATGCTTGAACGTTCGAGGTTGCCATAATTGCCTAATTCCGATGAAAACACAGGAGGCACTTCTTCTACGACCTTCATTCCGTAGTCTACTTCCATGAAATTTGAAGCACCAGATCCCATTACAATGCAAGTTCCACCGTTGCTTATCCACTGCTTAATCGTGGTGTTGTCATCACTTCGAAAGCCTTCGGGGATAAAGAGTACATCGAGTTGACTTAAACCATAGGAATCTAGGTCTTCATTACGGAGTAATTGGTGTTCTATGGCTAGATCTTGATCCAAAAAATGCCATATTTCTCCAACGGACAGTGAAGATGATTGCTCATTGAACAACACGCCAATCCTGGGTTTAGTTATATTCTTAATGCTGGAAGAACCTAAATCTGTTCCAATTTCTGCCCAACCCGAAAGTAACGCGGTGGCGTCTTGCTTGTATTTATTGATGATTGGAGGGACTAAGGTGGTGAGAGATTTCCCGGGATTGTCTGATTTTAGTACAAGCAGTGTTCCCTTATCGAAGTGACCATGCGATGTTGTAAATTCTTTCTCGGTCATTGATACCTTAATGCCTGCCTTTAAAAGTTCATTTAACATGCGAGAAGCGTTTAAGTTTTCCCATGGAATGGCGATCGCGTAAGGCTCTTCATTTATACTAAATAGTACCTGTTGCTCTGTGGTGGCAGTTTGATTCACCGCTACTGCTTTATTTATTTTAATGCATTGAATGCCGTAGGCGTAGGGTAAAGACCACGCTGTGATGTCATAGGTGAGTGAGTCGCTGAGCGCCGTTTTTTGTTCGAACAATACATTAACAAAGTTTCCTTTTGATTGATTGGTACTAATTAGCACGTCGTTTTTAAGAAGCTTAATGGTTTTGTCTTGATTCGTAAAGTAGTCGAACCCTTTGAGTTCTGTGGATTGATCCTGGATCACCGTCGTGTATGTTATTTGATGCTGGTCTAAGAGTTCGGTGAGTGACTTAATGTTCGGGGACCCTCCGTAAAGCACATAGGTGTTCGGATTTCTTTGTTCAGATTTTAATTGAAATTTTTGAAATTCCGAAATCAACTTTGCATGATAATTATTAACGGTTTCTATGGTAGAAATTCCCGTGATTGTATGATGTTCAATGCGTTCTGCCAAGGTGAGGGTATCCCCAACGGCTGTGATTACTCCAAGTCCTGCTCTTCCCGAGCCTCCTTGTTCATAGGTCATTCCAATGGCTCCATTGAAGGTGGGATAGGTATCTCCATAAGAAGGATAGAGTAGGTCGAAAATTTCTTTTGAAAAATAAAGCCATCCGTTTTTATCAAAGTACGAGGCATGGTTCTTACCAATGTGCTTTTGAAAGTCTCGTTGCCAATTCGTAATGACTTCATGGTAAGGTTCTGCTGCCGGAGGAAAATAATAGGGTTCATTCATGCCTTGTTCATGAAAATCCACATGCACATGAGGTAACCATTGGTTGTACACGTTAGCGCGTTGTTGAGATTCAACTTGCGTAAGCCATGCCCAATCTCGGTTGAGGTCGAATAAGTAATGATTTGGTCGTCCATCGGGCCAAGTTTCATCGTGCTCTGCACTTTGTATATGCAGTTGCTCGGTATGATTATGGTACTGTTTGAAGTAATTTACATAGCGGTCTCTCCCGTCAGGATTTAAGCAAGGATCCATAATGACTAAGGTGTTTTCTAAACGCATAGCCTCGGTGCTTAGAAGGCGATAGGCGGTTTCCATAGCCGCTTCGGTTCCACAACTTTCATTCCCGTGAACGTTGTAGCTAAGCCAGGCGATTGATACGTTTTCGGATGGATCGTTTTTTAGGTGATTTATGCGAATAGTTTCCAAGGATTTAATGTTCTTTTCTGAACTAATAAACACCAGTATTAGCGGACGGCCTTCGTTGGTATAACCATAGGTTTCAAGGTTAATCTGCAAGGGATAACGCTGTTGAAGCGCTTCGAAAAACTGAATAACCTCGTGGTGTCTTGAAAAATCTGTTCCAGAATGGTAATATTTGTTCAGTGGTGACGGCATGCTCACAAGTTGCGCCGAAACAAGCGTTACGCAAAAAACAATTAGTCCTAAAAGGAAATTCTTCATACAATCAAATTGACTATAAAGCTACAAAAACGTGTTAAGAAATTATAGTACGCCCTTTACACGCAAGAATTCATCCAAGGACTCAATATCCCCAAACAGTACTTCTCTTGCTTTGCTGCCCTGAAATGAACCAATAATACCCATGGCTTCCAATTGGTCTACGATCCTACCTGCTCGATTGTATCCCAGTTTTAATTTTCGTTGCAACAATGAGGCAGAACCTTGTTGATTCATTACAACGATGCGCGCTGAATCAACAAACATGGGGTCAATTTCATTCATATCCATTTCACCGCTGCTTTCTCCTCCTTCAGGAACATATTCTGGAAGTAGGAATGCACTCGGATACGCCCGTTGGTCTCCAACGAATTCGCAAATTTCTTCCACTTCAGGGGTATCTACGAATCCGCACTGTAAACGAATCATGTCTGAACCGGTAGAGATTAACATGTCACCACGTCCAATTAATTGGTCAGCACCCGAACCGTCTAGAATCGTTCTGGAATCGATTTTCGACAATACCCTAAATGCAATACGCGCAGGGAAGTTTGCTTTAATCATCCCGGTAATTACGTTTACCGAAGGTCGTTGAGTAGCTACGATGAGGTGAATTCCAATGGCTCGAGCGAGCTGTGCAATTCGCGCAATTGGATGCTCTACTTCCTTACCTGCCGTCATGATGAGATCCGCAAACTCATCGATTAAAACAATGATATAAGGTAAATAATGATGTCCTTTTTCAGGATTTAATTTACGCCCAATGAATTTAGCATTGTATTCTTTGATGGTTCGAACTCCAGCATTTTTAAGCAGTTCATACCGATCATCCATCTCAATACAAAGCGAGTTGAGGGTATTTACCACCTTAGAGGTGTCCACGATGATGGCATCCCCTTCCCCCGGAAGTTTCGCTAGAAAATGTCGTTCAATTTTATTGTACAAGGTGAGTTCAACCTTCTTAGGATCCACCAATACAAATTTCACTTGGGCTGGATGTTTTTTGTAAAGCAGGGATACTAAAATAGCATTTAATCCTACCGATTTCCCTTGACCTGTAGCTCCTGCAACGAGCAGGTGGGGCATTTTGGTTAAGTCAAATACAAAGGTTTCGTTGGTGATCGTTTTCCCCATGACAATCGGTAATTCTCCGTCGAAATTTTGAAATTTCTCAGAGGCGATTAAGGAACGCATACTCACCATTTCTGGTTTAGAATTTGGAACTTCAATCCCTATGGTACCTTTGCCTGGGATCGGTGCAATAATCCGGATACCCAATGCCGAAAGACTTAAAGCAATGTCGTCCTCAAGGTTTTTAATTTTTGCAATGCGAACTCCCGGCGCAGGGATGATTTCATACAGGGTAACGGTAGGTCCAACCGTTGCTTTAATTTTTGCAATATCGATTTTATAGTGGGCAAGTGTTTCTACGATGCGGTCTTTATTACTCTCTAATTCTTCCTTGGTAACAGAAGCGCCACCATTTCCGCCATATTCTTTTAACAATTCAATGGGAGGAAGCACGTAAGATTCGAGGTCCATTTTCGGATCATACAAGCCAAATTCACTAACCAGGTCATCTGCGGTAGTATCGGCATTTGGATTTTTCACCGATACAGGTACTTCTGCTTCTTCCGTTGGGCTAATTTCTAATTCCAAGTCAATCGATGGTTCTTGTTTGGATTTATCGATAAAGGTAATCTCAAGTTCTGAGTCATCAATCAACTCTTCCTCTTCTTCCGCTAGGGCTTCGCCGAAGTGAACAGGTTTAGAAACGAGGTCTTCAGTTATTTCGTTTTCTTTAATCGGATTAACAACCTTCATTGAATTATAGGGTTTCTCGGAAGGCGATTCTTTGTCTTCGTTGATATCAAAATAATCACCATTTAAATTGGATGGTTTGATTCGATCAAAAACTGCTTGGTAATTGGGGTTAAAGAGTAGGGTGACCGTGACATAAAGCAACACTAAATGAAGAATAAAGGTTGGGACACCACCAATGGTAAGGGAAAGCCATTCATTAATAAAGAAGCCAAATGTACCTCCTCCGAAATTGATATACTCATGGAAATACCCAAGAAAGATAGACCCCCACACCATAAAGCTCAGCGTGATTAGGGTCGTGCGTAAAATCGGTAGTAATTCTACCTTAAAAAGCAGACGAACACCGAGTAAAAATCCAAGTAAGCTAAGTCCAATGGATGAAATCCCAAAGCTATTGTATATCAGTGCGTGACTGCACCAGGCACCAAACTTACCTAACCAATTGTCGGGTGCTGGAACATTGTTATTAAAAATGTACTCAAAAAAACCGTAGCCTAGCACGGAATCTTGATCTGCTTTCCAGGTTAGGAAGTAAGAAATACAGGCGAAAAAAATGAAGATACTGGAAAGGGTAAGAAGGGCGCCAAGCGAAGTAATTACACGTTTAGAAGTAACGAAACTTTTGGGTTTTTCTGACCTTGGTGTCGCCTCTTTTTTTGGTTTTGCTGCAGTGGATTTCTCTTTTTTAGGCGCAGGTCCGGGGTTGTCGTATTGAGTTTCCTCTTCTTCGTATGGAACGTATTGGTTTTCTCGCATTTTGGGGTAAAACACGAAAGTAAGAAAAGGGTTACGTTGTAATCAGGACAAAAGTGAATTCTTTACACAGCAAGGTGTTAACTACCTAGGGCTTGGACATTTCTTCCATGAATTCTTCGATGCTTACCAGTTTATACCCCGTGGGTACCATAAAAAGCGTCAAGGGAGGATCTATTCGTTTGAATTCGGTTAAGGTGTATTGGAACATACCCTCGTCTGTTGGAATGTAATATTCAACAACTAATCCAGGAAAGTTTGTATAGGCGCTCCCGTACATGGCAGGGATTTGTTTGAAGTAATAAAAGGAGAATTTTTTATCGATATCTTTAAAGGTAACGCTCAGTTTCTTCGCTTTCATTCCGGCGATGCGTTTGGATCCTAGTTTCTTTTTGAACGAATACGATACGGTTGTGTCTTGGTACTTAGAATAATTCGTTCGGATGGCATACTTCCCTTTGGTGGTTTCGAGAAGCAGGTAAGATTTTTCTTTGCTTAAATGTTTGATTAACTCTTGTTTACCCATGTTAGAGGAGAAGTTAATTACCTTAAGCAAGGTGTCTTTCGCATAAATAAGCATGTGTTCTTGGACGGAGTCCATCGGTATTACGCGCTGGGCTTTGAATAATAATTCTCCGGAGAAAGGCACGTGTTTTTTTTGTGCGATTATGGTAACAGACCAAAGGAAGCTAAAAAGGAAGACCGTACATTTCATGCATCAAAGGTAGTAATGAATCCTTTGGGAAACACATCACTTATTTTTAAATCTTTGGCGTAATTGAATGATTAAGGTAAGTGAAAGCCCCAGGGTAATCAATGGCCACAGCACACAAAAGATAAGGGCACAGAAATCTTCATAGGTAATGCCCATTAAATTTGCACTGGTAATGCAGAAATCCGTGCAATAAACATAAATATGTGTAATCAATTCCTTCATGCGTTCTTTTTTCGGTTTCGGATGAACAATTCCACGTTTGCTACCACTAACCCAAACATGAGCACTGGCCAGAGAATTACGAGAAAT
>Ga0247843_1002658_pt1 | contig 31685 bp, 30 predicted proteins | sample LaCruzMarch2017__FD_192420 | JGI IMG/M metagenome (GOLD analysis project Ga0247843, IMG submission 192420) | Freshwater microbial communities from meromictic Lake La Cruz, Castile-La Mancha, Spain - LaCruzMarch2017_8m | ecosystem: Environmental > Aquatic > Freshwater > Lake | place: Spain... | reverse complement strand
CTATCAGACGATATTCTCCTCTGCAGTAGCATCACAGATATGTTTAAAAATCTTCGCGAAAATATAGCCTGCATTTTGGAGCGAGATCCTGCCGCGCGCAGCAAACTCGAAGTCCTCACATGCTATCCAGGCTTGCACGCCCTTATGGCGCATCGCCTGGCTCATCGCTTGTGGACCGCACATTTTTACTGGCTGGGACGCTTTATCTCGCATCTGAGCCGAATGTTGACGGGCATCGAAATCCACCCTGGCGCAAAAATTGGCCGTCGCGTCTTTATTGACCACGGTTTCGGCGTCGTGATCGGTGAGACGGCGGAGATCGGCGACGATTGCACCATCTATCAAGGTGTCACACTGGGCGGCACTCGCCTCTACAAGGGCACCAAGCGCCACCCGACACTCGGCAAAGGGGTTGTTGTGGGTGCGGGTGCGCAAGTGCTGGGTGGCTTTGTCGTGGGCGATGGGGCCCGTATTGGTTCTAATGCTGTCGTGGTCAAGCCGGTACCGGCATATGCAACAGCAGTGGGCAATCCCGCGCGTGTCATTGCAAAAGACGATGAGGAGGAGAGCTCCTCTGCAATCCCTGCGATGTTGATGGCCGCCTATGCAGTCGATCCAGGCGCGGCAGACCCTTTGAACAAGGTTTTAAACGAGCTAATCACGCATGTGGCCAGACAAGATGAGCGCATCTCAAACCTGTGCCAGTCACTTGAAGCGATGGGCTCCAAAATTCAGGACGCCTCACCGCCACTGGATACAAAGAAACTCACAAAGATCGTGGATGAGTAAACGGAGCTGAGTGCTTAAAGCAGGGCTGAGTGCTTAAAGGTTTGACAAACCTGATTAGCTTAACGATATTGCAATACGTCTTTGTGCCTGCACGACAAATCTCTCTGCGGTGTCCACGAGCGTCACGACAAATTCATGCCCCACCTTAAGGGCATTAGACAAGATCACGAGATCTTCAATGTACTCATGCACCATTTGATTGCGAAGTTTACGCATTTCCAACCAGTCATCCGTGGATTCGAGCCATCCCAGCTTTTCAGCACGATCTAGATTGTCGATCGCCGATGCTTTGGGTTCAGCTAAAGCATCTAAAAGTGTGGGCAAAAACTTATCCGCCAAGGTGTCCTGTAGTCGTCCAAAGCGACTGACAAAGGCATCAAGCCTTTCTGCCAGCAACGGATCTTGGGTGATCGCCTCAAGGGACTTTGCCGATAAAGCACCAGCAAAGAGACGCGCATCGGTTTCCTGTAGGTAGTACGATTCTTTTTGGACCACACGGCAAAGGAATTGCAAACGCAAGCGAAGGCCTTCTTCGAGCTTCACAAGACGACTCCAGTGCGAGCAGCAATGTCATGGACAGGTTGAATCATGAGGTTGGGCGCTTTCAGCACAACATCAACTTTACGCCCATTCATCGCACGTGACACGCGGCTGGCGACGCGGGCGCTCAAAAGGGCGGGCTCTGATACAGCATTGGGTACCTCAATCATTAAGTCTACGTCCCCGCCTTTGGCTGCATCGTTGACTCTGGATCCAAATAAAGTGACGCGCGCGCGCTCTCCAAACACGCGAAAAGTTGTGTCTCGAATCATCGCTATTTGGGCCAAATTCAGTCTCATAGCTTTATTGAACCATACCGTCGCTTAAAACAATAGATCTATCCCCAGTCCGGTCAGTCGGCGCAACTCTTGTTCGCCTGCGCCAGACACGTCGTCCACCACGCGCACCACTCCGCCTGGCTCGATCTGAAAGACCGCGACATCGGTATAAACGCGAGAGACACAGGCAAGACCCGTCAGAGGATATGTACATTGCTTGACGAGCTTGCTCTGGCCATCTTTGGTGAGCAGTTCCATCATGACAAACACGTCTTTCGCACCTGCGGCCAGATCCATCGCGCCGCCGACTGCAGGAATCGCATCGGGCTCGCCAGTAGACCAGTTGGCGAGGTCGCCATTGACCGCGACTTGGAACGCGCCGAGCACGCAAATATCCAGGTGTCCGCCACGCATCATGGCGAACGAATCGGCGTGATGGAAATAGCTACCACCAGGTAACAAGGTCACAGGCTGCTTGCCCGCATTGATCAAATCCCAGTCTTCTTGTCCAGGAGCGGGCGCAGGCCCCATGCCCAACACCCCATTTTCGCTTTGCAGAAAAATGTCTTTGTCTTGAGGCAAATAATTGGCGACCTTGGTCGGCAAACCGATCCCGAGGTTGACGATTGCGCCTTCTGGAATATCGCGCGCCACGCGGGCGGCGATCTCATCTCTGGAGATACGTTTCATGATTTAACCTTTGACTGCTTTGGCTGCTTGAGTTGGAATGCACACAACACGCTTGACGTAGACACCGGGTGTCACGATCGCCTCTGGATCGAGCTCGCCGAGTTCGACGATTTCATTGACTTGCGCAATAGTGAGCTTGGCGGCCGTTGCCATCACTGGACAAAAATTACGGGCTGTTTTGCGATACACAAGATTGCCCCAGCGGTCGGCGCGATGCGCACGGATTACGGCGACATCAGCCTTGATAGGGCCCTCTAAAATGTAGTCTTGACCATCGATCGTGCGGACCTCTTTGCCCTCGGCAAGCTGCGTACCGACTGCGGTACGCGTAAAAAAACCACCAATCCCGGCACCACCGGCGCGTATGCGTTCAGCGAGTGTGCCTTGAGGCACAAGCTCCAACTCAAGTTTGCCGGCGCGATAAAGCCCGTCAAAAACATGAGAATCTGACTGGCGGGGGAACGAACAAATGATCTTACGCACTTGACCCGAAGCCAACAGCGCTGCAATCCCCGTATCGCCCGAACCTGCGTTATTGCAGACAATCGTCAGCTCACGCGCGCCCTGCTCGATCAAGCCGTCAATCAGCTCGTGGGGTTGCCCAGCACCGCCAAAGCCACCAATCAGCACGGTCGATCCGTCCTGAATGTCTGACATGGCTGCCTGCAAATCAGGCACGATTTTAGAGATCATGTTTTATTCACCTTGTCACGTATCGTGTATTTATTTAATCGATTATAAAGAAGTCTGACATCACCGTGGCTTACACTAAAGGCTTCGCCAGATTCGCTGCACCGATCCTTTAAATACCCTATGCAAGACAATGTCCTGACACCCGCTAGCAGTGAGCAACACACCCCCATGATGCAGCAGTATTTGCGGCTCAAGGCGGAGGCTGGCCCGTTGTTGTTGCTCTATCGCATGGGAGATTTCTATGAGATGTTTTACGAGGATGCCGAGCGCGGCGCGCGTCTGCTTAATCTGACGCTCACGCGTCGCGGCACCTCCAACGGTGCGCCGATTCCGATGGCGGGTGTGCCTTATCATGCCGCTGAACAATATCTCGCCAAACTCGTGGCTGCAGGTGTCTCGGTCGCGATTTGCGAACAGATCGGCGACCCCGCCACCAGCAAAGGCCCGGTTGACCGAAAGGTCGTGCGGATCGTAACGCCGGGCACGCTCACCGACGAGGCACTCTTGCCCGCCAAATCAGACCGTTCTGTCGCGGCGGTCTTTGTCTCTCGCAAAGGCAAAACACCCCGTGCAGGCCTAGCCTGGCTCAACCTGGCCAGCGGTGAATTCAAGGTGACAGAGTGCGCACCTGAGGCCTTGGACTCGGAGCTTCATCGCATCGAGCCGGCTGAGCTGATTCATGCCGACGATGTCGAGCTCGACGTGAGCTTAAACTGTGCCACCACCCGCGTTCCCCCTTGGCATTTTGAGGCCGAGCAAGCCCAGGCGCAACTCCTCGCGCATTTCAAAACGCAATCGCTCTCTGGTTTTGATGTGGACGATCTCCCGACCGCTATTTGCGCGGCGGGTGCATTACTCCGTTACGCGGGTCGCACACAAGCCCAAGGGCTCGCACACATTCAAACCCTCAGCGCGGACCGTGCCAGCCAATATGTATTGATGGATCCCACTACGCGCCGCAACTTGGAGCTGACCCGCACACTATCCGGTGAAGAAGCGCCCACACTTTTTTCTATTTTAGATAGTTGCCGCACACCGATGGGCGCCCGTTTGTTGAGACGTTGGCTCCATCATCCTTTGCGTGACAATGCGCCCGTCCTCGCGCGCCAACAAGCGATCGCTGCGCTCATGCAAGCCAACGATTCCAGTACCGCATTGCTACACGCAACTTCAGTCCTAGAGTCGTTGCGTACAGCATTAAACGCACTACCCGATCTAGAGCGTATCGCCACCCGTATCGCGCTGCTGTCTGTGCGGCCACGCGAACTTGCAAGTTTGCGTGATGCGCTCGCCGCCTTACCTGAGTTGCAAAGGCTGCTTACATCGGCACACTCTGGAGACGCAGCGGATTGTGTGCGCCTGCGAGAGATCGCAAAACACTTGTTACCTCCCCCTGGCATAGAGGCATTATTGAACGCGGCGATCGATACCGAGCCCGCTGTACAAGTCAGGGATGGTGGTGTGATTGCGAACGGCTATGACGCCGAGCTCGACGAGCTAAGAGGAATTTCGACCGACAACGGGACCTACTTGCTGGAGCTCGAAGCACGCGAACGCACTCGCACAGGGATCTCCACGCTGCGTGTCGAGTTCAATCGTGTCCATGGTTTTTTTATCGAGGTCAGTCGCGCGCAGTCTGACAAAGTACCCGAGGATTATCGCCGCCGCCAGACGCTTAAAAATGCCGAGCGCTACATCACACCTGAGCTCAAGTCCTGGGAGGACAAAGTTCTCTCCGCTCAAGACCGCTCGCTGGCGCGAGAAAAATGGCTTTACGAGCAGGTGTTACAAGCGTTGATGCCGATGGCGCAGGCCTTATCCCATTGTGCGAGTGTGTGCGCGGAACTCGATGTGCTGGTCGCGCTGGCGCATCATGCACAGCATCACAACTGGGTTGCCCCAAGCTTGCTCGAGCACACCGCAATCGAAATCACAGCGGGTCGCCACCCTGTCGTGGAACGCTCGATCGAACGCTTTACACCCAATAGTTGCAGCCTCAATCCTCACCGCGCGTTGCTTGTCATCACGGGCCCTAACATGGGGGGTAAGTCTACCTACATGCGTCAAGTCGCCTTGATTGCCCTACTCGCCAGAGTCGGTAGCTTTGTACCGGCGCGTGCAGCAGCCATCGGTCCCTTGGATCGTATTTTTACACGCATTGGCGCTGCTGACGATCTTGCGGGTGGTCGCTCGACCTTTATGATGGAAATGACCGAAGCCGCTGCGATCTTGGCTTCGAGCTCGGCAAACAGTTTAGTATTGATGGATGAAATTGGTCGTGGCACCTCGACCTATGATGGTCTGGCGCTTGCGTGGTCCATCGCCCAGCGGCTCGTCACACACAACCGTGCCCTAACGCTGTTTGCGACACACTATTTTGAAATCACCCGCATGCCCAATGAGCAGCCCAATACCGCCAACGTGCATTTGGCTGCAGCAGAGTCTCCATCGGGCATCGTGTTTTTACATGAAGTCAAAGACGGTCCCGCCAGTCGCAGTTACGGCATCCAGGTCGCACAACGCGCCGGGGTGCCCGCAGCTGTCATCAGACATGCGACGCGCGAGCTAGAACGACTCGAATCCCAAGGCGCCCCCACACCTCAACTCGGCTTATTTGGTGAGGTCGTCGCCGCAGAAAGCATGACGCAAATCGCCACGGAGCTCGCGGATGCACAGGCCGCACTCCATCGGGCCGTCAACGAACTCGATCCCGATACGCTGAGCCCGCGTGAAGCGCTAGATGCGCTGTATCAACTCAAAAATTTATTGCCTTAGGTCTTTTATATGCATACGGATCAACCTCTCGCCCTGCTGGGTGGACTCACCCCTTTACAATTCATGAAGACCTACTGGCAGCGCAAACCTCTGCTCGTACGTCAGGCTTTCAAAAACTTCAAGCCTCCCGTCTCGATGGCAACACTCAAAAAAATGAGCAAGCGCGACGAGGTGGAGTCCAAACTCATCTGGCGCGACCAGGACGAGTGGAACATGGAGGTGGGACCTTTTAGTCGTCTGCCAAAAATGGCAGAGTCGCACTGGACATTGTTAGTGCAAAGCGTTGACATCCATGATGATGCAGCCTGTGCGCTGATGAATCAGTTTCGCTTTGTACCTGACGCACGACTCGATGACCTGATGATCAGTATCGCGACCGCTGGCGGCGGCGTAGGTCCCCATTACGACAGCTATGACGTGTTTCTTTTGCAAGCCGAAGGGCGCCGTCACTGGAAATTTGGCCAACAAAAAGACTTGTCCTTAGTGCCAGATTTGCCACTCAAAATTTTGCAACACTTTGAGCCGGAACAAGAGTTTGTGCTGGAGCCCGGCGATATGTTGTATCTGCCTCCACAGGCTGCGCATGATGGTGTCGCGCTCGATGATTGCATGACGATCTCGATTGGCTTTCGTGCCCCCGATGAGGCGGCGCTGGCCCGCGGCATGCTTGAGGCCGCAGCCGATCAGATCTTGTCACGCGCTGGCGTGGCCAGCGGCCCTTATGGCGAACCGCCTCTTCCCGGCCCTGCACTCAATAAGTTTTATCGTGATCCCGCACAGCCTGCCGTAGCGCACCCTGCCGAACTGCCCGAGCGCTTGACCGAGGCTGCAATCGCTGCAGCCAACAAAATATGCTTTGATCGCGCACTAGCCACTCGGTTTCTCGGTTGCTGGCTGACCGAGCCCAATCAGGCCGCTGTCTTTGACAGCCCGCTCGCGTTAGAAATGAATGAAGACCAAGGGACGCACGATCAGACGTGCGCTTACACACACTGGGTGCTTGATCGTCGCACACGGATGTTGTATCGCGATCAGCAACTCTTTATCAATGGCGAGCCCGCCACAGTCAAAGCCGAAACAGGTCTTAAACGACTGGCAGATGAACGTGAACTGGCGGGCACTGACCCCTATGCCAAGCGTCTTTCGCAAGAAGCACTCGACGTGCTAGCAGACTGGATTGACGATGGCTGGGTTCATCTTGTGCGCAAGTAGGTCGAATGAAGTTTTCAAGACTGCTTCAAGCATCCTGCTTTTTCAATAAAGCGGATGACCTCATCAAGGCCCTCACCGGTTTTTAAATTCGTCATCACCCAGGGACGATCTACGCGCATGCGTGCGGTGTCATGACGCATCACGTCAAGGTTTGCGCCCACATAGGGAGCAAGATCGGTCTTGTTGATCACCAACAAATCACTGCGGGTAATACCGGGACCGCCTTTGCGAGGAATTTTTTCACCACCCGCGACATCGATCACATAAATCGTCAAGTCCGATAAATCCGGACTAAACGTCGCCGCTAAATTATCCCCACCCGACTCGATAAAAATCAGATCAAGATCGGGGAATCGTTTTTGCATACGATCAATCGCTTCGAGATTGATCGAAGCATCTTCGCGGATAGCGGTATGCGGACATCCTCCTGTCTCCACACCCATGATGCGATCTGCTGATAAAGCTTCAGCCGCCACGAGCAGACGTTCGTCTTCTTTGGTATAGATATCGTTGGTCACGACTGCGAGCTTGTAGTGATCACGCATTTTTTTGCAGAGGACTTCGACCAAGGTGGTCTTGCCCGAGCCGACCGGTCCGCCGATACCCACGCGCAAGGGATTGGATTGCTGTGTCATGGTTATATTCCTTATCTTTTAACTTCTAAACAAGCGGCTGTATTGCGTTTCATGTCTTGTACTCGTGAGTGCCAAACCAAAAGCGGCTGAACCGGCCTCTGTGATGCGGATTGACTGTGCGACCAGGCACGCTGCCGGAATATCTTCTTTCAGACGATGCAGGAGCTCTTGTCCCTCGACTTGCCCCAAAGGAACTATTTTCATTGCGGCCAAGACTTGATTTTCTACCCAGCTCCAGAGGTAAGCGGTCAAAGCCGTTTCTTTTTCAACACCAGTGCATGCAGCTAACGAGGCATACGCGGCGGGGTAAGACCACGTCACACCTTTGAGATCGACGAGTACCTGCGCCAACGGCCACTGCGCAAACAATCTGGCCATCGAATATCCCATCTGCACAGACTCGAGTCGTAACTCAGCCGTTTCACGCATGGCGCTCAGCTGTTGATTTCCGTCGATGAGGACGTCCCATTGTTGTTGTGAAGCAGCCTCGTAACAATGCAACCACCACGGTAACTCCTGGCGCGCTAGATTGAGCAACAGGCCATCCCGGATCCAAGCATAGGCTTGCTCCTTATCGGTGACCCAACGATCCTCGATCGCTTGTTCTAATCCTTGCGAATACGCAAAACCACCTACGGGCAGGGCCGGGCTGGCCAAATGCAGCGCCGACAGTAGTGAGTTAAGCTTTGGATCGTGCATGGGCTGCGATGGAAAGTTGTTCACCGATCTGACCCATCGCCTCATCCTGCAGTTCAACACCGCACTCGCTTGGGTGTTGGTGATGGTGATGCGCATGTCCACCTGCGCCCCCAGAGTAGGCGCCACCTTCTGGAATAAAAGGCTGATGCGTATTTTCTACTGTTCCGCCCAACCGTCTGACGAGCTCTGCCAACACTTGATCTGGCTCGATCAGGGCGGCATCGGGCAGCAACATCGCCCGCACGTGACGGTTAGCCAAGTGATACACAATACGCATGAGCTCAAAAGGATTGTGGGCACGGATCAGCATCAGCTCCTCGGCGGCGGCTTGCACCAAGACACGTTCACCCGTCTCACCCGTCAGCACATCGCCGTGCTGCATGGATTCGCCGCGCGGCAGGATCACTGCGACTGCGCGTCCACTGGGTAACATGGCGGCTAGGCGCGAGCGCTGCCGATCCTCCAGCGTCAACTCGAGCAAGGGCAAGGACTCGGCGGCTGCGTCTGTCTGTGAGCGCGCTTGCGCAAGAATCCGCTTGGTCAACAAAATCGCCATCTTCGTTCCTAAAACAAAAAGTAACGTTGCGCCATCGGCAGCACCTGCGCAGGAGGACAGTCAAGCAACACACCATCGGCATAGACCTTGTAGTTTTCCGGACTGACGGTGATATGCGGTGTGGTGCTATTGAGTTTCATATCAGCCTTTGTGACCGTACGCGTGCCCTGTACGGTCGCGATCTGCCTGCGCAAGCCGAGCTCCTGATGCACACCGCGCTGCACCGAGATACCGGACATGAAGGTGATACAACTCGTTTCAATGCCGCGCGCAGAGGCTCCAAACTGTGGACGAAAATGAACAGGCTGTGGGGTCGGAATCGACGCATTGGGATCTCCCATCGCCGCCATCGCGATCTGGCCACCTTTGATGACGGTCGAGGGCTTCACACCAAAAAAAGCAGGACGCCACAACACGAGGTCGGCCCATTTGCCCACCTCGACCGAACCAATCTCATGCGCCATGCCATGCGTGAGCGCAGGATTGATGGTGTATTTGGCGATATAGCGTTTGATGCGCGCGTTATCGCTTGTCGAAGGATCGGAAAACCCTGCTTCGCTCAACGAACCTCGCTGCTCACGCATTTTGTGCGCAGTCTGCCAGGTCCGCATAATGACCTCGCCGACGCGCCCCATCGCCTGACTATCCGAGGAAATCATCGAAAACGCGCCAATGTCGTGCAGGATGTCTTCAGCCGCAATGGTTTCACGACGGATTCGGCTTTCTGCAAAGGCGATATCCTCGGCGATTGAAGCATCCAAATGATGACATACCATCAACATATCCAGATGCTCATCCAGGGTATTGATGGTGTAGGGCCGAGTCGGATTGGTCGACGAAGGTAGGACATTTTGCTCACCGCAGACACGGATGATATCGGGCGCATGCCCGCCTCCCGCCCCCTCGGTGTGGTAGGTGTGGATCACTCTGCCATCAATGGCTTTGAGTGTTGCCTCGACAAACCCTGACTCGTTGAGAGTATCGGTATGAATCGCCACTTGCGTGTCGGTCTGATCCGCCACAGTCAGACAGTTATCGATCGCAGCAGGCGTGCTTCCCCAGTCCTCGTGGAGTTTTAAACCGACTGCCCCGGCTTCGATTTGCTCATGGAGTGGGCCTGGCAGTGAGACATTGCCCTTGCCCAACAAACCGATGTTGATCGGATAGGACTCGAGTGATTGCAACATACGCGCCAAGTGCCAGGGTCCGGGTGTCACCGTTGTTGCAAAGGTCCCGGTTGCAGGACCCGTCCCACCGCCAATCATGGTGGTCACGCCTGAGCACAGGGCCTCTTCGATTTGTTGCGGACAGATAAAGTGAATATGACTGTCCACCCCACCCGCGGTCACGATCATGCCCTCGGCTGCGATGACCTCTGTCGCGGGGCCAATCACAATCGTCACACCCGGCTGAATATCCGGATTGCCGGCCTTACCGATCCCAGAGATGCGCCCATTTTTAATGCCGATATCGGCTTTGACGATACCCCAATAATCGATGATCAATGCATTAGTCAATACGGTATCGACGCAGTCTGCACTCATGCGCTGCGACTGTCCCATGCCGTCACGGATCACCTTGCCACCACCAAATTTGACCTCTTCACCGTAAATCGTAAAGTCCTTTTCTACGCGGGCAAACAGCGCCGTGTCGGCCAGACGAATACGATCGCCTGTCGTTGGACCAAACATTTCGGCATACGCTTGTCTTGAAATTTTCATTGATCCAGACTCCCCATGACGGCCCCAGAAAATCCATACACGATACGATCACCGCTGAGGGCGACGAGCTCAACAACACGCTCTTGTCCTGGCTCAAAACGAATCGCCGTGCCAGCAGGAATATTCAAGCGAAACCCACGCGCGGCAGCGCGATCAAAATGTAAGGCCGTATTCGTTTCTGCAAAATGAAAGTGTGAGCCAATCTGCACGGGCCGGTCGCCGGTATTGGCTACGGTGAGGCTCAGCAGCTTTCGACCCACATTGATTTCAATGTCTTCACCATCTTGGACAAGTATTTGTCCTGGAATCATAGGCGTTGTTTGCATGTCCGCTTCTCACTGAATAGGTTGATGAACCGTGACAAGCTTGGTGCCATCGGGAAACGTAGCTTCGACTTGGATATCTGGGATCATCTCAGGGATGCCCTCCATGACGTCTGCGCGCGTCAAAATACTGCGGCCCTCTGCCATCAGTGTTGCGACCGTTTTGCCATCGCGCGCACCTTCCATGATCGTTGCTGTGATGAGGGCAATGGCTTCGGGCACATTGAGTTTCAAACCACGTGCTAGACGTCGTTCGGCAAGTAACGCCGCTGTAAAAATCAACAACTTATCTTTTTCTCTTGGGGTGAGATCCATAGAAATTCCTTTATTCAGGTGGCCCAAAGCCGAGGATTGAGGGCTGGACGTTTTAAAACAATGGGTCGCAAGATGCTCCAGGCTTGTTCAAGCAAACCCTTGAGCTTTAGGGGCTCGACAAGCAAGCGTCCGATGAGCAAGCGGGGATGCAACACGGTCCAGGAGACCGCTGGACTATGCGTACGGAGCGACTCAAGTCGAGCTTCTGTCCAAGTGTCCGGCTCTGCCAGAATCGCCCAGAGTGTGGCAAACGCATAGTGCCCTCTCAAGCCGATCGGAGAATCAAACAAGGCGTCCCCACCTCCGAGCACAATACGATCGTGCCAGACTAATCCCTCGCACAAATGAATGCGCAGAGACTGTGCAAAACGACCGTTTTTGAAAGACTCGCCTGAGGCATGACGTCCAAATATCAAATGATCCCATCCCAACATCGCGCCCGTTGCGCCAGCCTTAATCGTGAGTTCAGATTCAACCAGAGCACGATCAAAGACAATCGTTTCCTGTGGCAGCCACTCCAATTGTCCCTCCAGGGCAATCTCAATTTTTTGCGTCGCGGGGACGACCCCATCCGTCCCATACCACTTAGCCGCAGATGGTGTGGTCACCAACCCCTGACTGCGCGGCTGACTCTGTAGTTGCACCTCGAGGCGATCACCGCCTGCAATCCCGCCGGGCGGATGCACGATGATGGCATGACAAAGTGCAGGCCCCTCTGGGTAAAGCGCCTTTTGGATGCGTAACGGTCCCTGATGTCGATGTTTTAGATTCGTCTGGAAAGAAGCATCCGCAGCCGCAGTGACAGTTGCAGGTGCAGTTGCAGGTGCAGGTGCATGATTAACCGGTCTGACAAAAAAATCAAGATCAAGCCGAGCAAGCCATTCTTTGGGGCTGAAAGTCTCTATAGGGTGCATAACCTACTCTAAAGGGTGCATACTCTAAATACAAGCAAAAATGATGCCCGAATTCGGTATTGCGCCTTATACCGCGCTCAGGAGTTTGCTCAAAAAGAAGCGCCCCAACATGGGGCGCCAATGACAACAAGGAAGCACCAACATGGTGCTTTTTGCTTCGTTTAGATTTTGTCTGCCAGAACGCCTAGTAGACGCTGGGCTGTTGCGCTCGTATCACGCACACCCTTTTCATCCAGAACAACAACTTCGGTCTGCGTACCCATCGTCGTCAAACGAATTCGGTATGTCGGTGCTTTGCCAGGGTTTTTAGCGCCAAACATGCGCGCTAAAAAGTGCGGATCTTCGCGCTTGATGCCTGTGTCGACGTCCACGTAACGCACATAGTACTCACCGGTCGAACGATCGCGATCATCCACTGCGAAGCCACCCGAATCCAATGCCACACCCACGCGACGCCAAGCGCGATCAAAGGTTTCGTTAATGATCAAGGCGGTTTTATCGCCACCCGGTCCCGTCGTGACCTGAGGCCCCTGTGGATTGGCGCTTGCCTGAGCGACTTTTTTACGAGCACCATCGACGTCTTCGCCAAGGAAAACCATCAATCGAGCAAGCATCGTGGCATTTAGACCAGGGTCTTCTTTGCTAATGGTCCAACGGATCTCTGCGGCTGCGCCGCCAGAGGCTTGACCGCGCGCCTCCTCAGTCATGCGTTGATGTGTGATGTAGATCTCTGTACGGTTGCCGTTACGCTCAATCCGTGTACGAAATTTGTCGCGCGTACCGCTATCCCAAGCACCGGGAATCGCTTTGCCGAGCATCTGACGAATCCAGCTATCGGGAATATTGGCGCGGTTTTCCGCCCAGTTGGTCACGAGCAATCCCGCTTTGGGATCCGTGACATCCAAGGTGAAACCCGTTTCGGTCCAGAAATCAGCCGCCGAGGAAAACGCCCGGTCAGCTGGGATGTCTACGGACAACCAGCGCAAATCACCATCGCGCATCACGCGCATATCGCTGCGCGTAGGTAAGACCGCTGACTGGGCCGTCGAAGCTTTGACTGCAGGGCTTACCTGTCCAGTCTGCTGAAACTGCGAAAATGTCGTCGTGCCTGAGTCGGGCGCTCTGAAACGCGGATCGCTCGCGGCCTGAGTCATATCGGGCGGAATACTCAGAGGATCGGTCCGCACCACGCTTTTGTAATTAACCGAGTCATCGCCACTGAGCATATCACGCACCGAGGCACATCCGTTCAACGCCAAGACTGCGGCTAAAGCCGTGACCATCAACGCATTTTTTTGACTCAACAAACTTTTCATTTCAGAGCAACCCCGCCTCAACCATTGCAGCCCGCAAAGGAGCGTGAAACTGAGCACCTAACTCCACAAGCGGCAAACGGATGCCCGAAGGGATACGACCCATCTGCGTCAACGCCCACTTCACTGGAATCGGGTTACCTTCGACAAACAATAGTTTATTCAGAGGACCCAGCAAATTATTTAACTGCCTGACTTTTTTAACATCTCCCGTGAGAGCCGCTTTACACAAGTCGCTCATCTGACGCGGAGCGATATTGGCTGTCACGGAAATGTTGCCGCGACCACCTAGTAAAATCAGGGCCGCAGCCGTCGCATCGTCCCCGCTTAGAATCTGGAAATGTGCAGGCACATCACGGATCAACATAGCGCCCCGGCCAATATCGCCTGTTGCGTCCTTGATTCCAATAATGCCTGGGATCTGCGCCAAGCGCAGAACCGTGTCATGGGACATGTCCGCGACCGTACGACCCGGAACGTTATAAAGAATCGTGGGCAGATCGACCGCTTCTTGAATGGCTTTAAAGTGCTGATACATCCCTTCTTGGGAAGGCTTGTTGTAATAAGGCACCACCGACAAGCCTGCTTGCGCACCGACCTTGAGGGCATGCTCGGCCAAATGAATGGCTTCGCGGGTAGAGTTAGCGCCAACGCCCGCGATGATGGGGAGTCGTCCCGCGGCGTGCTCAACTGCGACACGAATCAGTTCGGCGTGCTCGTCGACATTGACGGTGGGAGACTCGCCAGAAGTACCGACAATCACGAGACCATTTGTGCCCTCTTGGGCATGCCAGTCCACCAAAGCCCGAAAGCTTTGATAGTCCAGACTGCCGTCAGGATGCATGGGTGTCACCAAGGCGGGCATGCTGCCTTGAAACTGGGGTCCGTTAGAAGATGAGTGCGTGGCCATAAAGGAAATCCAGAGCGCTGAACAGGGCGCGGGCGCGCCATTAATAAATTAAGTAAAAGTGTACCGGAATAGTGCGATCTTAGAGCACTAATCGAACCACCCATTCACCAAGGGACATGAGTGGGGCGATCAGGGTGCCAAGGGCGCCGGTTGCCAGCAATGCAATCACAATCCAAAGCCCGAAGGGTTCGATTCGACCATACTGCCACGCCAATTGATTAGGGAGGAGGCTAAAAAGCACGCGTCCACCATCCAAGGGCAGAATGGGCAGGAGATTTAAGGCCATCAAGGTCAAGTTGATCTGGATCCCAATCTGCGCCATCTGAAACCAAAAACTACTTCGATCGCCGGTCTCAAACAATACGCGCAGGGAAATTCCCCAAAGAATCGCCATGAATAGGTTAGCCGCGGGACCGGCCAAGGCCACCCAGAGCATGTCTCGCTTGGGACGGCGAAGACGGCCAAAATCTACGGGCACAGGCTTGGCCCAACCGAACAGTAAAAACGGCCCGCCCAGCAACTTTGACATCAATAAAATACCCACTGGCACGGCGATCGTGCCCACTGGATCAATATGTTTGATGGGATTGAGGGTCACACGGCCTAGCTGCGTGGCCGTTGGATCGCCAAACAACCTCGCGACATAGCCATGGGCTGCCTCGTGTAAGGTGATGGCAAACATCACTGGTAAGGCGTAAAGCGAGATGGTCTGAATAATTTCGTTCATGCGATGGATTGTAGAGGTTTATCGCACATCAAACGCTACGAGATCCCAAGAACGGCCGGATCGCCTCGGCCGCGTCGAATTAATTCGGGTAATGGACCGGTCAAATCAATGACTGTCGTAGGCTCAAAAGGACAGGCGCCCGCATCGATGACCGCCGCTAAAGCATGCTGATAACGCGCCCGGATCTCCTCAGGATCGTTGAGTGGCAACTCCTCACCCTCAGGGATCAACGTCGTTGACAACAAGGGCGCATCCACCATTTCCAAAAAAGCCAGCGTCACGGGGTGTGCTGGCACGCGGATTCCAATGGATTTGCGGGAAGGATGCGAAACGCGGCGGGGCACCTCACGAGACGCCTCTAAAATGAAGGTCCAGGGTCCGGGCGTGGCTTGTTTTAACAGACGAAACTGGGCATTATCGACGCGTGCAAACTGGCTGATCGCCGTCATATCGCGACAAAACACCGTCAAATGGTGGCGCTCGTCGAGTCCGCGCAGCTTGCGCAAGGCCTCAGCCGCAGCTCGGTCATCGAGACGCGCGACCACCGCATAGCTCGAGTCCGTGGGGATCGCGACGAGTCCTCCATGTTGCAAAAGCTGTGCCGCCTGCTTTAGCAGCCGGGGTTGCGGATTGTCAGGATGAACGACAAAGAGTTGTGACATTAGAACGCAGACCAAAGAGAAGGGTTAGAATAACGCCGCGTTGTCCCCGTAGCTCAATTGGATAGAGCACCCGCCTTCTAAGCGGGTGGTTGTGAGTTCGATTCTCGCCGGGGGCACCACCATCTACTGAATCTTAGCGCCCTCACGCAAGCTCTTGACGAAATCTGCACGCTGTTGCTGGAGCACAGCCTGACGGATATCATTTTTGGCCTCGTTCAGCCCAGGGGGTTGGTAGCTGCGCTGGTCTTCAAGTTTGATGATATTCCAGCCCGCTTGTGTGCGAATGGGCGCGACTGCAACACTGCCTTTTTTCAAATTGACCAATACGTTTGAAATCGCTGGCAAAATCTGCGCGGGCAATACCCAACCCACGTCACCACCCTTTGCCTTGCTAGGATCAATCGAAGATTGCTCAGCAATTTTCTGAAAGGACTCTCCCTTGCTGAGACGCGCCAGAATGCCCTTGGCTTCGTCTTCGGTTGACGTGATGATCAGACCAACCTTGTATTCTTGCTCATTTTTAAGCGCTTCTACTCGGCGGTCATACTCAGCTTTGATTTTGACGTCGGTGACGGGATTCTTTTTCATCATGTCGGTCAGCAGTAGCTCTACCAACAAGGTCTGGCGTAGCTGTGCCAACTGTGTCTTAGCCTCAGCGGTTTTATCAAGACCCAGTTTGGCGGCTTCTTGGGCCAAAATCTCGCGATTGATCAACTCATCTTTGAGCAACTGTCGCAACTCTGGCGTATCACGCTGTCCTTGGGCCACGTTGGCGCGTACATTTTGCTCCAACACGGATGCTGGAATTGCGATGCCGTTCACCGTTGCCAAAGGTGCATTTGCACTGGGGCTCGCAGCAGCAGAGGCAGGGGCAGCGGCTTTGGGCTGCGCATGCGCCACAGAACCTAGCAACACAAAGGCAGCACACAAGAAAGAAAACGGATAATTGGAAAATTTCATCATGTGGACCATGGGTAGGCTAAAATTTATTTAGATAATGATGCAATGATTATAGGCTTAGAGTGTTCGTTGCGATTCTGTTATGTTGATAAATAATCACCAATAAAAATAGTCTTTGGAGCAATTCGCATGACTTCCATTTCCATCAACCCAGAACTCATCCAGGCCTTTGCGCCGACCGGCGTGCTGCGCGCTTCACTCAACATTGGCAACCCCGTTTTAGCAAATCTCGATGCAAACGGAAAACCCTTTGGGATCTCAATCGATCTAGCCCACGCACTGGGTCAAAAACTAGGGGTTTCTGTTGAACTCATCGTCAACGAAACGGCAGGAAAGTCTGTCGTCACTGTTGAGTCTGGACGTGCCGATATCGGTTTTTTTGCCGTCGACCCAGAGCGCGGCAAAGACATCGCGTTTACGGCCGCATACGTATTGATCGAGGGGTATTACCTCGTCCGTACGGACTCTCCGATTACGCGTAACGAGCAAGTCGACGTACCAGGCAACCGTGTCGTCGTCGGCAAAGGCAGTGCCTATGATTTGTTTCTAACCCGCCACCTCAAACAATCCCCCATCGTGCGCGCCTCGTCTTCACAAACGGTCGTACAAGACTTTTTAGCGCAGCAGCTTGAAGTCGCTGCGGGTGTCAAACAGCAACTCGAAGCGGACACTCAAGGCATGTCGGGTGTTCGTATCCTTGGTGAGCGTTTTATGGTCATCAACCAAGCGATGGGCGTACCTAAAACAAAGGGGCCTGCAGCCGCTACTTTTCTGCGCACCTTTGTTGAGGAAATGAAAGCCAGTGGGATGGTCAAAGAATCCATGACACGCCACGGCATTCAAGGCGCTGGTGTCGGACATGCGGCAGACCCCAGCCAAGACCCTCTCGACCATCTCTGAACCTCGGGACCTATAGATAAGGCGAAGCCAACCAAACCACCTTGTTTCGCAGGCGCATCCAGAATGGATCTCGGCGTACCGTACGCAAGGTAATGCGCTCGGCGTGGGCGATGATGTCGTCCACCTTAGTCTCGATTTCTTTTGCAATACCCCGGTCATAGACCTCAAGATCAAGCTCAAAATTCAGGCGCAGACTGCGAGGATCGATATTGGATGACCCGATATAGGACCAACCACCATCGACGGTAAAAAGTTTTGAGTGATCAAACGTACCGGAGGCTCTCCAGACACGACAACCTGTCTCGATGAGCTGGTCGATCTGTGCCATCATCGCGGCGTTGACGAGTTTGAGGTTGTTGGCGCCTGGCACCACGATATCGACAATCACGCCTCGCCTTGCCGTGGTCGACAGGGCCGCGATCAGAGCCACATCCGGCAGCAAATATGGTGACTGCAGCCGCACATGCGTTTGCGCGACCGCGAGCGCCCCCAACAACATATTGTGTGTACTGGCCAAGGTCGCATCGGGCCCCGAAGGGACACAGCGTAAAGCGACACCCGCTTCTTTAATTTCCACGGCGGCTGGGGCAAACCACTCGTCGCCCGTGAGCTTTTCGGTAGTCGTAAACTCCCAATCATGCGCAAAATTCGTCACGAGCTGATACACAATCGGCCCGCTGACCTGAAAGTGTGTGTCATGGGTGACAGCCTCTTTGGCAATCGCCGTGACAAAGCCCTCGCGGATATTCATCCCACCTGTAAAGCCATGCAACCCATCGATGACCAAGAGTTTTCTATGGCTGCGCAAATTAGCATAGACCAGGCGAATACCAATGACCGGCTGCATGAATAAAGCAGTACGCACACCGGCATTTCGCAGCAGTGCCGTGATAGGCGGATGTGAATACTTGGCGCCAACAGCGTCTATCAATACCCGTACTTGCACTCCACGATGATGCGCATCGATGAGCGCTTGAGCTAATTCCTTGCCAACTATATCGTGATCAAAGATATAACTCTGCAGCGCGATCGAACGCTGCGCTTGCCGAATGGCCTCAAGCATGGCGGGATAGGTCTCATCCCCCCCTTTGAGCATCTTGATCTGATTGGCACCCAAGACCTTAAAGTCGCTGATGTGATCGCCTAGTTTTTTTAGCGAAGCAAACTGGAAACCTGAGATGTCAACAACATCATGCACCAGGATTTTGTCGATCAACTCCTGATCGTAGAGCGTGTGGGCTCGCCTAGCGAATACGCGGTCCTTGCGAATCCGATTAATCCCCGCCACGAGATACAGAAAAGCACCCAAAATAGGGGAAAACAGAATCACGCCCACCCAGGCAATCGCCGCACGCACATCTTTCTTGGTCATCGCAGCATGCACGGATGCCACACTACTAGCGACGATCGAAATCACAAGCAGAAGATGAGGCCAATATTCAATCAGTATTTCTTCGAGCCGAGCCATAAGGTGCTACCTAGTTCATAAGAGAAATGCTATTTCCGGATCACGTCAAAGGCACAAACATGATAGAATTTTGCTTCAGTGGTGGACGTAGCTCAGTTGGTAGAGTCCCAGATTGTGATTCTGGTTGTCGCGGGTTCGAGCCCCGTCGTTCACCCCAGTACAGATTTTCTTAAAAAGCCCTGCCTTGCAGGGCTTTTTAACTTTCAACGCTTTTATATTGCCAACGCTTTTATACTACCAATGCTCTAACGCCCTACTTTCTTGCGCCACGCCTGAAAGTCCTCGGTCGTCTTAGGATCTGTGTTGGGATACAAACCCAAGATCGACCGACCCGTCTTGACCGTTTCGGTCACAAAATCCTCAAACACCGTCATTTCAGTCGCCTCATTGGCCAACTCATCCGCCAGATGCGCAGGTAACACCAGCACACCATCTGCATCCCCAACGATGACATCCCCAGGAAACACAGGTGCATCGCCACAGCCAATGGGCACATTGATATCGATCGCCTGATGATGGGTCAGATTCGTGGGGGCTGAGGGTCGTTGATGATAGGCAGGGATCCCCAGCTCGGCGATCTCCGCCGAGTCCCGGAAACCGCCGTCCGTCACCACACCAGCTGCGCCTCGAGCCATGAGTCGTCCCACCAGAATACCGCCAGCTGAAGCAGCGCGGGCGTCCTTGCGACTGTCGATCACCATCACCGCACCAGCAGGGCACTCATCTACCGCTTTACGCTGAGGGTGAGTACGATCTTTGAACACCTCGATGCCATTCAAATCCTCACGCGCCGGAATGTAGCGCAGCGTGTAGGCCTCGCCCACCATATTTTGCTTGGCAAGCGAGAGTTTTTGCACATTTTGAATAAACTGCGAACGCAAGCCACGCTTGTACAAGCATGTCGCCAACGTGGCGGTACTCACCGCCATCAGTTTGTCGCGTGTTGCCGCGGAAAGTTTGCTCATTGAATAAGTCTCTCTTGAGTGTCTTAGTAAATATCGGGCTCTGAGACCGCTTTGCCAAAGTCCGTGCGCAAAAAGTCAAAATCGCAACCCTCGTTAGCTTGCTGAATATGTTTGGAAAACATCCAGCCATAGCCGCGCTCGTACTTGGGCTCGGGCGCTTTCCAGGCGGCTTTGCGGCGAGCGAATTCTTCTTCGGAGATCTCAAGATTGATGGTGCGTGCGGGCACATCGACAGAAATCATGTCGCCATTTTTAACAAGCGCAAGAGGCCCGCCGATAAAAGACTCAGGGGAGATATGCAAGACGCACGCGCCATAGCTCGTTCCGCTCATGCGTGAATCAGACATCCGCAACATGTCGCGCACACCTTGCTTGAGGAGCTTTTTGGGCATGGGCAACATACCCCACTCCGGCATGCCGGGACCACCCTGAGGACCGGCGTTACGCAAAATCAATACATGGTCAGCCGTAACATCGAGATCGTCGCTGTCGATCACGGCCTTCATGGAGGGATAGTCGTCAAACACGAGCGCGGGTCCCGTGTGACGATGTAGGTGCGGTGGGCATGCGCTGGGCTTGATCACGCAGCCATCCGGCGCCAGGTTACCCTTAAGCACGGCCAGCGCACCCTCGGCGTAAATAGGATTGTCCAGCGGACGGATGACGTCGTCGTTGAAGACGGCTGCGCCCTCGATATTTTCACCGAGCGTTTTGCCAGTCACCGTCAAGGAGTCCAAGTGCAAGTGCTGCTTGATACGGGACATCAAACCGGGCAGACCGCCCGCGTAAAAAAAGTCTTCCATCAAATACTGATCGCCACTCGGACGCACATTGGCGATCACCGGGACAAAGCGACTAAAGCGATCAAAATCTTCGAGTCCGATGTCACAGCCGGCGCGTTTGGCTTGCGCGATCACGTGAATAATGGCGTTGGTTGAACAGCCCATGGCCATGGCGACCACAATCGCGTTTTCAAAGGCGGCATGGGTCTGGATTTTGTTGGGCGTCAGGTCTTCCCAAACCATGTCGACGATCCGGCGCCCCGACTCAGCGCTCATGCGCAGATGATTGGAGTCAGGCGCAGGGATCGAGGAGGCGCCTGGCAAGGTCATGCCCAACGCCTCGGCGATCGCAGTCATTGTGCTGGCCGTCCCCATGGTCATACACGTACCATGACTCCGCGCAATACCGCCTTCGATTTCAATCCACTCTTTTTGGTTGATCAAACCCGCACGTCGGTCGTCCCAAAATTTCCAGGCATCCGAACCAGAGCCCAACACCTTGCCTTGCCAGTTACCACGCAGCATCGGGCCTGCAGGCACGTAAATAGAAGGTAAGCCCGCACTCGTGGCGCCCATCAGCAACGCCGGCGTTGTTTTGTCGCAACCGCCCATCAGGACCGCACCATCGATCGGATGGCAGCGCAATAATTCCTCGACATCCATCGCGAGCAAATTACGATAAAGCATGGTGGTCGGTTTGACATACTGCTCAGCAAGAGAAAGCGCTGGCAACTCGATCGGAAAGCCGCCGGCCTGGAGTACGCCACGTTTAACGTCCTCGACACGGTGTTTAAAGTGGCTATGGCAGGGATTGATATCAGACCACGTATTGACGATACCGATCACGGGCTTGCCGACCCAATCCTCGGGGCCGTAACCCATTTGCATGGCACGCGAACGATGACCAAAAGAACGTAAGTCATCCGGTGCGAACCAGCGTGCACTCCGCAGAGACTCAGGCGTTTTAACGTGTTTTCCGCTACTTTCCTTACTCATGGGTCAAACCCCTCCGTTTGTAACCAGATTTTTATGTCTACAAACGATTGTAGGGTAGTCAGTTAAAAAAACCGTGCGATTCTTTGAGTTATCGTAGCGAAATCTGATCTTTCATTCTTAAAACACGCTCCCATCACGCTGAATCTAATGAACAAGCCCGTCTCTGTCTCTGCCTCTGACTTTGCCCAAGCTCTTTTTTCTCCTCGGGCCATTGCCCTAGTCGGTGCCTCTGGCAATTTACAAAAAAATACCGCACGACCCATGCGCTTTATGCGCAAGCACGGTTTTCAGGGCAAGCTTTACCCGATCAACCGCACCCAGACCGAAATCATGGGCGAGCCCGCCTATGCCGATCTCGCCGATTTACCCGGTCCGATTGATCATGCGTTTGTCATGGTCGCCAGCGAACTTGTGTTGCCCTTGATTGATTCCTGCGCCAAAGCGGGCGCGAAAGTCATCAACATTTACTCGGATGGCTTTGGCGAGACAGGACCCGAAGGGATGATCGCCCAAGAGGCACTCCTCGCGCGCGCCAAAGCGTTAGGCGTTCGCATTGTCGGACCAAACAGTATCGGCTTGGCGGACTTGCATAGCGGCATGATTTTGTCCGTCAACGCCGCCTTCGAAGCGGAGACCTTAATTGCTGGCGGGCTGAGTCTGGTCTCACAAAGCGGCTCAATGATGGGCTCACTGATGGCACGCGCTAACGCACGCGGCTTTGGTTTTGCAAAATCTGTTTCTGTTGGTAACGAAAGCGATGTCACTGTGGGTGAGGTCATTGATGCCTTGGTTGACGATGCGCACACCAAAGTCATCCTGCTGTTTCTAGAAACCATCCGCGATTCTCCCACCATGGCCCGCGCGCTCGAACGTGCCCGCGTCCACAACAAGCCTGTGATCGCCTACAAAATTGGTCGCTCTGAGCAAGGTGATGCCTTGGCACAATCGCATACGGGCGCACTGGCTGGCAATGACGTCGCCGTGGATGCCTTTTTACGTGCCCATGGCGTGCTGCGTGTACGTAATCTCGAGACCCTGTTTGAGATCGCCCCTCTCGCCCAACGCTACTTGGGCAAAACAGTCCCCCACCCACAGCCCGCGCGCGTGGCGGTGATCACCACGACTGGCGGTGGTGCGGCAACCGTCGTGGATAACCTTGGTCTGATGGGCATGGTGGCAGTCGCCCCCCCGCCCGCGTTCGTTGCGCAAATGGCGCAACGCGGCATGAAAATTCGTGAAACGACCATCATCGATTTGACACTTGCAGCCACTAGCGCGCAATACAAAGACTTGCTCGAGCAACTGCTCCGCACCGACTGGTGCGATGCGGTGCTGAGCGTGGTGGGTTCGTCCGCGCAATTTCATCCCGAGCTGGCGGTCAAGCCCTTGGTCGAGTCCGACAAACCTGACACCAAACCCTTGGCAGTCTTTTTAGCGCCAGAGGCGATGGCTTCACTGAGCTTGCTGCAACAAGCAGGCATTCCGGCTTTTCGCACGCCCGAGTCCTGTGCAGATGCGTTGTCAGTCTTTTTCCAAGCGCGTGACCATGCTCCACCCGTTCTGTCAGACATTGCGTGGACCGCGAGCTTACCCAAAGAGGGTTTACTGACGGAATACGAAGCAGCTCAAGTCTTTAACACGCTAGGAGTCCAGACGGCCCAAGCCCAGCTTGTGAGTCAGACACATCCTACGCATTCAGTCCCTTACCCTGTCGTAGTCAAGGTTTCCTCGCGTGACATTCCGCATAAAACCGAAGCCGGTGGCGTCAAGGTTGGGGTTCGCAACACGGCCGAATTTGAAACGGCTGTCAAAGAAATCTCCCAGAGCGCTCACTCCTTCGCCCCACAGGCAAAACTGGATGAATTTTTAGTCCAGGCGATGGAAACGCGATTGCTCGAGCTCATTCTCGGCTACCGCAATGATCCGCTGGTTGGCCCGACGATCATCCTGGGAGCGGGTGGTGTCACCGCCGAGATCTCGCCAGACTTTGCGATTCGGCTCGCTCCCGTCACCCTCGCACAAGCGCATGCCATGATTGACGAGGTAAGGATCACTAAGCTGATCAAGGGCTTCCGCGGCTTACCCAAAGGCGATTGCGAAGCATTGGCGCAAGCCGTCGTGGCTTTTTCTAGGCTGGCGGCCATCAAAGAAGTCAACGTCCTTGAAGCCGAGATCAACCCGCTTTTTGTGCAAGGCAATAAAGTCCTTGCCGTCGATGGCTTGGTGAGACTGGGTTAATGGAGATTCAATGCTGGAGAGTCAACACGCATGACTAAAGAAACTGCGTCCACGACCGGGCAAGTCCACGGACTTGCTCACTTTCTTGGCATTGCGCAAATCTGTTCCTACGGCACGATTTACTATGCATTTCCACTCATTGTTGTGGCGATGCAGCGCGAGCTGGGCTGGTCCAAATCAGACGTCTATGGCGCGCTGACAATTGGTTTACTCCTCGCGGCAGCGCTGGCCTATCCCGTCGGACTGGCGATCGATCGAGGACACGGCAAGCGCGTTATGGTGTGGGGCTCATTGACTGCGGCCGTATTGTTTATTGCCTGGTCCTTCGTTCAGAGCCTATTTATTTTTTATTTAATCGCGGCAGCGATGGGCTCGCTCCAAGCCGCCATCCTTTATGAATCCGCCTTCGCCTTACTGGCGCGACGCGTCGGTCCACAACACTCCCGCGCGGGCATCACCACCATCACGCTCTGGGCAGGTTTTGCGAGCACGGTCTTTATTCCCCTCGAACAATTTTTAATCGATGGTTGGGGATGGCGCCTGTCGCTTTGGGTGCTTGCAGTCGTCAACGTGGTTTGCGCTGTAGGCTATTGGCACTGGATCAAACCCGAGCTTGATGCAGCGAATGCGACCCAGACGACCAGCAAAGCTGAAAACATCGCGCGTGACAAAAACATCGTTCATGATGCTCTCCACAGCTCGGTATTCTGGCTTTTATTGATCGCACTGACGACCTACTCCATGGTGTTTTCAGTATTTACTTTTCATATGTACCCAATGCTGCTCGATAAGCAATTACCGACGAGTGAAGTCGTGTGGGCGATTTCGATTATCGGCCCCGCGCAAGTGCTCGGGCGCATCATCATCAGTCGCTTTGCGGCGCGCGTCTCGATGCGAACGCTCGGCTCCATCATGCTGAGTATTTTTCCGTTTGTATTCGCGACCTTTTTGCTGGACTCACTGAGCTTTCAGCTGGTGGCAGCCCTCTTTGGCATTTACGGCTTAGCGAACGGTATTTTTACGATTGTGCGTGCTCAAGTTGTACCGGAAATGTTAAGCGCACACGCGTATGGCGCGCTCAATGGCATGATTACCGTCCCCACCATCCTTGCTCGCGCTATCGGACCCGTGGTTGCCGCGTGGTTGTGGGCGATTGATCAGTCCTACGATATTGTGTTGGTCGCTCAGGTGGGTGCCGCGGTATTGTTAACCGTGCTGTTTTGGACGGCTAACTTGGCAAGCAGAAGAAAACCGCTCATTTAAAAATGCGCCAAATAACCGCCGTCGACGGCAATCACCTCGCCGGTGACATAAGAAGCGGCGTCGGAGGCTAAAAATGCCACGGCACCCGCGATCTCAGCGGGTCGTCCCCAGCGGCCTAGCGAGGTCCGCTTTTCAAGCATCGCGTCTAGGGCGGGATCGGCGACCATGGGGGCATTGGCCTCGGTCGCAAAAAAACCAGGCGCCACGCCATTGACCGTGATGCCATACCGACCAAAATCAGCCGCCAACGCACGCGTCATCGCTGCGAGCCCGCCTTTGGCTGTTGTGTACACCGCATCAGATGCGCGCGAAATCGGCCCGGCAATCGAGGTGATGTTGATGATGCGCCCAGCACGCTGATGACTCACCATGCGCTGTGCCACTTGACGGGATAACTCAAAAGGTGCGACAAGGTTCGCTTCGAACATCTGCCGAACAGCATCGAGCTCAAAAGCAAAGACATCACGGCGGTCGCGTAAGCCTGCGTTATTGACCAAAATATCGATGGGACCCACCGCCTGGTCTAGCTCACGCATGACCTGGGCAAACTGCGAGAGATCCGACGCATCAAAGACCAAAGCCTGAGCTTGACCTCCTTGGGCGCGGACCTGCTCCACCGCCTTCGCAAGCGTCACCTCGTCGCGACCATTGAGCAAGACGCGCGCGCCCTGCTTGGCCAGTCCCTGCGCGATCTCAAAACCGAGCCCACGCACACTGGCGGTCACCAGTGCTGTTTTGCCGAGCAAAGAAAATAGACTCATTTCATTCCTGTATTCGCCTTGCAGGCTTGTTGACAAGGATTTTATTGCACAATAGGGGCTGATTTTTTAAACACAGCTGTTCCTAGCCTCACTCACATCATGACAACATCAGCCTCCAAACCATATCCACATCACGGCAACGACAACAATAGCCAGTGGGACATCGTCTCGATGGACGCGACGAGTTTATCGCGCGCCATTCACCGGCGCGCACTCTCCTGCGTTGAAGTGATGGAGGCCTTTCTCGCTCAGATCAATGCGCAAAATCCGAAGGTGAATGCGATTGTCGCCATGCCAGAGCGTGACGCTCTGCTTGCGCAAGCCCGAGAGCGTGACGCACAGCTCGCGCGTAACCAAAGCCTGGGGCCCCTGCACGGTTTTCCTCAAGCGCCCAAAGACATCGCACCCGTCGCTGGCATGGTCACGACCAACGGTTCGCTGATTTTCAAGGACCAAGTCACCAAGGTCGATTCTGCCGCCAATGGACGTGTACGCGCGGGTGGTGCGATCTTTGTCGGTCGCACCAATTCGCCCGAGTTTGGTCTGGGCGCACATACCTATAACAAGGTCTATGGAACAACGCTCAACGCCTTTGATCCCTCACGCACCGCAGGGGGCAGTAGTGGTGGTGCAGGGGTGGCCTTGGCTCTGCGCATGCTGCCCGTGGCCGATGGTTCGGACATGATGGGCTCTTTGCGCACACCAGCAGCCTTCAATAATGTCTTTGGCTTTCGTCCCTCGCCCGGTTGCGTCCCGCACGGCCCCGGCGAAGAGGTCTTTTTCCAGCAATTCAGCGTCACAGGGCCAATGGCGCGCAACATCCCCGACTTGGCGATGTTGCTTGCAGTGCAGGCTGGTTTTGATTCCCGCCTACCGCTTACCCGTCGCCAAGACGATCCACGCTTGTTGACCCAACCCTTAGAAACCGACCTGCGCGGCAAACGCATTGGCTGGCTTGGAAACCTGAAAGGTCATTTGCCCATGGACCCGGAGTTACTGGCCGTCACCACGCGCGCGCTCGAACATTTCAAGACGCTCGGTTGCACTGTCGAAGACACGCAACCCAATGTTGATCTCGAGCAATTATGGAACGCCTGGCTCACCTTGCGAAGCTTTACCTTTGCAGGTGGCAATGCGCAGCACTACCAAGCGCCCGAACGTCGCGCTCTGCTCAAACCCGAGGCGATCTGGGAAATCGAACAAGGTCTTAATTTGACTGGACAAGCAGTCTTTGCTGCAGCCAAAGTCCGTACGGCCTGGTATCAAGAGCTGCGCCGAATGTTTGAGACGTTTGACTTTCTTGTGATGCCGACCACTCAAATTTTCCCTTTTGAAGCCGAGCAACACTGGCCCAAAGAGATCGCTGGTCAAAAAATGGACACTTACCACCGCTGGATGCAATCCGTCATCCCCGCCACCATGGCCGGATTACCCGCACTGAGCATGCCGGCAGGCTTTAGCGCGACAGGGATGCCAGCAGGCATTCAGGTGATCGGTCCCTTGCAACACGACTTCGAGGTGCTTCAGCTTGGGCACGCCTACGATATGGCGAGCCAGTATTCACGGGTATTAAGCCCACTTCTCAAGGGCGCATAAGTCTTATTGGACCTAGGCAAGTTAATATGTTGGCTGTCGTGGCGCCTATAGTTGGCGACACCACTCACTCAGGCGAAATAAACGTGTCGACAGTCCATTTAGAAAACATTGCTCTGGTGACAGGCGCGGGTAAGCGCCTGGGGCGCAGCATTGCCTTGGGTCTTGCCGCCTCTGGATGGGATGTCGCGATTCATTATGGGACGTCGGTGACTGATGCCCAGCAGACCGTCCGGGATATTCAGGCACTGGGTCGCCGTGCGGTGGCGTTGCAGGCTGATCTTGGCGTGGAATCGTCAGTGGCAGGCTTAGTGACACGCTGCACAGAGGCACTCGGATTGCCAAGCTGTATTGTCAACAATGCTTCGTTGTTTGATTATGACGAGGCGCAGAGCTTTAGCTACGCGCGACTCAATACGCATATGCAAATCAATGTCGCGGCGCCCGTGTCGCTCGCCCGTGATTTGCATCGCGCGCGCAATCAAAGTACTCATGCGTTTGAATACCCCGCCGTGGTGATCAATCTGCTGGATCAAAAGCTGCTCAACCCCAATCCAGATTTTTTGTCCTACACCCTCTCCAAGGCCGCACTGCTTGAAGCGACTCGTTTGCTGGCCCAAGCACTAGCCCCCCATGTGCGGGTGGTCGGTCTGGCGCCGGGTATTACGCTGGTCTCTGGAGATCAGACTGAAACGAGTTTTAAGCAAGCGCACAATCTGACACCGCTTGGAAAGTCCTCCACACCCGAGGATATTACCGCGGCCGCAGTCTATCTTGCTCGTGCACACGCCGTCACCGGGACCACACTTTATGTGGACGGTGGCCAACACCTCAAAGCATCTGCTCGTGATGTGATGTTTTTAACCTCCTGACCTGAACACCTCAACAATGACCCCTACGCATATTCAAAAGCTCGATCTGACACACTGCCGCCGCTTATTTTTAAAAGCTTTTGAAATCAATATGAACATCGGTGTGCACGAGTTCGAAAAAAAAGGGGAACAGCGTGTCGTCATCAACGTCGACTTGTATGTGCCTTTGCAAAACAACACACCCAGCAAAGATGATCTCAGCGAAGTTGTGGATTACGACTTTATGCGCCAGACCATCGCGGACATCATCGCGACAGGGCATATTCACTTGCAAGAAACTCTATGCGACGAGATCGTCAAACGCATGCTCGCACACCCCTTGGTCTACGCCACCCGCGTCTCAACTGAAAAGCCTGATGTCTATCCAGACTGCGAGGCCGTGGGTGTCGAGGTGTTTCGGTCTAAGTAAATAGGAACTTGGATATGGATAACAAGCTTTTAGTCAGTCTCGTATGCCCGTTTCATAACGAAGAAACGGGCGTCGATGCATTTTACGAAGCCATCACCCAGGAGTTCTCGCAACTAGATGCGTTTAATTTTGAGGTGGTCTGCGTCGATGATGGTAGCAAGGACCGCACTCTTGAGCTGTTGATCGCGCTGTCTCAAAAAGACTCACGCTTTCAGGTTTTAGAATTGTCTCGCAACTTTGGTAAGGAGGCCGCGCTGACGGCCGGCCTCGATCACGCTCAAGGCGATTTGATTATCCCCCTCGACTCAGACCTGCAGGATCCGCCCTCTTTAATCGGTCGACTGATTCGAGCCTGGGAGGATAGCGGTGCGGATGTGGTACTGGCCAAAAGAGTGGATCGACAAAGTGACAGTCTGAGCAAAAGGCTGAGCGCTGCGGCGTTCTATGACACCTATAACTATCTTGCTCACGTCAAAATCCCCACAAACGTGGGTGATTGTCGCCTCATGACCCGCATTGTCGTCGATGCGTTGAAGTTACTGCCTGAGAAGCAAAGATTCATGAAAGGACTCTTTGCCTGGGTGGGCTTCAAAACCGTCACGATTGATTATGTTCGTCAATCACGCACGACGGGGACCACCAAATTTTCAGGTTGGAAACTCTGGAATTTCGCATTGGAAGGCATCACGAGCTTTAGCTCCCTACCCTTGCGTATTTGGACTTATCTTGGGGTCATCGGCGCGTTTATCACGGTGTTATACGGATCGTTTATTTTGATCCGAACACTGATTTATGGTGTCGATCTCCCCGGCTATCCCTCTTTATTTGTGGCTGTTTTATTCTTGGGCAGCATACAACTGATCGGTATTGGTGTACTCGGAGAGTACATCGGTCGTACATACATGGAGGCCAAGCGTCGACCCACCTATTTGATTCGAAAAATGTATCAAAAGGAAAGTATCTCTGAGCATCAGCACCCAAAATGATGTCATTTGGGCAGAAATCTCTTTTTAATTTAGAATGAAGACTTCTCATTACTTGCAGCACACTATTCGTGCCCTCCTATGGACATACTGATACTTGTTGCACTGATTCTTCTGAATGGTTTGTTTGCGATGTCCGAAATCGCTCTCATCACCTCCAAACGCTCAAAACTTCAAAAAGCCGCCGATGCCGGCGATGCTTCCGCTAAAGCAGCGCTCAAACTCGCAGCGGATCCTAATCAGTTCCTCTCGACCGTACAGGTCGGAATTACTTCGATTGGTGTGCTGAGCGGTATCGTGGGTGAGTCCGCACTCGCAAAACCTCTCTCGCTCTGGCTTCAAGAGCTTGGCCTTAATGCTGTGTATTCCGGTTATCTTGGTACAGGTATTGTCGTTTTAGCGATCACGTATTTTTCCATTGTGATCGGCGAGCTTGTACCCAAGCGCTTGGGTCAATCCAATCCCGAGGCGATCGCCAGGTTGATGGCGAGACCGATCGCCTTTCTTGCCATGGCGACGCGCCCCTTCGTCAAGCTGTTATCCGGCTCCACGAAATTTATGCTTCGACTCCTGCGTATCAAAGAAAAAAATCAAACTGAAGTCACACAGGAAGAGATTCAGGCGGTGCTCGAAGAAGGTACTGAGGCTGGACTCATCGAAACAGATGAGCACACCATGGTTAAGAATGTGTTCAGACTGGACGACCGTCAGATTGCCTCGTTAATGGTGCCTCGTGCGGATATCATTTTTCTCGACATCCAGTCTTCTATCGAGAAAAACCTTGAGACCATCGAACTGACAGACCATGCACGGTTTCCCTTGGTCAACGGTGAACTCAATCAAGTCCTTGGTGTTCTCAATGCAAGAAAACTGCTGTCCAAGATTGCCAAAGGCGAAAAGTACGAATTGACACAAGGGATCGAAGAAGCCCTCTACGTGCCCGAAACCATCACCGGTATGGAATTGCTTGCAAATTTCCGCTCTTCAGCCCGGCAAATGGCCTTTGTCGTGGACGAGTACGGTGAAGTGTTGGGCATCGTCACCCTTCAAGACTTGATCGAAGCGATTACGGGAGAGTTCACACCGCGTGATCCGTCAAAGTCCTGGGCGGTGCGCCGAGACGACGGCACATGGCTGCTCGATGGCCATATCCCGATCCCCGAACTGAAAGACTGCTTAGAGCTCTCTGTCGTGCCCGAAGAAGAAAGAGGCCGCTATCACACGCTGAGCGGGATGTTTATGTTGCTCAGTGGCAAGCTTCCCATCGAAGGCGACAAGGTCACCTGGGAAAACTGGCAGTTTGAGATCATGGACATGGACAGAAAAACGATCGACAAAGTCCTGGCGACGAAAATCGTCGAGCCGTTCGAATAATCCGATACTCATCCTTGTAAATTCAGAGTTGAACTCTGGATTTACAAGGATTACAATGAGGCATGATTCCCCGCCATCTCCAACGCGAGCTTCAGACGCAGCTTTCTGAGTATCCTATCGTCACTATTGTGGGCCCTCGCCAAGCTGGCAAGACCACTCTAGTGAGATCAGTTTTGCCCGACTACACTTATGTCAACCTGGAAAACCCAGAGGTTCGTCAGTTTGCAACCGAAGATCCGAAAGCGTTTCTCAAGCAATATCCGCAACGCACAATTTTTGACGAGATTCAGCGCACGCCGCAATTACTGAGCTACCTTCAGGAAATTGTCGATCAAGATAAGGTCAACGGTCAATTCGTGCTGACCGGCT
>Ga0247843_1002657_pt1 | contig 31687 bp, 27 predicted proteins | sample LaCruzMarch2017__FD_192420 | JGI IMG/M metagenome (GOLD analysis project Ga0247843, IMG submission 192420) | Freshwater microbial communities from meromictic Lake La Cruz, Castile-La Mancha, Spain - LaCruzMarch2017_8m | ecosystem: Environmental > Aquatic > Freshwater > Lake | place: Spain... | reverse complement strand
GTACTGGCTGCGGCGCGGCCAGCGCGAAGCGCGCACTGACGAGCGCCTGAAGAGTTGGTCGCGGTCTATCCAAGCCTTCAACCGCGGCGTCGCCGAGAAAGTAAGCGATCAGAAAGTGGAGTCCGCGCATCCGGGTCAGCCAGCGATGATCGATCTCGGCGCGCTTTTGACCTACGGCCAGCGCTACGTGCTCGCGTGCCGCGGCATCAATTACAATGACGGCGAACAGACCGCGCCGGATGTGAAGGAATATTACCGTCTCTCCGGCATTCCGTTGCAGTGCGGAGGGCGTCCGAGCTGATCGGCGCTTTGTGAGCCAGCCATGGATGACCCCGAGGAAGCGATCAGCGGATTGCCGGACATTGTCCGCAACTCCGATCGTCCTATCATCATCTACCAAGGCGCGCCGCCCAATCAGCTGGATCAGGCGGCGGGCAATTCGCTCGGCCTGCTTTCGTGGCTGGCGCTCCTCAGCTTGTGCCTTTTCATTATCGGGTTTTGTTTCTGGCGGGTCTGGAACCCCGCCTATGATCCGTCGCAGGTATCGCCCGTCCACGCCGAGGGGCGTCCCCTCGGACTCGCGCGCCAGGTCGAGGAACGCCGCGAGATCAATGCGCTGGCGAGCGATCTCGTGACTTATCTCGATCGCGTCCGTGCAGACAATTTCGATCGACGCCGTACCCGCGCCACGCACCCGCTGCTCTCCAGCCCGGGCGGCATAGACGAGTTGCGCCGTGAATGGGATGCAAAGTGCCAGAGCGTGCGTGAGGGAATCTATGATCGCCGGATCGGGCGGTTGGACGCGCAGATTGCAGAATTCCAGCGTCAACGCGCCCGCCAATCCGATCCGCTCGAAGCAACACGTCTGGACGGCGCTTTGCAGGGGGTGATTCGCCAGCGCACCCTTGAAGTAACCAACCGCCGTACCGACGGCGACCCTGCGTTGCGGTGCGTTCCAAGCGCGCTTGCTCCCCTGTGCGCGCGCGACAGCAAAGACGTGTGGTGTCACCCTGAACGGGCGGCGCCGCAAGAATTTTCGGGCAAGGCCGCGTGATGATCGGCGCCGTCACGCCTCCCCCGCAAGACGACGACGGCCGACACGCGCTGCGCCGGCCCGGCGTCGCGTGGCGCATGGTGCGGCGCTCGGCGGCCTGGGTTGGAAAGTCGGTCGTGCGCCTCTGGGTCGTGGGTCTGCTCGTGGCGGCCGCTATGGGCAGCGGCATGGCGCTGAACCAGATGTTCCAGGCGCAAGGCCAGCTTGAATCGCTGCGTGAGCAGCCTGGCGCCGAGGCCTACGCTGTCGTCGCGTATCGGCGTGAGCTGGCGCGCCAGATCGAGATGATGGGGCGCGTCCGCTCCGAGGACGTCGTGCCGCAGCCGCCGTCGCGTCCGGCGCTGCTTGAGGAAATCGACATTGCGCGTCAACGCAATAGGCAGGTTTTGACGCAGACGGGCGCCGTCGGGCCCGTGACGACGTCGCCGGTGGTGAATGCGCCGGACTAAAAGCCTAAGGGCGAGGTCAGAGAGGCCGCTTTTTGCGCGCCGCTTTAGGAGAGAGATGGGTCATGGCTAGTCTGGCGTTCTTCCTGCTCATCGGCGCGCTGCTGATGTTCATGGTCAGCACCCGTCAATGGGCGCTCTGGATGCGCGGCGGCGTTTGGGCCGGGGGGCTGCTCTTGCTGCTGGTTGCTTGGATGCTGCTTGGCAGCAGCGAGCGCGATCCCGAGTTGGCGACCGCGCTCGCCGATCTCGCCGCGAAGTGGAACAGGCCAGGCGAGAGCTTGTTGCTGCGCATGCTCGACAGCAATGGGGCGACGGTTTCGCGGATGATCCTGTCGCTCTTCGACATCTTCCTCTTCTTCGCCGTCATCGTCGGCATTCTGGCGCTCGTTGCGTTCCGTCCTGGCGAAGAAATGGAAAAGGCCATCCGTCCGGTGATGATCGGAACGATCGGCGCGATCCTTGGCGGCGTGTTCGCGCTTGGGTTGGTGGGCACGGGTTTCGGCACCAGCAAGGAACGCCAAGCCTACGCCGGTCCGGTCGCGCGCGACACAGTCCATACCGCTGAACTGTTGCTGCTCAACGGCGATCTGTTGCGCCTTCGCGGCATAGATGCGCCAGAGCCGGGCCAGATCTGTCGTCTTGGCGCGCGCGTGCAGGACTGCAGCGAAGAGGCCAAACGTGCGCTGACCCGCATGATAGAGGGCGCCTACATCATGTGCGCTCTAGAGCAGCCGCGCGATGCACGCGATCCCGACCGTCTGGAACGGATCGCCACTTGCAACGCGGTACGCCCTGGCGGCGACGAGTTCAACATCGCGCGCCGCATGGTCGAGGAGGGCTACGCTCTCGGCGTTGACGGCGCGTTCGCTGTCCAGGCGGCCGAGGCCACGGCGCGGGCGCGCGGTCTCTCGGCATGGTGCACGGTGCGTCCGGACGCCTGGGCGAAGTTCACGCAGGCGCAAAAGAACGCATTCCGGGACCGGGGCGCCTATCCGCGAGGCACGCCTGTCATCGGCACGTGTGGTCCGCCCCCGCGCATCGGCGCGCCCAAGCGTCCGCAGTCGAGCACGCCCGTGGTCAACGCGCCGGATTGACTCCGCTCGCGATCGTCTGGGTGCGGCGAACGCTGGGCTAGCTAGACAGCTGGGCTAGCTAGACAATGGTGCCGGGACAACGGGGCCGGGTGGAGGTTTTTCACCCGCGCCCCATGGTGCCGCCAACAGGACTCGAACCTGTGACCCCCTGATTACAAACCAGTTTTGGCCGTCTGGACCGCTCAGGAATGGTCGGTCGAGGTCGCTCTTTTTATCATATAAATCCGTGCGTTGAGCGTTTTGCGCCACATTACCTTCCCGACAGAAACAGGCCGAAGCCGACCAAAACAGGCGCTCAAACGGGGCATGGACGGGGCACGAAAACGGGGCATAGGATGGCCCTAGACTGCTGATTTCACAGGGGGTCCTGAGATGGGACGGGTGATCGAATTCGACCTGGTTCGGAGCACGGACGATCACGCCAGACCACGCCCCATGAAGACCGAACGGACGCCAAAAACCCGTCCCGGCGGCGCGGGCGCAAAGCTCACCCAGCGTCTCGTCAATGAAATCTCCCCTCCCGCATCCGGCAAGCTACGCGTTTCCGACCGCGAGGTTCATGGTCTCTTCCTGCGCGTGACCGCCAACGCCGCGAAGACCTACATCCTGCGCTACACGATCGATGGACGGCGCGGCGAAGCCTCGATCGGCGATGCGCGGGCGATCACGCTGGTTGCGGCGCGGACCAAGGCGGTCGCCATGCTGAGCGATCTTGCTGTCCGCAAGGTCGATCCGGTGGCGGCGAAGCAGGCGGCGATCAAGCGCGAGAAGGCGAAGAAGGAAGAGACGTTTGCCGCGTTGGCGGCGCGATATCGGGGGGACGCCGCCCGTCGCAAGCGCCCCAAGACCCTGGAACTGGAGGCATGGCTGCTCCACCGGCATGTCCTGCCGAGGATCGGTCAAAAGCGGTACGCGGACCTCAAGCGCGCCGACGTGATCGCTATGATCGAACGCATCGGCGCGGGCGGCAGCCACATCACCGCCAACAGGGCCCACGGCGTGGTCCGGCAAGTGCTGAACTACGCCCTGAAGCGCGATCTCATCCAGGCGAACCCCGCCCTCGCCATCGAGCGGGTATTTCCCGAGCACAGCCGCGAGCGCGTGCTGAGCGAGGACGAGATCCGCACCTTCTGGGCCTTCCTCGAAGCTGCGCGCGCCAATGCGGGCCTGGGCCTCGCGCCTGGACAGGAGGAAGGCGAGCGCCCGATCAACGGCCTTTCCCGGTCTGCAGCAACGGCGCTTCAGATCTGTCTTTTGACGCTCCAGCGCGCCGGCGAAGTCGTCGGCGCCCGCATCGAGGAATTCAGCTGGACGGACAAGCTCTGGATCGTCCCCGCCGAGCGCATGAAGGGCAAGCGCGCCCACGCCGTGCCGCTGTCGGATCTCGCGCTGGAGCGCTTCCGCGACGCCTTCGACCGATCGGGCGGGGCCATCGCATTTCCCGACCGGACAGGGAAGGCGCCGATGGAAGGCAAGCGGCTTACGCGCGCCATGGCGCGCTCCTGCCAGCTCATCCCCATGGCGCACGCCAGTCCGCATGATCTGCGACGCACAGGCCGAACAATGATGACCAGCGAGCGCGTCGGAGTCGGCTATGAAGTGGCGGAGCGCGTGATTGCCCACCTCGTCGGCTCGGCCGTGAGCCGCGTCTACGACAGGAACGAGTACCTCCGCGAGAAGCGAGCGGCTCTGGAGGCGTGGGCGGCCGAGCTGACGTCGATCCACAGTGGGGTCTCCGGCCATAGAACCGTTCTCGATCCGGAATAGCTGAGTTCGTTGCCATTCCTGCCGATCGGGCGCCAGCCGGAAACAGGCAGGAGATCTTAAGCGTTCTTGGACGCCGGCCGCAGCTCAACGCCAGCGATGAAGCGCCGAGGCCGGCGTCTGAGAACGTCGAGTGTACGAAACGCGGGATGACGTCGGCGCTATGGGGAATTGTGCGCTGCGGTCGAGGTCGGCGAAGACGCCGGCGGGCGATGCGGCAGCGCCAAGCGCGGCCGCTGTGCGCTAAAAGACGGCGCGAGCGTCGAGAAGACAGCGTGCGCCGGTGCGCGGGACGCCATTTCCCTCTTCGAACGCGGCATCAGCGTGCGTTTGAGCGGCGCGGTCTTTCGACCACGATTTTGACGGGCAGCTTTGGCCGGTGGTCGCGCGCCGTTCATGAGCTGTCGATCCCAACACTCGGCGCCCGATAGCGCGGCGTGACGCCGCGCTCAAAGCGTTCGACCACAAGCATGGGGCCGCCGCATTGCGGGCATGGCGGCGCGACGGCGGCCGCGTCGACGGGCTCTGCCTCTGGTGCTTGGACGCCGAGCAAGGCGCGCGCCTTGGCGATGGCGGCGACGCGCCCGCCATTGGCGAGGAAGCCGACATGGCGAATGCGGTGAAAGCCGTCTGGCAACACGTGGAGCAGAAAGCGGCGGATGAATTCGTCAACGCCGAGGGTCATGATCTTTTGGCGTTCAGCGCCGTCAGCGCGGTAATCCTTGTAGCGGAAGCTGACATGGGCGCCGTCGAAATCGATCAGCCGCGAATTGGCGATCGCGACACGATGGGTGTAGCGCGCCAAATAACGTAGCACCTGATCAGGACCTGCGAACGGGGCTTTGGCGTAGACCACCCAATCGATGTCGCGCAGCGGCTTCAAGAAAGCCTGAAAGGCTGCGGGATCAGCCAAGCCAGCGTGGTCGGAGAAGAAAATCAGCTTGCCTGCGTCGTGCAGGGCGGCGAGCCGCTCGCACATCAAGCGACGAAACAGGCTCGCCAACACCGGCACAGGCAGAAGGTAGCGCGGGCGCGACGAGATCCAGCTTTGTCCGTCCAACGACAATCCCCCGCCCGGGACGATGCAATGCAGGTGCGGGTGATGGGTGAGTGCTGAGCCCCAACTGTGCAACACCATGGTCGCGCCAATCTTGGCGCCGAGATGCTTGGGATCGGCGGCGATGGTTGTCAGCGTCTGCGCCGCAGCCTTGAACAAGGCGTCATAGATCGCCGCTTTGTTGGTGTAAGCGATGGCCGCGATCGGCGCCGGCAACGTGAACACGACGTGGAAATAGCCCACCGGCAACAGCTCGGCGCGGCGCGCGTCGAGCCAAGCATAGGCCGCAGCACTTTGGCATTTTGGACAATGGCGATTTCTGCAGGAATTGTAGGCGATGTGAGCGTGGCTACACTTTTGGCACACGTCGACGTGCCCGCCGAGTGCAGCAGTGCGGCAAGCTTCGATCGCCGACATCACACGCAACTGGCCAAAACTCAGATGCCCGGCGCGCGCGCGGCGGTATGCGGGACCGGCGGCGCGGAATATATCCGCGACCTCCAGCGCTGGACGTGACAAGATCTCCCCCCGCTTAGCCGGGCGGGGATTTGTCTTTGAACACCAGCTTTTCGAACGGTCCGTCGACGGCTTGGATCAGCTTGGGTGACACAGTCGCATAGATTGCTGTCGTCTCTAATTTTTTGTGCCCCAACATCACTTGGATCAGACGGATGTCGACGCCCGCCTCCAACAGATGCGTCGCAAAGGAATGGCGCAACATGTGCGGGTGCACCGATTTGCCGAGCTTTGCGCGAACTGCCGCGCTCTGACACGCGCGCGCCATCTGGCGCGCGCTGATGTGATCGAACGCGCTCATGCGGCTCGGAAACAAATACACTTTCGGCTTGGCGAGGCGCCACCAAGCGCGCAGCTCCGCCAGCAGTTGCGGGCTCAATTTGGCGTAACGATCCTTGTGGCCCTTGCCGTCTTCGACCCGGATCACCATCCGCGCGGGATCGATGTCGACGCCCTTGAGGGCGATCACTTCGGAGACGCGCAGACCCGCGCCATAAGCGACGCTCAACGCGGCGCGGTATTTGGGACCAGGCGCGGCGTCGATGAGACGCGCCACCTCTTCGGGCGTGAGCACCGCGCGCATCGGCTCGGCGCGGCGCGCCAATGGGATCATGTCGGGCGCGTCGCGCAGGCCCATAGTTACACGGTAGAAAAACCGCAGCGCAGTCACCGCGCGATTGACGCTCGCGACAGTCAACCCCGATTGCACCAGATGAAGCTGATAGGCGCGGACATCTTCATACCCGAGCAGATCAGGAGACTTGCCGAAGTGCTTTGCGAACTTCGCCACCGCGCTGACGTAAAACGCTTGCGTGCCGGGCGCGAGGCGACGGATCACCATGTCGTCGAGCATGCGCTGGCGTAAAGGCGTGATGTGCTGGGTCATGGGACGCGTCTCCAGGACCGCGTGGACCATCCACGCGCATCCTGTGACAGAAGACCCCCCTGCCGACGCCGGGCGCTACAGGGTGCAGAACTACCTTAGCGCGGAGCGCTTTCGTACTATCGCCGGAATCCGCCGCTCGTTGGCACGTTGGTGCGGTCCGGCAAGCGGTTTGCTCCAGCTCTCTACCCCACGTTGACCGTAATTGAGTTGAACGCCAATCTCCGAACGTCATGCCCCGCCCCGAACAGACCGAAATCCGCATGCGCCTAGTCGTCGAGACGCCAGTTCCTGGCGTAGCGTACAGCTTACAAGGCAAGCAGAACGAGCCGGTCGACGTTAAAATGTCGAACGGCGGTCCCATCGTTTTCGAGTTTTCAACTCGCGTCGCCGAGGGGCCGAAATTCTTTGGCGAGCACGTACGCAGCGAGGGTCCTCTCCGGCGTTTCGTTTACATCGCTACCGGCCAACAAGCCGGCCAGAAAGAGAGTTTTTGGAGCCGGCGAATGAAGATCGACATCCACACCATCCCGGACGCTCTAGTTGCCAAAGCCAGGAACGGCCAAGCGCTCGAAGCCACCGTAAGCGGAACCGGGAGCGACGGCACACCGGCTTGCGCCAGTGTGACTCTTACGAAGCCGTGGCGCGCCGTCTGATCGGTTCCGGTACTGAATCTTGTTTCAGAGCGCGTTGAGAGCGCCTCGTTCGCATCCGTCCATCCCGACCAATGGCCGCCATACTGTGACGGGCGTCCTGCTCGCTCCAGAGTTGCCGTTCCCGCCTGCGGGGACCATCAGTCCGTAGATCGCCGAATAGTTGCCGCTTCCGGCCCCCTACCTCGTTCTGCCGGATGTCGCGGGAAGCGGACCGTCAAAGTATTCGTTGCCACCAGCCGACGTCACGCCAGCCATCGAGCTTCCAACCTACTTCTCGATAGATGCCCACTGACTCAAAACCCATGGCTTCGTGCAAGCCAATGCTAGGGGCGTTCGGAAGCGCTATGCCCGCAAATGCAGCGTGCAGACCTTGGCGTTTAATTTCGGGAAGAAGCACCTCGTATACCTTGCGGCCGAATCCCTTTCGCGCATGCAGTGGATCCACATAGACGCTCACGTCTGCCGACCGAGCGTAAGCGGCACGTTCCCGGTGACGGGTTGCGTACCCGTATCCTGCAATTCTTCCCTCTTCGTCTTCTGCAACGAGCCAAAGATGTGCACTTCGAATTCTTTGACGCACCTCCGCCGCATCGGGAGGCACTGTCTCGAAACTGATCCAGGTGTCGAGAACAAAAGGTGCGTATATTTCGGCGCAGCGTTCTGCGTCCGCGTCACGTGCAGCTCGGACCTTCATGCAGCTCTCCGTGCCGACCAGTATCTATACTGATTGCTCTCGAGCTCAATGTCCGCTCTGATGGGGTGGACGCCCCCCAACGGCATCTATGTGCCAAAGTGGAGGTGTTACCGCACCACTTAAGGGAGGCGTCCGTGGAGAAAGTTAGCATAATCGGCCTGGATATCGCCAAGTCCGTTTTTCAGGCCCATGGAGCGGATGAATCCGGTGACGTTGTCTTCCGGAAGAAGATCACCCGGCTGAAGTTGCTGGAGTTTTTTGCGTCCGTGCCGACTTGCGTCGTCGCGATGGAGGCCTGTGGTGGCGCCCACCATTGGGCGCGCGAGATCGGGAAGTTCGGCCACGAAGTCCGGCTTATCGCCCCCAAGTACGTCAAGCCGTTCGTCAAGCGCCAGAAGAACGATGCTGCCGACGCGGAGGCAATTAGCGAAGCCGCGACACGCCCGACAATGCGGTTTGTGTCGCCCAAGACAGAAGCGATGCAAGCGAGCGGACTCGTGTTCCGAACACGCGATATCCTGGTTCGACAGCGCACTCAGATCACCAATGCCGTGCGAGGCCATCTTGCCGAGTATGGTCTCGTGGTTCCGCAGGGCGCCGGCCACTTCAAAAAGCTTGTCGCGCAACTCGAGGATTCGTCTTCTCACCTCCCCGAAGCGGTTCGATCAATCCTGTCGCTCCTGACCCGGACAGCGACGGAACTGGATGAGAAGATTTCCCAGCTCGACAAGGAAATTGCCCGCCGCACGCGCGAGGACGACGTCGCCCGTCGCCTCATGACCATCCCCGGCGTTGGCCCGATCACTGCGACCGCCATAGCGGCGCTGGCGCCGCCAGCGTCCGCCTTTCGAAAGGGTCGAGATTTCGCGGCATGGGTCGGCCTCACTCCGTTACAGAAGTCGACTGGCGGCAAACAGAAGCTTGGCGCGACGTCGAAGATGGGTGAGCGAACTATTCGCCGGCTCCTCATCACGGGCGCCGCTGCAGCGATCCATCACGCGACGCGACGAGGCGCGTCACCCACCAGTTGGCTGGGATCCATGCTTGCGCGAAAGCCGCGCATGCTGGTGACGGTGGCGCTCGCCAACAAGATGGCGCGGATCGTTTGGGCGCTTTTGATCAATGGCGAGGAGTATCGAGCTCCGGGACGCGCTGTGGCGTAAAGCCCGGGCGCGGTCCGCGAGGTCGTTGAAGGCGTAGGGTGATCGAAGGAAAGGTATGGCGCAACAGTCGATGAGACGAGGCCGGGAAAACCAGTATGGCCCTACGTGCAATCAGCACGCTACTTTGATCTGGACCCGACCTTCGAACTCCCATACGGGCCCGCGGCGATCTGACTGCCGCAACAGAGGCCGGACAGATGGCTGCACCCCGACTACGCGCACAGACACTTTCCTGAAGATTTCTCTTGCGCTGACGGGGGCGTCCACAGAAGGGCCATAGATCCCGTTTCGTAACCTTGGCCGGGTAGGGAAGCTATAGGGTCCCTTCCGGCCACTCCGGCCAGGCAGAGCCTCGGCCTCCTGTGCAAGTGGTCTTCATATCGGCGGCAGGCCCGGCGTCCGCCCGCGCCAGAGGCCCCACGAGATGGACTGCCCGCGCAGCACTCCAAGCACATGCCGCCCCTTGAACTGCTCCAGCGCCGGCCGCCAGGGGACAAGCTGAGCCGTCTCGCGCTGGAAGAGCACCGCGAAGCGGCCCTGGGCGAGATCGATGCGGTGTGCGTAGACGCCTTCGACGTGCGCGCCGTGTTGAGTGAGCACCGCGCGGCCGAGCTGACGCTCAAGGCGCTGGGCCGTTGCTTGCATTTCGCGCTCCGCCAGCCGGTCCCGCGCATCGTGTGACAGCGCCATGTCGCGTTCGCCCATCAGGCCCTGCTCGATCAGAAACAGTCGGCGCCGATTAAGCGCGCCCTCGAAGTCGCGTGTGAACTGGCCTGGACCATCCGGCATGTTTTCTTCGCGGGCGAGCACGCGATCGAGATGCGTCAGACCCAACGCCCGCTCCTGATCGGCGAGCGTCCAGTAGCTGGAGACCCGCACTTGCACCGGCGTTCGTGCAAGCCTCCTGGCTTCGAACTTGAGGGCGCGAGCTTCGTGGTCGCGGGCAATCTCGAATGCGCCGTCTGGCCGGCGCGCCACGAGCCCTGCACGGCGCATCGCTTCCAGCCGCCGGACATTGGCAGTGACGAGCGTCAGATCAGCGTGAGGGTCAACCGCCTGGTGGTGGGCAGGGGAGTAGAGCCCGCCGGTCTCGGCGGCGATGCGCGCGACGGCTCGATCGGCCGGCTTGAGAGTGACCTCGCGGGGCTCGAATTCCACAACGGCCCCTCGTTCGACATCGGCGCACCGGGCCAGATCTTCCGCGCGCTCGAAGCCCGCATAGCGTAGCCGCCCGTGCTCATCCTCGATGACCGCGATGGTGCGTTCGGACAGCTCATCGACCATGCCGACGTGCACCAGTCGGCCGATAGCCGGCGCCTGGCGATCGGCTTCCAGAATGTCGAAATCCGCGAGCGCCAGTCCCTCGACGCGCTCCAGCATGCGATTGATCTCGGTCTTCTCGCCCAACGCTTCGAGGTTCGCGCGGAGATCGTCCGGAATCGCCCAGCGACCGTCGGCATGGCGCGCGGCAAGGCCCCATATTTCGAGACGCTCCAGGCGGCCGATGAGGTCGGTGCGGCCATGCTCGGGCGTATTCAGCAGGCCATTCCGCGCCCGGTTCATCAGTTCCCGGTCGAGCGGCGTGAGCGCCGGCGACGCGATCTCCCTGGCCTGCGCCAGCGCCTGTTCGCGGGCGAGCGCGGGACGCGGCCCCAGGACGCGGGTGACGATCTCGCCGGCCCGCTCGCGGATGCCCTGGGTCAGCATCTTGTTGGGGATCGCAAGGTCCCGCCCGTCCGCCCGGCGACCCCGGATCAGAACATGCGTGTGCGGGTTGTCGGTGTCCCAGTGATCGACCGCGGCCCATTCGAGGGTCGTCCCGAGCTTCACCTCCAGATCGGCAATCACCTCGCGCACGAAGGGCTTGAGGTCGCCAAGTGCTGCGCCATCCTCCGCGCTGATGATCAGCCGGAAATGGCGAACGTCCTTGGTCCAGCCCGCGGTCAGCGCCTTCGCGTCCACGTGCTCCAGATCGCCGTTGTAGAAATCGTACTGCGCCCGGCCCTGCGCGGTCTCGCGCGAGAGATAGTCGACCTGCCGTTCGAGCTCGGGCGCACGACCTGGCGACACCTGTCGGGCTTCGCGCGCGAGATAGGATACATGCACCTTGAGCGGCGCCGTGCCAGAGGCCCCATGCGCCACGATGCGCGTCTTGACGATGACGCGTCGATTGGCGCGGCTGAACCCGCGCGGCTTCGTTGCGGCTTTTGCCGCGCCCTTGCGGAAATGGCCCTTCAGTCCGCCCTTCGGCATGCGCGTTGCGGCGCTGCTCGATGAGCCGCGTTTGGCCCGCCCGACAAGCCCCTGCATCGGCCCAAGGATCGGTGCGTCGCTGTTGCCAGCTTTGCCGATGCTGATTCCAAAATCGGTGTCGCGCATCGCCATGCACACGAAGAAACCATGCGCACTTTCTCTTTGCGAGCGTGTGCGCGTGCCATGCGAAAGCAACTTTATTCCACGTCACGCGCCGCACGAATCCACCGTGCAAGAAACGCTGTGCAGACAAGGCCCGTGGAAGAATTCCACGGCGCCTGCTTATCTTGCCCTCTAACGCACTTCCAACTTCGCCACCGTTTCGCGCACGCCGCACGATCAATATGCGAGTCGTCGCCTTCGCGAGAAGTCGATGGATCGCAGGAAGCGATCGAGACTTGGCTTGAGCGCTTCCTTGCCCACCTGCGCGCGGAAGAAGGCGGTCAAGGGCGCAGCGGCGCAGCCGTCGCGGCACGCGACCCTTGACGGCGTTCGAGCGGGCGCGATGCGTGTGCATCGGCGCCGGTCGCATTCTATCTGCAGACATCCGCCTCGGCGCGAAGAAGCGGGATGTGATCGGCACGCCGTGGAACTACGGCAGGTTCGCCGATGGGCTGTGAATAATTGCGCGAGCGGGTGAAGCTGGCATCTTCGCGACGCAAGCTCTGACAGGAAGGACGCCGCCCCATGTTCGCCGATCCGAACCGCCTGCTCACGACGATCGAGGCCGCCGAACTGCTCGGCCTGCAACCCTGCACGCTGTCCGCCTGGCGCGAGGACGGCTCGCAGCCGGGTCTGGCGTTCTTCAAGCTCGGCAAGGCGGTGCGATACCGCTACGGCGATCTGCTGGCCTTTGTCGAAACCCGGCGGGCGTCGAGTACGCTGCTGGCGCGTCAGCTTCCAGTCGCGGTCGCGTCGGCTCCTCCGTCTCCCGCCGCCAATAAGCCGCCCGGCCGGCGCAAGTCCCGGAAATCCCCGAGTAGCGTTGAGGGCCAACAATCGCTATTCTAGTTCTAATGAGCACTACGCTGATAATTTCTGACGAGCTCGCCGCTGCCCTGGAAGCCAAGCGCAAGCAGGCAGGCATGCAGACGATCAACGAGGCTGCGGAGTTTCTGTTGGCCGACGCCATCGATGCGGATGCTTCTGACGCCGACAGTTTCGGCCTGTCTGAAGACGAACTGCGCGCGTTGATCGCCGAGGGCGAGGGCAGTGGGCCGGTTGTCGCTTGGGACGCAGAGTCAGTGCGTGACGAGGTTCGCCGGCGTTTCGCTGCCCGCAAGGCGGGCTAAGCCGTCGCCGTGCGCGTCGTCCGCCGCCCGAAATTTCTCGACGACATTTCAGAAGCGTATGTGTGGATCGCCCCGGACAGCGAAAAAGCGGCCGAGCGCCTGCTGGATCGGATCGAGGCGACGATAGGTCGTCTGGCGCGGTATCCCTTGATCGGCGCGCCGCGTGACACTTTGGCCGAAGGGTTGCGGTCGATCCGGGTGAGGCCGTTTCGGCACTTGATCTTCTATCGGCTTCAGGAAGACGAAATCGTCCTCGTCCGGCTCCTCCACGGCGCGCGAGCGCTCGAACGGCAGAACTACGAGACGTAGGCGTGTCTCAGCGCTCCAGCACAAGTAGGGCGGTCGTGACCGCCTGACCACCTGTGCGGGTCCGACTGCGCGAGGCGCCGACCATTGGTGATCTAGCCCGACTGAAACCGGCCGTGGGGCGGGGCACCAGCGGGGCACAACCAAAACGATGGGTTTGGTCGGTGCGCATAACCTTTTGATTTTATTGGTGCCGCCAGAGGGACTCGAACCCCCGACCCCCTGATTACAAATCAGGTGCTCTACCAGCTGAGCTATGGCGGCGGACCGTAGGAAATCGTCTAGGCGCCCGTTCACGGCTCGGCAAGGGGCGTCTATAAGGCCGGCCTTCTCATAAGGAGCAGCGCAGGCATGGACCGTCGCATACTCGGGCGGATCTACCGGCGCCTGATCCACAAATACTTCGTCGCGGACCTGATGCTCGACCTGCGCATCGACGCCAAGCGCGACACTGTGGACTACATAAAGCCGCACCTTAAGACCGCAATGCTCTTCGCGGACCGCTATGCGCTGCTCACTTACGCCGTGAAGCAGGCAAAGGCCGCGACGCCCGATGGCCTTGTATGTGAGTTCGGCGTCGCCGGCGGCAAGACGCTGCGTCACATCTCAGGGCTTTGGGGCAGGCCGGTGCACGGCTTCGACAGCTTCGAAGGCCTGCCCGAGGACTGGACCGGCACCGCCGAGCAGGCCGGTCGTTTCGATCTGAAGGGCAAGCGGCCCAAGCTGCCCGAGAACGCCACGCTCCACGTGGGATGGTTCGAGCGGTCACTCCCGCCCTTTCTCGCCAAGCACGAGGGGGACGCCGCCCTCCTGCACCTTGATTCCGATCTCTATTCCTCGACCAAGACCGTCCTCGACGCCTTCAAGGACCGGATACGGCCGGGGACGGTCATCGTCTTCGACGAATACTACAACTACCCGAACTGGCGGGAACACGAGTTCAAGGCGTTCCAGGAATTCACCGTCGAAACGGGCGTGGCCTACAAATACATAGGCTTCTCCACGCTGCAGGGGCAGGCCGCCGTGCAAATCATTGAAAAGGTTCCGTCGACAGGCTGAGCTGGCGTCGGGTCTCGCCCCAAGGGCGTGGGTCTGTTAACCACGCAGCGATCGGGGAGCTCGGATCGCATGGCCGGATCGCGGCGTCGTACACTGGAGCAACGTCTGTTCGGCGGGGGCCCTAAGCGCATCCTGTCGCTCGATGGCGGCGGCGTGCGCGGCATCCTCGCGGCGGGCATCCTGCAGGAGGTCGAACGACGGCTGGCGCTGCGGAGCGGGCGGCCTGATTTCCGGCTCTGTGAGTATTTCGACCTTATCGGCGGCACCTCCACGGGATCGATACTCGCCGCCGGCCTCGCCATGGGGAAAACCGCCGCCGAGTGCGCCGAACTCTATCGCAAGATTGCCCCCGACGTGTTCAGCGCCAAGGGCAAGGCGGCCGGCATCCGCCGTCCGCGTTTCAGCGCCGCCAAGCTCGACGCTGCATTGAGCAGCGCGCTCGGCGAGCACGAACTGGCATCCAGGGAATTGAAGACGGGCCTCGCCATCTTCGCCAAGCGGGTCGATACGGGCTCGGCGTGGACGCTCACCAACAATCCGCGCTCAAAGTTCTGGGAGGGGTCTTCACTGGGCGCCGCACCCAACAAGCGGCTTGTCGTGCGCAAGCTGGTGCAGGCGAGCGCCGCCGCGCCGACCTTCTTCGACGAAGTGCGCCTCACGCTCGATCAGGACGGCGCGCTGGTTGAGAACGCCGAAGGCGTATTCGTCGACGGGGCCATAGCGGGCCTCAACAATCCAAGCGTTCAGCTTCTCAAAGTCGCGACATTGAAAAGCTACGGCTTCGAGTGGCCGTCCGGCGAGGATCAACTGACGATGCTGTCGATCGGCGCCGGCTATTGGCGCCCCCGCATCGACGCCAAGACCTTCGGCTCTTCTCCCCTCGACGAACTCGCGCCGACCGCCGCGCGCGCCATCGAAGCGCTGAAGACGATGATCCACGACACCTCCGTCAACGCCGTATCGACGATGCAATCGTTGTCGCGTTCGCCGCGTCCGTGGCGCATCGACAGCGAGATCGAGGACATGCGGCTGGATCACCTTTCGCCGTTTCCGCTTCTGGCTTTCCAGCGGATGGATGTCGGCCTCGACGTGGAAGCGCTGAAAGCGCTCGACCTTGACGTGAGCGAGCACGACATCTTGCGCATGCGTGAACTCGCCACCGATGACGACGACACGCTGCAACGCCTGCACGATATCGGCCTGCGCACGGGGCAATCGTATTTCCGGAATCAGCCGGGACGAGAGGCCCAGGATTGGGAGAACCAGATCTTGCCGCCGCGCTTTGATCCCGAATTTTTCGCCGAACGCGCGCCTGGACAACCGAAAACCCGCCTGGACGCCATGGGGCGTCTGTTTGAACGACGCCCGCCGCCAGGCGAGTAGACCGCCGCCGAAACCGACTGCCGCCGACCACTGAAGGGAATGACGATGAGCTTCTGGGACAATCTGTTCGCTGCGATTTTCGGTCGTCGTCGCCCGGCGTCGCCGCCCCCTGCGCCATCGCCTTCGCGCCCAACGCCTGCGCCCGCGCCCACGCCGACGCCTCCTCCTGTTGCGCAACCCGCGCCGCCGCCTGTCGCGCCGCCCGCCACTCAGCCGCCGCCGGTGGCGCCGCCCGCCGCGCCGCCCGCCGCGCCGGCGCCGAGCACGCTGTCGCTTGCCTCCCTGCGCCAGTCTGAGGGGGCGAAGGTGACGCCGCAGCAAATCGATTCCGTGGGACACGCGATTGGCGCGCCGCCCGCCGCCATTCGTGCAGTCATCCAGCTTGAATCCGGCGGCGCCGGGTTCGGTGCGGACGGACGCCCGATCATCCTGTTCGAGCCGACGGTCTTTTCAACGCTCACCGGCGGGCGGTTTGACGCGTCCCATCCGTTGCTCTCGCAGCCAGACGTTAAGCGCGCCGATCTGGGCCGCACCCAGGCTGAACGTTGGATACGGCTCGAACAGGCCTTCACTCTGGACTCATCGGCCGCCTTGAGAGCGACGAGCTGGGGCCTTTTCCAGACGGCGGGGCTGCATCACCAGGCCGCCGGCCATCCGAGCGTGGAAGCGTTCGTCGCCGACATCGCGAAGTCTGAAACCCGCCAGCTTGCGGCGTTCCAGAATGTCCTTCAGTCGCGCCAACTCGCCGATGAACTGCAACGGCAGGACTGGGAAGGCTTTGCGCGCATCTATGACGGTGAAGAAAATGCGGTGCGTTACGGCGCGCTGCTGGAGCAGGCCTATGCGGCGGTCCTTGCGAAGCTCGACCCCTTCCTTGCAGCTCTGGTGGCGACCGATCGCACACGCCTCGGCATGCCGCAATTGGAAGCGTCCGCCCAGCGTCTCGGTTGTGAAGTCGCGGCCGTGCGCGCGGTTGTGAAGGTCGAAAGCGGGTCGGCGGGCTTTGCCGCCGACGGACGTCCGATCATCCTTTATGAACCACATATTTTCTCGCGTCTGACGCAGCGCCGCTATGACGCCAGCCACCCCGATCTCAGCTATGCGTCATGGGGCTCTAAACCCTATCCGAAAACACAGGCGGATCGTTGGGCGCAGATGAACAAGGCGTTCGCGCTCGACGGCGAAGCGGCGGTCGCCTCTGCAAGCTGGGGCCTGTTCCAGATCATGGGCATGAACTTCGCCAAGTGCGGGTTCTCTTCGGCGAAAGCGTTCGTGGAGGACATGTCGAAATCGGAGGAGCGCCAACTCCGCGCCTTCGAGAACTTCGTGCGTTCAAGCGATCTCATCGACGAATTGCAGCGCCTCGACTGGGAAGGCTTCGCGCGGGTCTACAACGGACCCGGGCAGGTGGAAAAATACGGGCGACTGCTTCGGGAAGCCTATAACGCGTTCAAACCGCCCATCTCGTAGGCTCGCGCGCAGCACGACCGTTGCCAGCTGCGACGGCGGTCACTAGCGTTTTCCGCCTGCGGGAGGGCCGATGGCGCCGTTTTACGATCTGGAGAATGCACGGCCGATTGCAGCGGTCGTGCTCATTCTCCTCGCATGCTGGGCCTTGTCGGAGGACCGGCGCCGCTTCCCGTGGCTGATGGTGGCGGGCGCGCTCGTCGTGCAGGCGGGGTTGGTGCTCCTGCTCTTCGCCATACCGAACTCGAAGGCCGCGCTTGACGGCATCAATGGCGCCGTCGACGGGCTGGCGATGGCGACGAACAAGGGCACCCAGTTCGTATTCAGCTATCTCGGCGGCGGAGACGCGCCTTATGCGCCCAGCAATCCGGATGCGCCGCCGCCCTTCATCTTCGGTTTTCAGGTCCTGCCGCTCATCCTGGTGATTTCGGCGCTCGCAGCGCTCCTGTGGCACTGGAGCGTCCTGAAGTGGATCATCCGCGGCTTCGGGTTTGTCTTCGAAAAAACGATGGGGCTCGGCGGCGCTTCCGCAACCGCCACTGCTGCAAACATATTCATGGGCATGGTCGAGAGCCCGATCGTCATCAAGGCGTATCTCGACAAGCTCACGCGGTCGGAGCTCTTTCTGATGATGGTCGTGGGCCTCGCCACCGTGGCAGGCTCCACCATGGTCGCCTACGCCACGATCCTCGCGCCGACCCTGCAGAACGCCGCAGGGCACGTCTTGGTGGCCTCGATCATCTCCGCGCCGGCAGGGATCCTGCTCGCGCGCATCATCATTCCCGAAACGCTCGGCGCCATTGGCGGTGGCGTCGACTACACTTCGGAGCTCAAGTACGAATCGTCCATGGACGCCATAACCAAGGGCGTGCAGGATGGCTTCATGGTCATCGTCAACGTGGCGGCGATGTTGATCGTGTTCGTGGCTTTCGTCTGGATCATCAACGGCATGTTGCCGACGGTGATGTCTCCGGTGGCGTTCCTGCTGAACCCGATCCTGCCGGACCATCTCGACATCTATCCCCAACGCGCGACGCTGCAGGTGATCTTCGGCTATGTCTTTGCGCCGCTGGCCTGGATCATCGGCATTCCAGCGCATGAAGCGCAGGCGGCGGGCGCACTTCTCGGCGTGAAGCTCTTTTTGACCGAGTTCGTCGCCTTCATCGAACTCGGCATGACGCCGGAGAACGTTCTGTCCGAGCGTTCGCGGATGATCATGACCTATGCGCTCTGCGGGTTCGCCAACGTCGCCTCCATCGGCATCATGGTCGGCGGCATGACCACCCTGATGCCGGAACGCCGGCCAGAAATCCTTGGTCTTGCGTGGAAAGCACTGACGCCTGGCTTCCTGGCGACCTGCATGGCGGCGGCGGTGGTCGCAGCGCTGCCACGCGGCATGTTCAGCTGAGGAGAAGACGATGAAGCTCTATAGCGCGCCCTATGCGCCGAACCCGCGTCGCGTAACGATGTTCATTGCGGAAAAGGGCATCACAGACATCGAGGTCATTCCGCTCAACCTGGCCGAAGGCGCACACCGTACGCCAGAATTCAAATCCAAGAGCCCGCTATCGCAGATCCCCACGCTGGAACTCGACGACGGTCGCACGCTCACGGAGAGCCGCGCGATCTGCACCTATCTTGAAGGCGTTTATCCCGATCCCCCGCTGATGGGGCGCGATCCGTTCGAGCGCGGCGAGATAGAGATGTGGGACCGCCGCGCGGAACTGATGCTTTCCATGCCGCTGATGATGTGGATGCGCCACGGCCTGCCGATCATGGCGCAGGTTGAGAAAAACCAGAATGCGGGCGTTGCGGCATCGAACCAGCAGACCGCGATGGCCATGACTAAGTGGTTCGACGCCCAACTCGCCAATCGTGAATTCATCGCCGGCGACCGACTGACCATCGCCGATCTCACAGCACTCGCCGGCATCGATTTTGCGAAGATGGCCAAGTGGCGGCCCGACGAGACCACGCCGCATCTCAAGCGGTGGCGTGACATGATGGCGCAACGACCCTGCGGCAAGGTCGCGCCGTAGGCGGCCATGAGCTTTGTCTCCGATACGACCGCGCCGGTGCATCCGCGCATCATGGACGCCATCGTGGCGGCCAACGCAGGCGCAACGGCAAGCTATGGCGCAGATCCGTGGACGGAACGGGCGGTCGCACGCCTGAAGGAAACCTTCGAAACGGACTGCGCGGTTTTCCTCGTCGCAAGCGGCACCGCAGCCAATGCATTGGCGCTCGGATCGCTCACCCCGTCCTGGGGGGCCGTCATCACGCACCGCGAAGCGCATATTGTCCTTGATGAGGCGGGCGCCCCGGAGTTCTACACAGGCGGCGCCCGGCTCCTTCTGCTTGACGGCGCGCACGCGCAGATCACGCCACAATCGCTCGACGTCGAAGCCTCACGCTACGCACGCGCAAACGTGCATGGTCTGCAACCCTTCACCGTCTCCATCAGCCAGATGACCGAGAGCGGCGCTGTCTACGAGGCAGCCGAAGTCGCCGCGATTTCGGCTGTATGCCGAGCGCGCGGCCTGAAGCTGCACATGGATGGCGCACGCTTCGCCAACGCACTCGCCGCTGCGGGCGCCACACCGGCGGAGATGAGCTGGAAGGCGGGCGTGGATGTGCTCTCATTCGGCGCTTCCAAAAATGGCGCGCTAAGCGTGGAGGCGATCGTCTGCTTCGATGCTGCAGCGGCCGCGCAGTTGCCGCACCTGCGCAAGCGTTCTGGCCATCTGATCGCCAAGCATAGATTGCTCGGCGCCCAGATGGAGGCTTATCTCGCAGAGGATCTGTGGCTGCAATCGGCACGACACGCCAACGCCATGGCCGCGCGTCTCGCGGCGGTGCTAGAGCATGCGGGCGGTGAAAGGGTCCATCCGTTGCGCGGCAATGCCCTTTTCATGCGTCTCGACTCTACGGTTGCAGATCGGTTGAAAACTGCGGGCGTCGCGCTCTTTCGCTGGGTGACGGACGGACCGGATGTTTATCGCTTCGTCGCCTCCTGGGCCACAACGGACGCCGACGTAGATGCCTGCGAACGCGCGCTCGCGGGCGTCTAGAGTATCCGACCAAACTCCATAGCTGTGGCGATCGAATGGTCGGATAAGGATGCTCTACACGTATGTGTCTGAAGCAACTTTATCCGATCTCGCAATTGCGGCTGCAATTGCGAAAGATCCGATGTTGCTTTAGGCCCTTTATCAGAACTCGGTCAGGCGCCGCCGCGGTGCAGACGGACGCCGAGCTTGTCTGCCTTGCGTGCGAGCTTGCGTACGGCGCGCCTCAGCGCACGTCGCGCGGCCTTGGCTGCAGGCGAGTGCGGCGCAGGTTCCGACATCAGCCGCGCGAGCAACAGCCGCGCATCGCGCTCTTGTCCGAGCACTTCTCCGAGAGCGGCATTGAGGCGCCGGCGGCGCTTCGCCGGCCACGCGTGGCCGAGGAGCGCGGCGCCATAGAGCCGGTCTTTTTCCCGTCGTCGCCAGCGATGCCGCGCGTCGACATTTGAAGTTGGCGATGCCCGCCGCCAGGCGCGCCGGGCGTCGCGGGCGATGCGGCGCGCGCCCTCGGCGACAGCTACTGGGTCAAGGTCGCCAAGAGCCGCCGCGTCGCGCCGCAGCTGGTCGATGGCGGCGGAGAGGTCCCCCACCGCCGGTCCTCCCAGCGTGAGACGGGCCTGCGACAGGCGCGCCGCGATATCGACAAGAGCGGCGGCTTCCTTTTTTCGGGCGCCGATGGCGGTTTCCCGCGCCGCGCTTTCAAGGGCCGCGAGATCGCGCCAGCCCGAGAGCGTGTATTTGAGCGCGCGCGCCTTGCGTGAAATCGTGTCGGCGCCGCCAAGGCGCGCGAGCGTGCGCACCCGTTTCAATCGCACGCGGGTGTGGTGGATGGCTTGATCATGGTCGGCGTCGGATAGCGCTCGCCCCGCCGCCTCGATCTCCCCGATCAAGGCGGCCCTCCAGGCGAACGCGCCTTCTGGCGCGGGCAGCGGATCGGCAGGACGCATCACGCGAGCTTGGCGAGTTCCCGACGCGCCTGCAAGGCGTTGATTTCATTCAGTCGGCGGGCGCCGCTGGCGGCTTGATTTTCTTGAGCGTGCCCGAGAACGCAAGGATCGGCGCGCCGCCCTGCATCAGCACGCCCTGGACGAACACAAGCGACTTCGTCTGCTTTACAACCCGGCCTTGCGCCTCCACCACCGAGCCCGGGGCGCCGGCGCCCACGAATTCCGCGTTGAACGTCACCGTTACAGCGAATGCGCCCGCGAGCGCATCGTGCGCCAGGCCGAACAGGGCGAAATCCGCAAATGACATGAGGGCTCCGCCGTGAATCACGCCGCCGCCGTTGAGGTGCTTTTTCTCCGGCAGAAAAGCGGCGCGGGACGTGCCGTCAGGCTCCGATCGGAAGACCAGCGGCCCGACGAGGGTCTCGAAGGGATCGCGCCCGTCGCCCCAGGTGAGCCAGCCCTTGAACGGACCTTCCGTCAGTTCCACCGGCGCGCCATAGCCGCCCGCCTTGTCGTCTTCCCGCATGTCGCTTCGTCCCGACGTCGCGCTTGCCGCGCCCGGTCGTCTGGTTAGGGTGCGCGGGAGCAAAATGGGAGTCTGGCGGATGCGGATCGCGGTGGCGGTATTGGCGGTGGCGTTCTTGACGGGTTGCGGGCCCGGCGACACGCGCAAGCTCGAGCCGGCGGCGGCGACCGCGCCAGAACCGCCGCAGGTCCTGCGCGACACCTTCGCGTCGTGCACGTGGGGCGAAGTGACGGGCGCGCTGGCGTCCGTCTGGAGCTACGCCTGCGGGCCGGGGTTTGGCGATGTGCGTCTGGCGGCCGACGATGGGTTGCCGGGCTTTGTCATTGAATCTACAGCGGACGACGCGCCAGCGCGCAGCGTGGCGATCCGGTTCTTCGACAAGCCAGTTGACGCGGCGATCGATGCAATCGCGCCCGCTGTTCGCGCGGCGTCGCCCGGTCCAGGCGCGGGCGCTTGCGTGCTGACGGCGGCGTCGCCGGCAGAACCCGGCGCGCCGGCGCACTACGTATTCACGCCTGAAGGCGCAGCGAAGGCCGCCTACGATGAAGCGCTTGCAGGGGATGTCATTCCGGAGCCGCCCTGCGGTCCGCTTGGCGTTTCGCATGTCGGCAATCGGTCGTTCCGCGTGGTCGCGCCGGACAAGGTTGCGTTCATAGAACAGGGGAGCGAAATCCAGATCTTCGACGTCGGCACGCTGAAACTGCACGCGCGCGATCATGCGTCCGACAACCACTGAGCGCGCGCAGCAGTCATGCCCGAAGCGGCGTTCACGATCGAAAAGCAACCACAGCCGCAGCCGCTTCGCGGTGACGATCGAAGGAGCGCCCAGGCATCACGTTTAGCCCGTTGTCGCGCGCGTCCTTAAGGCCCGCGCGCACGAGCCCGCCACCGACATGACGCTTGGCGGTGAAACCATCGGTCTGCGCTGTATCGCCTGGAACTTCGTCTCCTCCTTGAGGGACCGCATCGAACTGGCGAAAGCGGACTGGAGAGCAGGGCGCAGGAAGCTGCCAGACTTCGACCACGACCAGGCCATCTCCTTGCCGGCCTGAAGGCCGCGCCACGCGCATGGACGAGTGCGCTGCAGCTTCGCTAGGCTGCGCCGTCCCAGTCAAAGGCCCACGCTGTTGTCGCATCCGCCCTTCAAACGTCTTCTCATCGCCAACCGCAGCGAAATCGCCATCCGCATCGCGCGCGCGGCTGCGGAGATGGGCGTGGAGACTGTCGCCGTCCACACCCGTGACGATTCGCTCGCCCTGCACACGAAGGCGGCCGACCACGCCATCGTGTTGCCGGGGATCGGCGCGCGGGGATATCTCGACATCGGTGCGCTTCTGACCGTCGCGCAGACCGAGGCGTGCGACGCGCTGCATCCCGGATACGGGTTCCTGAGCGAGAACCCTGAATTGGCCCGCGCGTGCGCCGGTGCAGGCGTGGCGTTCATCGGCCCGGGCGCGAACGTTCTGGAACTGTTGGGCGACAAGGTTGCTGCGCGCACGCTTGCGGCGCAGTGCGGCGCGCCGCTGCTTGAGGGTACCGGGCGCGGCGTATCGCTCAAAGACGCCCGCGCCTTCGTGAAGCGGGTTGGCGCGGCGATGATCAAGGCGACGGCTGGCGGCGGCGGTCGCGGCATGCGTATGGCGACGCGCGTGGAGGACGTGGATGCTGCGTTTGCGCTTTGCGAATCCGAGGCGAAGGCGGCGTCCGGTGATGGGGCGCTCTACCTGGAACAGCTTGTGCCGCGTGCACGCCACATAGAAGTGCAGATCGTGGCCGATTCCCATGGCGCGGTCAGTCATCTGTGGGAGCGCGACTGCACGCTGCAGCGCAGAAACCAGAAGGTCATCGAAATCGCGCCAGCGCCTTGGCTCGCGTCGGATGTGCGCGCGCGCATCATCGACGTGGCCATGCGCATGGCGAAGGCCGCAGCCTATGTGAATGTCGGTACGTTCGAATTTCTGGTGGATACCGATGGGGCTGGGTTCTGGTTCATGGAAGCCAATCCGCGATTGCAGGTCGAACATACCATCACCGAAGAGATCACCGGCGTCGACATCGTTCAGTCGCAGATTGCCATTGCGGCAGGCGCATCTCTCGCGGAACTCGGTTTGGAGAAGCCGCCAGCAACAGTGGGTGTCGCCCTGCAAATGCGCATTAATCTGGAAACCATGGGCCCCGACGGCGCCATATCTCCCGGCGAAGGAAGGTTGTCAGCATTTGAACCGCCGAGTGGTCCCGGCGTGCGTGTGGACAGCGCCGGCTATGCCGGGCTCGACGTCAATCCCAATTACGATGCGATGATCGCCAAGGTCATCGTTCATGCCCGCACGGGCGGCGTTGCGGCGGCGTTGCGACGCGCCTGTCGCGCACTTGACGAAACGCGCATCGAAGGCGCGCCGACGAATATTCTGGTCTTGCGCGCCTTGGTCGCCCATCCTGCCGTGGCGAGCGGCGCGATCTCGACACGGTTCGTGGAAGAGGAGATCGCATCCCTGCCGGCGTATGCCGCGATCCCCTCACGGACGTTTCCCGCGCAATCGACGTCCGAAGTTACGACCCGTCGCAACGCCCACGCTGGGCCCGCAGGGTCAGAGCCGGCGCGGTCGCCGCTACGCGCGACGGTGGTGAGCGTTGACGTCGAGGCAGGCGCGCGCGTGCGCAAGGGGCAGCAGATCGCCGTCCTAGAAGCGATGAAGATGCAGCATGTCGTGTTGGCGCCGTTGTCGGGTGTCGTTTGTGCGGTCGTGGCTTCCGGTGGAGAGACGCTGGCTGAAGGCGATGCACTCGTGCACATCATGGCGAACACCGACGACGACCATGCCGAGCAAGAGGTCGCGACCGCCGACCCCGATCACATCCGCGCCGACTTACAGGCTGTCATCGATCGCCACGCGTACACGCTCGACACCCATCGTCCCGACGCAGTGGCGCGCCGTCGCAGGACCAACCAGCGCACCGCGCGCGAGAACATCGAGGCGCTCGTCGATCCGGGGTCGTTCATCGAGTACGGCGCGTTGGTGATCGCCGCCCAGCGCCGCCGCCGCACCGCGGAAGATCTCATCGCCAACACGCCCGCAGACGGCATGATCACGGGTCTCGGCGCCATCAACGGCGCTCTCTTCGACGACGCAAAGTCACGCGCTGCAGTGTTGGCGTATGACTACACTGTGCTTGCAGGCACGCAGGGGCACTTCAATCACAAGAAGACTGATCGCATTCTCGCCGTCGCCAAGAGCGAAGCGTTGCCGGTGGTGTGGTTCTGTGAAGGGGGCGGCGGGCGGCCCGGCGACGTCGATGCACCGGGTGCGACAGGGCTCGATACGCACAGCTTCTACGCGTATGCGGCTGTGTCGGGGCTCGCACCGCGCATCGCCATTGCCTCCGGTCGCTGCTTCGCGGGCAACGCCGTCTTCTTCGGTTGCAGCGACATCACCATAGCGACAAAGAACGTCTCGGTCGGCCTCGGCGGGCCGGCGATGATCGAAGGCGGCGGACTTGGCGTCTATCATCCCGATGAGGTCGGACCCATCGACATGCAGACGGTGAATGGCGTCGTTGACATCGAGGCGGCTGATGAAGTCGAAGCTGCGGTATCGGCCAAGAAAGCGCTCGGCTACTTTCAAGGCGCGGTTCATGAGTGGTCGGCGCCGGACCAGCGTCTCTTGCGGCAGGCGATCCCGGAGAACCGCCTGCGTGTGTACGATATGCGCGTCCTCATCCAGGGGCTTGCGGATGCGGGCTCGGTGCTTGAGTTGCGCCGGGACTTCGGCATCGGGATCGTCACCGCATTTATCCGCATCGAAGGTCGCCCCGTCGGGCTTATCGCGAACAATCCCATGCACCTCGGCGGGGCCATCGACTCCGACGCATCGGACAAGGCGGCGCGCTTTCTCCAGCTTTGCGATGGCTTCGACATACCCGTGATTTCACTGATCGACACGCCGGGTTTCATGGTCGGGCCAGACAGCGAGAAGACCGCAGCGGTACGCAAGGGTTCGCGCTTCTTCGTCACCGCCGCCAATTTGAGCGTGCCCGTGTTCGCCGTCGTCGTACGCAAGGGCTACGGACTAGGCGCTCAGGCGATGGCAGGCGGAAGTCTGCAGAGCCCGTTCTTCTGCGTTTCGTGGCCGACGGGCGAGTTTGGCGGCATGGGTCTCGAAGGCGCGGTTCGTCTGGGATATCGCAATGAGCTTGAAGCCGAGCCTGATCTGGTCGCGCGGAAGGCGCTTTACGACAAGCTCGTCGCGCGGCAGTACGCCGTGGGCAAGGCGACGTCGGTCGCCGGCTTTCTGGAGATCGACGCGGTTATCGATCCGGCGGAGTCGCGGGCCTGGATCGTGCGGGGACTCAAATTGGCAGGCGCACCGCCGGCGCGAACGGGCAAGAAGCGCCCGTTCATCGATACCTGGTAGGCGATGCGCGTCGATCTGTTCGACTTCGACCTGCCGTCCGACCGCATTGCGTTGCATCCCGCGCGCCCGCGCGACAGCGCGCGGCTGCTCCACGTGCCGCCATCAGAGGCATTCGCAGACAAGGCGGTGCGCGATCTGCCGGATCTGCTTCGCCCGGGCGATCTTCTCGTCTTCAACGACACACGCGTCATCCATGCAGCGCTTTCGGGCGTGCGCGCGGCGCGAAGCGATGGCGGCGACATCGCTGTCTCGATCAATCTGCATAGGCGTGTCGACGGGAAAACCTGGCTTGCCTTCGCGAGACCGGGCAAGCGGCTGCGCGTGGGTGACGTGGTGACGTTCGGCGGAGCGCTCGCCGCAAGGGTGGCGGCCAAGACCGACCTTGGCGAAGTGCGGCTTGAATTTGATCAAACCGACGCTGTTCTTGACGCCGCCATTGCGGCGTGTGGCTCCCCGCCATTGCCCCCCTACATCCTCGCGCAACGTCCCGCCGAAGCCGATGACGAGGCGAACTATCAGACGATCTATGCCGACAAGGATGGCGCCGTGGCTGCGCCGACCGCCGGACTGCACTTTACCGAAGCGCTTTTCGACGCGCTCGATGCGCGGGGCGTGAAGCGGGCGATGGTTACCCTTCATGTGAGCGCGGGCACGTTCCTGCCGGTGAAAACCGATGACACCGACGATCATGTAATGCACGCGGAATGGCGGAGTGTCCCTCCTTTAACTGCGGTCGCCGTCAATCGCGCACGCGCAGAGGGTCGTCGTGTGATCGCCGTCGGCACGACGGCGTTGCGCAGCCTTGAGTCATCCGCCCGGGCCGATGGACTGGTCGTCGCGGGTTCTGGCGACACCGACATCTTCATCACGCCGGGGTATCGTTTTCGCGTGGTCGATGGTCTGTGGACCAACTTCCACCTGCCGCGATCGACGCTGTTCATGCTCGTCAGCGCGTTTGCAGGTCTCGAACGCATGCACGCCGCCTACGCGCATGCCATTGCAAGCGGCTACCGCTTCTACTCCTTCGGCGACGCGAGCCTGCTCTGGCGTGCGGAGGCGCGCTGATGGTCGCGTTTCCGTTCATGATTCACGCAACCGATGGCGCGGCGCGCACCGGTGTAATCGAGACCCCGCGCGGCGAAATTCGCACGCCCGCTTTCATGCCCGTCGGCACCGCCGGCACCGTGAAGGGGCTGCTCGTCGATCAAGTGCGCGCAACAGGCGCCGACATCGTGCTCGGCAACACTTATCACCTGATGTTGCGGCCGGGCGCTGAGCGCGTGAGGCGACTTGGGGGCTTGCATGACTTCATGCGCTGGCGGCGTCCAATACTCACCGACTCCGGCGGTTTTCAGGTCATGTCGCTCGCAGGACTGCGAAAGATCAGCGAAATTGGCGTCACGTTCCGAAGCCATATCGACGGCAGCGCGCATGTGCTGACCCCCGAGCGTTCGATCGAGATTCAGGCGGACCTCCTCGGCGCCGATATCGTCATGCAGTTCGACGAGTGTCCCGCGCTGCCGGCGCCGGAGGCGGAGGTGCGTCGCGCGATGGAGCTTTCGCTGCGCTGGGGCGTGCGTTCGAAGGCGGCGTTCGGGACACGCGCAACACAAGCGCTGTTCGCCATCGTGCAGGGCGGCGCCGTCGAGGCGCTGCGCCGACAATCCGCCGAAGCGCTCGTGGCGGAGGGTTTTGACGGTTACGCCATCGGCGGTCTCGCGGTGGGCGAGGGGCACGCAGAGATGCTGCGCACGCTTGACGCGACGACGCCACTGCTGCCGCAGGCGCGACCGCGCTATCTCATGGGCGTCGGCAAGCCCATCGATATCGTGGAGTCCGTTGCGCGCGGCGTCGACATGTTCGACTGTGTGCTGCCGACGCGGTCAGGACGCCACGGTCAGGCGTGGGGCGATCGCGGCGCGATCAACCTGAAGAATGCGCGCTTTGCGGAGGATATGAGCCCCCTCGACGAGACGATCGATTGCCCGGCGAGCAGGGACTACTCGAAGGCGTATCTGCACCACCTCGTCAAATCCGGGGAGCTGCTCGGTCAGGTGCTGCTGTCGTGGCACAACATCGCTTACTACCAGCATCTGATGAGCCGCCTGCGGGCTGCGATTTCTGCGGCCGCGCTGACGGATTTCACCGAGGCATTCCGCGAGGGCCTCGCTCGTGACATTTAGCGCGGGCGCTGACCGTCGCGCTGGTCTCGCGCTTGCGGCGGCGGTGTTGCGGGATCGACTGGTTGTTCGCTCGTGACCGGCGGCGGCGCGGGAACGGCGTTGAGACATCCAAGCGCCGCGCCATAGCCGCGCAGATACGCGCGCCGGGTCTGGCCCTGGACGATCGCGCGGGTTGCCTCCTTCTCCGCTTTGGCGGCCCCGCTGATGCGCCGCACCCAGCCACGATAAGGGATGATGTCGCCGGCGGAATCGCGCGCGGCGTTGATCACCGCGCCTTCGATCGCGTCGAGCCCCTTTGAGGAGATGCCCCGCTCTGCGCCAGGCTGGAAGCTCTCCACGCCGAGGATCGAGTCGAGTTTGCCGATCTCGTAAAGCACCGCCTCGCAGCCCACGGTGAGCCCTGCGGCGCTGTAGGGATATCCAAGGCCTTGCAGGGTCTCGGGCACCTCGGGTCGCACCAGACCGATGTCGCGGAACGGAGACGCCGCCGCATCGACGACGCCACGCCGCACGCCATCGACCCGGTTTTTCTCACCCGTCGTGGTGGAACAGGCTCCTAGGAGCGTAAGCGCTCCGATGACGAGTGAGATCGACGAACCTTTTCGCATGCTCAACCTCCTGGCGCGCCCCCGTCATACCCTCTGGATCGGCGACGGCAATCCACTTGGCCGCCCGTAAACGCGCGTCTAAGGCTCACGGCGACGCCATGACGCTGCCGATCGACGCTGTGATCCCAGACCTGCTTGCCGCCCTCGCGGCGACGCCCCGCGCCGTGCTTGTGGCGCCGCCGGGCGCAGGCAAAAGCACGCGGGTTCCGCTGGCGTTGCTCAACGCGCCATGGGCGGCGGGGAGCCGCATCCTGCTGCTGAGCCCCCGGCGGGTGGCCGCGCGCGCCGCTGCGGCCCGCATGGCGGCACAACGCAGCGAGGCGGTCGGCGAGACAGTTGGCTATCGGGTGCGCCTGGACGCCAAGATCAGCGCCCGCTCCCGCATCGAGGTCGTCACCGAGGGCGTGTTCACGCGCATGATCATCGCCGATCCGATGCTTGAGGGCGTGGCGGCGGTGCTGTTCGACGAGTTTCACGAGCGCAGTCTGGAGGGCGACCTCGGCCTCGCGCTGGCGCTCGATACCCAAGGCGGGCTCCGCGAAAACCTGCGCATCCTGGTGATGTCGGCGACTTTGGACGGCGCGCGTGTCAGGGCGCTGCTCGACGATGCGCCTTGCATCGTGTCCGAGGGGCGTTCGCATCCGGTCGAGGAACGTTACCTCGGCAGGGACCCGCGCGCGCCGATCGAGCAGCAAATGGCGCATGCCGTGCGCGATGCGCTTGCCATGGAGAGTGGAAGTCTCTTGTGCTTTCTGCCTGGCGCGCGCGAAATCGAACGGACCGCAGAGCGCCTGCGCGAAGCGATCCGCGATCCCGCCATTTCGGTGCACACGCTGTACGGCGCACTGGACCCGCGTGCGCAGGACGCAGCCATAACGCCCGCGACGAACGGAACGCGAAAGGTCGTGCTGGCCACCTCCATTGCTGAAACAAGCCTTACCATCGAGGGCGTGCGCGTCGTCATCGACTGCGGCCTGACGCGTCGTCCGCGATACGAACCTGGACCGGGACTCACCCGTCTGGAGACCGTTCGTGTCAGTCGCGCATCGGCCGAGCAACGCAAGGGCCGGGCAGGACGAACCGAGCCGGGCGTCTGTTTGCGGCTGTGGGAGGCGGCGGAGACGCGCGCGCTCATCGCCTTCGACAGGCCTGAAATTCTTGACGCGGACCTTTCGGGTCTCGCGCTCGATCTTGCCGCATGGGGCGTTTGCGATCCGGGTCGCCTCAAGTGGCTCGATGCGCCGCCGACGGGTGCATGGTCTCAGGCCGTCGCGCTGCTTGGCGATCTCGACGCGCTCGACGGCGATGGTCGGCTGACGGCTGAGGGCGCCCGCATCGCCGCCTTTCCGCTGCACCCGCGCCTGGCGCACATGGTCACGCGCGCTGCTCAAGCGGGCATGGCGCGCACGGCTGCGATGCTGGCGATGGTGCTGAGCGAACACGGACTCGGTGGTCGCGACGTCGATGTGCGCGAGCGGCTGCGTCTGTTCCTCCGCGATGGCGGCGCGCGCTCGGCGTCGGCGCGCAAGGCGGCCGATGGCATCGCGCGTCGCGCGCGGGCGCAATCTGACGAACCGATCGACGTCGAAAGAGCCGGCGTGCTTTTCGCGCGCGCCTATCCCGGCCGGATCGCGAAAGCGCGTGGCAGGCGTGGCGAGTTTCTCATGGCCAATGGCCGCGCCGCCATGCTCGCTGAAACCGATGCGCTTGCGCGGGCGCCGTATCTGGCGATCGCGGAAGTGGCGGGGCGCGCCGATCGGGCACAGGTTCTCTTGGCTGCGCCGATCGATGCTGAAGACATTGATCGACTCTTCGCCGAGCGGATCGACGCCGCTGATGAAGTCACCTACGAAGCGGGCGTGGTGCGTGCGCGTCGCGTGCGCCGCTATGGACGGCTCTTGCTCTCGGAAGCGCCGCTGGAAAAGCCCGACGCCGATACTGTGCGCAAAGCCGTGCTCGCAGCTGTCCGGGAGCGGGGCCTCGGTGAGCTGAAGCTTGGCGAGGAGGTGGAACAATTGCGGGCGCGCGTCGGGTTGCTGCGCCGGCTTGACGGCGATGCATGGCCGGATCTCGGGGAGTCTGCGTTGCTCGCCAACCTCGACGCCTGGCTGGCGCCTCTGATCGAGACTGTCACGCGCGTGGATGAGATTGCGTCATCCGCCTTTGGGGCCGCGCTGCGCGCGTTGATGCCTTACGACCTTCAGAGGCGCCTCGACATTGACGCGCCCACACACTTTACAACCCCCGCAGGCGGCAGCCCCCTGATTGACTACCGCGCCGAGAACGGTCCCGCACTTGAAGTCAGATTGCAGGAGCTTTTCGGCTTGGATGTGCATCCGGCGGTGGGCAAGGGGCGCGTGCCGCTGCTTCTCAGATTGTTGTCGCCAGCGCACCGTCCGGTTCAGACCACGCGCGACCTGCCGGGGTTCTGGCGCGGTTCGTATGGGGCGGTGCGTACAGAGATGAAAGGGCGCTATCCCAAGCACCCGTGGCCCGAAGACCCGCTCGCTGCAGAGCCAACGCGACGCGCAAAGCCGAGAGGTTCGTCATGACCGTTCAGCCGCCCACCGTCGAAGATGTCGAAGCCGCGCGGACGCGCATCGCACCGTATGTGAAGCGTACGCCGCTGCTTACCAATGAAGCAGCCGATGCGCGCGCGCAGGCATCGCTCTTCCTTAAGGCGGAAAATCTGCAGCGCTTCGGCGCCTTCAAGGCGCGCGGCGCGTTCAATCGCATCGCGAGTTTCTCGCCGGAGGAGCGGCGCAACGGCGTACTCGCCTATTCCTCCGGAAACCACGCTCAAGCGACCGCAGGCGCGGCGCGGGAGTTTGGCGTGCCCGCAGTCATCGTCAT